>Ga0326727_10022742_pt1 | contig 12063 bp, 8 predicted proteins | sample MB2enrmetagenome_FD_207643 | JGI IMG/M metagenome (GOLD analysis project Ga0326727, IMG submission 207643) | Lab enriched peat soil microbial communities from McLean, Ithaca, NY, United States - MB29MY | ecosystem: Environmental > Terrestrial > Soil > Wetlands > Peat | place: USA: New York... | reverse complement strand
GGCCGTGGGATCGATGACCGCCGTGGGATGAATTCCAGGCGCATAGGCGGGCGGCTGGTAGAAGAATCCGAGCGCGCGGGAAAAGGCGTGGTAGGGATTTTTGATTCGCAGCGTAGCCGCGGCAATCTCCTGAAACTCCGGCTCCACCAGCACCGCGGCGGCCTTCGTCTTGCGCGCCAGCCCAGCATACCGGAGATTGGCCACAAAGGTGATCTCGGTCGGTCCAGCGTCCTCAATCCCTTTGACGCCAGTCACTTCCAGCTCCGCGTCGCCGCGCAGCTCCGCGCCCAGCCGGGTTGCGAGTTCACCTAGCTTCATCGAATCGATTGTAAAGGACGGCATGCGGTCGAAGAGCAGACGCGTGCGTTGGCCTCGGAATTCGCACAGAACGAGAATCGAGGGAAGTCCTGCGCCTCCGCCGAGACCGGCGACCCACTGGGGATTGCCGGGCAAGCGGGAATGTGTCAGAGTTTCACTATGGATCGAGATCGCGTAATCGTTACTTTGCGTGAGCACGCACTGGAACTGAAGGCTGCGGGCCTCGTTCATCTTCGCGTGTTCGGATCGGTGGCGCGCGGAGATGCGTCACCGGACTCAGACGTGGACATTCTCGCCGACCTCGACGAATCAAAGCGCTTTACGCTTGTAACTCTGGGCCGGCTTGAAAGCCACCTCTCTGATCTGTTGGGAGTAAAGGTTGATCTGTCCTCACCCGACTGGATGCGGGAGCCCATCCGGGAACGAGTTCTTCGGGAGGCTGTCCGTGTCTTTTAGGGACAATGCTATCCACCTCCGCGATATTCTGGAGAGCATCGAACATATTGAAATGTTCCTTGAGGGTATCGACTTTGCAGCTTACCAGGCCGATTCCAAAACCAAATCCGCAGCTGAAAGGCAATTGCAGATCATTACCGAGGCGGCGTACCGATTGGGAGAGAACGCCGAGCGCCTATGTCCGGGGCCGGATTGGAAAGGCCTGCGAGGGATGGGCAATATCCTGCGCCATGCCTACCACCGGGTGAATGACAAATTCGTTTGGAACACGATCAAAGAAGAGTTGCCACCCCTCAAGATATCGGTTCTCAAAGCTGTAGGTGCGGCCTCGCCGCCTCCAAACACACTTGAGACCAATCTTTAGGGCACGGAGGACAGTCAGCCTGTTCCTGAGACCCCTAACTCACATCCGGCCCGTCGGGAAACAACTCCGGCTGCTCCGCCGGCCCTGAAACTCCTGTCCGCCGGCGTCCGCCCGCCCCGATCAGCCCCACCACTTCCAGCGTCTCGATCGCCTGCCGCGGGACGAAGATGCGCTGCGTGTTCGAGCGCGTGTCCGGAGGGGTCAACAGGAGTCCCACCCCCTCCACGAGCGAGCGGTCGTTGGCCGCCAGTCCTTCCAGTTCCTCGCCGTCTGTCAGCGTCATCCGCAGCCACACGCCCGCCGTTCGAGGCCGGATGGCAAACCGCTTGTGCAGCAGCCGCTCCGGGTTGGCCGACTCGCCAGCAGGGAAGTCGCGCACATAGCACACCCACTTCACCTGCTCCCAGCCCATGCGCAGCACCTTGCCGGTCAGGTCCAGAATCTCCAGCTCCGCCGCATCCTGGCCGAAGCTGGCCCCGGCATAACCCGCGCACCAGTCCCGCGAGAACTTGCGCACGATCACGGGTTTGCGGTGCGAGGCCATCGTTTTGGATTGTCGCACGGAAAACTGCCTCCGCAGTCGGTCAGACTGGTTCCCCTTGAGTCGCAAGACCGGAACGGACCAAGACCGCCAACGGAAAATCCCGCGAATCCCACATTCGATGCTCTAGCCAAGCGGGGCCGGTTGTGTTAATGTACTGGTTTGCCGGTCTGCCGGATTGTTGCCTAAGCGCAACGGCATCAGGCACTTGGCATTGTCTGTACGCGGCGGAAGCAGGGAACTGGATGCCCGACTACATCTACCTTCTGGAAAACCGGCTCTCTGCCGACCAGCGGAACGCGCTCCGCCAGCTGCGTGAGGCTGCCCGCGAAGCCGGCATGATTCTCTTTTTGACCGGCGATGCCGTCCGCGACCTCACCAGCGGCCACGCCGTCCACGAACTTGAAGTTTCGGTGCACGGAAATGCCCTCAAACTCAAGAAAATAGTAGAGAAACTCGGCGCCAAAATCTGGGGTGAGGACACCGCTTCCAACACCCTCTACCTGTGCTTTCCGGGGACGGTGCGGGCGGACGTGGTCAGCACTCACCGCGCAGAGTACCCCAAACCGGGGCGCCCGGTCTTCACTCCGGCTTCTATCCAGGAAGATCTGCGTCGGCGCGATTTCACCGTCAACGCCATGGCCATTTCGCTCAACGAGGGCTCATTTGGCCTGCTGATGGACCCGCTCAACGGCGCTGCGGATATCGAGGCGCGCACCCTGCGCCTGGTTTCCAACTACGGCTTTCTCGAAGAGCCATCCCTCCTGATCCGGGCCATTCGCTACAAGACCCGTCTGGGCTGGGAATTCGACACCAAGACCCACGCCCGCTATGAAAATGCCGTCGGCGAAGGCGTCATCGAGTACCTCTCCGCTCAGGCTCGCAGCGAGGAACTGGAACAGATCGGCCACGAGGAGGAAGGCCTCAAAGTCCTGCAGGCCCTCGAAACCGAGGGCTGGATGAAGGTCCTTTTTCCTCCGTGGACCGCTGCCAAGGCCGACGAAGCCCGGTTGACAGCCCTCCACGAGCTGGCCGTCGAGCTCTTGCTCCAGGGCGTTCATGCCGACACCTCAGCGGCGCAGATGCAATTGTTGACCGCCGGGCTCGGTTCCAAAGACCTGTCTGCTCTGAAGAAGCTGATGGTACGTCCGGGCTTCGTCGAGGAGTGGAACAACCTCGACGCCATGGCAGCCGCGTTTGCCAAAGTCCTGCTGGCCAAGGAGAATCAAACCCCCTCGACAAGCTTCAAGCTGTTTATGAGCTATGATCCGGAAGCGGTTCTCTGGCTTGGCTTTACAACCAAGGATGCTGCCGTCCTTGAGCGCTATAACCTGTTCCTGAAAGTCTGGCCGGAGGCCCGCCAGCGCCTGCCGCATGCCCTAATGCAGGAGCTGCGCATCACTCCGGAATTGCCAACTTATAATGAGATCGTCCAGTCCGTTTTCCTGGAACTGATCGACGGCCGCCTGACCACGCCGGAAGAGATTCGCGCCTTTCTAGAACCGCATTCGCCACCCGCGCCGCCGCCCCAGGTCACCATCAAGAGGCCGCGCGCCAAGCGTGGCGCCGAAGCCAAAATCAAAGAGGCCGCCTTCGACGACGAAGAAGAGGCTGAAGACGTTCTCGGTGACGACGACGACCTGGACGATCTCGGTGGCGATGAGGAAGAGATCGACCTCGGCATTCCAATCCCCAAGATCGATCTGGAGCCTGACCTGGCGGACGAAGTCGAAGGCGAGGTGGAAGGCGAAGCAGCGGAAGAAGAGGGGGAACTTGAAGAGCCCGAGCCGCCGCCCGCCGTGGTAAAGCGAGCTCCGAAAGCCCCCCCGGCTCCGAGGCCTACGGCGCAGACTCCCGTCCAAGCGGCGAAGGGCGTGCGAATCCCGGCAAAGCCGGCGAAGGCGCCGATTCCGGAACCTGCGTCCGCTGCCGCTCCTGCCCCCAAGCCGGCGGAGCCTGCCGGCGGCACTAAACCACCGGCCAAGCCGCCCGCCGCCACCCCCAAGACGGTGCCCGCTCCTGTTGCCCCGAAGCCTGCTCCGGTTACCAAGCCGGCCGCAGCCGCTCCGGCCAAGGCCGGTAAGGCGCTGGCCGCGGCGCCCGCGGCCAAAAAGCCGCCCGAGAAAGCCCCAACCAAAGCACCGGCCAAGGCTGCAGGCAAAGCTCCGGCCAAAACCCCGGCCAAAGCACCGGCAAAAGCTCCAGCCAAGGCTCCGGCGAAGTCTGCTGCCAAGTCTCCAGCGCCCAAACCCACGCACGGCAAGGGAAAGCCGGCGCCGGCTAGCCACAAATCCGGCAAGGCGCAGCCTACCGCGAAGTCCTCCAAACCCGCTGCCAAAAAGCCCGCCCCCAAGCCGGCAAAGAAGCGCTAAGGCTTTCGCGATCGCCAATCCTCCGTGGTATCTTCAGGGAATTCCGGAGGATTCCCTGATGACCCGCCTGTTTCCCCGCAGTTTGTCCCTCGTCCCTCTGCTGGCGCTCTCCCTCGCTGTCGCTGCACCCCTCAAGGCAGCCGCCAACGCAGCCAAAGCGGATACACAGGCCACTGCAGCTCCCGGATATCGCTTCGAAACGGGTGGCTGGACCTACGTTCACCTCGAAGGCGATCCCGCGCAGATCGGCTTTCAGCATGGCCAACTGCTCGCTGCCGAAATCGAGGACTTGATCAACGTCATCAAGCTTGAAACCCTGCACTCGACCAAACGCGACTGGGAGTTCTATCGCGAGGCCAGCCGCAAGATGCTATGGCCGCACATCGACGCCGAATACCAGCAGGAGCTGGAAGGCATTGCCCGGGGCGTGCAGTCGAAAGGCATAAAGCTCGATGTGTGGGACATCGTGGCCCTCAACGCCGGCATCGAGCTGCCGCAGTATTATGTTCCCTGGCTCAACAAGCGTGAACATGCGCAGAATGCCCCCAGAATCCTGCCAGAGGGCCGCTGCTCAGCCTTCATTGCCGCCGGCAGCTACACCAAAGACGGCAAGATCGTCATCGCTCACAACAACTGGTCGAGCTACGCTGAGGGAGCACGCTGGACGGTCATCTTCGACATCCAGCCCGCGCATGGCCATCGCATCCTGATGGACGGAGAGCCGGGCGTCATCACCAGCCAGGACGACTTCGGCGTCAACGACGCCGGCCTGCTGATCACCGAAACCACCATCACCCAGTTTGAAGGCTGGGACCCCGACGGCAAGCCGGAATTCATGCGCTCCCGCAAGGCCCTCCAGTATGCCGGCTCAATTGACGATTACGTTGCCCTCATCAAGGACGGCAACAACGGCGGCTACGCCAACGACTGGCTCATCGGCGACCGCAAGACCGGTGAGATCGCCTACCTCGAGCTGGGTCTCAGGAACACCCCCCTCTGGCGGTCGAAAGACGGCTACTTCATCAGCTCCAACTTCGCCCGCGATCCGCAGCTGATGAAGACCGAGACCCCCGAATTCGACCCCAATAACCTCGCCCACTCTGAGAATGCCCGCCGCGTGACCTGGGAAAAGAAGATGGCCGACAACAAGGGCCGCATCGGCATCGAAATGGCCGAGCAGTTCATGGCCGATCACGACGACAGCTATTCCGGCAAAGTGCAGGCCGATGAGCGCTCCCTCTGCGGCCATGTCGACAAGGTAAAAGCAGGCGTTCCGGAGTTCGACTGGCCGCCGTATTATCCCGGCGGCGCGGTCACCGGCAAAGTCGCCGACTCTGACATGGCCGCGAACATGTCAATTGTGGCCCATGCCGGCCATCCCTGCGGCGAGGACTTTCTCGCCGCCCCGTTCCTGGCCGCTCACCCCGAGTACAGCTACCTCAAGCCAATCCTGAAGGACATGAAATCCGGCCCCTGGACCACCTTCACCGCCGGCGAGAAGAAGTAAACCCCGGAGGCCAACGACCAGCCCGCAAAAGCCGGGTGTCCCGCGTTTCGTCCGCCGCGGGGGATGCGACGTGGGAAAGCGCGAGTCTCATTGAGATCTTCTAGAGACACCCGCCCACCGTCAGGTCCACTGCCTCCGGCCCCTTCAAAACCAGGTCTTGCGCCGGTATTCGCGATATGCGTCTCCAAATGCTGCTTCCAGCACGGCGGCCTCACGGCGGGCGCGAATCGTCTGAAGGACGACCAGTACTGCCAGACCGATCCACAAAACCGGCGCCTGCAGGATCAGAATGAGCCCGGCAAACGTCACCGTGCCGAACACATAGACTGGATTGCGAATCTTCGAGTAAAGGCCGTGGGTGACAAGTTCATGCGCCTTTGCCGTCACGGCGAACGACTTGCCGAGTTGGAATCGGGCAACCCCAACCAGGCTCAGGCCCGCCAGCAGCAGAATCGTTCCCGCCCAGCGCTGGGCATTCCAGGGAGTGCTCACGGTAAGCAGAATCCCGAGGAGAACCAAGACCGCCAGAGCTTGCATTGCGGCAAATGCATAAAAGCGCACATTTTCCATTTCAATGCTGCCTTTCAATGGAGTGCGGCCACCCTTCTCATCCCATTCCGTCCCAAGGCTACCAGGCATCCGACGCACTCGGCTGCGGCCCTGTGTAAGCCGAGCAGCACGGCTCCTTCACCGGCTTGAATTCCATGAATTCAATGCGCGTCCCATCCGGATCGTTCAGGTCCAGCTGCATCTTTCCATCCACGCCCAGGATCTGCGGATTCTTGCCCGCCGCTGGCTTCCAGCCCCGCTGCTCCAGACGGGCCTGCAGCGCTGCTACGCTCTCTACCCCTGGCGCCATGTGATTGGCGCTGCCCAGTGCCCACTTGTCAGGAGCGTCGGGCAGATTCAGCATGTATTCGATCCAGTCGGTTCCATCGGGCACCTGCATCATCACCCAATCGGTCTGTCCCGCCCCCGCGCCGCCCTGCCAATAGAGGTGAAAGCCAAGCACGTCTTTGTAGAAGCGATCCAGCGCCGCGCGGTTGCGCACCATGTAGCCGGCATGGATGATGTGCGTGCTCAACCGCTGCGCCGCCGACTCGGGCTTCGTGGGAGGATGATCTCCCTGTTGCACAAAGGCAACCTTGTTGCCTTCCGGATCGTGAACCAGGAAGCTCCGGTCGCCATTCTTCTCCATGGTGACCGCATCGGGCACCGCGACCCCATGTGCGCCCAGGAACCTGCGCAAAGCCTCCGCGTCGCTGGTCGAAAACCCGACATGATCCAGGCGCCAGGCCTGTCCAGGACTCGGCGGTGTGGCCAGTTCCACGTACTGCGAGTGATTCACATAGAAGCGTATGCCCGCGCCAGCGCCCGTTGCCGGCACCGGATCCCAGCCCAGCAGGGAAGCATAAAACTGCTTCGACTTTGCCATGTTGTCGGAATAGACGGTGAGATGCGAGATGCCGGTAATAGCCGGCCGCGATGCGGTTTGTTGCGCCACGGCCAGGCCAGGAGTCATCAAGACGAGAATGATGAAAAATGACATTGAATTCATAGTGATCTCCTCCTGAAACGACAGGCCTTCCGTAAACGCACAGGCCGCGCTGCGAACGTCCCGGTCAGCCGCGCCCACCGAATAGAAGGATAACGCAGGCGCGTCTTTGCATTCGCGGGCCGCTTGTTCGTACCACCTTGTATCACAGAAGCCCGGATTCAAGTCACACCGCACTCGCCAGCGTTGGAATTCCTGGATCCCGGCCAGATTCTTTTCCTTTTTTGCGTCGCGGAGCAGCATCGGCGTAGTCTTTTCGACATGCAGTCCGCGGCCATTCCTCCGCGCTGGGTTGCGCGACGGGCCAGGTCCGGTAAGTCAACAGTTACGGGCTTGCCTCGTCTAACCCTGTGAAAGTGTGCCTCCCTTGAAACGTATGCGAAATCGAATCCTTCTTCCTCTCGCTCTTTGCATGCTGGCCGTGCCGTGCCTGTCCCAGACCCCCGCGCAGCCGGCAGCAGACCAGCCGGCAGCCACCTTGAAGCTGAAAGTGAACGAAGTCGTTCTTCCGGTGATCGTGCGCGACAAGCATGGCGCCCTCGTGTCCAGCCTGCAGGCCACCGACTTCGCCCTCACCGAGGACGGCCGCCCGCAGAAGATCAAGAGCTTTACCCGCGAGACCAATCTGCCCTACAAACTTGGCCTGCTGGTCGATACCAGCCGCAGCCTCTCCGGGGCCATGGAGAACGAGCGCAAGGCGGCGGGCAAGTTTGTCGACACCATGCTGCCTGAGAAGCCCAACCCCACGCCGGACCAGGCGTTTCTCATTCACTTCGACCGGGAGGTGGAACTGCTTGAGGACTTCACCTCCTCGCGCGACAAGCTCCATCACGAGCTCGAGGAGATGGGCCCAAGCAGCCGGCAGGACGATCGCCAGGGCCCGGAGACCAGCCGCGACGACCAGGATAGCCCGCGCAGAGGCGGGCGTGGCGGCACGCAGCTCTACGACGCCGTCTACCTGGCCTCCGATGAGCTGATGCGGTCCCAGACCGGCCGCAAGGCCCTGGTGGTCTTCTCCGACGGAGTCGACCGCGGCAGCAAAGACACCCTCAATGACGCCATCGACGCCGCCGACCGCGCCAACGTCGTGGTGTACACCATCTACTTCAAGGGCGAGCAGGAATCGAACGGCGGCGGGTTTCCCGGCGGCGGCAGGCGTGGTGGCGGCGGCGGCTGGCCCGGCGGAGGCGGAGGGTATCCCGGCGGCGGAGGCGGACGGCGCGGTGGCGGGGCCGAGCCGGCGGTGGACGGCAAGAAGATCATGACCCAGATCGCCACCCGCACCGGAGGCCGCTTCTTTGAGGCCAAGAAGAAGGACAATCTGGAGGAGATCTACAACCAGATCGCCGAGGAGCTGCGCGGCCAGTACCTGCTCACCTACACGCCGGACGTGGTCGACAAGGAGGGCGGCTATCACAAAGTGGCCCTCAAAGCCAACAAGGACGACCTGACCGTGGTGACCAGGGAAGGCTACTACGCGCCTCTGGAGAGATAGCCGGGTGCCCCAGGTCTCGTCCGCCGCGGCGGAAGACCTGGGTATCCACCAACCTCAATCGGCCACGCTCGCGGAACTTTCAGTCTCCTCCTCCGCCATCACAAAGAAATAGCTCAGGTTCGCCTGTCCGAACGAGGTCGTCATGGCCACGTCGGAGGCATCCCGCCCCACCGCCATCAGCACACGCCCGATCCGCGGCTCATTGTTGCGCGCGTCGAAAGTCCACCAGCGGTCTTCGAGAAAGGCTTCGAACCAGGCGCTGAAATCCATCGGCAGCCGCACCGGCACGCCGATATCGCCCAGGTATCCGGTCGCATACCGGGCTGGAATATTCAGCGCCCGGCAGAACGTAACCGCCAGATGCTGAAAGTCGCGGCATACGCCCACCCGCTCGGTATAAACATCGAGGGCCGTCTTGGTCGGCCGGGCCTGCTGGTAGTTGAAGGCCACTTTGGCGTTGACCCAGTTGCAGATCGCCTGCACGCGCCCCCACCCCGGCTGCAGCCCGCCAAACAACTCCAGCGCAATGTTCGAGAAGCGATCCACCTCGCAATAGCGGCTGTTGAGCAGGTAACTGAGTATCTCGTGCGGCAGATCGCCGATAGCATTCTCGCGCGCTCCCCAGTTCACCTGGTCCGGCTCGCCCGAATCGCGAATCAGCGTGGAACCGCTCAGCCGCAGATGTCCCTGGGGAGCGACGAATCGCGCGCACCGGTTGCCGAAGCTGTCGACGTAGTGGGTCACGTCAAGCCGCGGCTCGGTCTCTAATTCATCCGGCGCCTGCAAGTCCGGCACGCGCGAGGGATGCACGTTCAGCAGTGCCACCATGGCCACCGGCGCCGGTAACTCGAATTGAATATCGTAAGCCAGGCGAATCAGCATCGGCGGTGCCTCTCGTTGCAAGATGGGGAAGGGCGGGGAAGCGCTCAAGCCGCAGAGACGCGTGTGTTGCAGCGTACCATATCTTTGGATGCAATCGTTGCGGCTGGTGCAATTTCAGGCGATCGCTTCATCGCGGAAGCGCGCGAGTTTCTTTCGGAGTAAGAGGCCGAACAGGAGTCACGCAGAGCTGATCGAACTCGCGCAAAGTCTTCTTGTCCATTAAGCCAGCGGAGCGGAGCCCCTCGGCTGTTTCGTGAATCGAGGCCATCAGCGGACTACGATATTCTCTCATCGTCTTCATAAGCGAATTCTATAGTTAGTGCACACGCAGCAAGGGCGCCCGCCATCGCGGACGCCCTTGCTGTTGGCCGGTCTGTTGACTACTTGCTGCCCGTGTGCAGGTCTGGCCCCGTCGATTGCTCCTGGAGTGCCGCCTGCGCCGCCGCCAGCCTTGCCGTCAGCAGACGGAAGGGCGAGCAGGAGACGTAGTTGAGCCCGATCTTGTGGCAGAACTTGACTGACTCGGGATCGCCGCCATGTTCGCCGCAGATGCCCACCTTCAGGTTGGGCCGGGTGTTGCGTCCCTTGGCCGTGGCCATCTTCACCAGCAGCCCCACGCCCGCCTGGTCCAGCGTGGCAAAGGGATCCTGCTTGAAGATGCCGTACTTCATATAGGCCGGCAGGAAGTTGTTGATGTCGTCGCGCGAGATGCCGAATGTGGTCTGCGTCAGATCGTTGGTGCCGAAGCTGAAGAACTCGGCCTCCTCGGCGATCTGGTCGGCGGTGAGCGCTGCGCGCGGCAGCTCGATCATGGTGCCCACCAGGTATTCCACCGTCTCGCCTTTTTCCTTGAAGACATCGGCGGCGATGCGGCGGATGATGGCAGCCTGGTTGCGCATCTCTTCTATGGAGCCGATCAGCGGCACCATGATTTCAAGATGCGGATCGCCGCCCTTGGCCTTGACATTACACGCGGCCTCAAAGATGGCCCGCGCCTGCATTTCGGTGATCTCGGGGAAGGCGATGCCCAGACGGCAGCCGCGCAGCCCCAGCATCGGGTTGGCCTCATGCAGCTCCTGGACGCGCGCCAGCAGCGGGCGCAGTTCTTTCAGCCGCGGCGAGCGGGGCTTGGTGTCTTCCAGGTGCGAGATCTCCACCAGCAGATCTTCGCGCTGCGGCAGGAACTCGTGCAGCGGAGGATCGAGCAGGCGGATGGTCACCGGCAGCGACTCCATGGCCTTAAAGAGGCCAACAAAGTCGGCGCGCTGCATCGGCAGCAGCTTCTTCAGCGCGTCGCGGCGGTCCTTCTCGTTCTCCGCCAGAATCATGGTGCGCATGTGGCCGATGCGGTCCTCGGCAAAGAACATGTGCTCGGTGCGGCACAAGCCGATGCCCTCGGCTCCGAACAGGCGTGCCTGCTTGGCGTCGCGGGGGATGTCGGCGTTGGCGCGGATCCGCAGTCTCCTGACGGGATCGACCCAGCTCATGAACTTCACCAGATCCGGATCGTCGGGCTGCGCGGGCAGCGTCTTGAGCTGGCCGGCAATTACGCGGCCGGTGGTGCCATCCAGAGAAATCCAGTCTCCCTGCTGGAAGGTGTGTCCCTTGACGCGCAATTCCTTGTGATCCGCGTCGACGGTGCAGTCGCCCGCGCCGGCCACGCAGCACTTGCCCATGCCGCGGGTCACCACCGCCGCGTGCGAGGTCATGCCGCCGCGCGAGGTCAGAATGCCGGCGGCCACTTCCATGCCGGCAATGTCCTCAGGGGTGGTTTCGCCGCGCACCAGGATAATGGAACGGTAGGCGCCGCTGGTGTGGAACTTCACCGCATCCTCGGCCGAGAACACAATCTGTCCCACGGCCGCGCCCGGCGATGCCGGCAGGCCCGTGGCCAGCACTTCGATCTTCTCGCCCTTCTCCACCAGACGGGGAACCAGGAAGTCGTACAACTGGTTCGGCTCGACGCGGAAGACGGCCTCCTCCTGCGTGATCAGCCCCTCGCGGACCATGTCGATGGCGATGCGCACGGCGGCCAGGCCGGTGCGCTTTCCGTTGCGGGTCTGCAGCATATAGAGCTTGCCATCCTGGATGGTGAACTCGAAGTCCTGCATGTCGCGATAGTGCTTTTCCATCTTCCAGGTAATGGCGCGCAGATTGTCGTAGACCATCGGCATGGCGCGCTCCAGTTCGCTGATGGAGAGCGGCGTGCGCACGCCTGAAACCACGTCCTCGCCCTGCGCATTCATCAGGTACTCGCCGAAGAACACATGTTCGCCCGTGGCCGGGTTGCGCGTGAAGCCCACGCCGGTGCCGGAGTTCTCGCCCAGGTTGCCGAATACCATGGCCTGCACATTTACCGCTGTGCCGATCGAGTCGTCGATCTGGTTTATACGGCGGTAGGTCTTGGCGCGATTGTTGTTCCAGCTTCTGAAGACGGCGTCGCGGGCCTGCACCAGCTGATCCAGCGGTCCCTGCGGAAAGTCCTTGCCGGTTTCCTTCTTCACCAGCTTCTTGTACTCGGCAATGATCTCCTTCAGCGCGTCAGGCTGCAGCTCATAGTCGAACTTCACGCC
>Ga0326727_10022741_pt1 | contig 12064 bp, 14 predicted proteins | sample MB2enrmetagenome_FD_207643 | JGI IMG/M metagenome (GOLD analysis project Ga0326727, IMG submission 207643) | Lab enriched peat soil microbial communities from McLean, Ithaca, NY, United States - MB29MY | ecosystem: Environmental > Terrestrial > Soil > Wetlands > Peat | place: USA: New York... | reverse complement strand
TAACGGAGGTTTGCGATGCACCTAGAGTGACACCGGGTATCGCCGGAGTCAAGGGGTATTGCCAAAGATTCCCGAAGAAAACCGGAAGAAAGCCGAAGTGGAACCACGGGAGTTAACAGGGGTAGTAGCTAGCTGCCCAGGATCTCTTCGGACTGGATGCGCTGGATGCCGGCTTCGGCGAAGGCCAGATCGGTGGCCTCGATGCTGCCGGGGAGCTTGACGGGGCGTGTGGCGTCCTCGATGACCATGCACTCGAAGTCCAGCGCGGTGCCGTCGATGGCCGAGAAACGCACGCAGAAGTCGTAGGCCAGCCCGCACAGAAACAGCCGCGTCAGGCCGCGTTCGCGCAGGTAGCCGGCCAGGCCGGTGGGCGTGAAGTGGTCGTTCTCCAGAAAGGCGGAGTAGGAGTCGATGTTGGCGCGGAATCCTTTTCTCAGCACCAGCTCGGCGTGCGGAATCTCCAGCCCGGGATGGAACTCCGCGCCGTGCGTGTTCTGCACGCAGTGATCGGGCCACAGGGCCTGCGCGCCGTAGGGTGCATGGATGGTTCTATACGGCTTCGCGCCGCGGTGCGCGCTGGCAAACGAGATGTGCGCGGGCGGGTGCCAGTCCTGCGTCAGCAGAACGTGCGCAAAGACTCGCGCCAGATCGTTGACCACGGGGACGATCTCGTCGCCCCCCGCAATCGCCAGAGCGCCTCCGGGGCAGAAGTCGTTCTGCAGGTCGATCACAAGCAGCGCGTCCGTGGGTTGAATGGCATGCATGCAGATTTGATGCTACTGCAACGGGCAGAGTTCGCGGTAGCATCAATGCGGGGGGGTGTGGCAGACATGGTCTCGCGGGTGACGTTGTTCTCCCTGCTGCTGGCGCTGATGCTGGCCACGGGGATAAGGATTTGGTCCGGCGGGCTGCGCGACAACTGCGCGCGATACTTGGCGGGCGACAAGACCCTGCCTGCATCCGAATGGGTGGTGTCGGGAACGCGCACGATTGAGGTCTCCTGCGACGACTGGTTCATGCGGCAGCCGATGCGAATTCAGCTCCTCTGTTTGCTGGATCTGGTGCTGGCGGTGTTGTTTGTGCTCAATGCCCTGATTGATCTGCGCAACTGGCTGGAGTTGTGGCGGCGCAGGCGCGAGTTGGGGTGACTGCGGACTGGCTTGCAACAAGGTTGCAATCTCGGGCACCCGGCTCCCGGCCGCGCGGCGAGGTTTGGGTAGACTGGATGCATGAGCAAAGACGGTGCGATGCGGAGGGTTGTGGGCGAGACGCGGTTGCGCGTGCGCTATGCGGAGACCGACCAGATGGGCGTGGTCTACTACGCGAACTACCTGGTCTGGTTCGAGGTGGGCCGCGCGGAGCTGATGCGCCAGCGCGGCCTCGACTACAAGCAGATGGAGATCGAAGAGGACTGCCTCATGGCCGTGGTGGAGGCCACCGCGCGCTACAAGGCACCGGCGCGATACGACGAGGAGCTGATCGTCGAGACCACGGTGACCGGCGTGCGCGGGCCGGTGGTGCGCTTCAGCTACCGGGTCCTGCGCGTCGCGGATGGGGCGCTGTTGTGCGAGGGCGAGACCGTGCATGTGGTGGTTGGCCGCGACATGAAGCGCCGCCCGATGCCCAGGAAGTATGCCGCGCTTCTGAGCGCCGCGGCATCCCATTCGACTCTGTAGCATCTCATACACAGGCCTGATTTTTTTTGACGGAGACGAGATTCGATGAGCGAAGCGAAGGGGAAGGTTGCGCTGATTACCGGCGCCAACAAGGGGATCGGCCTGGAGACGGCGCGGCAGTTGGGCGCGCTGGGCATCACGGTGCTCGTGGGCGCGCGCGACATGCAGCGCGGCGAAGCGGCCGCGGCGCAGTTGAAGAAGGAAGGCATCGATGCTCGCGCGCTGAAGCTGGACGTGGTGGATGACGGCGATCGAAAGGCCGCGGCCCTGGCGATCGGGCGCGACTTCGGTCGCCTGGACATCCTGATCAACAACGCCGGAATCGCCACCGAAGACATGAGCTCGAACAGCACGCTGACCGCCACGGAGGAGACGCTGCGCAAGATCTTCGAGACCAACTTCTTCGCGGTGGTCGCGCTGACCGGCGCGCTGCTTCCGCTGCTGCGCAAGAGCGCGGCCGCGCGGATCGTTAATCTCTCCAGCATTCTCGGCTCGCTGAAGCTGCATGCAACCCCGGGCTCGCCCATCTACGGCGCGAAGATGTTTGCCTACGACGCATCCAAGACTGCGCTGAACGCGTACACCATCCACCTGGCCCATGCGCTGAAGGACACCAGGATCAAGGTGAACTCGGCGCACCCCGGCTGGGTGAAGACGGAGCTGGGCGGCGCGGGCGCGCCGATGGAGATCGTCGACGGCGCAAAGACCAGCGTGCGCCTGGCCACGCTTCCCGGCGACGGCCCCACCGGCGGCTACTTCCACATGAACGACGCGCTGCCCTGGTAGGAAAGCCAAAGACGACAACGGGCTTGCACGGGCCAACGCGGATTCAACAGCGGTCCATCGACCGCCCTCACACTGCGACTGCCCTGCTGTGCGGTCTTTCCTGCTTCCCGCCTATGGACAGCACCAGTTCTCTTCGTCGAGACTTGGTGTGCTTCCATCTCATGGCGGGGCCATTCCATGAATCGACGATCTTTTTTGCAGACAGCCGCGACGCTCACTGCTCCACTGGCAATTCTTCCCGAAGCGGTCGCGCAGGCCGCCGGCAGCCCGGCGCGCGGGAACACAACCAATAATCCGCAATCTGAAAGCGCGCGCAGGATCGAACTGGCAACCGCAGCGGCACTGGCGATGCAGCGTCGCGACTGGGAGCAGGGCACCCTGGCGCAGGCGATGGTCGAGGCCGGCGACCGGCACAGGACGATTCTGTTAACCAAGGCTGCGATCGTGCAGAAGACGCCGGACGGGCGCCTGGGCGTGGTCGTCTCCGGCAGTCCGACGGACCCCGCCATGGGCGGCGCTGCCTACGCGAAGGCAGCCGAGTGGACCGGCGATGTGCAGATGCAGCAGGCGGTCGATGGTCTGCTCAACTGGATTCGCAAGGGCGCGCCGCGCAACGCCGACGGCATTCTCTATCACGTCTTCCGCGGCGCGGAGATGTGGTCCGACGGCCTCAATTGCGCGCCGCCGTTTCTCGCGGCGATGGGCTTTTACGACGAGGCGCTGGCCCAGATCGAGGGCTATCGGAAGCGACTCTGGAACCCCGACAAGAAACTTCTCGCTCACATCTGGGACGACCAGAAGCAGCAGTTCAAGGACGGCAACTTCTGGGGCGGCGGCAACGGATGGGCCGCTGCGGGTCTGGCCCGTGTATGGCGCAGCCTGCCCAGCGAGCGTCGGCAGGACCGCGCGCGTCTGGCCGATTTTGCGCGAGAGATTGTCGATGGCTGTCTCGCCTGCCAGCGTCCCGACGGGCTCTTTCACAACGTGGTCGACCAGCCTGCGACCTTCGTCGAAACCAACCTCGCGCAGATGCTCGCATTCGCGATCTACGAAGGAGTCGCGGCCGGATGGCTTCCCGCCACCTATCGCTCCCATGCCGATCGCATGCGCGCGGCCGCGCGGTTGAAGATGGACGCCGGCGGCTACGTTCAGGGCGCGTGCGGCGCACCCAGCTTCGACCGTCCCGGCCCCTCCACCGAGGCCCAGGCCTTCTGCATCATGATGGAGGCCGCTGGGAGCCGATGAGATCGAGATCGCACTTGCTTTTGCATTTTCAGTTGATCGTCCGGTTGCTCCTGGCCTGCGGAGTCCTGCTTGCGGTCACTCCGCATGCCTTCGCTCAGCAGAGTGCCGCCGCCGCCATTCACATCGAGGTGCAGGACCAGCACGGCACTCGGATCAGCGATTCTAAAGCAACCACCGACTCGCAAGCGACCTCAGTCTCGCTCGACATCCATCGCGAATATCAACCGGGCGATCGCATTCTCTTCGCGGGGCCCCAGGAGATGGCCGTGCGCATGGATCAGAGTCAGCCCGAATGCCTGATCTACGCGCCAAATCCCTTGTCCGGAAATCTGCTGTACGAGATTCCCCACGGCCGCGCAGAGAAGGAGACAGGCAGCGCCTACGCGCCGGAGAGTTTCTCCGGTGACTCTCATCGCGTGACCGTTCGCGTCATGACTGGGCAGGAACGTCGCGGCTATCGCAACCTCGCGCTGAATCCATGCGATCAGCCACGGCCCGATCCCGCGTTCTTCCCGCACGCAACCTCCAACAGCGTTGCCCGCAACCTCTTCGACTTCGAGGCACGCAACGCCATCGACGGGGTGACCCGCAACGGCCATCACGGCGTGTGGCCTTACCAGTCCTGGGGACCGGAGTTGGCAGTGGATGTGTGGTGGAAGGTGGACTTTGGCCGGCCCGTTACGTTGGACAAGGTCCGCCTGATGCTTCGCGCCGACTTCCCCCACGACAGCACCTGGAAGAGTGCCGACGTCGAGTTCTCCGATGGAAGCCGCATCACCATTCAGCTTCAACCGACCGCCGAGTTTCAGGAATTTTCTTTTCCGCCTCGCCGAACCTCCTGGCTGCGTCTGACGAATCTTGTTCCTGCGGACCCGGGCAGATGGTGCGCTTTGATTGAGCTGGAGGCGTGGGGAAGAGAGTGAGCGCAGAAATTCTGCACGGCTGAACAGGCTGCGGAAAAACTCCACTTCTTGCCTCTTGGAGGGAGCGTGGGGTTTCAGCCCCACGGATAAAGCCAATAGATTCAGAGGGCTTTAGCCACGGGTCTTCTGCGAAAAAGCGGCAATCAACCCTTGTTCGCGGACTGCCACGCCTTGGCGTACTTCCAACTGGTGTAGGTGGCCTGGTAGAGGTGCAGCAGCAGGCCCTCGCGCCCATCCAGAAAGCCCAGCCGGAAGACGTAGTTCCACAGAAATGTCAGCTCCGGAATCAGATAAACATTGCCGACGAACGCGGGCCACGAGCGGCTCACCTTGCCCGCGGCAACCAGCAGTTCGCCGCCCAGCGTGCTGTATCGGTCCATGTGTTCGAGGTAGTGCTCCAGCGTTGGGTAGGCGTGATGGATCAGGTCGCAGTCCAGCGTGGAGGCCCTGCCGTCGAATGCGATGGTCTCATGCACGGGGCGATTCGCAAACTGCAGCGTCGTCGTTAAGTTGGCGGCGTTGCGGCGGAAGAGGCGCAGTTTGGGGTCCGGGTAGAAGCCGCCGTGCTTGATCCAGCGGCCCAGGAAGAGGTTGCGGCGGCGAATGCAGTACGCGTCGAGGGCCGGGTTCGAGCGCAGCAGCGTCCTGATTTCTGTCTGCAACTCCGCAGTCAACTCCTCATCGGCGTCGAGCGAGAGCACCCATGTGCCGCTGCACTTGGCGATGGCCGAGTTCTTGGCCGCGGCGAATCCCTGCCACGGCTCCTCGTAGACCGCGGCCTTCGCAGCGCGCGCAATCTCCACCGTGCGGTCGGTCGAGCCGGAGTCCAGCACCACGATCTGGTCGGCAAACTGCACGCTGGCCAGGGTGCGCGGCAGGTTTGCCTCCTCGTTCTTGGTGATGATGGCGACGGAGAGCGTGTGCGGCATGGTCGTCAATAATCCTCCCCGTTTTACCCGCTCGGGGCGTTGCAGTGCAAGACCCTGCAATAGAGAGCAGTCTATACCGGTCCGCCCAGCGTGATCGAGGGATCGTTGAGATGCTCGCGCAACAGGCGCTCGATGAGCCGCATCAGCGCCTCGCCGGTCTTGGGAAGCACGAACGCGCCGGCGGCTTCGTCCCAGTCCAGCTTGAAGCTGGTGGTCTCGGCCGAGATCCAGATCTGGCGCACGGGCGTGTTGGGCGTGACGACGAACTTGCTCGACCCGTCCTCGAACAAAATGTTCATCGCGCCGCTGTTGTCCTCGAACTCGAAGCTGCCACTGGCGTCCTCGGCGGCGATCAGCGCCTGCTTCAGGCCTTCGAGGGCGCGGTCGCACTGGCTACGGAAGGTGGTTTCGTCAAGCATGGCTCCAGTGTAGCGTGGGAGCGCGCGCGTGAGAACCCAACTCATCGCGCGAGGATCGCGATGAATAAAGAAATCGGCGGGAAGCGGCAGCGAGCCGGTATGATTCTCAGGCAGAAACAAATGCAGTTGGAGGACCATTATGCTTCGAAGCACATTCACGGTTGCTCTCCATGGTGCACGGCGGCAATCCGGTCGCCTCCTGCACTGCGCCCTGGCCGTGGTCTGTTTTGGTCTGGCGGCGCGGACGATGCCAGCGCAGGACCTGACGGTGCTCTTCGGCACGCATGTCGCTGGGCCGGGCAAGGGATTTTCCGTCTCCAGCTTCGATTCAAAGACAGGCGCGCTGGGCAAGCCGGAGTTTGTCATCGAGGCGGAGGCGCCGGCGTACTTCATCCTGGCCGATGGCGACAGGCGCCTCTACACCTGCAACTCCACCGGCTTCGTCAGCGCGTATGCGGTTGCAGATGGCGGCCGCAGCCTGAAACTGCTGAGCAAGGTGCCCAGCGGTGGCGGCGACCCCAGTTACATCAGCCTGGACAAGACGGGAAAGTACCTCTTTGTGGCCAACTACGATGGCGGAAGCATTGCGGCGTGGGCGCTAAAGCCGGACGGAAGCATCGGCGCGCGCACGGCGTTTGTGCAGTTCACCGGCTCGGGCGTCAACCCGCAGCGGCAGACGCACGCCTACGCGCACTCCATCGTCGTGGACCCCGCCAACCGCTTTGTGCTCACCGGCGACCTCGGCGTGGACAAGGTCTATGTCCACAAATTCAGCGCGCGGGATGGCTCGCTCACGCCCAACGATCCCGCGTCCGTCAGCGTGACGCCGGGCTGGGGAGCGCGCCACGTGGTCTTCCATCCCAACGGCAAATGGGTTTACGTGAACACGGAGATGGGCAGCCGCATCGTCTTCTTCCACTGGGACGGCGCGACGGGAACGCTCGTCCAGCAGCAGGTGGTCTCGACCCTTGCGCCGGATTTTCACGGCACCAGCGCGGCATCCGAGATGAGGGTGAGCGCGGACGGCCGGTTCCTCTACGCGTCCAACCGGGTGGACGTGGGCGACGGTGATATGGCGGTCTTCTCGATCGACCCCGCGAGCGGATGGTTGACCCCCATCCAGCACATCAACTCCGGCGGCCACACGCCGCGCAACTTCGACATCGATCCCGCCGGCCAGTGGATGGTGGTGACCAACCACGGCAGCAACAACGCGCAGATCTTCCGCATCGACAATAAGTCTGGAACGCTGACTCCGGCGGGCGCGCCGGTCAGCGTGCCGTATCCCTTCAGCCCGCGGTTCGTTGCATCGCCAAAATAGCCGCTAGATAATAGAGCCGCTAGAAGGGGATGTCGTCGTCCGTGATGCCCTGGTCGGCGAAGTCGGGCGCTGCGGCGGGCGCGGTGGCCGTGTAGGGAGCGGTGTTGGACTTCGCGTAGCTGCCGCCGCCTTCGCCGCCGCCGGGCTTGCCCAGCAGCGTCAGGTCGTTCACCAGGATCTCGGTCTTGTAGCGCTTTTGACCGGTCTCCTTGTCGTCCCACGACCGCGACTGGATCTTGCCTTCAATAAAGAGCTGCGTGCCCTTCTTGACGTAGTCGCGGACGATCTCCGCGGTGCGCTGGAAGGCCACCAGGTTGTGCCACTCGGTGCGGTCCTGCCAGTTGCCCTGCGCGTCCTTCTGACGGTCGGCGGTGGCGAGGGTGAAGTTGGCGATGGTCATGCCGCCGGCGGTGGCCCGCATTTCGGGGTCTTTGCCTACGTTGCCGAGGAGAAATACTTTGTTGACGCCTTTTGCCATTTGTCTACGCTCCAGTGGTGCTGTGGTTGCGAAGGATGAGGATAGCAGATCGGGTTTGTGGAGAGGATCGGGATGGCTTCATGGGCGATGAAAACTGCCTCCTGGCCAACCTTCGTCTCTGCTACGATTATGCTCCATGAATCCGAGCCACGCAGACCTGGTTGCGAATTACGCAAAGTTGAGCGAGTCTGAGTTGATGGCGATCGCGCGCAGTTATGACACGCTGACCGGCACGGCACAGGTGGCGCTGCGGGATGAATTTGCGCGCCGCGGGCTCGATCCGCCTGTGGTCGAGGAAAAAGTGCCCAAAGACCCTCCGTCCCAGCGCAACCTGGTCACGGTCCGCCGCTACCGTGATCTCTCCGAGGCGATCGTCGCGCGATCCCTGCTGGAGTCCGCCGGGATTGTGGTTTACCTCCGCGATGAAAATCTCGTGCGTCTCGATTGGCAAGTATCGAATTTTATTGGGGGCATCCGACTACAGGTCGACGCCGAAGACGAACAGAACGCCCTGGAGTTGTTGAGACAGCCAGTGCAGGAGTCGATCTCGTACAGCGAGGGTGACGAGTTTACCCAGCCTCACTGTCCATCCTGTGGTTCTACCGACATCACATTTGAAGGAGCATCTCGCGGAGCCGCGCTCGCGTCGCTCTACCTCTTATCGTTGCCGCTGCCATTTGGCCGCGAGACCTGGCTCTGCGACGCTTGTGGAGCGCGCTGGGAGGATTCAGGCAGCTAGCGTTTGCGATGCCCCAGCAGCTTGGCCAACGCCAGCGCGAGGGTCAGCGTGCCCAGCGGCAGGCATCCCATGGCGACCATCAGGGCCATCCAGCCGGCGTTGCTGCGCGGTCCCTGGTGCCCCATCCCGCCGCAGACGGTGAGCGCGAGTAGCGCAGCCACCACTCCGCTCAGAAAGAGGAAGAGGCCGATGCGGAAGAGTTGGCGGGTGTCTCGTTGCATAAGGCAGGGAACAGCGGTCAGGGACACGGATCAGCGGCAGGCGGCCTGCATCAGGTAGACCACCACGCCCGAGACCGAGACGTAGAGCCAGATGGGGAGGGTCCAGCGCGCCAGCCGCTTGTGCGCGGGAAAGCGGCCCGTAAGCGAGAGGAAGAACGTGATCAGGACCAGCGGCAGCGCCACCGTCGAGAGCACGATGTGCGAGGCCAGCAGGTCGCGGTAGAAGTGCCACCAGGGATTGAAGCGGTTGAATCGCGTCTCGCCGTGCAGCGTGAAGTTCACCACGTAGCAGACCAGGAAGATCGACGAGAAGAGGAAGGCGAAGGACATGGAGGCGCGGTGTTGCAGGATGCGCCGCTTGCGGATCTCCTCGAAGCCGGTGACCAGCGCGATGGTGGCCAGCGCGTTGAGCACGGCGTTGACCAGCGGCAGCGAGCGCAGGTGCGTTCCCGCAACGTCGGTGGGCGCGTGGAAGTAGACCAGCCAGCAGATGAGCGCGCTGGCCGCGGCCGAGACGCCGATGATTCCGGCGATGACGCCGGGCGGCGTGTGGAGGTGGACGTGTTTGTGGTGGGCTGGCATCGTCTTCGTCCTCATGTGTAAGTCGCTAGGGAATCTCAAACAAGTTGCCGTTTTGAAAGGGACGGGCTTCAGCCCGTCCGTAAGAGTCGCAATATCGACCGGGCTTTAGCCCCCGAGGGGATGTCAGGCACAAGGTATGACATTCCCTAAAACAACAATCGTCCGCGGGCGTCCAGCATCATGGCGGCCAGCAGCAGCGGCAGATAGATGATTGACGCGTGCAGCAGGTCGCGCGCGGGCTGCAGGTGCGACGGCGCGTCCGCCTCGTGCAGGTCCGCTCTGCGCACAATCCGCGCAAAGCGAATGGTACACCACAGGTAGCCCAGCGACAGCACCGCGGCGGCAGCGGCATACGCGGCGCCGGTTGTTCCCAGCGTGAAGGGCCACAGGCTCACCGGAACCATCAGCGCGGCGTAGAACAGCGCTTGCACCACCGTGGAGCGGGCTGCGGTGCGATTGTTCCTGAGGGTGGATGCAATGCGGATTCCGGCGCGCGCAAAGTCTTCGCGATACATCCATCCGATGGCCATGAAATGCGGGAACTGCCATACGAAGAGGATGGCGAAGAGCGCCACGCCCGGCCACTCGATGAGCCCGCGCGCGGCGGTCCAGCCGATCAGCGGAGGCATCGCGCCGGGGAACGCGCCAATCAATGTGTTGATGGTGCTCACCCGCTTCAGCGGCGTGTAGATGGCCACATAGCCGACCGCGGTCAGCAGCGTGAGCGTGCCGGTGAGCAGGTTGGTGGCGAGGGCCAGGTAGATTGAGCCGAGGATGACCGCCAGGAACCCGACCAGCAGTCCGTGCGCCAGCCCGATGCGGCCCGTCGCCATCGGGCGGTCCGCTGTCCGGCGTTGCAGCCGGTCGGTCTTGCGCTCCAGCGCCTGGTTCAGCGCGCTGGCCCCGCAGGTGACAACCGCGATCCCGGCCAGCGCCTTGACCGCTCCCGCGTTGAACGGGCTGATGCCGGAGCGCAGGCTGCCCAGGTAGAATCCAGCCGCGGACGTAATGACGACCATGGTGGTGACGCGCACCTTGAAGAGAGTCGCGTAGTCGGCGAGCAGGCCTGGCGGCGGCGCAGGGACCGGGATCGCGGCGGCAGCGGCCGCGAGCGGCTGCGGTTGTTTCCCCGATGTTGCGGTGACGGCCACAGCCTTCAGCATAGCGCGAACTGGGCCGTTGCCGCCGCGCCGGGGCCAAAGGTTGTGCAATCGGCGCGATTGACGTTCATGCGGGCTTCGCTGTCCACTTCAATCCTGTAGCCAATCCACTAGGCGCTGAAACCTCAGCCGCTCGACGCGCGGACTGGCGGACTGGAATCGATCAGCTCCTCCAGAGGATCTGCGTCGATTCCAGCGGCAACAGCGCAGGCGGACGGCGCGGAAGCACACGCGGCGTGTAGTCGCTTGCGGGACGCGTCGCAGCCACCTCGGCCCGGAACAGCAGCACACCCGCAGCTCCCCCCGCCTTCTCCGCACTCATCGCTTCGACAACCGGCCCACCCCCCGCAACCGGCTCCGCGTAGAGTTCCACTCGCAGGTTGTCCACAGCCACATCGCCGGGAAAGACCTCCACCTGGAAGCGGGTGCGTCCATTCTTTGACTCGACCTTCAGCGCGCCAAAGCGCAGAGAACCCCAATTCCGCCCTATCTCCTGTTGCCACTGCAAGAGTCCTGCTCCCACCGCTCCGTTGTTCTCCGCCCGTTTCTTATACCCAGCCGCTGCGGGCAGATAGTGGTTCTCCGTGTACTCGCGGATCGCCCGGCTGGCGGAAAACTCCTGGGTCAGCCGCGCCATGCTCTCGCGGATGCGATGCAGCCACTTCACCGGCATGCCGTCCGCGTTGCGCTCGTAAAACTCCGGGACCACCTCGTTCTCCAGCAGCGTGTACATCGCCTCGGCCTCTGCCGCGTCCCATGCCGCGTCTTCCCCATGCTCCTTGCCGTCGCCGATGGCCCAGCCAACCTCCGGCGAGTAGGCCTCCGCCCACCAGCCGTCCAGCTCCGACAGGTTCAGCCCGCCGTTGGCCAGCACCTTCATGCCGCTCGTCCCGCAGGCCTCCCACGGGCGTCGCGGCGTATTGATCCAGAGGTCCATCCCCTGCACCAGCTCCTGCGCCATCTGCATGTCGTAGTCGCTGAGGAAGACCACATGCCCGCGCACCTCGGGCCGCTGGATGAAGTCGTTCCATTTTTTGATCAGTTCCTGCCCCGGGAAATCCTGCGGATGCGCCTTGCCCGCAATCACCAACTGCACCGGCCGCCGCGGATCGCTGAGCAGGCGGATCAGCCGCTCCGCATCGTGCAGCAAAAAGTCGGGGCGCTTGTAGGTCGCGAAGCGCCGCGCGAATCCAATCGTCAGCACATTCTCCTGGAAGACCTCGGCAGCCTCCAGTTTGGGATCTCCCTCGGCGGAGAGTTGCCGCGCGGTTCGCTCGTGCACGCGCGCCAGCATCGTCTTGCGCGCCTCGCTGCGCATCTGCCACAGCTCCGCGTCGGTCAGTTGCCGGACGTCCTCCGCCCTGGGCCGGTCGCCACGCCAGCGCTCCGCGCCGCACACCTTCGTCCACAGAGCATCGGCCGCCGCCGAGTCCCAGGTCGGCACATGGATGCCGTTGGTGACCGAGCCGATGGGCGCCTCCGCGCGCGGCCAGCGCGGAAACAGCGGCCCGAAGATCTGCCGGCTCACCTCGCCGTGCAGCTTGCTGACGCCGTTCACCTGCCCGCTGCCGCGCAGCGCAAGATA
>Ga0326727_10022740_pt1 | contig 12064 bp, 10 predicted proteins | sample MB2enrmetagenome_FD_207643 | JGI IMG/M metagenome (GOLD analysis project Ga0326727, IMG submission 207643) | Lab enriched peat soil microbial communities from McLean, Ithaca, NY, United States - MB29MY | ecosystem: Environmental > Terrestrial > Soil > Wetlands > Peat | place: USA: New York... | reverse complement strand
TGGCCGCGACGCGCGCGCAGGGCAAGCGCGTGCTGTTGGTCGGCGGTCCGGCGATCGTGCACACCGGCGCCGGCAAATATCTCGAGCGCTTGATCCGCCACGACTTCATCGACGCGCTCTACGCCGGCAACGCGCTGGCGGTGCACGACATCGAGTCGCAGTTTTTCGGCACCTCGCTCGGGGTCGACCTCGACGACGCCTTTCCGGTGGAAGAAGGTCACGTTCACCACCTGCGCACGGTCAACCGGATCCGCGCCGCGGGCGGCATCGGGCCGGCCATCGATTCGGGACTGCTGACCGGCGGCATCATGTTCGAAGCCTACCGCAAGCGCATTCCGGTGGTGCTGGCGGGTTCGATCCGCGACGACGGTCCGCTGCCCGACGTGATCACCGACGTGGTCGAAGCGCAGCGCGCGATGCGCCGCCACGTTCCGGAAATCGGCATGGCGCTGATGGTCTGCACGCTGTTGCACTCGATCGCGGTGGGCAACCTGCTCCCGGCGTCGTGCAAGACGATCTGCGTCGACATCAACCCGGCCAGCGTGAACAAATTGACCGACCGGGGTACGACCCAAACGCTCGGCCTCGTGATGGATGCCGCCTCGTTTCTGCGCGAACTCTGGCACGCGCTCACCGAGGTGCCCGCGCCCAAAGCCCTGCGCGCCTCGCGCTGATCTTTCGTCGGAGAAGAAGGCATGGACTACAAGGCGATCCCGCCCGGAACGAAGCTCGACCTCTACGTCTCGCCGACGTGTCCCTACTGCCGCGAGGCGCGCGCCCACTACGACCGCACGGGCGTCTCGTACGAGCTCCACGACGCGCAGAACGACCGCGCGGCGCGCGCGCGGATGTTCGCTTTCAGCGGCGGCGATCCGACGGTCCCGGTCATCGTGGTCGACGGCGCGTACCTGCGCTCGGGCTGGGGCGATCCGCCCAGGGGTTGAACGGTCCACTGACGCGCGCCGGTCGGCGCGCGGCGAAGGCTGAAACCGCGGACTGACGTTCGGGCGCCGGAAGTGCCGATAGGTACTGCATGGAGGCCTCCCCCGCGCGATGAGTCCGCTGGTTCTCGCTGCCCTGATCCTGACCGTGTGGGACGTGCTCGGGCGCCGGCTGCCGCACGTGCCGCAGGTCCCCTGGCCCCGGGTCTCGCGGCTGGGCGCGGCCGTCGGTGCGCTGGCCTTGGTCGCGGCGTTCGCCCTGCAACTGCTCTTGCTGGCCTTCCAGGCCGGCCACGACGGCGTGCGCCCGGACTGGGTGTCGCGCACGCCGCTGCTCTTCGTCGACGAAGCCTTCCCCTGGGGACCCGCGCACCTGGCGATCTCCTTCGCCGCGCTGGGGCTCGTCGCGATCCAAACCGCCGGACTGGTCGCCGTCGTCGCGGCGATCGTCCGCGCCGACGACGGCGAGGCCGGGGCGCGAACGGCGCGGTTCGCGCGGAGCATGCTCCCCTTCTTCGTTCCGATGCTGGCGATTTTGGCGGTGTGGTCGCCGGCGGTGTCGTCGGGCGACGTCTTCGGCTACGTCGGTCTAGGCCTGCTCGGGCCGCACCCGTTCGACCGGCCGCCGCATTTCTTCACCGGCGAGTACGGCCGCGTCTTCGATACGTGGCATCTGCGTCCGACGATCTACGGCCCGGCATTCACGAGCGTCAACGCCGCGGTCGTCGCGCTCGGCGCCGGCTTCGCGGGCAAAGTCTACGCGCTGCGCGCGTTCGGCGTCGTCTTGCTGCTGCTCTTCGCGGCGCTGGTGCAGACGCTGGTGCGTTCGCGCGCGCTGACCGCGGCGGTACTGCTCAACCCGATGCTCTGGCTGCAGTTCGTCACCAACGCGCACAACGATTTGCTCGGCATCTGCTTGCTGACCGGCGCGTTGCTGGCCGTCGCCCGGCGCGTTCCGCTGGTCGCCGTCGCGTTGATCGCGGCGGCCGGCTGCGTGAAGTTTCCGTTCCTGGTCATCGGAGCGCTGGCGTTCGTGCGCGAAGGTCCGCGCCGCGCCATCGTCTATTCGGCGAGCGCGGTCGCGCTCTGTTTGGCGGCGTCGGCGGTCTTTTCGGGTCAGCCCTATCTCGACGCGCTGCTGCTGACCGCGCGCACGCGCGCGCACTTCACCGATCCGGTCCTCAACGAATTGAAATTGGGCTTGTCGCTCGCGGTGCTCGCGGTGACGCTGTTCGTCGTGCTGCGCGGGCGCTTCCCGGCGTTCGCCGGCTGGCTCTACACGGCGCTCGCGCCGGTGCTCTTTCCCTGGTATCTGGCCTGGGCGTTCTGGTACGCGCTGGCCGCGCAGCGCGCGGCGTTGGTCACGGTCCTCGCGCTGCCCCTGCTGGCCACGCTCTCCGACGGCATCTACGGCTTCGAGACGCTCGCCTACGCACTGCCCGCCGCGGCCTTTGCCGGGCTCGTTTACGCCCTGCGCGCCGCGACGCCGCGGCCCGCGCCGGCGAGCGGATGAGCCAAGCGAAAGTCAAGCCGCACCTCGGCTACGTCGACGGTCTGCGCGCGCTCGCGGCGCTCTCGGTGCTCTGGACGCACGGCATCGGCTGCGCCAACCGGGCGTGCGCGGGCGCGCATCCGGCCTGGCGCGACCTCGGCGACCGCGGCGTCGAATTGTTCTTCGTCATCTCCGGCTTCTGCTTGGCCTATCCGTTCGTCGCGCGCAGCCGCGCGGGGCGGCCGGTCGACCTCGACTACGTGCGTTTTTTGATCCGCCGCTTCGCGCGCATCGCGCCGCCGTTCTACGTGTGCCTGGCCTTGCTCGGACTGATCGCTCTGACGCCGCTCGGGTATCCGGGGAATTCGTCGCTCGCGCCGATGCCGCCGCTGCTCGCCGCCACGACCTTCGCGCGCGACCTGTTCTTCGATACGTCGGGTTGGCAATTGTTCGATCTCTCGTTTTGGACGCTGGGCGTGGAGATGCACTGGTATCTGGTTTGTCCGCTGCTGATCGCGCTCTACTTGCGCTCGCCCGCGGCGTTCTTCTTGACGATGCCGCTGCTCTACGCGGCGAGCTTCTTTCCGCCGTTCGGATTGCCGCACGTCTTCGAACTCGGCACGCTGCCCTGTTTCATGCTCGGAATCGTCGCCGCCGACCTCAGCTTCGATCGCGCTCGCGCCGCGCGTTACGCGTTTGCCGCGACCGCGGCGGCGGTGCTCGTGGTGCTGCTCTTCTCCGGCGGCACGGCGGTCGACTTCACCGACCCGGGCTGGCACCTGCTCGCGTTCGTCATCGTCGTCTTAGCCGGCATGGCGCCGTTGACGCACGTCTTCGCGTGGCGCCCGCTCGTGGTCACCGGCATCGCCTCGTACAGCATCTATCTCGTCCATCTGCCCGTCATCGGCGTGCTCGAACGCCGCGGCGTCGAGAGCTGGGTCGCGTCGCTGATCGCGCTCGGCTTCGGCTTCGCCTTTTGGCGCTTGGTGGAGCACCCGTTCCTCAAACCCGAGGTGCGCGGCAAGATCGAGGGCGCGCTGGCGGACCTGCTGCACCGCTTGAAGTGGGAGGCTCGTCCGGCCCCCGCGGGCTCGGCGCCTCCGGCATGAGCGACCGCACGGGCGGCGAGCAAAGAAACGCGCCGCACCTCGCCTACGTCGACGGACTGCGCGCGTTGGCCGCGTTGTCGGTGCTCTATCTGCACGGCGTGACCTGCGCCTTCAGCGTGTGCAAGGGCACGCATCAAGCCTGGCGCTACATTCCGGGCCACGGCATCGACCTATTCTTCGTGATCTCGGGCCTGTGCCTCTCGCTGCCCTACGTGTCGCGTTTCCGCGCCGGGCAACCGATGAACGTCGACTGGCTGAAGTTCATGGCCAACCGCATCGCGCGCATAGCGCCGCCGTACTATATCGTGCTCGGTCTGCTCGGCCTGTTGGCGCTCACGCCGATCGGTTTTCCCGGCGACGCCCTGCCCGATCCGGTGCCGCTCGGCCAGGCGCTGAGCACCTTCGCGCGCGATCTGGTCTTTTCGACCTCGGGGCTGCAAGTGTACAACAGCGTCTTCTGGACGCTCGGCGTCGAGATGCGCTGGTATTTGGTCTGTCCGCTGCTCGTGCTGCTTTACGCGCGCTCGCGGAGCGTCTTCTATCTCCTGATCCCGTTGCTCTACGCGCTCTACTTCATTCCGCCGTTCGGTTTCCCGCAGATCCTCGAACTGGGCACGCTGCCCTGCTTCATGCTCGGCATCGTTGCGGCGGACGTGTGCCTGAGCGCGAACCCGGTGCGGCGCTACGCGTGGGCCGCCGCGCCGCTGATCCTGGTGGCGATCCTCGGCTTCGACGGCGGCAGCATCAACCCGGCCGATCCGCTCTGGCACCTGCTCTGCTTCGCAATCGTGGTCGGGGCGAGCACCGCGCCGCTGCGGCCGCTATTCGAACTGCGCCCGCTCGTGGTCACCGGCGTCGCATCGTACAGCATCTATCTGGTCCATCTGCCCATCGTCTGGGGTTTGCAGCGTCACGGCTTCACCGGACCGTGGGCCATGCTTCCCGCGCTCGCGGGCGGGTTTGCCTTCTGGTGGTTCGTGGAGCGGCCGCTGCTCGAGCCGCGCGTGCGCGCGGCGCTGCGCGGCGCGGTCTACGCCGCGTTGTTGCGCGTGGTTCGCCCGCTGGAAGGGCTGTGGACGCGCACCGCGGTGTTCGTGAAGTCGGGCCGGTGAACGGAACGATGCGCGAGACCCCGCCGCGCGCATCGGCACCGCCGCCGGCGACGTTGCTCGAGGTCCCGCCGGCGGCCGCCGCGTCGCGCGCGTTGCCCGACGGCGGCGTCGCGCTCGCGGCGGTGATCCTCGTCGCGTTGGGACTCGCCCTCATGTGGGTCGTGCGCATGCCCATGTTCCAGTCGGCCGACGAGAGCGCGCACGCCGATTACGCCTTCACGCTGTACGCCACGCGCGCCCCGGTCTCGCTGCGCGGCCGCGTGCAGGGCACCAACGTTCACCCGGTCGTGCGCTATTTGGAACGCGCCTCGGGCTTCGGCACGATGCGCATCAATCCCGACGGGCGCGTCCCCGCGGGCTACGGCACGCGCGCCTTCTTCGCGTCGGTCGATGCGGCCGCGCCGAGCGTGCCGGGCGACTTTCTCGAACGGAACGGACGGCGCGTGCCCTTCGTCGCCGTCTCGTACTCCGCGCTCTATTACGCGCTCGACGCCGTTGCGATCGGCGTGGGCGCCTGGCTCTCGCACGGGTCGGCCACGGCCGAGTTCTTCGCGGCTCGCGGTTTCAACGTGCTGCTCTTGCTCTGCTCGCTGCTGCTCTCGTACGGCATTTTGCGCGAGTTGCGCTTCGGCTATTGGAGCGCGCTCGGCATCCTCGCGACGCTCGGCTTCTTCCCGCTCACCTCGTGGGTGTCGGCCTACGTGCAACCCGACAACCTGTCGTTTACGGCGGTGTCGCTGGTGCTCTATCTCGCGCTGCGGACGCGCGACGCTCCCGGCGACGCGCGCGGAACGTTCGCACTGGGCGTGGCCCTTGCGTTGCTGGCCTTGACCAAGGCGCAATATTTCGTCGCGGTCGCGGTTCCGGTGCTGGCCTATCGCACGTTCCGCTTCGCTCGCGCGCGGCGAGCCGCGAGGGCCTGGGCCTTCTTCGCCGGGCTGCTGCTCGGGCCGGCCGTCGCCGCCGGACTCTGGGTGCGCGCGTCGCTCGCCGGGGCCGACCAAACGCTCGCGACGCGCGGCGCGAGCTTCGCGAATCCGATTGCCGACGCCGCTCGGCACGGCCTCTTTGCGCTGCTGCGCGAACTCACCGCCTCGTCCGCAGCGGCTTTCGCGGACTTCTTTTTCAAGGGCTTCACGTTCTACGGCTATTGGGGAGAGTTTTCGTGGATCGGCACGCAGATCGGTTTCGGGCCGGCCACCGACTTCGTGTATGCGCTCGTCAGCGCGGGTTCGCTCGTGGTCGCGGTCCTCGTCGGCGGCGGCCTGCTGCTGAACACGTGGCCGCGGATCGCGCGGGTCGCGCTGCGCCGCGGCCTCCCCACGGCGGCCGACTTGCTGCTGCGCGAGTTGCCGCTCAACGCCTACCTGCTCTTCATCGCGCTGATGCTCGCGCTGTACGTCGGCACCGACGGGCAACTCGCCGGGGCCGGACGCTATTGGCTCCCGGTGATTCTCTGCTCGCTGCTCTGCGCGGTGCGCTACGGACCGCGCGGGCTGCCGCGGCGGCTGCGCGCGCCGTTCGCGCGCGGTCTCGGCGGCGCGGCGCTGGCCTTCTCGGTGGCGTCCGCCGCGGCTTCGCCGGCCGCGCTGGAGGCGCGCTTTTACGCCCCGCCGGCCGCGCCGGGCACGACCGAAACGTGGGCACTCGTCCAGCACTTCGGAGACAACCGCGTCACCAAATTCGACGACCCGCGAACCTTCACACTCCCCGCGAGGGGCGCGCTCGCGGTCTCCGGGGTCGCCATCGACTCGCGCAGCATGCTGCCCGCCCGCTACGTTGACCTGGCCGTCGACGGCAAGGCGGTGGCGCGCGCCGTAACGGGTTCGCCGCAGCCGCAGACGGCCAACCTGCTCCACGACGACGCGCTCTTGCCCAGCGGCTTCCGGGCCACGCTCGACCTGGGCCGCCTCGCCCCCGGCCCGCACGAACTCCGGTTGCTCGTCGGCGAGCGGAACCGCGCCGCGCCGTACCCGAGCGTCGCCCGGATCCACTTCACAATTCACGGCTAAACCTCACCCCGCCGGGGACCGAACAACGTGGTGAGATGGTGCAGAACGAGCCGGCCGGATCCCGGCTGTGGGTCATCGTGCCGGCCTTCAACGAGGCGGGCGCGATCGGAGCGGTGTTGCGCTCCCTGGCCAAGTGGCTGCCCAACGTGGTCGTCGTGGACGACGGCTCGAGCGACGCCACCGGCGCCGCCGCGCTGGCGGCGGGCGCGGTCGTTTTGCGGCACGTGGTCAACCTGGGTCAGGGCGCGGCGCTGCAGACCGGCATCGATTACGCGCTGCAGCAGGGCGCGACGCACGTCTGCACCTTCGACGCCGACGGCCAGCACGATCCGGCGACGATCGACGCGATGCTCGCCGCGCTCGAAACGGGCGACGCCGAAGTCGCCCTCGGCTCTCGCTTCATGGGCGAAACGATCGGCATGCCGCCGGTGCGCCGCGTCTTGCTGCGCGCCGCCGTCGCCTACACGCGCTGGCAGACCGGCTGCGACTTCAGCGACGCGCACAACGGCTTGCGCATGTTCACCGCGCGGGCCGCGCGCGCGTGCCGCATCGAGCAGCCGGGCATGGCCCACGCCTCGGAGATCCTCAACCGGATCGCCCGCGAGAAACTGCCCTACGTAGAGATCCCGACCACCGTTTCGTATTCGGAATACTCCTTGGCCAAGGGACAGAGCTTGACCAATTCGGTCAAGATCCTGTTCGACTTGCTCTACGCGGCGTGGAGCCGCTGACGTCGTGATCGTCTCGATCCTGCTGCTGTGCGTCATCGTCCTCGGCACCTACATCGCGAGCCACCGGCTCAACGGGATGCAACTGCTCGCCGCCCTGACCTTCCTCGCGACGGGCCTGCTGCTGGTCATCTTTCCGAGTGCGGCGACCTGGGTTGCGGTGCGTCTCAACGTCGGCCGCGGCACCGACCTGATCACCTATTTGGCGATCGTGGGCGGCCTTTTCGTCGCCGCGAATTTCTATTTTCGCTTCAAGCGTCAGGAACAGCAAATCGCGACCGTCGTGCGCGAACTCGCGATTCGCGACGCGGTTCGCACGGGGAGTCCGTCGGCATGACCGTCAGCGTCGTAGTTCCGTCCTTGAACCAAGGCCACTTCATCGCCGAGACGATCGACTCGATCCTCGCCCAAGAGGGCGTGGAGGTCGAGGTCATCGTCATGGACGGCGGCTCGACCGACTCGACCCTCGACGTCTTGCGCGGCTACGGCGAGCGCATCGCCTGGGTCAGCGAGCCCGACTCGGGACAAAGCGACGCGATCAACAAGGGCTTGCGCCGGGCGCGCGGCGAGATCGTGTGCTACTTGAATTCCGACGACGTCTTCGAGCCCGGTGCGCTGGCCCAGGTGGCCGCGTACTTCGCCGCCCACGACGAAGCCGACTGGCTCTTCGGCCGTTGCCGCATGATCGACGGCGACGGCGCTCCGGTGCGTTCGCTGGTCGATCGCTACAAGACGTTCTGGGCGCGTTACGCGCGCAGCCGCGCGACCTTGCTGATCTTGAACTACGTGCCCCAGCCGGCGACGTTCTGGCGCGCCTCGGCGATGCAGAGCGTCGGTCCGATCGACGAAAGGCTCCACTACGCGATGGATTACGACCTGTGGCTGCGTCTCTCCGATCTGGGACCGCCCGGCTACATCGACCGCTACCTGGCCAGCTTCCGGATCCACGGCGGCTCGAAGAGCCTCAACGGCGCGCGCAAGTTGCTTGCCGAAGGCTGCGACGTCGCGCGCGTGCACGGCGCGCGCGCCCTGCTGCCGCTGCATCGGGCGCACGACTGGGCGACGCTCTTCGTCTACGGAGCGCGCTACAATCAGACGATCGCCCCGCCGGCAGCCCGTGTCGGCATTTAGGTCTACTGTGACGCAGTTTGTCGAGTCGGACCTGGAGGGCAATAACGCTCAAAAGAGTCCGGCGGTAGCTAAAGCGATCGTCGCCCATATATGCCGCGACGGTAGCCTTGGTTCGTTCCTCGATGTGGGTTGCGGTTCCGGCAGCTTGCTGGCCGCCGCCGCTCCGTTTGCGGCCGATTTGACTGGTGTTGACCGGTCGGAATACTTCGTTTCGAAAGCCCGAGCGGCCTTACCGGCAGCGCGCATCCTCGAAGCGGACGTTGCAGACCTCTCGGCTCTCCCGGAGAATCATTTCGATACGGTCGCATTTCTCGACGTGATCGAACATCTCGGTAACCCGGTGGCGGCTTTGGGTGAGTTGCGCCGCGTCTTGCGGCCGGGCGGTCGGCTCGTCATTACTACGCCGAATTCCGACTCGATTCAAAGGGTGCTCTTCGGAAACCGTTGGAACGGACTCGTCGATCCGACTCATATCTTGCTCTACACGCGTTTCCACCTTGACCGTCTTGCTCGAACGTTCCGGCTTTTCGATCAGGCTACATCGTACGTTATCAGGCCCGTTCCTACCGGTGCCTTTGCAGGGCGTCGTGGACTTCTTGAGGCAAGGGTCGACCATGCTGGTTTTCGCGGAGAAGGCGGCGTAAGGAACCGGTACAGACAACCCGGAGTCGCCGTTGAATGACGAAATACACGCGATCTTGCAGACGGGTCGCCTCGGCGACCTGTGGTTCACGGTGCCGTTGGCCGACCGGCTGGCGAGTCTCGGCCACCAGGTCGAGGTGTGGTACGACGAGATCTACGGAGACCCGTTCGTCTATTTTCCCTCGGTGATCGCGCGGCCGGCAAAGCTCGCGCGCGTCGTGCCCGGAAGCGGTCGCGCGGCGAGGCTGGCCAATGCGGCCGCGCAGCAACTGCTGCTTTACGCGCGGCTACGGCGCCTCGGCCGCCGCGTCGTCTGGAATCAGGTCTATCCGTTCCGGCTGCTCGCCGCCTATCGGTCGAAGCAGCCGTATCCGTACTCGTGGTACCGGCGCTATCCCGGCCTCGACTTCCGTCGCGCCCACAGCACGTTGCCGCTCGCGGACGACGGGACGATCTTATATTTTGCGGCCAGCGCTTCGCTGCGCATCGGCGCGGCGAGCCCGTTCGCGCCGTGGCTGGAGGCCAATCTCGAACTGCTCGAGACCCGCACCGGCTACCGCGTGCTCTACGTCCCGCCGCCGGGCGAGCCCGACCATCCGCGCTTCCCAACGTGGCGCGGCGACCTCGACGCCTATCAGCGGCTGATCGCGCGGTGCGGCTTGGTGTTCGGCATCAGCACCTCGGCGCACGTGCTGGCCCAGCTCTTGGGCAAGCCGGTCGTCGCGTGTTACGCGGACCGGCGCCGCATCGTCGACACGATCGGCGGCGAGACCGCGAAGCTCTATCCGGGCGAGTTGCTCGACGCCGCGGCGCTCGCGCGCTTCGGGCGAGATTAGTCGGGCAGGAAGCGGCGCGCGCCGAGATAGCGGCTGCGGAAGTACGGCGAGTTGAAGCTGCCCAGGTGCACGTCGGGGGCGATGGCTTGAATGAACCAGCCGTTGCCGACGTAGATGGCGACGTGCGACGCGCCGTAGGCGTAGGTCTGGAAGAAGAGCAGGTCGCCCGGTTCGGGCTCGCTCACCGGTCGCCCGGCCAGGAACTGCACGTCCGCGGTTCGCGGGATCGCGATGCCGTAGGCCGCGTAGACGAACTGCGCGTAACCGGAGCAGTCGAAGCCGCGCGGGGTGTTGCCGCCCCACAGGTACGGCGTGCCGGTGAACTCGTAGGCGTAACGCACCAAGGCCGCACCGTACGCGGAACCTTGCGCGGAACGCGGCGCCGCTTTGGCTTCCAGCGCGGCGGCGGCCGCCGGGCGGCGCGCGCGCGGGCCCGGACGTTGCGGCGCGGGCGTGGGCAGACCGTCGACGATGACTTCGACGCCGCCCTCGTTGGAGACGGCCACGCCCGCGCTCGCGCGGAGCGGGCTCCCGGCGATCAAAGCGGAAGCGAGGGCGAGCGAAGCGGAGGCGAAGATGAATCGGCGCACGTCACCATTACTATCGGACTTCGGAGCGCGGACCTGAGGCAGTTTTCCGCCCTCGGGCTGTGGCTGGCAGCGATGTGCGCCATATCCGCGGTGGCCGCCGTGATGCTCCCGCTCGTCGGCCCGTCGCTGGATTTCGGGCAGGGCGCGCACGTTGCGGGGCACATCTCCGATCGCAGCCTGACGCCGCTGCCGGTGATACAAAACGCCGCGGGCGCGTGGCCCTTGCTGCTGGGCTACCTGGCCGCGTTCGGTTGCGCGTGCGCGGCGTACGTCGCGGTGCTGCGCGCCGGCGCGCTCGACGCGCGGCTGATCTGGGGCGCGTTCGTGCTGGGCTGCGCGGCGGCGTTGAGCATCGGCTTTCTGCCCACGAGCGATCCCTACGCGTACGCGCTCTACGCGCTCGAAGCTGGCCCGCTGCGCCTCGACCCGTACGTTTCGCAGTCGCTGGCGGGCACGACGTTGCCCTGGGCGGCGCAGTTGCTGGCGATCTTGCCGGATCCGGAAGCTTACGTGCGCCACTGCAACTACGGACCGGTCGCCGCCTTCGCGTACGGCGCGCTCGCACTGCCGCTGGCCCACGCTCCGCTGGTGGCGTATCTCTATGCCGAGCGGATTTTCGGCGCGCTCTGCGTGGCCGCGACGGGCTACCTCCTCGCGCGCGGCGCGCCCGCGGGCGAAGGTACGAAACGGCTCGCGGCCTACGTGCTGCATCCGCTGGTGCTCACCGAGTTCGTCGCCTTCGCGCACGGCGACGCGCTGATGCTCGCGTTGCTGGCGCTCGCCTTTGCGTCGTGGCGGCGCGACGCGTTCGCGACGGCGGCCGCGTGTTGCGTCGCCGCGACCGCGACGCGCAGCGTCGCAGTGCTCGCGCTCGCGGCGTTGCTGCTCGCCGCGCTGCGCCTGCGACCGGCCGCGCTCGCGCGCGCGCTCGCGGGCACGCTCGTCGCTGCAGTCGCCATCGGGGGCGCGTCGCTCGCGCTTTACGGCGAAATCTCGCTCGGCGGCCCGCCGGCCTTCAATCGTTTCGCCGCGCCGCTGTCGTTCGTGGTCACCGTGTTGGCGGGTGCGGTGCCGGTTGCGCCGCTGCTCGTCGCACAGGCCGCGTGCGGCGGCGCGTTGGCCATCGCGATCGTTCGCGGCTGGTGGCTGCGCCTCGACTCGAGCCTGGCCTGGCTACCCTTTGCGGCGTTGGCCGGACTGCCGGCCGTGTATCCGCACTATTTGGGCTGGGTCGCCGGCGTCGCGGCCTTGCGCCCGGGACGGCGCTTCGAAACGGTCGCGGCCGTCGCGACCTTCGTCGCGCCGGTGTGGTACGTGGCGCGGATGAACCTCGTCGCGCCGCCGCAACCGTCGCCGCTCGCCTACGGCGCGGCGCTCGCTCTCTGCTGGGGTTCCGTGGTCGTCGCTGCGACGCTCAGCCTCCGAGGCCGGCCCGGCCGCGCAAGTCGAGCACCGGCGCCGGCCGGCGCGG
>Ga0326727_10022739_pt1 | contig 12064 bp, 12 predicted proteins | sample MB2enrmetagenome_FD_207643 | JGI IMG/M metagenome (GOLD analysis project Ga0326727, IMG submission 207643) | Lab enriched peat soil microbial communities from McLean, Ithaca, NY, United States - MB29MY | ecosystem: Environmental > Terrestrial > Soil > Wetlands > Peat | place: USA: New York... | reverse complement strand
AGGACTGACCCCCGAGAGACTGGCGGAGGTAAAGGATCGCCTGCTGGAACGCAAGAAGCTCCTCTGGCTGGAGGTCAAGGAGCAGCTCAAGAGCAGCATCGGCGACGGTTACCAGGAGATGCTGGCCACGGCCCGGGATGAGGAAGACCAGGCCACGGTTAGCCTGATGGCCGAAACCAGCCTCACCCTCCTGGGACCCAAGCGCCAGGAGCTGGAGGCCATCGAGGAGGCCCTGCAGCGCCTGGAAAACGGCACTTACGGTTTCTGCGAAGTCTGCGGCCAGCCCATCGAACCCCGGCGTCTGGAGATCATGCCGGAGACCCCTTTGTGCCGCGGCTGCATGTCCCAACGGGAAAAACTGGCCAAGGCCACGGCCCGCTGAGACCATAAGCTAACTAACTAAAAAAATTCTTAGGGCGGTAGGAACTCATCCTGCCGCCCTTTTTTGTTAGCATTATTTTTGATTTTTGATAATATATTGATATAATTGAATATTAAGTGATATTCATTATAAAGATAAGGAGCCAGAGCAATTAAGGCTCTTTGAGGAAATAAGGGAGTTCCTGGCAAATAAGAGGATGCAAGGCACGAAGAATTGACGGAGTTGCCCTTCCGCTACAAATTGGAGCAAAGAGTTATCCCCACCAGCCCGGCCTTTTCCCGGTGTTGGGGAATATCGGGGTTGAACCAGAAGAGATTGCGGCCCCGGGTGTTGTGGACGTCGTCCAGGAGTCGCCAGCGACCCTTTCTCAGGTGGGCGGCCCGGTAGCCGTAATCCCTGAGGAAGGCCTGGATGGCCGCCTTGGAAGCGCCGGCGGCCTGCAGGTTCTTCTCTTCCATTTCCACCAGCAACAGGGGCCGGAAGTCGGCGAGGATGGCGGCGGCGCCCTGCAAGGCCGCCAGTTCAGCCCCTTCCACGTCCAGCTTGATGAGGTCCGGCGGCCGCAAACCCTTCTTCTTTAGAAAGCGGTCCAGGGCGACGGTGGTGCAAGTCTCGCCCCCCGCGGCCCCGGCGGCGCCCAGATAAAGGCTGGCGCTGCTGTCGGCGATACCCTCGCGGCGGTAGAGCACGGCCTCGCCGTCGGCGTCAGCCGCCGCCAGGTTGAATATCCTGATATTTTGGTCTTTTTTGTCTTTTTTGTCATGGTTCAGAGAGACGTTTTCCTGAAGACGGACCAGGGCCGCGGCCCCCGGCTCGAAGGCCGCCACCTCCCCGCGCTCCCCCACCGCGGCGGCCGCCACCAGGGAAAAATAGCCAATGTTGGCCCCCACATCCCAGAAGACCTCTCCCGGGTCCAGGACTCGGGCCACCAGGGCAGCTTCGTAGCGTTCGTGGTAATGGCCGAAGAAATAGACCTTCCGCTGTTCGGGGTCCCCAAGGTCCAGCCTCATACGAAAAATGCGAAAACCTGGATCCAGGGTGGCGGTGACCAGGCGCTCAGACGGCATCAGGTATTGGTGGAGATGCTCATACAAAAAAACCTTGCCATCCCGCAGGGGGAATTTGCTCAGGTACCAGCGAAGGATGGCCCGGCCCCCGGATTTGAGTTTTTCGCCTTTTTCGTCAGGGCTTTCCGGCATGAAGTTGGACTCCTGAGGGCGCGCCCCGGCGGATCGCCCTGGCGTAGGAGAACGAGGGTCCGGGATTAAACCCGCCCCTAGGGGGCGCCCGGCGGAGATTTTTTGGCGAATATGTACTTGACAAATACATTTCCTTGATTTATAGTATATCTAAATTCATTCGAGATAGGAAACCATGCCATGTCAGAGCTTGACGATCCCCGATTCCACGATGAAGATGCGGCCCGCAAACACCTTGAATTAACTCGCTGGCCGGATGGTCCAGTTTGCCCCCACTGTGGGGCAAGTGGACGGGTTTGCAAAATTCAATCAAAGAGCAAAGAGAAACGCAAGGGTGCGCGTCCCGGTCTGCTTTGCTGCGGCGACTGCCGCAAGCAGTTTAGCGTGACCGTGGGTACTGTTTTTGAAGATAGCAAGGTGCCACTCCATAAATGGATGCTGGCTGCACACCTGCTTACTTCCTCCAAGAAAGGTATATCCAGCCTCCAGCTTCAACGCGAGTTGGGCGTGACCTATAAAACCGCCTGGTTCATGGCACACCGTCTTCGTCTGGCCATGCAGCCTAATTATAATGGGATGCTTGGTAATAATGGGCCGGTTGAAGCCGATGAAACCTTTATCGGAAGGAAGCCAGGGACAAAAAAGTGCCGTGGTGTCGGGCACAAAAACGCTGTCCTTTCCCTGGTGGAGCGCAACGGGCAGGTCCGATCTTTTCACATCGCGAGCGTAACCGCCGATACCCTGAAACCGATCCTTCAAGAACAGGTGAGCAAAAGCGCCCACCTTATGACCGATGATGCAAGACAATATATTAACTTGGGCAAGGAATTTGCGAAGCATGATGTAGTGAAGCATAACGCTGGTGAATATGTGAGGGGTGATGTTCACACTAACACGGCGGAGGGCTTTTTCAGCATCCTCAAGCGCGGTATCTATGGCGTCTATCAGCATGTCAGCCCTTTTCACCTTCACCGCTATACCACGGAGTTTGATTTCCGCTATAACTATCGTGAAAAGCTGGGCTTTGATGATGCCATGAGAGAAACTCAGGCGCTTAAAGGCATTTCCGGCAAGCGCCTCACCTATCGGCGGACTGACGAAACGAATTTGCCCGTTCGAGAAAGGTAAAGACTGTACTGATGAATGTATCTTCCATATTTCCGCCGAGGGAAAGGCTGAATGTAAGCTGTTCCTAAGATTTCGATTTTAAAACTCCATGGCTTCCCGGCTGGCCCTGTGGTATGCTGATTTTGCGGAATCACATATCAAAGGAGACGAGAAGCCATGGAACCGAACGACTCCTCAGCTTTCCCTTATACAACGGCTGAACCCGAAGGAAATTGTCCATTCCGAGGCGATAAAACATGTGATAAGGACTGCGCCCTATATTGTCCTAATACCAGCTTTCCAAATCAAGCTGGAATATGTGCAATTCGCAAAATTGCTGAGTCTAAAAAGTAATTTTGAGGATTGCTGAAATGGCGGTCATAAACCCCGAGTCCCTTCCAAACAGGGACTCCAAATCCGTAAAGGTTATGCCGCCCTCAGTCTTCACAAACTCTTTAACCAAGGCTACCACTTTGTCTTTGAGTTGTTCTCTTTTGGATTTCATTTCACACCCCTTGTAATGGAGTTTGAATTATGAATGATGAAATTAATTCTCCTGGTAAAAGCGATTCATCTGCAATAGAAAAAGCACTTAGTAATATCAAAATTGCCTGGATTACAGGAATTATTATTAGTGGCTTATGCATTATAGTGGTGATTGCATCCTTATTCACTAAGGTTGATTCATCTTTTAGTAATCCAATATTATTTTTGGCCCTTTTGGTATTTGGCCTTAGTTATGGCATTTATAAAAAGAGCAGGGTTTGCTCTATAATTATCCTGGTAATGTGGATTCTTTGGACTTTGACTTGCGTTATCCATGGTGATTTTGTCCCAGCCTTAATGGGAGCAATCATTTGTATTCCATTTTATATAGGCTTAAAGGGCACATTGGCGTATTATAAGTTAGATACGGTAATCAAAATGATGCATAGGAAATAAAAAGCCATAATGACTGACATATTTGAAAGCTCAAAACTCCGTCTCTCTCGCGCAAAGGAACACATTCTTGCCTTTGAAGAAAGGAAAAAGGCTTTTCTCAAAGCAAAAGAGTGGACCGACATCATAGAGCGTGACGCGCAGGGTGTTAATGATTTGCATAAGGTCCGATTTCTTAAGCCTTTCCCGAATGAATTCGCCCTGATTGCCACCGAAGCTATTGAACATCTCCGGGCTTCTCTTGACCACGCGGCCTATGCTGTGGCTGTCGCTTCGCGAATCACCAACCCCAAAAGCGCCTATTTCCCCTTCGCCCAGGACGCCGGGGGGTTGCAATCCGTTATCAAGGGGCGCTGCAAGGATATTCCCCCGGACATCGTAACGCTTTTTTGTTCGTTCCAGCCATATAAGGGAGGGAATGCCCTTCTCTATGCGCTCCACAGCGTGTGTATCGCAAACAAGCACAGAGAGCTTACCCAAATAGACATTATCCCCGATATCACCATCAATAGTATCCAGGCAACCAACATCTATGGCCCTGTCAGGGTAACGGTCCCCCAACTTGTATGGGACAGACGAAACAATGAGATCATATACATGATTGTCCCCGCCAACCCGACACCATTCACTGATACAGATATAGTAATCACCCTCCACATAGCGTTCGATGAGATTATAGGCGGCAAGACGGCGCTTGCTGTCCTCAACGACATGGCGGGCATAGTTGAGCGCATCCTCTTGGCTACCGAAGCAGAGGCGCGCAGAATCGGGCTTATCGCATGAAGAAATTAATTGATTTTCGGAGGGCTTACCAATGAAGCCGGAAGAATCACCCAAGAAAGAACTGACCATGGACGATCTTCTACGGCGGATGTTAAACACACCACCCCAGCCGCGCAAAAAGAAGAAAAAGGAAGAAAAACCCGAAAAGTGATTTTTCCCCTTTTCCCCTCCGCAAGCAGGTATATTTGTATTTTTAAGCAAAGTATTTGCATAATATACATGCCCGGATTTTTTTGTAAAAGAACCGGCAAGGGGGCCTGTTCCTCCGGTAATCCCCAAGTTTTTGCGAAATTCCCAGGGCGACCCGCCGGGTCCCCAGGAGCCGTCAGCCATCAACTGTTCAGCAAAGGCAAAAACCAAGAGGATACGTCTCGCACACCAGCAACCAGGTTTAGCTTTTAGCTGACCGCTGAAAGCAAAGCCGGGTCGGGCCATTCCATGAAGCGGGCCGCAGCCGGCGGCCCGAAGGTGCCCGCGGGGTAGAAGAGCGGCGGCAGGTGGGGTTCTCCCAAGAGCGGGGCATAGATGCGCCAGGCCGCCTCGGCCTCATCGGCCCGGACGAAGAGGGTCGGGTCTCCGGCCATGACGTCCGTGAGCAAGGTCTCATAGGCCTCCGGCAGGGGCCCGAAGGCTTCGCCGTAGCGGTAACTTAGCCGCTGGGTCCTCAGTTCCAGGGGCTCCCCCGGCGCCTTGACCTGAAAATGGAGGTCAAAGCCCTCATCCGGCTGCAGGGTGAGCACCAGGACATTGGGGTTGCAGGAAGCCTTGAGGGGCTCGAAGAGCAACACCGGCGGGCAGCGGAAGGTGATGGCGATCTGGCTGAACTGGGAGGGCAGCCCCTTGCCGGTGACCAGGTAGAAGGGCACCCCGTTCCAGCGCCAGTTCTCGATGGCCAGCTTCAAGGCGACAAAGGTTGCGGTGGCGGAATCAGGAGAAACTCCCGGCAATTCCCGATACCCGGGCATCATCTGGCCATCCACCGTTCCCCGGGTATACTGGCCGTAAACCACGTCCTCGGGGCGCACCGGGGTGACGGCCCGGAGGACCTTAACTTTTTCGGCGCGGATGGCCTCCGGCTCGAAGGTCACCGGGACCTCCATGGTGATAAGGGTGAGGAGCTGGGTGAGGTGGTTCTGCACCATGTCCCGCAAGGCCCCGGTTTGCTCGTAATAGGCGCCCCGATGGCCCACCCCGCTGGCTTCCGCCACGGTGATCTGGACGCTTTGCACCAGGTTCCGGTGCCAGAGGGGCTCGAAGATGTCGTTGGCGAAGCGGAAGATCAGGAGGTTTTGCACTGTCTCCTTACCCAGGTAATGGTCGATGCGATAGATCTGGGATTCGTCGAAATAGCGGTGCAGCAGTTGATTGAGAGTTAGGGCCGACTCCGGATCCCGGCCGAAGGGCTTCTCCACCACCAGCCGGGTCCAGCCGGGGCTGCGGTTCAATTTGGCCTGGCCCAGGCCGGTAATCGCCGGTTCAAAGGCCTCTGGGGGCAAGGCCAGATAAAAGACGCGATTCCCCGGAAACCGGTGGGCCTTTTCCAGAGCCTTAAGCCGGTCCGCCAGGGCCCGGTAATCTTCGCGGGTTTCCCCTCCCAGGGACTGGAAAAAGAGGCACTGATCGCACCAGGTGTCGGCATGGCCCGTCTGGGGAAGTCCGGCCTCGGCCAGGGCCTCCCGGGCCAGGGCCCGAAAGGCCTGATCATCCAGGTCCCGGCGGGAGAGCCCCACCAGCAGGAGTCGTTTTTCCAAGCCGTAATGCTCGCTGAAATGATAGAGGGCCGGCAGCAGCTTGCGGCGCATCAGATCGCTGGTGGCGCCGAAGATCACGAACAGGTGCGAATCCACGCGGTGGTTGACCATAATCCGTCCTTTGCAGGGCCAGATATCGGGGCGACAGGGGCACAGGCTCCCGCCTGTGATTGGGTCACCCTTACAGTCTAAATATTAAGAAGGCCTGACCGGAGTTGCAAGCCTGCGCAGGCTTAGTTTGGTGCGAAGTTTCTCTATTTCAAGTAGGAGCGCTCTGCCGGGTCGCCCCTACCAGCCCCCGGAACTCCTCATTGCTCAGGGCCAGGAAGCCCAGGCGGCGGCTGAGTTGCACCACCGCCGGCGGCCGCAGCCGGGCCCTGAACAGCATCTCTTCCTGGGCCAGGACTTCCCGGGTGGGTCCGTCCAAGATTACCTGCCCGTCCTTAAGCACCACCAGCCGGCGGGCATAGCTGGCTGCGGCCCACATGGAGTGGGTCACCATGATGATGGTGCGGCCCTGGGCGTGCAGGTTCCCCACCAGGTCCAGGAGGCCTCGCTGCTCCTGGTAGTCCAGGCCGGTGGTGGGCTCATCCAGGATGATCAGCCGGGGAGCCAGGGCCAGTACCCCCGCCACCGCCAGGCACTGGCGCTGACCCTTGCTGAGGGAGAAGGGATCGTCCCGGGCATGCTCCAGCAGGTTAACCCGGGCCAGGGCCTCTTCCACCCGGCTTTGCACCTCCCGTGGGCCGAGGCCCAACTGCCGCGGTCCCAGGGCCACCTCCTCCCAGACCTCCTCCGCGAAAATCTGGTAGTCGGGATTCTGAAAGACGAAGCCGGCCTCAGTACCTCCCCCCTCGGCTCGCCAGACCTCTCCGGACTGGGGCCGCAGCAGGCCCCGGAGCAGCTTCAGCAGGGTGGTCTTGCCGCTGCCGTTGGGTCCCAGGATCGCAGTGAACTCGCCCTTCCGGAAGGAGAGAGAAAAGTCGGTAAGGACCGGGGCCGCGCCGGGATAGGCAAAGTTGACCCGGCGTAAGGCCAGGATCTCCGGAGAGGCGCCGCTGTCGCCCGCCTCCCCGCTGGGGGCCAGCTGCGGACCGGCAGCGGCCGCCACAGGGGCGCCACCGCCGCCCCATCCCAGGCTCCGGGCCTGGGCTTCCGCCTCCTCCAGGGTGAGAGGTAAAGGAGCCTGCCCCAGACCATAAAAGAGGCCCGGCAATTCCGGTACCTGCAGCCCCAGGCGGTGGAAGATTTCCACTTGGCGGAGCACCTGCTCCGGGGGACCGTCGGCCAACACCTCGCCCTGTTGCAGCAAGAGCAGGCGGGAGGCGCAGCGAGCCAGGCGCAGGTCCTGGCCCAGCAGCATCAGGGTCAGGTTTTGCTCCCGGGCCAGCCGCTCCAGGATCTGGAGCAGTTCTTCCACCCACAGGGGGTCCAGGTCGGAGGTGGGCTCATCCAGAACCAGGAGCCGGGGCTCCAGGGCCAGGACCGCGGCCAGGGCCAGGAGCTGCCGCTGGCCGCCGGAGAGGGTGGCCGGGTCCAGGGCCTCCAGGCCCGCCAGTCCCAGCAGCCCGAGGCAATGGCTCACCCGGCGCTGCAGTTCCTTCCGGGGAAGGCCCAGGTTTTCAGGGCCAAAGGCCACCTCCTGGTCCACCCGGGTGCAAACGAGCTGGGCCTCGAAATCCTGGAACAGCAAGCCCACCCGGGCGGCCAGCTCCCGGGGCCGGGAAGTCTGGGGGTCGGCGCCGGCCACCTCCACCCGGCCACGCAGCTCGCCCTTGATCAGCCGGGGGATGAGGCCCTGAAGACAGAGGGCCAGGGTGGATTTGCCCGCCCCGCTGGGTCCCAGGATCGCTAAGCGCTCCCCGGCCAGCACCTTCAGGTCGAGGCCGGCGAATACCTGGGCCACCGCTTTTTTATAGCGGAAATGGAGGCCGGTAATCTTGATGATGGGATCGACTCCTTGCAGAACCGTCTCCATGGTCAGGGAAAATGCTATAAAAAAATCAGAGCAGCAAACATCCAACCGAGAGCAGCGCCACAAATGGAACCAGCGCCAGCTCCAGGGGAGGTTTGCCGGGCAGGCTCACCAGACCCAGCCCCAGGGCCAGGCCGGTGAGAAAGCCGCCGCCGGCGCCCAGCCAGGCCAGGATCAGGCCCAGCCGCGGCGCCACCCCGACGGGGCAATCCTCCGGGTCCATCTGATCCCGCCAGGCCAGGTCCCAGCGGCTCACCCGGGGCGCCAGCAACCTCAGGAGCAGGGGCCCCAGGACCAGAGAGACCAGGCCGTTGTTGACCAGGACCGCCATCGCGATGACGGAGAAAGGCAGAAGCTTGAAGGTTTCCAGCCCGAAGCCCACCACCAGGGCGCAGGACAAGGCTCCCAGCAGGACCGCCCCGAAAAACCGGGGTAGATGCTGGGAGAGCTGGCTCAGGGGCCGGTCTTGCCACATCTTGTAAGGCAGGTAGGCGGCCAGAAAATTCCCCCAGAAGCCGAAGAGACTGCCGATGCCCAGGGTGCCGAAGAAGTCCCCGATGAGGTTGCCGAAGGCTGCCCCCCAGGCCCCGGCGGGACCGAACAGCAGACCGAAGACCACCGGAATGACGTTGGCCGGCCGTAGCTCGGTGAGCCCCGGGATCAAGGGAATCCCCTTGAAGGGGATGAGGATGGCGGCGAAGAGACTGGCGGTGAGCACCGTCAGCACCAACATGGTGGCATAATTCCACATGCGCCAGACTTCCCGCATCCTTCCTCCTTCCGGCCCTCATTTTACCATAACCGCAGATCCTGCTCCGGAAAGTTCTTGGAATTGGTGGCGCAGGCGTCCCGCCTGTGCAGAATAAATCGGCTGGCGAGGAAAATAAGATGCGCAGCGCGCACCCTACATGGCGGACACGGAGGCCCGCCTGACAAAAACCTTTCTGCAGCGGGCGCGGGCGGCCCGGCACTGGCGCCAGGTGAAATCGCCCTTTTCGTCAAGGCGACTTGCGACCCGGTGGTTTTTCCTCTAAAATTTGATGGGTTAAAATCACCGGACAGGACCGCTGACCTTGGGGTCACGCGCCAGCACCGCGTCGGTTATCTTAGTACCCGAGATTCATAGATCCGGTAACGTATTTATTAACCGCGGGAGCAAGTGATTAATTCCCCCTCACCCGACCCCTCTCCCCCGGCGGGGGAGAGGGGATAAAGAGCCAACGCTTGTAATGCTCCCTCTCCCCCAGGCGGGGGGAGAAGGCTGGGGTGAGGGGGGGTCGACAAGAAACGTTACCATATTTAAGAAATCAAGTACTTGGTTAGCCTGGCGAGAAGGGACTGTGCTTGCCAGAGTACCTGCCGAGGTGCAGCATAGGTATTTCCCAATTTTAGTGAAGGAGCAAAAGGAGTCTGATTAAATGACCAGAAGAATCGGCGTCTATGTAGATTCCATGAATATCATGCGCAGCGGCGGCTATGGTATGCGCTACGAAGTCATCCGCCGTTTCGTCGGCCGGGATGGCGACGAAGTGATGCGCCTCAACGCTTACGTGGCCATCGACGAAGAGCGGGCCATCTCCGATCCCAATTATAAAAATACCCTGAATTTCATCCTCACCCTGCGGGATCTGGGCTTTAAAGCGGTGGAGAAGCCCATCCGCTGGTACACAGACGACTCCGGGCGCACCTACGGTAAGGCCAACCTGGATATGGAGATGGCCCTGGATATCGTTTCGCAATCGGAGGGCCTGGACCTGCTCTACCTGTTCACCGGTGACGGCGATTTCTGCAGCGTGGTGACCATGGTGCAAAACAAAGGCTGCCGGGTGGAACTGATCGCCTTTGCCAACGTCTCCGGGCGGCTGCGCCGGGAGGTAGACCTGTTTATCCCGGGATACCTGGTCCCGGGCCTGCTGCCCACTTCGCCGCCCTATGCCGGGGCGCCCCCCTGGGGCGAGGTGGGCAGCCGGGTGCGAGGGGTCTGCACCAAGTACTTCCTGGACCGGTCCTATGGGTTTTTCCGGTTTATGCAGAGCTTCGGCAAGGTCTGGGTGACCGACACCAGATTGGAAGAATCGCCCTATGCCTCGGTGTTCTTCATGGAAAAGGACCTGCCCCCGGGAATTCATCCGGATAACCTGCCCAGCCGGGACTTCATCTTTGAATTTACCCTCAACGAAGGGGAGAAAGGCTTCGTAGCCTCGAATATCGATCTGATCTACAAGTACTGACTGTTTATGGTTTTCGGTTTTCTGTTTTCCGTGTTAAGGCTCCATAACACGACAGTCTCAAGCTGTCAGCGGGATATGTTTTTTATGGGAAACAGAAAACAGATAAACAGAAAACAGTAGACTGGAGGAGTGGCTATGGCTGAGAAGCTGAGGGTGCTGTTCGTGGCCTCCGAAGGGGTACCCTTCGCCAAGACCGGGGGGTTGGCGGATGTGGTGGGCACTCTGCCTTATGCCCTCCAGAAGTTGGGGGTAGAGGTCAAGGTCCTGCTGCCCTATTACGGCGCGGTGAAACAGGGCAAGATCCCCACCGTGGTGGTGGCCGATGACCTGGAGGCGCCCCTGCCGGAGCCCCTCAACCTGAGCTTCGACCTGATGGCCCCCAGCTCCCCGGATTATCCCTTCTGGTTCGTGGCCCGGGACGAGTTCTACGAGCGCAGCCAGCTTTACGGCACCGCCAGGGGCGATTATTTCGACAACCTGGAACGCTTCGCCTTCTTCTGCGCCGCGGTGCTGCCCACCTGCCGGACCATGGAGTTCAAGCCGGACCTGATCCACTGCCACGACTGGCAAAGCAGCCTGGTTCCGGTCTATCTGAAAAATCTCTGGGGCGGGAAAGAGGAGGTGCTATCCGGGACCAGGTCCCTGCTGACCATTCACAACCTGGCCTACCAGGGTCTGTTTGCCAAGGGTAGGTTTCCCCGGCTGGGCCTGGATTGGTCCCTGTTCGGGATCAACGGCCTGGAATACTACGGCCAGATCAACCTCCTCAAGGGCGGCATCGTCTTTGCGGACGCCATCACCACCGTCAGCCCCCGCTACAGTGAGGAGATCCAGACCCCGGAGTTCGGCGATGGCCTGGAAGGGGTGCTGCGCCAACGCGCCGCGGCCCTGCACGGCATCCTGAACGGGGTGGATTACCGGGAATGGAGCCCGGATACTGACCCGCTGCTACCGGCCAATTACAGCCGGGACGACCTCAAGGGCAAGGCCGCCAACAAGGCGGCCCTGATGGAGGCCTTCGGACTCTCCAAGAAGCTGGCCAGGGCCCCCATCCTGGCCATGATCTCCCGCCTGGCGGACCAGAAGGGCTTCGACCTGTTGGCCCAGGTGCTGCCCCAGCTCATGACCCAGGAATTGATGGTGGTCATCCTGGGCACCGGCGAAGAGCGTTACCACCGCTGGCTGGCGGCGGAGGCCCCCAAGTATCCTGGGAAATTGGGGGTGCTGGTGGCCTTCGACAACAAGCTGGCCCACCTCATAGAGGCCGGGGCCGACATGTTTCTCATGCCGTCGCGCTACGAGCCCTGCGGCCTCAACCAGATCTATTCCATGAAATACGGCACCATTCCCGTGGTCCGGGCCACCGGCGGCCTGGCGGACACCGTCACCCCGGTGGGCAGACCCATCGAACCGGGGACCGGCTTCGTCTTCGACGACTATGACCCTGAGGCCTTCCTGAAGGCCATCCACACCGGCCTGGAGGCCTACAAAGATCAGAAACTATGGCGACGCCTCATGCAGAACGCCATGGCCCAGGACTTCTCCTGGACCAAGAGCGCCCGGGCCTACCTGGAGCTGTATAAGCAATTGGTTTGAGGCTTGTGGGAGGAGGGCCAGGGATAAGAGAGTTGGGGAAGGGACCAGGGGTTAGGGGTCAGGGATGGTGGCACAGGCTTCCAGCCTGTGCTGCACCGGCA
>Ga0326727_10022738_pt1 | contig 12064 bp, 11 predicted proteins | sample MB2enrmetagenome_FD_207643 | JGI IMG/M metagenome (GOLD analysis project Ga0326727, IMG submission 207643) | Lab enriched peat soil microbial communities from McLean, Ithaca, NY, United States - MB29MY | ecosystem: Environmental > Terrestrial > Soil > Wetlands > Peat | place: USA: New York... | reverse complement strand
CGATGGCTGGACCGGCGAACTGCGCGGCGGCGGTTCCCGTCAGCACGAAGATTCCCGCCCCGATGATGGCGCCGATGCCGAGGGTGATGAGGTTGATGGGGCCGAGCGCGCGCTTGAGGGAGTGTTCTTCGCTTCCGGCTGCTTCCGCCAGGATCGTTTTGATTGGCTTGGTTGCGAAAAGCTTGCTAGGCACGCGTTCCCTCCCGGACTTGTTGATCGTTCTGAATTTTTCCCGGCACGAATCTCTCTTCCTTGCAACAGCGCAGTCCCGACATGAACGAGGATTCTCCTCTTCAGCAGTTTTGATTAGCGTCTAACTGCTCTGCGCCGGGTTCGAGGTGCGGCGCGACCAGAAGAGATAGACGGGAATCCCGAGCAGAACAAGCACCAGGCCCGGCCAGGTGTATTGGGGCTTGTAACGCAATAATACGATACAGATCCAGACGGCCATAACGATATAAACCGCCGGAAGAATCGGGTAGCCGAGGGCCTTGTAGGGTCGCGGCGCGTGGGGTTGTCTGACGCGGAGAACGAAGAGCCCGGCGATGGTGAGAATGTAAAAAACCAGCTCGGCAAAGATGATGTAATCCAGCAGCTGACTGTATGAACCCGATACGCAGAGAACCACTGTCCACGCGCCCTGGATGAGGAGGCCTGCTACGGGGGTCTTGTATTTGGGATGCAGCCTGCCAACGCTCTTGAAGAAGAGGCCGTCCTGGCTCATGGCATAGAAGACGCGCGCGCCGGCCAGAGTCATTCCGTTGGCGCAGCCAAAGGTTGAGATGAGGATGGCGGCAGCCATGAGCATGGCGCCGCCGGAGTGGAAGACCTGGCCGAGTGCCGCCGTGGCCACGCGGTCCTCAGCCGCGTACTGGATTCCGCGGGCCATGGCGGTTGCGCCGTTAGGATCGCCGTGGAGGGGCAGAACGACAAGGTAGGCCAGCGAGACCAGGAAATAGACAGTGAGCACGAAGCCGGTGCCGAGAATGAGCGAGAGCGGCAGATTGCGTTTGGGGTTCTTCACCTCGCCGGCGGTGAAAGTGACGTTGTTCCATGCGTCGGCAGAAAACAGCGAGCCCACCTGAACCACGGCGAGGATTACGAACAGGTTCACCCAGGCAATAGGCCCGCCCACGCCCACCTGTACCGGATGCAGCGAGTGCCAGCCGGCGTTGCGCCAGAACTGGCTTAAACCCGCGCCGAAGTTCGCCTGCCAGGCGGTGGCATTGACGCCCACGGTGAAAGCCAGCAGGATGAGCGCCGCCAGCGAGATAGCCTTGGCCGAGGTGAAGACGTTCTGGATGATCGAGCCCAGCCGTACACCGAAGATGTTGGCGATGGCCAGAAAGACGACGATCGCGATGCCGGTCAGGTTGGCGGTGTTGACGCCAATATCCATGTTGCCCAGGACCATGGGCCCCACGCGCCAGGCCGGAACGTGGGCGATGTGCCATATCCAGTTGCTGGTGGAGACGGAGGGAAAGAAGACGCCCAGGAATTTGCCGAACGCGACGCAGACGGCAGCGATGGTGCCGGTCTGAATGACCAGGAAGAGCGTCCAGCCAAAGAGAAAGCCCCAGAGCGGGCCGAGCGACTCGCGCAGATACACATATTGGCCGCCGGCCTTGGGCATCATGGCGGCCAGCTCCCCGTAGCTGAGGGCGCCGATGAGAGTCATGACGGCGGTGACCAGCCAAGCGCCAAGAAAGAGGGCGGGCGAGTCGGTTCCGCGGGCGATATCGGCATCGACGATATAGATGCCGGAGCCGATCATCGAGCCGATGACAATGGCCGTGGAGCTGAAAAGGCCCAGGCTTTGCGCCAGTCTGGCGGGCTGGCCGGTCGCGTTCGATTCGGGGGCGGGGGCTTGATCCGGAGTGAGCACTTGAAGAGAGTTTTACCTGATTTTACGGCGCTTTGGGAAGTGTAGTCGGGTTACCGCAGCTTTACCAGGTCGGTGCTGCCTATTGGCCGCGCTCACTTTACATCAATGCCCTGTCAGCCGAGCTCCATTGCCCAGCGGCGGAATTCGGCGGCCGGATCGGGCGTGCGGAAGATAGCGGCGGAGACTGCAACCGCGGTGGCTCCGGCATCGAGGATTGCCGGGGCCGTTGCGAGGGTGACGCCTCCGGCGGCAGTGAGGACGCGTGAGGGGCCGGCAAGCGAGCGCAGCCGCCTGACCCCCTCAGGGCCGATGGGCGGAATCGAGGTCTGCTTGGTGGTGGTTGCGAAGACCGGTCCGATGGCGAGGTAGTCGGCCGGGCCGTCGAGGACGCCGGGCAGGAGCGCAGTACTGCCTCCGAATGCACCAACGATCCTGGCGGGGCCGAGGAGTTGGCGGGCTTCAGCGGCCGGGAGGTCGCCGGCGTCGACGTGGACTCCGTCAAATCCAGTTTGCTCAACCAGATCGGCGCGATCATCGAGAATCAGCTTTAAGTTTGGGCCAGGCAACGAGGCGCGCAGAATGGCAGCGTCAGCAAGGATCTCAGCGTCGGTTCCGGTCTTGTTGCGATATTCGAGAAGGGTGACGCCGGCGGCGGCGAGTGCAGAGCCCAGCCGTTGGAGGAAATCGGCGCGGTTTGAGGATGGAATGACGGATGAGTCGAGGATCGGGTAGATCTTCGGGAATGAAAAGGTCATGATTCAAGGGTAGATCAACGCCGTGACCGTAGAGGCAGCAGACGTAGGCGGATGCGTCTTGGATCGATGGTGAGTAAAGCGCCCTCATTGAGATCGGCTTCCGCTTGCAACAGAGCTGCGACTACCTGCTTGCCGATGGCGTTCCAGCTAAGATCTTCAGCTCGGATCTGGGCAACGCTGGGCTTTTCGCCGTGGGTTGCTGCAAGAATCGCGCTGAAATCGAGATCCTGAGTGAGCACCACGTAACCGTTGGCCCTGGCGTAAGCCATAAGCTCGGTATCCGGAGCGTTGGCCGCCCCAAGGGACGACCAATGCACCGACTCGATGCCCGCGCTGGCGAGCTGATTCACCCAGTCCGGCGAAAGGTTCATATCCACGACCAGCTTCATGCCGTGGCCAACACGACCTCGCGCTCCTCGGCTAGCCACGCCGCATAGCGGAGGGCCTGGAGCACGTCCTCGCGTTCGAGATAGGGGTATTCAGCGACGATTTCATCGACGCTGCGGCCCGCGCCTATCTGCCCAACGATCATGCCGACGGTGACGCGCATTCCGCGAATGCACGCTTTGCCGCCCATGATGCTGGAGTTTTGAGTGATGCGATCCAACTGTCCCATCTGTCGCCCCTTATGTCATGGTAGCGGGTTTGCCAGTTGATTTCAAAAGAGCGAGAGGGCCGCGGTGAACGAAGGATCACCAACGGCCCGACAGCTCCGGACGCTATTCCCTATTCCCTGGTCCCTGTTCCCTGTCCTCTCACATCTCGTCGGCTGAGGGGCCGTACATGCCCGGGATCTTTGCGCCGAGGATGCGGAGATAGACGCCCAGCTGGGCGCGGTGATGAATCATGTGGCTGATGACCATCTCGCGGAAGACCTGGTGGCGGGGCTGGTCGATCCAGACGTGGCCGCCAAAGATGAACTGCCAGTGCTGGTCCCATTTTTCGCCGGTGGTCGCTGCCAGGGCGGCCTTTGCCTCCGGCAGTTTCTCGTCGAATTTCTTCAGCAGCGCTTCCTTGCTTGCGGGAACGTATGGATCCCATTTGTGATCGGCGGCGAACTCCAGCTTGTCGAGGGTAAGCGAATGCACAGCCCAGTCGCCCGTCATGTCGGTCAGGTGACCGGCCAGGCGGCCCAGCGACATGGATTTTTCGTGGGGCTTGAAGTTCCAATCGACGTCTGACGGAATGGCTTCAAGCATCTTCCGCGTGCGTTCAGCTTCGCGGTCATACTCGGCAATGAGATCTTTTTGATAGTCCATTGAGCAACCTCCTCTGTTGCAAAGCAAGCATAGCGCGGAAAACTGCGAAAGGCGAATGAAATACGAAAATATTCTGTGAAAAAATCAACGCGGCAGAGTGAAGGCTTCGTACTCCCCGCCTACCGGGCCCTTGGGATCGCGCCCGCCGCTCGCGGCAATCACAACAAATTGTTTTCCGCCAACCATATACGTTGACGGGGTGGCGATTCCGGCATAGCCAAGGTCTGTCTCCCACAGCAGCTTGCCATTGCGCGTGTCGAATGCCCTGAACATGTGGTCGTAGACGGTCGCCCCGATGAACAGCACGCCCCCGGCAGTGACAATGGGGCCTCCGTAGAGCTCGGAACCGGTGTTCTTCATGCCCTTTGCAGCCAGCTCGGGATACTCGCCAAGGGGAATCTTCCAGAGGTACGCGCCTGTCTTCAAGTCGATCGCGTTCAGAGTGCCCCAGGGAGGCGCGATGGCGGGGTAGCCATCGGGATCGAGGAACTTCTTGTAGCCGGTAAAGGTGTAGTCGAGCGGAGCGTCAGCGGCTGGAGCGGCCTGAACACCGACGCCCAGAAAGCGCAGCAGAGAGGCGATGTCGGAATCGGGGATGTCAGGCATTGGAGGCATGCGGCTCTTGCCGTCGTGTATGAGCGCTCTCAACTGCGCCTCGGTCATGCGGCTGCCGATGCCGGTCAGCATTGGAAAGTCTGGTGGGATTCCCTCCTGATGATCGCCGTGGCAAAGGGCGCAGCGGTCGGCATACACCTGGGCTCCAGCCTTGTCGGCTGGCGCCTCTGCTGGAGCAGGCGCGGCCGGCATCTCCTTCGCGCCGCCGGCCTCGACGGGGGTGCGCAGGTAGTCGAGAAGGGCGGTGATTTTGGATTCGTCGAGGTTGGGGAAGGACGGCATGCGGCCGGTGCCGGTGTGAATGTTGGCGGTGATCTTTTCCGTGGTGAGCCGCGATTCGACGTCGACCAGCGAGGGAAACGCGGGCGGGGAGCCGGCGCGGGTGATGCCGTGGCAGACGGCGCACTGCTGGCGGTAAAGCCGCTCCCCGGTGCTGCCGCCGGCGGTGACTGGCTCAAGACCGCCGATGTTGGCCATTTCGCTGGAGCCAACGAAAAGCGTGTCGCTCACGGGATCGATGGCCGGGCCGTTCCATTCGCCGCCGCCGTCGAAGCCTGGGAAGACAACTGTCTGTTGGCCGACCGTCATGGGAACGAACTGGCCGTTGCTGCGGAACTTGGCGAACTCCTTCACCGCCCATTCGTGCACCTCGGGGGTGCGGTTGGTGAGCATGTCGGCGGTGAGTCGCTGGCGGCCGAACGGGGCGGGAGCATCGGGGACGGGCTGGGTGGGCGCGGCTTTCTCTCCGGGAACGTCGCTGGCCGGGAACGGCTGCTCGTGAATGGGGAAAAGCGACTCGCCGGTGACGCGATTGAAGAGAAAGAGGTAAGACTGTTTGGTGATCTGGGCCAGTGCGGGGATGGACTGACCGTTTTTCCGCGCTGTGTAGAGCGCCGGAGCGGCCGGGAAATCGCGGTCCCATAGGTCGTGATGAACGCCCTGGAAGTGCCACAGCAGTTTGCCGGTTTCGGCGTCGAGGGCGAGGATGGTGTTGGCGTAGAGATCGTCGCCGATGCGGTCGCCGCCGTAGAAGTCCATGACCGCAGAGCCGGTGGGCGCGTAGACGATGCCTCGCTCGGCGTCGACGGTCATGCCGCACCAGTTATTGGCTGCACCCGCGGTCTTCCATGCATCGGGCGGCCAGGTTTCGTATCCGGGTTCGCCGGGACGCGGAATGGTGTGAAAGACCCAGCGGAGCGCGCCGGTATGCACGTCGAATGCGCGCACGTCGCCGGGCGGCGCGGGATGAGTCTCGGGATTGCGGCCGCCAACGATGATGAGGTCCTTGTAGATTGAGCCCGGCGTGGTGAGCACAACAGATTGTTCCTGCCAGGGCTCGCGCAGCCCCTTGCGCAGATCGATGCGGCCGTTCTCGCCGAACGACGCAATGGGTTTGCCGGTTTCAGCGTCGAGACAATAGAGGTAGTTCATTACGCCGGCGAAGATGCGCCGGTCTTTGCCGTCGGTCCAGTAAGCGACACCGCGCGCAGGCTGCGTGGAAGCAATGCCGGAATCGAACTTCCATTTGAGCTTTCCGGTGGCCGCGTCGAGCGCGATGACCTTCTGGCTGGGCGTGTAGGCGTAGAGGGTGGGGCCAATAATAACCGGGTTGGTCTCGATGTTTCCCTTTTCGCCGGTGTCGAAGGTCCAGGCCTTGTGCAGGTCGTGAACGTTGGCGCGATTGATCTGGGCGAGGCGGGAGTAATGATCGCCGTTTTCGCCGCCGTAAGCGGGCCAGCTTACGTTCTGCGCCTGGGTTGAGCCGGCGCAGAGCGCGGCGCAGATCAAAGTCGATCTCAGCGCACATTTGCGGCGCGTCACAATTCCGATTCGTAGGTCGATCAATTCCCTGCTCCGTGCTTTTCTGGTCTGCATGTCAAATGTACTTGAGGATGGTCATGAAGCCGAAGTCCATGTGCAGTTGCTGATGGCAGTGGAAGAGCGTGTCGCCCGGGTTGTCGGCGGCGAAGTCGACGTTCACGGTCTGGAGCGGCATGACGTTGATGACGTCTTTGCGCAAGCCGCTCAACTGCGTCTTGCCAATCTGCGTCACCTCAAACGTATGCCGGTGCAGGTGGACGGGATGCTGGTCGCCGCTGCCGTTGCGCAGAACGAGCCGGTAACGCTTGCCTTGGTGCAGGTGAATGGGATCGACCTTGGGCCATGACTGGTTGTTGATCGTCCAGGTATCGAACTGGGAGCCGTTCTTTGCTCCGACATCGTGGAAGGTGAGAGTGATGGTCTCGTCGGGAGCGGGGGCGTTGGCAGCGGGAGGCGCGGCAAACTGGGCGTACTCGGCAGCGAACGCAGTGGGATCTGTCCAGGCGGGCGCTCCGGTCTGACCGGCGTATTCCACCACGATGCCCAGGCCCATCTTGCGCGCCGGCTCGAGAGTTGAGCCGAGGATCCACACGCCGGGCGAGTTCATCTCGACGATGGCGTCGATGCGCTCAGCGACTCCGAGCGAGATCACAGGAACCGCGGTTGGGGTCGGCACCGGGTTCCCGTCCATGGCGATCACTTTGAAGGTGTGATTGGGAAGGGCGAGTTCGACGTTTTCGGTCGCGCTGGCGTTGAGCAGGTGCAGGAGCACGCGCTGGCCCTGCTTGACGCGGATGGGTTCGCCCGCGCGCAGCTTGTGCTGATTGAAGGTGGCGTATTTGTAGCCGACGTCGGAACCGGTGGTGAGCGGATGGTTCGCCGACTCCGCGCGCATGGTCTCGGCCATTGGCACAAAGCCGGGCTCCCAGTGATGGATGGCGAGGAAGATCTCCTGATCGAAGCTGCCGGGGCTGTCTTTGCCTTCGACGATCAGGAATCCGAACTGGCCGCTGTAGGTGCCGCGGGTGAGATCGGAGCCGGCGCCCGAGTGGGTGTGGTACCAGCGCGTGCCCGAGGGGCGGGGTGTGAAGGTGTAGCGTAGATGGCCGCCGGCGGGAATCATAGGCGAGCCTTCTTCCATGGCGCCGTCGTTGAGTGAGTCGATGGCCAGGCCGTGCCAGTGGACGATGTCTTCATTCGGGCTGGAGTTGGTGACGTCGATTGTGGCCGCAATGCCTTCGCGCAGGCGCAGAATCGGGCCGGGGACCTGGCCGTTGTAGGCCATGGTCTTGACGGTAATGCCGGGAGCAATCTCAAGATTCGTTGGCTTGATATCCAGCGTGTAGTCGGGCTTGCCTGCCGCGGACTGGGCAAAAGCGGCCAACGGCGGGCGGAGCGCCAGCGCGCCGGCGGCGAGGCTTCCGTCGCGCAGGAATTCTCTTCGGGTTCTGAATGTTTTGGGGTGCACGGGGAGACTGCGGCCTCCATAACCTGACTGAAGCATTGTTTCACGCCGGACGCGGATAGAGAACCCCATCGCCGGGCCGGCACACAAACCTCGGACCTGCAATACGCCTCGCGGTAAAGGCCCTACGCCTTAGGTTTGGGCGTCTGGAGCGCATTCGCGAACGCGGCTATGGTTGTGGAGAGATCTTTGGCGACGGGAGCGAGCGGCGTGGCGAGGAGACCACCGATCAGAGCGAGCCATGGGTCGTTTCCACACCAGAAATCTGAGGGATAGAGTGCCCATCCGACACCAAATGCGAGAAGAATGGCGATGATCGCGGCAAGGGTACGGGTGGCGTTGCGAAAGCTTTCGTCGGAACGCTCGTACGCCTCGTCGATAAGGTTGGTGACAATGGAATTGAAGTCGCTCTGAACCACGGTCTCGGTGGGGCTGAGCGTATCTCCGGCCGCGTTTTTCGTAGCGATGGATTGGAGTACCTGAGGATCTACGTTGACATGCCTTGCGAGGGTCAGGGCGTTTTCGGCCGTGAAGTGGAGGAGGACAAGCTCCTTGGTGTGGCATTTCTGCTTGTCGAGGTCGGTGCCGTTGATCCAGTTGGCTTCGACAGCCGCGAGAATGTCGCGACGACGGAGAGTGTTCACCGGATCGCGCCCACCTTTCCCTTCCTCATCGGGAGTAAGGCCGGTAACGACCCTGGTAAGGTGCCCGAGGCCGATGCGATTGATGAAGGTGAAGACGGTCTTTGAAGCATCGACCATGCCGAAGGCTGCGGTTCCAATGGCTCCGACAGCGGCGATTGCCGCTCCGAGCGGGAAATTGGCCAGCAAAGAGGCTCCCATACACGTTCCCTTTCTTGTACAGCAGAACTTATAACGCGGGATCGCGCGGGGAAAAAGGGAAATCTTCTTAAGCCGTATTACTTTTCTGTACGCCGGGCCAGGAAACGCTCCATGAAGCCGGTGTCGAACTGGCCGGCCTGGAACTCTTCGTCGGCGAAGATCTCCTGGTGCATAGAGATTGAGGTTTCGACTCCCTGCACCACGAATTGCCCCAGAGCGCGGCGCATGCGCGCGATAGCCTCAGAGCGATCGGCGCCGTGGACGATGAGCTTGGCAATGAGCGAGTCGTAGTAGGGAGGGATGACGCCCTCGGCGTACTGAGCGGTGTCGACACGCACGCCGTTGCCGCCGGGAACATTGAAGGCCGTGATCTGGCCGGCGGAGGGGGTGAACTTGACCGGATGTTCGGCGTTGATGCGGCACTCGATGGCGTGGCCGCGAATTTCAAGGATGGGCGGAAGAATCGCGTCGAGTTCTTCGCCTGAAGCGATGCGAAGCTGCGCCTTGACCAGATCGACGCCCGTAATGGCCTCGGTGACCGGATGCTCCACCTGGATGCGGGTGTTCATCTCAATGAAGTAAAGATGTCCAGTAGAGTCCATCAGGAACTCGACAGTGCCGGCATTCTGGTAGCCGATGTCGGTGAGGCACCGGCAGAGGGTTTTGCCGATCTCCAGGCGCATCTGCGGCGTAACCTTGAGCGAGGGTGCTTCTTCAATGAGCTTCTGATGGCGGCGCTGGATGGAGCACTCGCGCTCAAAGAGCGTGGCCACGTTGCCGTGCTCGTCGGCCAGAACCTGGAACTCAATGTGGCGCGGATTCTCAATGAACTTCTCCATGTAGAGTTCGCCGTTGCCGAAGGCGTTGGCCGCCTCGGCGTGAGCTGCATGGAAGAGATTGGGGAGCTCCTCGGCGCTGCGGGCAATGCGCATGCCGCGGCCGCCGCCGCCGGCCTTGGCCTTCAGAATGACGGGATAGCCAACCTTGTCAGCCCACGATTCAGCCTCGGTAATGGTGGCGATGATGCCGTCGGAGCCGGGCAGGATGGGCACCTTGGCCTTCTTCATCGCCTGGCGTGCTTTTTCTTTCTCGCCCATCAGGCGCGTGACCTCGGGCGGAGGGCCGATGAATTTGATATTCGACGCGCGGCAGACTTCGGCGAAGTTGGCGTTCTCGCTCAGCAGGCCGTAGCCCGGATGGATGGCGTCGACGTCGGCAATCTCGGCGGCGGAGATAACGGCGGGCACGTTGAGATAGCTGTCGGCCGGCCGCGGAGGGCCGATGCAGATGGCTTCGTCGGCAAAACGGACGTGGAGGGAGTTGCGGTCAGCCTCGCTGTAGACGGCGACCGTTCGCACGCCGAGTTCACGGCAGGCGTTGATGACCCGGAGTGCGATTTCGCCACGATTGGCGACGAGAACTTTTTTGAACATAGCAAGTCAGCGAGTTAGCGAGTCAGCAAGTTAGCGGGAGTCGGGAAATGTCCAACGGATCGGGCTCCTGATAGCCTGAGAAGAAACCGGACGCGTAGAGCGCTGCGTATTCTCACGCGGGCCGAATAGTGAACAGCGGCTGACCGAACTCGATTGGCTGACCGTTCGAGACCAGGCACTTGACGATCTCGCCTGACGCGTCGGACTCAATCTCGTTCATCAGCTTCATGGCTTCGACGATGCAGATGACCTGGCCCTTTTCAACCACGTCGCCGGGAGAAACAAACGGCGCGGCGCCCGGTGAAGGCGAGCCGTAGTATGTGCCTACAATTGGCGACTTCACCACGTGCAAATTCTCTTCTTCGGCTTCTTTTGCGGCGTCGGGTTGCGCGGCCGGGGCAGCCGCATGCGCTGCATGGCCGGCTGGCGAGGCCGTCTGAATCAGACGGGCCAGATCGCCAAGACCGGCAGAGGGCGCGCTTTCCTGTACAAACTTGAGCCTGATCTTCAGGTCGCCGCGGTCCAGGTCAAATTCTGCCACCTGATACTGCTTCAGGAATTCGATCAGTTGTTTCAGGTCGTCAATGTCCTGTTGTTTCATTCGATCCTTTAACTCTCCCGCATCCGCAGCGGGCACTAAAGTTGAATCAGAGCCTTCGGCGCCGGAGTTAGAATCTCGCCTCCGGTGCGGGTTACGGCCACCATATCCTCGATGCGCACCCCGAATTCGCCGGGCAGGTAAATGCCGGGCTCGATGGTAATCACCATGCCGGCCTGCAGCCGGGTCTTCTGCTTCGCGCCAATCCGCGGCGCCTCGTGAATCTCAAGGCCGACACCGTGCCCGGTGGAATGGGAAAACGCCTCCGCCAACCCCTCCCGGCGCAACACGCTGCGGGCTGCCTCGTCCACGTCACCCGAGCTCACGCCCGATGATACCGCAGCCACCCCGGCCTCCTGCGCCTCGAGCACTGCGTGGTACGCATTGCGCTCGCGGGTAGTAGGGGAACCAAGGCGCACTGTCCGTGTCATGTCGGAGCAGTAACCCTTGTGGATTATACCGAAGTCGAGGGTCACAAACCCCTTGCGCGGCAGCCGCTGGGTAGTGGCGTGGCCGTGGGGCAAGGCCGAACGGGGTCCTGAGGCGACGATGGTGTCAAACGACATGCCTTCGGCGCCCATCAGGCGAGCCCGGTGCTCGAGCTCGGCAGCGACCTCAACTTCTCTCAGGCCGGGGCGGATGAACGTGAGAATGTGCTCGAAGAGCTTGCAGCCCATATGCGCGGCCTCGCGCATAATGGCGAGTTCGTCATCGTCTTTCACCAGGCGCAGGCGCTCGACAAGCGGGTCGGGCAGCGACGTGAGGAATGCCTTGCGCAGACGCGAAGGCAGCCCCTCTTTGAGCCGGGCGAGTTCGGCTACGGTGGTGCGATTTGGATCGAAGCCGGCTGTTTCGATGCCCGGTTGCGCGGCCAGCCATTGCACGGCGGCGGTTGCGGCGGGACTCGTGACGATCTCTACATCCGTGCGGGCGACCTGCACCTCTTCGGCGGCCTGGGTTGCGTAGCGGCCGTCGGTAAACATCCGCGCGGAGCGGCGGGTGATGGCCAAAGCGGCGCTGGAGCCGGTGAATCCGCACAGATAGCGTACGTCGGGGAGGTGGGTAACAAGAAGGCCGTGAATACCGGAACGGGTGAGTTTGCGGCGAAGAGCGCCGATGCGTCGTAGGTGGTCCACGGGGGTAAGGATAACAGGGGGCAGGAGGCAAAGGCAGCTTCCAGGTTCTATCCGATAGCTCCTGGCTGCCGGCAGGGCGCCGCCAACCCCGCTCTCTCCGTGTATGCTGTCATGCAGGTTTTTTCAAAGGGATGAATGGAGCCTGTAAACGATGGAACTCATATCGCATTTTCCGCCTGAGGCGTTCCAGATTCTCCTCGTCCTGTTCCTGTCGTTTTTGATCGGCCTGGAACGCGAAGAACACAAGGCCGCGAC
>Ga0326727_10022737_pt1 | contig 12065 bp, 10 predicted proteins | sample MB2enrmetagenome_FD_207643 | JGI IMG/M metagenome (GOLD analysis project Ga0326727, IMG submission 207643) | Lab enriched peat soil microbial communities from McLean, Ithaca, NY, United States - MB29MY | ecosystem: Environmental > Terrestrial > Soil > Wetlands > Peat | place: USA: New York... | reverse complement strand
TTCAAGCCGCCGAAGCGCGGCTTCTCATCCACACCTATGATCGTTTTCCCGTTGTATTTGTTGCGGGCGAGGACGTCCATCTGATCGACGAGCACGGCGAGCGCTATCTTGACCTGCTCAGCGGCATCGGCATCAACGCGCTCGGCTACAGCAGCAAGACGATTCAAGAAGCCATCGCCAAGCAGAGCTGTACGCTGATCAATCCCTCCAACTACTACTTCAACGACAAGCAGGCCGGCTTGGCCGAGCGCGTTACCCGGCTCACCGGCATGGACCGCGTCTATTTTTCCAATTCCGGCTGTGAAGCCATCGAAGCCGCCCTCAAGCTGTCGCGCGCTCACGCCGGCCTGCTGCGCGCGGAGGGCAAGCAGATCGGAACCAAGTTCCTGGCTCTCGAACATAGCTTCCACGGCCGCACCTTCGGCGCCATCTCGGCCACCCACAAGGAAAAGTACCGCGCTCCCTTCGAGCCCGTCGTCCCCGGCTTCGAGTTTGTGAAGTTCAACGACATCGCCGATCTGCGCGCCAAGTTCTCGAACGAGGTCTGCGCCATTCTTATTGAGGCCATCCAGGGCGAGGGCGGCGTCCGCCCGCTCACGCAGGAGTTCTTCGCCGAGGCACGCAAGCTGGCCGACTCGACCGGGGCCCTGGTGATCGTCGATGAGATTCAGGCCGGCCTGGGCCGCACCGGAAAGTGGTGCGCCTACCAGCACTTCGGCATTCAGCCCGACATCACTACTCTGGCCAAGCCCCTGGCCGGCGGCATCCCCATGGGCGCCACGCTCTGCACCAATGAAGTGGCTCGCGCCTTCCATGCCGGAATGCACGGCACCACCTTCGGCGGCGGCCCCTTAGCCTGCGCCGTGGCCACCGCCGTCATCGACTTCATCGAAAAAGAGAATCTTCTCGCCCACGTCGTCGAAATCGGCGATTACTTCCAGGCCGAACTGCGCAAGCTGGCCGAGCGCCACCCCTGCATCATCGACGTGCGCGGCAAGGGCCTGATGGTCGCCGCCGAACTCAACTCAGCCGATCTGGCCAAGCTCACCGTCACCGAAATGCTGAAGCGCCACGTCATCATCAACTGCACCAGCGACACGGTGCTGCGCTTCCTGCCGCCTTTCATCTTCGAGCGCGCCCACGTGGACACCACCATTGCGGCGCTGGATGAAGTCTTCACCGCGCAGATCGCTGCGCAAATCGCGGCGCCGCCGCCTACTTCACCCTCGGCCGGCTCCGCGGGAGGTCAAAGCCTTGGCTAGCAGAGCCCCTATTGAACCCCGGGAGCCCGTAGTTCCCATTGCCCAGGACCCTGACGTTCTGGCCGCCGCCGAGCGCCTGAATGGCGAGGACATGTGCTCGATCGCCGATCTGTCCAGCGGCGAGGTGCGCGCCATTCTCAAGCTGGGCCACGAGGTCAAGCGCAATCCCCGCGCCTATCGCCACGCCCTGGACGCCAAGCAAATGGTGATGATGTTCGAGAAGGCCAGCCTGCGTACCCGGCTGGCCTTCGAGACCGGCATTAACACCATGGGCGGCAACGCCATCTTCGTCGATCAGACCAACTCGCCTCTGGGCGAGCGCGAGTCGATCTCCGACGTGGCGCGCAACCTCGAGCGCTGGGTCGATGTGATCGTGCTGCGCACCTACGCCCACGACACGGTCACCGAGATGGCCGCCAACTCGCGCGTGCCGATCATCAACGCCCTCTCCGACTTCGAGCATCCCTGCCAGGCGCTGGCCGATTTCATGACCATCGAGGAGCACTTCGGCACGGCGGCCGGCGTCAACTTCACCTATGTGGGCGACGGCAACAACGTCTGCCACTCCTTGATGCTGACCGGCGCGCAACTGGGCGCGAATGTCACCGTGGCCACGCCGCGCGGCTACTCGCCGGACATTGAAATTGTGACCATCGCCCGCGAGATCGCCGAAAAGAACAGTTGCGAGCTGCGCCTCCTGCAAGACCCACAGGCCGCCGTCGAAGGCGCCGACGCCGTTTACACCGACGTCTGCGTCAGCATGGGCTTCGAGCACGAGTCCACCAAGCGCGCCCCCATCTTCCGCCCCTTCCAGGTCAACGAGGCGCTGATGCAGAAGGCCAAACCGGACGCCGTCTTCATGCACTGCCTGCCGGCCCGCCGCAACGAAGAGGTCACCGATGCGGTCATCGACAGCCCGCAGTCGATCGTCTTCGACCAGGCCGAAAACCGCCTGCACGCACAGAAGGCTTTACTGCTGCTCTTGCTGGGCGGGCTGGCGAATGTGGAAAGCTTTCAATAACACAAATACTGGGTGCCCCAGGTCTCGCATTTGAGACCTGGGAAAGCACAGAACACTTTTTGGTTTTACAACGAGTAATTCAACCGTATGGTTTGTCATCTCCCAGGTCTCAGAATCGAGACCTGGGGCACCCGGCTCGCGCACTTGGTTTTGGAGACTCCAAGCTGCTCGATGAAGCAGAAAGTTACTCGCACGAAGTTGGAAAGATGATCCACGGAATAGTGGGAGGGATCAAGGAGAAACGTTAGAGCGAACGGCCCTGACCCCTGATCCCTACGAAAGGTTCCCTAGCATGTCCGTAATTCTAGAATCCCTGCCCGTTGGCCAGAAGGTCGGCATTGCCTTCTCCGGCGGGCTCGACACCTCCGCCGCCCTGCACTGGATGAAGCTGAAGGGAGCCCTTCCCTACGCCTACACGGCCAACCTGGGCCAGCCCGACGAAACCGACTACGACGAGATTCCCCGCAAGGCTCTCGAATACGGCGCCGCAAAGGCCCGTCTCATCGACTGCCGCGGCCCGCTGGTTCGCGAAGGCCTGGCCGCGCTGCAGGCCGGCGCCTTCCACATCACCACGGCCGGCGTCCCTTACTTCAACACCACTCCCATCGGCCGCGCCGTCACCGGCACCATGCTGGTGGCCGCTATGAAGGAGGACGAGGTCCACATCTGGGGCGACGGCTCCACCTATAAAGGCAATGACATCGAGCGCTTCTACCGCTACGGCCTGCTCGTGAATCCTGACCTCAAGGTCTACAAGCCCTGGCTCGACGCCGCTTTCATCGACGAGCTAGGCGGCCGCGCCGAGATGTCCGCCTTCATGCAACGCTGCGGATTCGCTTATAAGATGTCCGCCGAGAAGGCCTACTCCACTGACTCCAACATCCTCGGCGCAACCCACGAGGCCAAGGACCTGGAGCTGCTTTCCTCCTCCATGAAGATCGTCGCTCCCATCATGGGCGTGGCCTTCTGGCGCGACGACGTGGAAATCAAGCCGGAAGAGGTCACCATCCGCTTTGAAGAGGGCTTTCCCGTCGCCCTCAGCAGTTGCGAATTCACGGGCCGCGAATTCACGGACCCCGTCGAACTTCTTCTCGAAGCCAATCGCATCGGCGGACGGCACGGCCTCGGCATGAGCGATCAAATTGAGAATAGGATCATTGAAGCCAAATCCCGCGGCATCTACGAGGCTCCCGGCCTCGCCCTTCTCTACATCGCCTACGAACGCCTCATCACCGGCATTCACAACGAGGACACCATCGAGCAGTACCGCGACCATGGCCGCAAGCTCGGCCGCCTGCTCTACCAGGGCCGCTGGTTCGACTCCCAGGCCATCATGCTCCGTGAATCCGCCCAGCGCTGGGTCGCCAAACCCATCACCGGCGAGGTCACCCTGGAACTGCGCCGCGGCAACGACTACTCCATCCTCAACACCGAGTCGCCCAACCTCACCTTTCATCCCGAGCGCCTCAGCATGGAGAAGACCGAATCCACCTTCTCGCCGCGCGACCGCATCGGCCAGCTCACCATGCGCAATCTCGACATCACCGACACCCGCGACAAGCTGCTTACCTACGCCGCAGCCGGCCTGCTCACCCTCAGCCAAGGCAGCGAAATGCCCAGGTTGAGCAGCGTCAAGGAGAAGGAATAGCGTGAGGAATGCCTGAATCAATGCCGAACGAACAACAACCCGTCAAGATGTGGTCGGGCCGTTTCCGCGAGCCCCTGGACAGCGAGTTCGAGCGCTGGCAGCGGTCGATTGTTTTTGACTGGCGGCTTCTCGATTGCGAAGTAGCCGCCAGCAAGGCGCATGCGTCGGCCCTCTGTGCCGCCGGAATTCTCACCGAGACTGAAACCGCGGAGTTGCGGGCGACGCTCGATGCCATTGCCGCCGCGCACTCATCGGAGGAGGGCCAGGCGCGGGTGCGCGACCACGCGTCGGCCGAGGACATTCACCACTTCGTCGAGCTTTCCCTGGCCGAGCGTATCGGCTCGCTGGGTCTCAAACTGCATACCGGCCGCAGCCGCAACGAGCAGATCGCCACCGACCTGCGCCTCTATGTCCGCCGGCAAATCTGCCTCACCGTCGAGGCTCTGGCCGCCTGGGCCCGCGCGCTGGTCGAGCAGGCCGAGGCCGCCGGCGAGTCGGTGATGCCCAGCTACACTCATATGCAGCGCGCCGAGCCGGTGCTGGTGGCCCACTGGCTGCTGGCTTATGTGGAGATGATCCTGCGCGATGCGGCCCGGCTCACCGATTGCTCGGCCCGGCTCAACTTCTGCCCGCTCGGCTCCGGCGCCGTGGCCGGCGCAACCCTGGCTCTGGACCGCACGATTGCCGCCCGCGAGCTGGGATTCACCGCGCCCACCGGCAACTCCATCGACGCGACCAGCGACCGCGATTTTGTCCTTGAATACCTGCAAGCGCTGACCTTTGTCGGCCTGCATTTGAGCCGTTTTGCTGAGGAGATTACGCTTTTTGCCACGGCGGAGTTCGGTTTTGTCGCCCTGCCCGAGGCCTTTTCCACCGGCTCCAGCGCCATGCCGCAGAAGAAGAATCCCGACCTTACCGAGCTCATCCGCTCCAAGGTCGGCCGCATCCACGGCGCGGCCGAGGCGGTCACGCTGCTGCTCAAGGGGCTCCCTCTGGCCTACAATAAGGACATGCAGGAGACCCAGGAGCCGGCCTTTGCCGTCGAGTTTGTGCCGTCGATGCTGAAGCTGGTGGCGCGCTTTACCGCCGCCCTCCAGTTTAACCGCGAGCGCATGAACGGGGCCGCGCAGTCGGGCTACCTGAACGCCATGGCCGCGGCCACCTACCTCGTCCACAAGGGCGTTCCCTTCCGCACCGCGCACGAGAAGATCGGCCACGCGGTGCGTTTCGGCATCGAAAAGGGCGTTGAGCTGGGCGCTCTGACCCTCGACGAACTCCGCCAGTTTGGTGAAGAATTCGACGAGGACTTCTACGCCGCCGTCACGCTTGCGGCCACGCTCGATTGCCACAATGTGACCGGGGGAACCGCGCGCGCACGTGTGCGGGAAGCCCTGGCCGCCGCCTCGGAACGCATTGCGGCGCTGGCCGCCTTCCAGCCTGGGGAGGTTGTTCATGCTGGTGCGTAAAGCCCGGCTGCAGGACGCCTCCAAGGTCTACGACCTGGTGAACTCGCTCTCCGGCGACGGCACGCTGCTCAAGCGCGCCTTCGCCGAGATCTGCGAGAATATTCGCGACTTCACCGTCGCCGAATCCGACGGCGGCGTCTTCCTGGGCTGCGGCGCCCTCCACTTTTACGGGCCGCATCTCTGCGAGGTGCGCTCCATCGTGGTCAAGCCGGAGGCCAAGGGCAAGGGCGCGGGCGGCCGCCTGCTTCGCTCGCTGATCGAGGAGGCCGAAGAGCACGGCATTCAGTCCATCTGCCTCTTCACGCGCATCCCCGACTTCTTCTTCAAGTACGGTTTTCGTACCGTCGAAGACAAGGCCGAGCTGCCCGACAAAATCTTCAAGGACTGCCAGAATTGCCCCCGTCTGCACCGCTGCGACGAGGTCGCGATGGTGCGCGGCCGCATTCCCCGCGTCTCCCTGCTGGGCCCGCGTGAGGAAGCCGAGCAGCTAGTGAAGTTTTCCGGATAGATTTTCACTCTTACGATACTGTGGGTGCCCCAGGTCCCGCTTTTGGGACCTGGGAAAGCAGGAACCCATGCGGTTATGGATCTAGGCCACTTACTCTATTTCGCCAGCATCGCCGCCACCGCAATCTGCCCGTAGCTCAGCCCTCCATCTCCGGGGCTGACCTGGCGGTGCTGGAAGACCTCGAAGCCCTCGGCCTCGAGGCCTGAACGCAGCAGCCGCGCCAGCCGCCGGTTGTGCAAGCAGCCGCCGCTCAGCGCCACCCGGCCGACTCCCGTCGCCGCTCGCGCCGCAACCGACGCGCGCACAAATCCAGCCGCCACGGCCGCATGAAACCGCGCCGCAATCCGCGCCCGGCTCACCCCGGCGCGTAAATCCACGACCAGCCCGCCCCAGAGCGGAGCGGCGCTCATCCGTACAGGCTCCCGGCGGGCCCAATCCCCGCCCACGAACTCCATCCCGTAGCCGGGCCCGCCATCCGGCCCAGCAATGTCTGCCCCGGCAAACTCGCAGGGCTCATCAACCGCCGCGCCCTCCAGTTCGATGGCCGCCTGCGCCTCGTAGTCCACCACGCGGCGCTCCAGCACCACAGCCGCCGCCGCGTCGAAGAGCCGTCCCAGGCTCGAAGTCAGCGGCGCATTTACGCCCCGCTCGATCATTCGCACGAGCACCCGCGCCTCTTTTTCCCTCGCGCCGATCAGGGCCAGCGTTTCAGCGGACTCCAGATCAAGTCCCGCCGCCTGCAAGTGGCCCAGCGCCATCCGCCAGGGCTCTTTGATGGCCGCCTCGCCGCCCGGCATGGGCACATAGTCGAGGTGCGCGAAGCGTTCGAAACCCACCGCGCCCGCCCCGGCCCGGTCCCCCCCGGCCTGACTCGAACTGCCGAGTCTCCTTCCGCCGAGCCTGGACACGAAGACCTCTCCGCCCCAAATCCTTCCATCCGTTCCGTAGCCGGTGCCGTCGAGCGCCAGGCCGATCGCCTCGCCCGTCAGTCCGTGCTCGGCCATGCAGCCGGCCACGTGCGCGTGATGATGCTGCACGGCGACCAGCCCCAGTCCGCGCTCCCGCGCCCACTCCTTGGCCCAGGCGGTCGAAAGGTAGCCCGGATGCAGGTCGTGGACCACGGTTTGCGGCTCGATTTCGAAGGTCCGCATCAGGTGCTCCAGCGACTCCTTGAAGAACTCCAGGCCCATCAGGTTTTCCAGGTCGCCCAAATGTTGGCTCTGGTAGACGAACCCTCCCCGCGCCAGCGCAAAGACATTTTTCATGTGCCCGCCCACGGCCAGCAGAGGCGGCGCGTCAAACGGCAACCCGACCCCCAGCGGCACAAATCCCCGCGCCCGCCGGAGCAGTTGCGGCGCTCCATCCACCACGGCGGCCACCGAATCGTCGCAGCGCTGCAATATTTCGCGGTCGTGCATCAGGAAGGCGTCGGCAATCCCGCCCAGGCGCTTCCGCGCTTCCTCGTTATCAATTGCAATTGGTTCTTCACTCAGGTTGGCCGAGGTCATCACCAGCGCGCGCACGCGCGGGTCGGCAAAGAGCAGGTGCTGCAGCGGCGCATAGGGCAGGAAGATGCCCAGCCAGGGAATTCCCGGCGCCACGTTAGCCGCAATCCCGTTTCCAGCTCGCGCCCGCGCCAGCACAATCGGCCGCGCCGGGGTGGTCAGCAGCGCTTCTTCCTCGACCGTCAACTCGCAGACCGCCCGCGCCGCCTCCAGGTCGCGCACCATCACCGCCAGCGGCTTTCCATAGCGCCGCTTGCGTTCGCGCAGGCGCATCACCGCCTCCTGGCTGGTGGCGTCCACGCTAAGGTGGAAGCCGCCAATGCCCTTGATGGCCACGATTTTGCCAGCCACCAAAAGGTCGATGCAGGCGGCCACGGGGTCCTCGGTGGCAATCTCCGCGCCATCGGCCCCCACCAGCCAAACCCGCGGCCCGCAGACCGGGCACGCATTAGGCTGCGCGTGAAAGCGGCGGTTCGCGGGGTCGTCGTACTCCCGTTGGCAGGCCGGGCACATGGGAAACTTCGCCATCGAGGTCTGCGGCCGGTCGTAGGGAATGCTCCGCGTAATGGTGAAGCGCGGCCCGCAGTTGGTGCAGTTCAAAAACGGGTAGCGATAGCGGCGGTCCGTGGGGTCTAGCAGCTCCCGCAGGCAATCCGGGCAGGTCGCCGCATCGGCCGGAATCCCGGTGCTCACCTGCCCCGTAACTTGACTGGAAACAATCCGAAACTCCGCCCCCCCGGCAAGGGGCAATTCCCGCACCGCAACCGCGTCGATGCGCGCCAGCGGAGGCGCCTCAGAGCGCAGGCGGGCAAGGAAGGCCTCCACGCGCTCCTCCGGCCCCTCGATTTCGATCGTCACGCCGCCGGTATCGTTGCCGATAAACCCCGCCAAGCCCTCTTCCCGCGCCAGCCGGTAGACAAACGGACGAAATCCCACCCCCTGGACCACGCCGCGCACCAGCACACCCCGTCGCCGCGGCAGCGATTCGCGCCCTCCCCGTTTTTTGGGGGGTTCAGGCCCGGTTCCCGGAGGGGTTTCTGCTTGGGTTTCGTCCATCACAATTGCGCCTCTCACCGCCAACCAGCATAGCGCATGACCGTCCCTTTGCCCCGCGCGGCTCAATCTCAGCCAACTGGCTGCCAGCGCCGTCCCTGGCCGACTCCGGGGCCGGTGCTGGCTCGAAACCGGAACGGCTTACTCTAAGATGAGCGAGGGATCGGAGAGTTTCAGCATGATGTATAGCAGACGGCTTGGCGCGGCACGGGCGATTGCGGCGATTTGTTTCCTGGCCATGCTCGGGATCAATGCGGTTCGGGCCCAGCAGCCCGACGATTCCATGGTGATTCGAGGCGTTGACGCGGCGGTCAAGGCGCGGACTGAAGGCATTGCGGGGTACACCGCCTCCGAGCACTATGCGGTTTACAGAAACAGCGACGAAACCCATCCCGTGGCGGAAATGACGGTCAAAACAGAGTACCGCGAGAAAACAGGCAAAAGCTACACCATCGTCTCCCAGAGCGGCTCGGAGCTGGTACAAAAGCTTGTATTGGGCGCAATTCTGAACGAAGAGAAGCGCCTCAGCCAGCCCGGCAATCGGGAGGGAGCGTGGCTTACCTCGGCAAACTACGAGATGAAGCTGAAACCCGGAGGCCCTGAGCGGCTGGATGGACGGGAGTGCCTGGTTCTGGCTATTGCCCCACGGCACAAGGCTCCCAATCTCCTCGTGGGAACCCTGTGGGTGGACGCAAAGGACGATTCGATCGTTCAAGTCCAGGGGATAGCCTCCAAGAGTCCTTCCATCTTCACTGGACCAACCCAGATGATGCGCCAGTACGCCAGCGTGAGCGGCTTTGCGATGGCCACCCATGCCAGAGCTGTCTCCAGCAGCTATTTGCTGGGTCGCACCGTCGTCACCATCGACTATCGGGGCTATCAGATTCAGCTTCGTCCAGCCAGGTAGCCGCCAGGGAGGGGAAAATTCTACGCTCCCTGCACCGCGCCGCGACCACTGGCCTTCACTGCGTACATACGCGTATCGGCCACGCCGATAATGGCGTGGACGGTGGCGCCGTCGGCAGGGGCGCTGGCCACGCCTACGCTGGCGCTCACGCGCAACTCCAGTCCGTTCTTCATACGGAAGGTAAACTCCATAAGTTCGTGGAGTAGCGTGGTGGCCTGCGCCAGTGCATCGAGGGAACCGGTCTGCGGCATCAGAATCACGAACTCGTCGCCGCCGTAGCGAAAGCACCAATCCTGCTTGCGGCTCAATTCCTGGAGCCGCTGCCCGGCGCGCGCCAGCAGTTCGCTGCCCACCAGGTGGCCGTGCTCGTCATTGACCTGCTTGAAGTGGTCAAGGTCCAGGAAGGCCACGCTCACTGGCATCCCCAACTGGTGGTATTGCTCCAGTTCCCGGCCCAGCGCCTCGTAGAGGTGGCGCACGTTGTAGAGGCCGGTGGTGTCGTCGGTGATGGTCAACTGCTGGATGCGGGCCACGTCGTGCGCGTTCTCGATGGCGATGGCTGCGTGATCGGCCAGAATGTGCAGGAAGGCGATGGTGTAGTCGGTAAGCTGGTCGGCGCGCGGGTTGAAAATCTCGATGGCGCCGTGGGTCCCCTTGCGTCCGCACAGGGGCAGGGCGATGACCGAGCGCACTGATTGCGGCTGGGCGCCGTGCGCCGCCGTTACCCGCGGATCGCCCTGAGCCTCGGGGACCAGCAGCGTCTCGCCGTGCTGGACCACCCAGCCGGCCACGCCCTCGCCCACCTTTACGCGCAGATCGCGCAGCGAGGCGATATCCCCGCCTGCCGCAATCGCGTAGTAAAGCTCCTGCCGCGCCTCGTCCAGCATCAGCAGCGTCCACAGGTCCGCTTCGATAAAGCGCTCCATATGCTCGATGATGGTACGCAAAATCGTATCCAGGTCAAAGCTGGAGGTCAGCGAGCGCGCCACCTTGTGAAAGACGAGAAGGTCGTTCAGGGGGATACGGCGGTCTGTCTTGTTGGTCATTCAGGGCCCAGAATTAGAAGTCTTTTGGCCATTCTTGCACACTGCGGCGCTCAGGCGAAGAGAGAACACAGCCGCGCTCTCCACGCGCGCATTACGTTCGTGCAAAATTCAGAAGGGCAACGGCCTCCGGCGGCTTCCAGGCCACACCGCGCCCGTTCTCGATGAGCCATGTACCTCAACCGGGCAGCTGGGGCGGCCTCAATCCAGCCGCGGCATACCCCGGCGCAGCAGCATTCCCGCAACGCCGCAGACGGCGACGATGGCCAGCACAACGGCGAAGTAATAGGCCATCGGATGCGCCCAGCCCGGCGAATAGGCCAGATCCTGACCCACCCACAACAGCAGGATGGTGGCGATCGCCGCGAACTGGCCGGCGATGACCAGCAGGGTGTGGCCCAGCTCGCGCCGGCTGTCGAGCGCCTCCACCTGGCCGGGGGTCAGGTCGCGCTCTTCGGGAGGAAGCAGCAAATTGGCCATTCTTGATTCTCCCGTCTTGATCTGCCCTGCGGGCCGAGAGCCGCCTCTAATCAGCAGATGCGGGCCTCGCCGGCGGCGGTCCGGCAGCCCGTTCATGCGACACTCCAGCCCAGTTCAGTCGGCGAGGAAGGCAACCGACTGCAAACTGCCAATTTCAAATTGCTTGCGGCAGCGAACATTGGTGCAGACCAGCTTTTCGTCGCGTCTCACCATGTAAGACTGCGCCTTGGCGAATTTGGCGCGGTCGCGCTCGTCGGCCCCGCGCGGCAACTGCGCCCGCTTGCGCCGGACCACCCAGGTGACCTGGTACTCGCCCGCCTGCCCGCACTTGGGGCAGGTCAGCGTATGCGTGCGCTGCTCCGTCGTTTCGTTGAAAAAGTCCCGTTCTTCCATAGCTTTTGGTTCTCCCGCCCAGCGAAACTCCCTCGCCGGGAATCTGGGGCGCTTTCCTGCTTCAGCGGCGAAATCTGCCGCTGGCAGCCCCGGTCTTTCACTCGGCCAGAATATGTACCATACTCATCTTGCCATGACGAAACGCAAGCCAGGAAAATTTTCGGCCACCAAAGCGGTGAAAGCCCATGCCCGCGAACGCGTGGGGCAGCCCAAACCGGCCCGCATTATCGACACCGAGCCCCGCACCGGCCGCGAGATCAAGCACAAGCCCAAACTGGAGGAGATCATCCGCCAGAATGAGTCCTAGAACTACCGTTGCAAACCTCACATTCTGGAGGGAGCAGCGGACTTCAGCTTCCCTGACGGGGGTTCTGGAGGGGGGATTCAGCCCCCCGAAAGAGAGCAAATGAGCAGAGACATCAGTCCCGGACTGTTGCTGCTCGGTTTTCCGTCACGCGATGCCGCTGCTGCATGGGGGGCCGCGACCACTTCGGGCCGGGTTTTGCTTAACGGGATTCTGAAAATGCTGGAGTTCCCCCTCCTGAAGGGCGGAATCTTGCATTTTCCGCAGTTGGGCGTGTAACGGGGGGCCTTGCCGGGTTACGGCTGGTAGCGCGGAAGCGGATTTGGCCTTTGTCTAACTGTAAGAATCTGTCTAAAAACTCCGTGTTTTGAAAGGGCACGGCTTCAGCCGTGCCAATCGATGCACAAAACGACGGGCCTTTAGGCCCTGAGGGATGATTCTTATCGCGCAACTCATACACAAACCTCAAATTCCT
>Ga0326727_10022734_pt1 | contig 12066 bp, 10 predicted proteins | sample MB2enrmetagenome_FD_207643 | JGI IMG/M metagenome (GOLD analysis project Ga0326727, IMG submission 207643) | Lab enriched peat soil microbial communities from McLean, Ithaca, NY, United States - MB29MY | ecosystem: Environmental > Terrestrial > Soil > Wetlands > Peat | place: USA: New York... | reverse complement strand
CGCCCGGGCTACGATCAACTCCACTCGCTTTTCGTCACCAAGGTTCCCGGCAAAGAGCGATTCCACAGCGGCCTTGACGGCTTTTTCGTCAGCACTACTCATGCGTTAAATATACAACAGTCATGCTATGGGCTGGCGAGCCGCGGCTTCAAGTGGCTCGACGGCGTCAATGAGGAGGCGCTCGTCGGCGATACGGAGCACGGTCTCGGTGTGCGGCTGGAAGTTAAGCAGGCCGTAAGCGCAGGTGTGCAGCGCCTCACCAAAATCAGCCAGGTGCTCGTCCGAGAGCAGAGCACGAAATCCGCTGCCGGCTAGAATCGCAAGCTCACGCCAGCGCTGCGGAAATCGGACTTGGAGTGCTTCGGCCCAAAGGTCGCTCCATTTGGCGTTGGTCCCCTCAGCCTATACGGAGGGGAGAGGCCGAGCGTGGAGCCGAGAACGGAATCGATCTCTGGAATCCAGACCAGGAACATTTTCCAATACCGCCGGAGCTGCGCCAACCACCACGTGACATCCATTTCGTAGGGTGGTCCCTGAAAGAATTTCTCGACCGTCGTATTCCGAACCAGCCGATACGGCTGGGCGAAGGACGGGAGAATGCTCACTGTGCCGTCGCATTTACAACACTGGAATCGGCGAATCCAAATGCGGAGTGTGCCGCTGGTCTTCAACCGGGTCAGATTCCGAGGGTAATAGCAAAGCGCCCAGAGGGTTTTGACTGCGCCGCAATGCGGGCACTTCCGGGGTGGGCGAATCTGACGCTGGTAATTCTCCTCGACGTATTGCTCCGCATTTACCGGGACTGCTTGGATCACTTGCAAACTGGCCGCCGCCAGTCGGCAGGTCAAAGGGAGCCGGATTCGTCGCCGCGGATCAATTACTTCATGCCGGAGCCTCGCTTCTTGCTGGCGGAAGAATTCTTTTTTCGGGAGACCAGAACTGGCGGCGGCGCGGCCGATTCCAATAGGCGTAGAAATCGCTGAACCAATTCGAAGGCACGTCTGGCTTCAATCTCGGATTCCTCTGGATTGATCGCGTTCCTGAACTCCGCCACCTGCTGAGGCCCGAAGGTATCGACGCCCGCAAACTTTTCGCGGAGAGTATTCACCGCTCGAATCACCAAGGGATCAGTCGCGCGGGCCTTCCATTGCTCCGCGACGGTTTCGATTCCACCCGGCAGATGGTCGAGGGTGAAACAGAGGTCGTAGGAGTCTTTCGGCTTGTCGCGGCCACCGATCGCGAGAGCCTTCATCAGCAGAAAATCCGCCAGAGATGCGACCAGCAGCCTCACGGTGTTCTCGGCGCCACGAACATTTCTTCCGGAAAGAACCTGCTCAATAGGTGCGTGGAAGGCCACCTGGCATCCGTCGATCTGCAGGATTCGGAAGCCGGCAAGCAATTTTGGCCGGTTCTTCTTTAGCTTCGCACCCCTTTGAGCGAGGAACTCCAACTCGACCTGAACCGGAGGCTCTCCGTCCCCGAGATTCACATTAGCCACCAACTGGAACTCCTTCTGGCCTTTCCGGTAGCGCTTGGTATCGAGAAGCAGCTTCAGCATCTCAGCGTAGCGTCCATCGCCGAGGCGGTCGGTATCGAGGGCGACATCGACGTCAATGCTACCAACATGCGGTTCGGTGGCGGTGGAAATGAGCAGGTCTGGAACCCAACCGCCAACCACGACCATGCAGTCGGTAAACGAAGCCAGCACTTGACCGAGATCGATCAGCACCCGCCGGGCGGCCTCGACCTGTCTGTCGCTGTAGTCATCTTGGTGCCGGGGTTCCGGATTCATAATCCTTTCTCCTTCCATTGAGGCTTGAGCCGTTGCTCAAGCACAGCTTCTGCCGCCTCCTGACCGCGCCCACCGGCGTGCCACAGGTCCACGTATGTCTGCGCCGGATTGGTGCAGGCGAGGCGCAATTCTCCAGAACGTCCGGCATCGGCAAAAGCGAAGACACCCGCATCATTGGGGATCAGCACCACAATGTTATCTCCAGAATCCACCGGCTTCGCTTCCACGAGTTTTTCAAAAAGTGGTAGCCACCGGTCCTCTACATACAACCAGGTCTTCGGCTGGCGAACATGGGGTGCTTGGAAATCCGCCGCTGAGAATGCCGCGTAGGCCGCGTAGTTTCCGCTCTGGGAACCGAGTTGCGCCAACGCTTTACCCAATGCGGATCCGCGCAATAGGGTGAAGTATCCGCGCCTTCGGTGAGCATTGAAGCGGTATGCGTCTCGCCATGCAAAGAGGAGCCTCTCGGGATCGCGCAACACGAACCCGCCATGCTCCCGCACCGAAACATAGGCTTCATCCCGCAGAAATGCGATGACCTTGTTGACCATCCCGAGGCTAACCCCTGCAAAGGTCTCCATGTGCATCTGCCGCTGCGTCCACTTGATGCCGGCGTTTTCCGGGGCGAGCAACACGCGAATGACCCGGCCACACTCGGGAGTACCGAAGTTCAGAGGGGAACGGGGGCGTTTGTAAACTGGTGCTTTGCCGGTCCGTTCGAGGTGAATCACGCCCGGGATTGTGATCCGGAAGTTTCCGGCCAAATCGAACCAGTTCCACCCGTGCCCCTCGCAAACCTCCCGCATTCGTGGCGAAAGGAATGGAGCAGCAAAGACTCGGGACCGCACCCGCTTGGTCACTCCTTCCTCAAACTCGCGTTCCATGCAGACGTAGGGAAACTGGGACGGACGCGGATCCCGTTGAACATCGATCCAAAGTTCCACCTCCGGACCGCGCTGTGGCACTCGGAACCGCGTCATGATGTCGAATACACGCTCGAATGGGGCGGGATTAAGTTGCGTGCGGACCTCTTGCAGCCACGGGACAGTTGCGAGAATCCGCCTGATCGCATCGGCAAAATCCACTTCCCGAAGATGGGTAGGATCGGAGACGTTCACGCTATCGCCTGTGTTCACGGATGCATGAACATGGCATATTCCGTGAACTTATCAAAATCAATTTTGGCATCGTTCCGATCAGCGCAGCGCATCACAGACGGGCGAAGTTCGAGCTTCATTCCTGCAATTTTTGGGGTCTCGTTTCTCATGCGCGTCACTCAACATCCTCTGTGCGTACGCCAAATGATTCATTGCCTCGAAACAACCAATAGGCCGCAGCCAGACTGCCAATGATGATGATATTCGGACGGACTTCGGACGGAACCGCGGCGGCTACATCGGCCAGCGATATCCGTGGGGAGACTTCCTTTGGTTCCGGCTTCATGGCGATGGCGGGCGTCGTTGTTTCAGGGCTTCGAGGAATTGGGACGCCTGCGCTTCAAGCCGGACTTCATGCAGGTCGAGCAGGCACTCCACCGGGTCTGCCCAGCCGAGGCCGCCTTCGCGAGGGACGATGAAGGAATTGGCGTGGCGGATGGCGTGGACGACGACGTTCGCCAGTTCCCGCGGGTCTTCGACGCGCTGCAACGCCGGATCGAGTTTTCTTATAAAGCCGAGGTCCATGTGCCGGCCAGGGGAATGTAACGAGAAGTCGAGACGCGGCGTCCCTACAAGATCCAGATCGGGCTGGTAGTGCCTTGCCCCAAGGACGCCGCCGATTGCGAGGCCGGGCGGGGCTAGTTTTTCGAGGCGGCGCACATGGGATTCCGGCGAGCGAGGCTGGCCGGATCGATCAGCGAAGCGCACGGTGGCGCGGGCGCGGTCGGCAATGGCGAGCAGTCGGCTAAACTCATCGAGTGCAAACCAGCGTAGTCCGACGCGGCGGTCTGAGGTGCGTTGGACAAGGCTGCCAAGCGAATGCAGGACGCGGGCGACAGATGGATAGGAGCACCCGGCGGTGCGGGCGAGCCATTCTGCCGTCACCGGCTCGCCGTTGGTAAGCCAACGCAGAAGAAGGAGTTTGGTCACTACGAAGGAGTAGTCGGTGCGGGAGCCGCCGGTCTTTTCGCGTTCGGCTCCAACGACCTTGGCCAAGGTCTGCTCGGTGGCGGCATCCGGGTCGTGCGGGATGCCGACGAAGTGACCGTTCTCAAGAATACAGATGGAAAGCCGGTTGAGCACGTCGCCGCGCAGGACAGCGGTGGCGTGGCCCCATTCCTCGTGCAGCCGCTCAAGGGTGATGGGCGATTCGGCAAGGACCACGAATCCGCGGGCGGCAGGGTCATCGCCCAAGGGATAGGCAACCTGCATGAGGCTTGTTCGGAGCGTACGTAGGGAATCCACGCCGAACTTCACCTCGATGAGGTCATTGCCCACGCGGGCATCCACGTCGCGGTGGCGACGGGGACGGGAGCGTTGGCTGGTTGCGTCATTCATTTCTGGAAGCAAACTTGCAGCTTTAATACGAAACCTGCAAGTAAATATTAAACCTGCAAGTCAACATTGAAGCCGCAACTCGAAATCCCAGTCGCGCGTTCATTGCGCATAGGCGAGAAGGGAATCGTACGGCCGGAAGGGAAGTGGAGATTCGGGCCGCGGCCTTTTCTATATCCGCGTGCAGTCCCCTTCTCGTTCTCCTTCGTTGTCCAAAGGTTGCCCTCGATCAATTTTGGCGGGACCCGCGGAGGCTTGGGCTCCTGGAAAATCGAGGACTTCGGAAATGCTCGCCGTTTGCAGCAGGGCCTCAGGAACGTATTCATCGAATCGGTCACGCTGGAGATCGGTGAAGAGCATCACTAGTTGCTCTGACGTGAAACCACCTCTGGCAATCTTTGCGCGGTGGGCGTCGAAATCGCCCGGCGTGATTTTCCGATAACGGAGACAGAGATTGTCGCGTTCGGTCTGGATGCCATCTGCCTTTGCACAGAGTTCCAGTGTCAAAAGCACCCGGCTGCCACTCCAAGGGAACCACTGCACGCCGCTGAGTCCGATAACCATATCCTTGGTGAGGAGCCCGGCATCGGCGAAGGTCTGTCGGGCTTCGCCGAGAAGCTTCGTCGCTGTCTCATTGAGATAGGGGAAGCCCGAGTCTTCGCTGAGAACGCGCCGCATCCGCTGTGCCACAACCGGGTGCACGCCACCAATCCCGCCGCTAAAGCGCGGCTGTTTCCATCCCCTAGCCGGCGTAACGGCAACGCGCTTGGCGTTGTGGTCGATTAACTCCACTCGCCAGCGCCTGCCGGCAAACAACAGAAACTCTCCCTCTGCCGGAATATTATCCTGGGCAAGCAATCCGATTTGTTGGCCGTCATGCTCAACCCGGTATTCCACCGTGCTCGCGAAAGCGGCATAGAAATCGTAGCTCTCCACGATGCGCTCTCCTACAGGCGCAAGGATGAGTTCGCCCGTTGGCACCTGCTCAATGAGATCGCGAGCAGCAAGTCCGCGAAGCAATGCGGCAAACTGGCCTGGGTCAATCCGTCGAAAGGCGCCGCGGCAGCAAAGGACATCATGCAGATGTGCAGCCGAGGCACCGCCCGTCTGCCGGCAGACGCTGAATATCTGATGAACGCAGGTACTGAAATGGAATCGGTCATTCTCCGGCGGCTCCAACCATCGCTCGCGGTGCAATTCGAGCAGGGCTATTGCCCGGATGAGTTCCGGGTAGAGCCTTTGGCTTAATGAGGAGTGTTGTGTCAGCGGCTCATCCAAGGTGTAGAGCCTCAGAATCTGCGCCTCTCCATCTCGGCGGCCGGAGCGTCCCAGCCTCTGGACGAGGGACGACACACTCCACGTCGGTCCAACTTGGCCAACTGCACGCACCGAGCGAATATCGATTCCCATCTCCAGGGTGCTCGTGCATATCGCGGTGACCGGATGGCCGGACTTTAATTCCCGTTCCGTGTCCTCCCGCAAATCGCGGCTCAGAGATCCGTGGTGAAGCAGAAAGGGATTTCGTGGCCAATGCTCCAACTCCGCCAGTTGCCGGAGCTTATCCGCGAGCAATTCGGTTTGGCGCCTGCTGTTGCAAAATATAAGATTGCTCTCCCGATAGAATCGCTGCGCAAGGTCTTGGGCGATGCCGGACAGGCCAGATGGCGTGTCGGGTGCATGCTGTGGCTGATCTGTTTCGTCGCCCTCGCCAGGCTCGGGAATATCGAGATAAGCCTTCAATCCGACGCGCAACTCCTTCTGCTGATCCTTGTCTTCGAGGATTTGGACAGTCTCAGGAGCTTCCGGGCATAAGAAGGTCCTGACAGGTCCGAAATCGCCAATGGTCGCGGACAAACCGAATATCCGGGGCGTGACGCCGACAGCAATCCTCAGCCGGGCGAGCAGGCTCCGGAGATGGATTCCCCTCACGCTGTCGAGAAAGGAGTGCAATTCGTCAATCACTACAAACTGCAGGTGAGAGTAGATGCGCCGCAGGTGGCGGTCATAGTTGATGAATTGGCTCTCAACCGATTCCGGTGTAATGAGAAGCAGACCCCCTGGCGATTGACGAAGCCGCTGTTTGTCTGTGGCGTTCACGTCGCCGTGCCATCGGTGCACGGGTATTTCAGCGTGAGCGCAGAGGTCTGCAAGCCGTCGAAATTGGTCGTTGATGAGGGCCTTCAACGGGCTGATGTAGAGCGCCTGAACGGATGGTTCCGGCTCCGCCGCGAGGATCGATAATACCGGCAGGAACACCGCTTCCGTCTTTCCACTTGCGGTCGCCGCCGAAAGGACCAGGTGATCCGTCGTATCGAGCACGACCCGAATGGCTTCCGTTTGTAGCGGGCGCAACTCCTCCCACTGCTGACCCCACACCGCCTCCTGGATCTTCGGGTGAAGTCTGCTGAATGCCGTGCTCATACGGCAACCCGGCTATAACTTGAATGCGGTGAGGTCATCGTTCGCCTCGTCTGGCGGCGGCGGCGCGCCGTTGGCGATTTCCTCTTCCGCTGACATCGGGGTAGCGACCTTTTGGAATACATTGACGCCGAGCAGATCCTGCCACGTTTTGCCGGGGTTCTGATCAAGCAAATTGAGTAGGCTAACAAACGAACGCACCACATCCCGCGGCGTCTTAAAATAATCCGCTCCGAGTTTCTCGCTGGCTTGGCGCAACGTGGCGACGATTCCCTCGTCGGAGACCGCGATTTTTCCTGGATCGCCGCTCGCGTGGACAAATGCGATATTCTTGAGAAGAACAAACAAGTCCTCCGGAGTAAGCGGCTGCAGCCGGACGACGGGGCCGGAAAAATCCACCAACCCCTGTTCTCGGGCGAGCGTGTTCTCCGACAGGCGGCTGCGGAGAGCCTCGTAGCTGAACAGGCCGCGCCGCTTGTCTTCCAGGCACTCGTCGGTGCCAGCAAATATGAATCCGATTCCCCGCGAACTCCCCTGGAAGCAGTCATTGAGAAGGGTGAGCAGGGCTTCAAAGTTTGACTGGCGAGCCTTGGAACTGGGGAGCCTGTGGGAAAGCACAACCATTTCGTCCAGGTTTACCAGCAAGCCGCCGAAGCCGGCCTTTCGCACAAATGCGGCCATTAGCTTCAGCGCGTCATAGAACGAGTCATCATCAATGATTCGCCGCACGCCCAGATCCTGGCGGGCCTCGGTCTTTGTAGTGTACTCGCCTCGTAGCCAGCGAAGGGCAGCGGCCTGGAGCGCATCATCCTTTTCGACAAAGGCCCGATAGAATGCCCGCACGACCTCGGCAAATTCGAAACCTCCGACAAGATTTTGCAAATCCCGCAGATCTTCCGCGATCCGTCTATCAACATCTGCTGCCGTGCCGCCGGCGTTCATGACTTCATATTGGACTTGTGAAACCCAAGTGGAGAGCACGGATGGCAGCGCGGCGCCATCGGGTTGCGCTTTCGTCGCAAGGTTCCGCATCAGTTCGCTGTAAAGCCCGCGCGCTTCTCCGCCACTGGCATGAAGCCGACGTTCCATGCTGAAATCGGCCTGTGCGACTACCAGCTTTTTTTGAAATGCAAGGTTCCGAACGAGATTGAGAAAAAAGCTCTTTCCGCTGCCGAATCGCCCCACGACAATACGAAACGACGCGCCTTCATCACAGATTCGATCCAAATCTTGGAGCAGCGCGGAAACTTCAGCCTTCCGGCCAACCTGGATGAGATGAAGCCCCTGCTTTGGAACCAGGCCCGCCTGAAGCGATTGGAGGACGGCGTCACGCTCGCGGCGCTTTATTGTGATGGATGGATTCATGCGGCAACTTCGAGTTCAGCGGCTTCTGGAAGCAAATTACGGAATATCCGGAGGTTCTCGCCACGTTCGAGAAGAAAATCGCCGAGCGTTTCGTCGGCCCATGTATTTACGCTATTGAGCAAGTCGTCCGGGAGAAGGTGATATTTCGCCGCGATAGCATCGAAATCGGCGGTCGAAATTTCGTCGTGACTCACGAGCGTCAGCACTGCCGGGTGGTAGCGCTCATCGAGGCCGGCAAGCCAGGCCACCGGTGCTGACGGCTCCGTGGGAGCCGTTGCGCTTGGTTGCCGTGCAGCAGGAGTCGTCTCCACGGGGTCAGTCATCACGACGGAGAGCATAGAAATCACTTCGCGCGTTTCCTGAGTGAGCGCCTTAATCCGGTCCTGATCCAACGCAAAGCCGGCGGGTTTCTCGCTTGGGCGGACCGGAATGGCTTCGCCCCGGGATTCTCCCCGCGCGCCTTCGATCGTTACTTCGCCAAACGCGGCATCCTCGCGGAGCAGCTTCTCGACGGCATCGGCGTCCAGATGGAGCGCCCGGGAGATTCGTCGCAGAATCCGCAGTTCGTTGAGACTTACCTGATTATGGACTGCTGCGATGCGGGCCATGGTGCCGAGTACAAGTGTTCGACTCTCCGGCGGGATGACCCTCGCTATGTTTGGAAGCGATCGTAATGCCACGTTGGTATCGCGACGCAGAGCCGCTTCCGTCGCCCGCAATGGACGCCAATCGGTTTCCCGTTGAATTTGGGAACCGACCAACTGATGGAAAGCCTCCATCTCATCCGCCTCGACTGCCCCATTCGCTGCCGCAACCGCTATTGCGAGGTAAAGCAGGCGCAGAAGCCCCGAAATCTGAGGGTCAGAGATTTCGCCGGGAATTGCCGGATATAGCGTCACCTCCTGATTCCACGCCAACGGCAGACCCGTGATGTCAGGGTTTGGTGCCAGTTGCCAGGAAAGATCGGACACCAGCCCAGTAATCTGCCGGGATTGTACGGGGGTGAGCTTTGCCCGTTCGTCGATTCCCGCGAGTGCGGCCAGGGCGCCGACAGGCGCGAAAACGTAATCACCCTCCCGCGATGCGGTGCTAATGAGTTCGTCGAAGGCGTACTTTGCAGGATGCTCCTCGGCCCGCCTCAGATCCGGTGGGAGTGCCTGCCATGCCGCCATGGCCGCGGCCTGTCCTTCCCGCTTCGAGCCAAGTACACGACTATATCCGGAAAGGTCATCGACGCAGGAATTCCATATCTCAGGCAACGCTTTGAATTGCCGGCGCAATCCAGCGACATTTGGCAGGCGTAGGTCGAACGGATTTCCACGTTTTCTCTCATAGCTCAACTGGATAAGCGCACTGCTCGCGGGCCGATACTGGATGAGCGCCTCCTGTTTGGCGGCTTGAAGCACAATCCTGCCTGGGAATTTTTCATTGAACCGCTGCTCAAAAAGTTCCCAGAACTTTTCCCTTGTCCGCTTCACGACCGTGCTTCGGCGGCTCTCCTCATCGACCATTGCGATCCGATACGCCACCGTCCAATCTAGGGGCTCGCCGCGCTGGTAAAGATTCGCAAGGACAAATCTCAAACCGTCCGGGTCTGGACGGTCATCATCAAACTCCAGCAGCCGCGGCCAGAATTCGCGATAATAGTCGGCTCCAAGCTGCCACCCAGCGAAATGCAGCAGTTGAAGAGCGTAGCTTTTCAACGACCGGGACTTGTGGGCCGGGCCATAGTGTTGAAGCAAACGGAGAATTTCATCCAAAAGTCGAGGATTACGGTCCCGATCGACGACGATGCGGCGCTCCAGTCCGTAGAAAAATATGAACACATAGCCGAGTGATCGCTGAGAGGGATCAGCGTCCTCCCGTCCTGCCGACAGCCATTCCAGATAACAACGCCGCTGAGCCGGCGTCAGATTGAAATAGGCTGGGTAATAGCCGAAATCCTCCAGCGGATACGCCGCGGTCCGGCCAACGGAAAGAGACGTGATTATTGCCGACGGTTCGCTTGGCCAATTGGGGGCGCGTTCAGCCGCGTAAATCATCCCGTCCGCGATGCGAATGCCAGAATGACTCACCGGCTGGCCGGCGGGATACCACGTCAGCTTGGCGTCTCCGCGTCCGGTCCTGCGTTCCGCTGGAGAGTCCCCGCCGAATGACACGCGAATGGATACGCCCGATCCATAGGCGGACGACCGCAAAACAGGAGATGGTCTTGCAGCAGCAGGGGGACCGGCCTGTATGACTCGCCTGTCAGGCATAGGTGGCGGAACCTTCTTTCGCGATTTTCGGACTTTTCCTTCGATCCATACTCCAGTCACAAAGCCGACCGCGAAGCCGACGAGCGCGCCTTGCCCACCGGCTATGCTGCCGAGGAACACTGCTCCAACGACTCCAATCAGCCAACGCATGGAGACGAGGGCTTACCAGACTTGCTGCCTCAAGTCACTGGCAGAGTGACGCCCCGCACCACGCTGGCCCACGGCTGTGGTGCCTGTCCCGTCCGCCACCGGCCCGGCCATCGCCAGGCTGCCCATTGCCCGGCGCGCACGTCGCTCGTCCTGTCCGCCAACGGCCCGTCCATCACCAACCCGCCCGTCGCCAGGTTGCTTTCGCCATCCCCCCGCGGCCATCCTGCCCATCGCCAGCCCGGCCATCGCCAGCATACCCGTCGCCCGTCCTGCACGTCGCCCGGCCCACTTGCCACCGGCCGCCCATCGCCAACCCCCAGCGGAAGGATGCGCCGCCCTACGGGACACAAGAGCCGGGAATCGGCTCGCCAGAGGATCGGAGCAGTGCTAGAGGCCGAGACATGCCTACGCCCCTGACGGAAATCTGCCAATGGGCGGCGTCATTGCCAATCTGGGAACAGTGGGTCTTGCGCCGTCTGCTAAAGGAGGAGAGCATTAACCAAGTGGAGTACACCGACCTGGCGGACGCCTTGTTGGGGGAGAAAAAGCTCGAACCAGTGAGCTTTGAGGCATTCAAGGCTCCGCCCCTGACATGTGCCAAGGCTCCAATTCTCCTTCGGATCTCAAACGCGACGAATATCAACGCCCTGGCTCCGAACCAGACAGTCGAGTTCGGCCCCTCGATGACCGTGATATTCGGCGACAACGCTTCGGGCAAATCCGGTTACGCACGAATCCTCGGCAATGCATGCTTCACCCGGGGCGATAAGGAAGTGCTCCCAAACGTGTTCGACCCGAAAATGTCGGCTACACCCCAGTCGGTTGACATCACCCTCCAGATGGATGGAGGCGAGTATCCAATCCGACACGACTTCAAAACCCACGTAGCCGCCTTGGGCGGGTTCTATGTCTTCGACTCGACCTGCGTCACGAACCAACTGACAAAAGCGAACAACCTAAGCTTCTCGCCCTACGGTCTCTCCATGCTGACCGACTTGGTCGCTCACACCGACGAAATCCGCAGGATCGCCCAAGGCAAAATCGCGGAAGCAAGAAAACCTCACGAGTTCAGTCCTCTGTTCCGGGGGGAGAGCGCGATCTCGACGGCCACGCGCCCATTCTCGCGCTCATGGCGGGCGTCGAGCAGTTTGCGGCCCAGGGGCGAGGAGGGCTCGGGTTCCTCGATGGCGAAGTTGTGGGAGAGAATTTGGTCGAGATCGGTCGCGGTGAACCGGGTGAGCCGCCCGTCCCGCTCGATCACGACATTCCCAAGGATAGGGAGCGTCGAGCGGGTGACGAGGGCCGGCTTCAACGCGCGGAGCACGTCGCGGACGGTGCGAACGGGAACGGCGAAATCGAAGGGCTTGACGGGCGCTTTGGGAGTTTCGGGCGGAAGTTCGGCGTCGTTTGCGACGGGTTCGGTCTCGGGCGGATTGGCGATACTGGATGGCATGGTCGATGATCGGCTGGAGTTTGATCAGGGCTTGATGTAGGCGCTGAACGTGACCGTCACGGGCTTGCCATCGACGGTTGCGGCGGTTTTTGCGGAGCCGTTGGAGTTGGCGACGATGAGCGTCTTGCCGGTGGAACT
>Ga0326727_10022732_pt1 | contig 12067 bp, 9 predicted proteins | sample MB2enrmetagenome_FD_207643 | JGI IMG/M metagenome (GOLD analysis project Ga0326727, IMG submission 207643) | Lab enriched peat soil microbial communities from McLean, Ithaca, NY, United States - MB29MY | ecosystem: Environmental > Terrestrial > Soil > Wetlands > Peat | place: USA: New York... | reverse complement strand
CCGCACCTGAACATCAAAGGGCAGCCGACGCACCGCGCTAGCCACCGTTCTGAGGAGGGTCATTCCAGACGCAGATATTTTTCCAGCCGAGTCGAACATAAACTCGGAAGGTACGCGAAAAGCATAGTTATCGGCCAGTTTGCCTAGAGGTTTCTCCTCTAACGCCTTCAAGGCGGTGCCCGAGGCTTCAGGGTACGGATCGGCATACATCGGCGGCGTCTGCGAACCGCTATAGACAGTCCGGCCCAGGGGCGACATGCGCACCATGACCGAATCGCGGCCGATTCCCTGGCCGGTGGGTCCTGCGGCGCCGGTGCCGCCTTGTCCGCCGTAAATCGCGTCCAGCTTCTTCGAGCCCCGGTCTTGTTCGCGTGAGCCGAAGGTCACGATCACGATGAACAGCGTCATTAACAGAGTGATCATGTCGCTATAGGTGACGATCCATCGCCCCCCGTGACCTGGTCCTTCGTCGCCGCCCTTCTTTGACATCGCGCGCTCCGTTTAGCGGGTTCGGTTAGGCCGCGTTGCTGGCGGACTTGTCCTTGCTGTCCTGCCGCGACTTCGGCGCCAGGAACGCTGTCAGCTTGGCTTCCATGGCGCGCGGGCTTTCGCCTTCCAGTAGGCCCACCAGCCCGTGGATCATCAGCTCGCGAACTTTAATCTCTTCCTTGCTGCGTGCGTCGAGCTTCGCCGCCAGCGGCAAGAACACCATGTTCGCGCCGAACGCGCCGTAGAAGGTGGTGACCATGGCCACGGCCATACCGGCACCGATCTTCGACGGATCGTCCAGCTCATGAAGCATCTGGATCAGGCCGATCAGGGTGCCGACCATACCGAACGACGGCAGCATCGCGCCGAGCTGATCGAAAATCTTCTTGCCTAGCTGGTGGCGCTCTTCCATTCCGCCCAGCTCGATGTGCAACACCTCTTCCAGCTTTTCGTGCGGCGTATTATCGATGACCATTTCCAGCCCGCGGCGCAGAAACGGATCCTTTACGTCTGACAGTTTCTTTTCCAGGCTCAAGAGACCGTCGCGGCGAACGATGGCCGCGTAATCGGCAAAACGGCGAATCTCTTCCTGGGGTTGAGGAACGCGAACGGTAACGACCTGTTTGACAACTCCGAATACCTCTCTCACCTTCTTAAAGGGGAAGGCGACGAGAATAGCCGCCGACGATCCGCCGAAGGCCACCATTGCGCCGGGAAGGTCGACGAAATCCGTGATGGTCCCGTGCATCATGATGGCGCCGGCCACGCAGGCGAAGCCCATGATCAGGCCAAAGATCGTAGCGATGTCCATGCGATTCCTCGAGTCTGGTCCGATCCGGACGGGTGTCGTTCGCCGGGTAGATATGCCTTTCGGACTGAAGACTCCGCGCAAGCGGCGCGTTCCGTCTGTTCCGGAGGCATTGAATACCTAGTTTCTTGCAGGGGATGAGTCAAACAAACGGATCGAGAATCGCGAAGCCGGGGATCGATACAAATGGAAGAAGCGGCCCTCTGTCGGGCCACGAGTGAAAATTCCTGCCTCGCCTGAGACATGAGCCATGACGACGACTCTTCTGGCCAGCGTAATTCTCTTCGCTGCCGGAGCACCGAGCGAGGCGGAAGCTGAACGCACCGCGCAAGTCGTTAACCAGCTGATCGCAGTGCTGCGCGACGACACGAAAGTGCAGCCACTCTGGTCACGAGTTCAAGCAGCCCGAACATTGGGCAAGCTCGGGTCCGAGGCGCGAGCGGCCGTGCCCGCGCTTGCCTCGATGCTCGATAATCCGTACCGCAATGATCCCTTAATGATCGACGAAGCAGTCATCAACGCACTGGCGCGCATGGGGAACGCCTCACGGTCGGCGATCCCCGCACTGGTACGGATTTCCGGCAAAGACAGCGATCTCGAACGCGCCGCCGTCGAGGCGATCGATACCATCCTGCTTTCGCCGGCCCTGGGGCCGGGCGATGTACCGGCTCTGTTACGTGATTTGCGCGACCGGGATGCCAGCGTGCGTGTCCGTGCGGCCAAGGCACTGGGCAGCCTGGGTGCAGCAGGTAAGCCAGCCGTTCCTCTTCTGGTGGAGGCGCTGAAGGACCCCGATCCCGATGTTCGGACTTTGGCGCTAAAGGCCTTGCGGAAAATTGCGCCCGATGCCAATGCCAACGCCAGCGGCGGGGAGGCCGCACTGTACGCTGAACAGTTGCGCGACCCGGATCCCGGCGTTCGCCTGCAGGCCGCCAAGGCGCTTGGCCGCCTGGGCCCGGCTGCAGCAGCGGCCGCTCAACCACTGCTCGAAGCCACCACGGATGCGGACCGCGACGTCCGCCGCCAGGCAACCGATGCTCTCAACCGCGTGCAGCCGCAGTGACCGTCCTTGTCCGGGGAATACTGCCCGCCGAATCATCGACTCAGAAGCCCGGCGTCGAGCACGAATTGAGAACCGGTCATGAACCGCGCGCGATCCGACGCCAGGTAAACGACGGCGGCGGCGACGTCCTCCGCCTCGATCCAAGGCACCGGAAGAAGATTGCCAGCCGAGCGCTCCGCCACCTCCCGCGCCGTCAGCCCTTCCAATGCGGCCAAGCCGTCGTTCATAGGGGTGTTCACCCCCGTCGGATGTATTGAGATGACGCGGATGTTGTATTGGGCTAATTCCTGCGCCCAGGACTTCGTCAAACCCACCAATCCCCATTTCGAAGCGGCGTAGTGGCTCAATCGAGCCATCCCGCGCAGGCCGGCCACCGACGAGTTGTTGATGATGACGCCGGATTTTCGAGCGATCATGTGCGGGATCACACGCCGAGCCACGAGCCAGGCGCCCTTCAGATTGATGTCGAGCATCGTGTCCCAAGCGTCCTCCGTCAACTCGTGTGCCAATCCATAGGCACAAATGCCGGCGTTGTTGAACAAGATGTCGATCCGGCCGAAGGCGTCCATCGCCGCAGCCACCGCCGCCGACACCGCTGCATCGTCCCGGACATCTCCCGTCCGTGTGAGGCACGAAACTCCCAACCTCTGACACTCCGTTGCCAGTGAAGACAAATCGTCCGCAGTCCCGAGGGCGTATCCGGGATAGGCCAGCGTTCGTGCGACATCCAGGCCAACGATGTGTGTTCCGGCTCGTGCCAGAGCGAGGGCGGCTGCCCTGCCTTGACCGTTGGCGGCGCCGGTGATGAACGCGACTTGGCCAGCCAGCTCTCGACTCATTTTGCACCTGCTATCTTCAGTGAATGCACCGACTGCCTGCGACGTCTAATGGCGAGTGAAGTTAGCAGCGAAGACGGAGCAACTCGATGTCGGGCAATTCAGCACGCCGACCGCCGAACCACCGCGAGGTATCGCCTCAACTCTCGCCTTTGCTCCTCGCAACCGCCGGACCTATTTCCACATCATCCAGGCTCTGATGGCTATCATAACCGGACCGCCGACGTAAGCCGGTATGGACAGGATGCATTTCACATTATGAAAGAAGCACGCTGAACCGTAATAGGTGGCGATTAAACTTTGATTCCAGCAAAAGGCAACAAAGTGTGTGTTCTCCAAGAGATCGCAAATCATGAGCAGAACAGGTGCAAAACATGCCCATTTTGGCAGCCAACAACTGCAGGTCGAGAACATGAGACCGCATAGCAGCCCCGTATACACAAAAGGAAACGCCAGATCGAGCGTGCATTCGCTCAGAGCGTAACATCGTATCTGATCAGCGTTGTTATCGTTAAAGAACCTGTCGATATCAGCACGAGTCAACCACTTTTCTTCATCGAGACTCGTGTGATCGGCAAGTTGCCTGGTGCGATAGATCAAGGACCCCATCAACACAATCCCGGCAACAAGGAGCCAACTCTGAACTCGCCAATCTCCCAAGAAGTTCAAGATCTTTTCGTAGTACATGATTCGCTCTCCCTGGATATTCATCAAACAGTGAGACATACATCGGTCTGCTTGGATTGCGTTCCGATAGATCCAATCGAAGCGGACGCTCACGCACTATATCGGCCGGTACGTGAGACAGACAAGCTGCGGGAACTCGGCGGCTTAGTCATACGATCAATTCGTCACCGGAACATGCCGATAAGCGCCGACGGAGGTCGGTTGACAGTGGACGAAATCTCACGGCTCGATTAGGCTCTGGGTGGTGGATTTGGGCTTCGACCTGACTCGTAAGCAGCCGTTGCCGCTTCGCCCTTTCGGACGAACTCGCATGAACCTGGCTATTGAGACGCATCAGCTTTCGCGCTACTTCGACGACTTCTGCGCCGTCGACGCCATCGAATTGCGTGTCGAGCGCGGTACATTCTACGGCTTCCTCGGACCAAATGGAGCCGGTAAATCGACGACCATCAAGATGCTAACCGGGCTTCTTGCACCGTCGCAAGGCGACATATTCATACTCGGCAAGAACATGCGGAATAGCCGAGAATCGCTGCAGGCGAAGAGCCGGATCGGTGTCATTCCCGAAGATCTTGCACTGTTCGACTATCTGACCGCACGCGAGTACCTGATGTTTATTGGCCGGATGCACGAGATGCCGCGTGACACGATCCGCAGTCGCACCGATGAATTGCTCTCGCTTCTCGATCTCGCCGGCGAAGAGAAGAAGCTCGCCCTGGAATATTCCCACGGCATGAAGAAGAAGCTCGCCCTGGCCGCGGCTCTGTTGGCCAATCCCGAGTTACTCTTCCTCGACGAGCCATTCGAGGGAGTCGATGCGGTCACTTCGCGAATCATCCGCGATCTCTTGCACGGCTACGTGGCCCGCGGGTCCACCGTTTTTCTGACGTCGCACGTTCTCGAGATCGTCGAACGGCTTTGTACCCACGCGGGCATCATCGTCAAAGGCTCTCTGGTCGAGCAAGCATCGCTGGAAACCATCCGCCAGGGCGGGTCGCTCGAAGATCACTTCCTGCAGAAGGCGGGCGCCGATTTGGAGACGACCCGTACCCTCAGCTGGCTCGACGGAGGGACGGAGTCATGAAGTGGCAACACCTCATGGCGTTTGTCTGGTTGCGCTGGCGATTGGGCATCAACCAGGTGAGAAAGTCCGGCGTCTTCGGAATGGTCGTCCTTGCGATCCTGATCGTATTAGGCGTCACCATCTCGTTTTGTTCATTCTTCGCGACATTTGCCATCGGTTACCTCGCCCTGACGGATGTTAGGCCGCCGATTCTTCTATTCATCTGGGATGGCGTAGTTGCGTTGTTTCTACTGGTCTGGCTTACCAGCTTGCTTGCCGATCTGCAACGATCCGATGCGTTGACTCTGACTAAGTTTCTTTATCTGCCGGTATCGCCGACCGGTGCTTTTCTTGTCAACTACCTCAGTTCGCTGCTGAGCCTGCGACTCATCCTGTTCGTCCCTGCAATGATGGGATTGATTCTGGGCATGGCATTGTCCCGGAGTCTGCTTGTGCTTCTCGGTCTCCCGTTGCTTTTCGCGTTCTTTCTAATGGTGACAGCGCTTACGAATCAATTCCAGGGCTGGCTCGCGTCCCTGATGGCGAACAAACGGCGCCGGCGAACCGTGGTTGTGATGCTCACGTTCGGCCTATTCCTAACCATTCAACTGCCGAACATAGTGTTCCAGATCTGGAGACCCCAACTCGGAAAGCAAGATGTGGATCGGCAAGTTGCCATGGCAGAGCGTCAAGCCAAGCGTCAGCGCATTGAGGTGGAGGAGATAGAGCTCCAAACTAAGCTTCAGGCTAAACAAATCACGCCGGCGAGCATGAAGGAGCGCACGGATGAGCTTGCCGAGCAACTTCAGGAATTGCAGGAGAGCGACACGCAGGAAGCGGAGCGAGCGTATGAATCGGATGCTGCCGCCAAGGAAAGAGGCATGTGGGTTGCCTATGCCCTTAACATCGTGATTCCGGCCGGTGCCTTGCCGCTCGGAATATCCACTCTGGTTGAAGGCTCGATTCTGCCTGCCGTCCTCGGCTTCCTTGGCATGACCCTGATCGGCTCGCTCAGTCTTGCCCGCTCCTACCAAACGACCCTTCGGATCTACACGGGCCAAATCGGTTCAGCCAGACGAAAAATCCCCCGCAAGGAACAACTCCCGCGCGCAGAAAAACAGGGTGACCTATTTCTCGAGAAGAAACTACCCTGGCTGGGCGAAGCCGCGTCGGCCGTCGCCCTTTGCACCCTTCGGTCACAATCCCGCGCTCCTGAAGCGAAGATGCTCCTCCTGACCGCTCCGCTCATCTTGGTGATCTTCGGTGCCATTACTCTGACGCAGTCCAATGGCATTGCGGGATATCTCCTACCGTTTCTGCCCCAAGCAGCGATGGCGATGATCTCGTTTACTTCGATGCAAATTGTCGGCAATCAATTTGCTTACGATCGCGCAGGTTTTCGTTCCTTCGTTCTTTGCGGAGTGCCTCGCCGCGCAATTCTCCTCGGCAAAAACCTGGCCATTGCCCCGTTCGCGCTGGGTCTTGGATTCATCGCAGCCATCGTGCTGCAATGCTTCTTACCCTTGTCGATCGATCACTTCGTGGCGACGGCGCCCCAATTCATCTCGATGTACTTGCTCTTCTGTCTTGTCGGCAATTTGTTGTCGATTCTGGCGCCGATGCCGGTCGCCCCGGGGAGCATGAGGCCGGTCAAACCCAATCTCAGTTACGTTCTGCTGCAAATGTTGTTCCCGTTCGTTTTTATGGCGATCCTTGCCACGACCTTCATTCCACTCGGGCTCGAGCAGCTGCTCCGTTCTCTCGAATACAGTAATTCAATTCCGATCGCGCTTATTCTGACGTTGGTTGAATTCGTATTGGTTCTTTTCATCTACTACTTTGCCCTGGGTGCTGAAGGGCAGTTGCTCCAATGGCGTGAGCAAAAGATACTAGATATCATCGCCCCCAAGGCAGAGTGACACGACAGCGTCCTCTCCGCTTCAGACCAAAGGCATAAATACGCGACGGCGTGCTCGGTTTGCCTCCGCCTAGCTACGCACTTTCGCGGCTGTACCACGAAACGTGTAGCCGTGAGTCTTCGGCGTTTTGTCCATATAGAACTCATCGACGGCGAGCGATGCGAATGGCTGTTCCCGAATGAATCCCGCGATGTTTCTGTCGAGCCGGCAGCCATCGCCGAGCCGCATTTGCAACCAGTTCAGTCGATGCTGCCACCTCGACACCGACGGGTCCGGGCTCAGCCCGTGTTCCAGGAAGAGGAATCGCCCGCCCGGCTTGAGAACGCGATAAACCTCGCCCAGAGCACTGGTAATTCGCGCGATGCTACACAAGGTATACGTGCTCACGACGCTATCAAACGTATCGTCCGGAAAGGGAAGCTGCTCGCTGCTAAGCAGGCGTTGATCGACGCTGATCCCGGATTTCCTGATCCTCACTTGCGCGCGTCGATTCATTCCCGTATTCGGATCGACAATCGTAATAGAGCGGACCTGCTCGGGATACTGCGCCAGATTCAGACCGGAGCCGAAGCCGATCTCCAGGATCTGACCCGCCGCGCCGGCGAGCAGCTCTCGACGATGCTTGGCGACGATCGGATTGTCCAGGACAAAGTCGCACAGGCGCGGGAAGATCACACGCGCGTAGAAACCCATTTTAGTTCTCCGCCTGGCGAGCCGGGCGGTAGCTTTCTACAACCGCTCGAGTCGCCTATTCAACGATTAAGCATTGGTTTATTTCTACACTCACGCTGCTTTCGCGGCTCTCGCGAAGCTGTTATATTGAGGCCACCTTGCTACTCCTTTACTGTCGGATGGTCGAGGCCTGAGAATGCAACTGCTCAACCGCACGGCCTGGTTGCTGTGGATTGTCGGAACCGCACTTATCATTGGTAGTTGGATTCGCGTGGTCTCGATTCCCGTCGGCTGGGCCGGTTTCGGCATCGCAGTGGCGGGGACGGTACTCTCGAGCGTCGGCCAGCAGCGTGCTGGCACGAGCGTCGCGCGGCCTCCGGTGCGTGTCCTATGCACGACATGCCAGCTCAACGACGCTAAGGTTTGCTGGCGGCCCGAACGACCGAACGCCAAAAAGTGCGACGACTATCTACAAGTTGCGGTACAACCTGCAAAGCCGTCGAACTGAATTGCGCTGGCGAGGGACCATTGCCTCGCACGTGCCAGCCTTAGGAGCATGCCGAGCGGCGCATCAGCATGCTCGTGTGGTTACCGTGAAGGGTCGAACGTTCGCATTAATTCGTGTGTTACACCGTGTTTTGCCGTTGCGCGGCGTGTTATGCTCGTGCCCGGTAGTTGACTCCGCGACTCGTGCGTTGTCTCTGAGGACAGGAATGAAAGCCGTCTCTTGCGGATTTCTGGTGATCGCCTCCTTGTCGATCATAGCGACTCTTCCAGCCGCGCCGACGCCGGAAGAATCGGACCGTCTCAAGGTCGGGCTCCAAGCCGACGGGTCGGTTGTCGTGCCGACCAACCAGGTGATTCACTCGGCCGGTAAGGAGGTCGCTTTTCCCGGGCGACCGGTCGATTGCGTCCTGGCAGAGGGCGGACGGACACTGGTCGTCAAGAACCTCCAGGACCTGCTCTTTATCGACACAAGTACGGCCCGCATTCGGCAAACGCTTGTCTTGCCGCGTCCGGCAAAAAAGCAGGACGAGGTGCTATTCAGCGTCGTCGGGTTGCTGGCCAACGGCGATCGCATTTATGCGAGCGACTCGCAAAACGGCGTCCGCGTTGCACGCAGGCAGGCCGATGGCAATTATGCGTGGGATGAAACGATCGCGATTTTCCCCCCCGCGGTCAAGGGGTCGCCGCACCCTGCCGGCCTCGCATTCGATGCCGCGGGCGACCTGTGGGTTACCGCCACGCGCGCAAACAACGTACAGCGGCTCTCCGTTGCCGGTAAGCATGCCGTTGCAGAAGTCAGTGTCGGTGTGGCGCCATTCGCGATCTGCTTTCCGCGCGAGGACCGTTGCTACGTCACCAACTGGGGCGGCGATCCGCCGCGATTCGGCGATCCACAAAGTCTATCTTCCGGCACTCCCGTTCGCATCGACGCTCGCACCAACGTCGCGAACGACGGCACGGTAAGCATTTTGGGTCGAGACGGCGGAAATTGGAAGCAGCTCAAGACCCTTCGCGTCGGACTGCATCCGAGCGGCATGGCCCGGGGGCCCGGCGGACGATTGCTCTACGTCGCCAACGCCAATAGCGATACCGTCTCCGTCATCGACGTTCGAAGCGAAAAAGTGATCGAGACGATACCTTGCCGGCCCGAAGGTCGACTGCCGTTCGGGAGCGGGTCAAACGCCCTGGCCGTGAGTCCGGATGGAGCCACACTCTACGTGGCCAACGGTACGAACAACTGCATAGCCGTCATCGCACTCGGCACGGTTGATGGTCCGGGTCGGGAGCTGCAAGCCGGCAAGCCCGCCCGCGTGCTCGGCTTGATTCCAACAGCGTGGTATCCGGGCGGCGTGGCCGTTTCGCCGGATGGCAAGCGCTTGTTCGTGGCCAACATCAAGGGACACGGCAGTCTGAGTCAGCCACGCCCTCTACAAAGAGGAAAAAACTCGCACGATTACCTCGGCTCTGTGTCGCTGATCGACGTGCCCGATGCGCTTGAGTTGGCACGCTATACCGAGGCCGTGAATCGCTATAACCGGCTGGCGTTCGCCTTGTCCGGACTCGAGCCGGCCCGCCGAAGCATGCCCGCCGTTGCCGTTCCAACTCGCCATGGCGAGCCCTCGCTGTTTGAGCACGTGCTCTACATCATCAAAGAGAATCGCACCTACGATCAAGTCTTCGGCGATATGCGCGAGGGCAACGGCGATCCCTCGCTGTGCATCTTCGGCGAGGAAACCACGCCGAACCATCATGCCCTGGCCCGGCAGTTCTCCCTGTTCGATAACTTTTATTGCAGCGGTGTCCTCAGCGCCGACGGTCACTCCTGGGCCGATGCGGCTTACGTCACCGATTATCTCGAGCGAGCTTTCGGCGGCTTTGTCCGCAGTTATCCCGACGACGGGAAAGACGCCTTGGCGTTCCCATCGACCGGATTCCTATGGGACAATGCCCTTGCCAAGAGGAAAACCTTGCGCAATTACGGCGAGTTTGTCGCCGAAGAGCCGTACACTCCCAAAGGAACTACCTGGTCCGATGTGTATGCCGATCATGTCAATGGTACGCGCAAGATCTTGGTCAAGCCTCATGTGACCTTGAAGTCGTTGGAACCGTATACGCACCCGAATTATCCCTATTTTCCGCTCACCGCACCGGATGTTTATCGCGCGGACCTCTTCATCGAAGAGTTTCACGAATTTGAGAAAAAAGGCATGTTGCCGAACCTGCTGTACATGAGCTTGCCGTGCGATCACACAAACGGCACTCGTCCGGGTTTTCCGACACCGCGGGCGATGGTTGCCGACAACGACCGGGCCCTCGGGCGGATTGTCGAGGCAGTCAGTAACAGCAAATTCTGGGCAACCACATGCATCTTTGTCGTCGAAGACGACCCTCAGGCCGGTTTCGACCACGTTGACGGGCATCGGACAGTTGCTCTGGTGATCAGCCCTTATACGCGGCGTGGTTTTGTCGACCATACGCAATACACGCAAGTCGGCATGGTCAAGACAATCGAACTCGTTCTCGGGCTGCCGCCGATGCATCAGCTCGACCTGGCCGCGACACCGATTCGGGCCTGTTTTCAAGACAAGCCTGATTTGAAGCCCTATACGTCGCTGCCAAATCGCATCAAGTTGGATGAAATGAATCCGTTGCTTGATAAACTCCGCGGCCAACAGCGTTTTTGGGCTGAGAAATCGCTAGCGCTGGAGCTGGATAAAGCCGACGAGGCGGATGAGGATACCCTCAACCGCATCCTGTGGCATTCGGTAAAGGGATATGAAACACCATATCCCAAACAGGACGACGACGATTAAGCGCACGGTTCATTCAACAAGACGACATCAACCTCCGAAAAGCGGCGAGTAGTAGGCAGGCTGATTCGAGACAGGGACTTGATCGCGAACAGTAGTACATGGTGAAGCCATGCCCATAACCGTTAGTTGCTCCTGCGGGAAGGTTCTGAAAGCTCCTGACGAGGCTGTTGGCAAGCGCGCCAGGTGTCCCGTGTGCGGAGCCATGATCCGGATATCACCTCCCGAGCAGGAAGAAGTGACGGAAGTGGCTCCGCTCGAGGAAGAAGACGATTCGGACAGGCGCGTGCGTGCAGCCGACAACGAACCGGCTCCTCGCTCGTCGAGAAGTGTTGTGAAGTCCAGGGTTGAGCGTCGACCGTCGAAGTCTGCTTATGCCGCGGATCGATACGACGACGGCGTGGAAGACAAGCCCGGCAGGCCGTTGCGTGACTATGCCTACTGCTTTCTCTTGTTTGCATTGCTTCCACTGATATACACGTTGATCTTGGGCGAGCGGGATTCGATCGAAGACCGATTGAAGCGAACGCTTCAAAACTTGCCGGAAGAGCAAAGAGGAATTATCGAGCAGGCGTCGGGTTCCGAGGATGCAATTTTCAAGCTCTTCCCGGGCGGTCGTATCGTGGGAGCTCATCTTCCACGTAAGACGCTGATCCATTACCTATACGCCCTCCTGAGTGCGCTGGCGTTCTTCGGCCTTTCACTTCTCCTGGCGCCAAGCTATGGCGGCAGACCGATCCGCGTTTTATTGGTCGGCCTATTCACGGGGACAATCGGCATCGCTTTTTTGTTTATTGTTCAACTACTCGCTGCGTTAACCCAGGCGCGGGTCATCTTCAGCCGCAACCCCGTGATCCTCGTGATCTACTGGGTCGCTTTTGCAATCGGGTTCTCTTATAACATCGCTGAAGATCCGGAGATGAATTTTGTTGCCTCGTTCTTTGGTTTCACATTCGGAGTCGGACTTTGCGAAGAGGTTTGCAAGGCGATTCCGTTGATCGCCTATTACAAGAACACAAGGCGTCCCGATTGGCGCGTTGCCTGTTCGTGGGGCTTTGCCTCCGGCGTCGGCTTCGGAGTGGCTGAAGGGGTGATGTACGCCGGCCGGCATTACAACGGAATTGCGATGGGCGATGTCTACCTGACGCGATTCATCTCGTGCGTCGCATTGCATGCCATCTGGAGCGTATCAGTGGCGTTGTTCATGCATTCC
>Ga0326727_10022730_pt1 | contig 12068 bp, 7 predicted proteins | sample MB2enrmetagenome_FD_207643 | JGI IMG/M metagenome (GOLD analysis project Ga0326727, IMG submission 207643) | Lab enriched peat soil microbial communities from McLean, Ithaca, NY, United States - MB29MY | ecosystem: Environmental > Terrestrial > Soil > Wetlands > Peat | place: USA: New York... | reverse complement strand
GAAATTAAGCCTGTTAGCATCCATAGTATTCTCAGCATTGAGAACAGCAGCTTTTGCGTTGTCAATAGCGGCCTGGGATTGCTTCTTGGCTTCATCCAACAAACTCCAATAGAGAACCACCTGAATGATTCCGACGATCAAAAGACCGAATGTAAATATTTTTATGGGATCAATTTTTGGGTGGGATTCTTTCTTCAGGTTTTCGGGGGTTCTATCGCCGTCATTCGAGGCGGCTACATTTTCATCACTCAAAGGCGGCGCTTTCTTAACCTCGTCTTGTTTGTCGGGGGCTTGGGTCTTTTCTATTTTAGCCATATTCTGTTTCTTCAATAGCTTTTTGTTCTTTAAAAATCTGTGTTGCGCTTGGAGATATACGGAGGGAGCCACGGAATAGTTGTCCGATGAGTGACCAGCTCACGGGCTATTCTATTGTGTGGTTTGCCTCTCCTGAAGCCCTCCGGTCTGGGCTTTCCCCTGCCTTTGGTCTAAGGCTTCGGGGATAAGTTATCCTTTGCGGTTAGGGCTTCGATTGAGCGTGGCGCCCTCAAAATGGATTTCAACATAAGGTCTCCGTTCTGAGGGGTTTTATCCCTCAAATATCAAAGAACGCAACACGGTTTATATTCTGGATCCCACGCTCTAATTTATTGTTCTGCTTTGACTCATCAAACCCAGTAAAACCCGAAGAAAAAAGTTGACACTAAGAAAAATTAACTTGACATTAACAAATAATTATAGCATATTTAGACGTGAACTTAAAACAAATTCATCCGAGGTATTCTAAATGAAACAGGAGATTATCAACGTACAAGATGAGTTGAGGCGAGTTCAAGAGACAATACGGATTCTACAAAACAGAGAGACCGCACTCTTAACTATTATTCAAACGAATAAAGCGATGAAAGAATTTCAAACTTCTATGGCGCCCGTGGTTGCTCGGCGACCTCAGCAGGGTTCTATGCGAAGCAAAGTAATAGGTGCGACGAAAGAATTAATCGCTAAAGAAGAGCGATCTGTAAAAGTTGCTGAAGTTATCGACTACTTAACAAATAGGAATGAGATTAATGAAACCCAAGACAATATGGTGCGCTCAATCTTAGCTCATGCCGCAAAAGGTCGTAATCCCCAATTTGAAAAAGATGGACATGGTTATTACAAAATTAGACTATAAAACGGGAGATAATCCAATGAGAAGAAAAAACGCCTAATGCGATCTTCATAGGCGGACGCATTAGGCGTTGTGACAAGCCTTAGAAGGGTTGGCTGAGCGGCTTAAAGCAATCGGCTTATAACCGGTCAGGCTCCGGTCGGGGTCTCGCGAGTTCGAATCTCGCACCCTTCGCAAACTTAACGGGAATGTAGATGAGCCAACACCTGCATTCCCTAAACAATCATAACTCGCCGGGAGCTATGAAAGCCTAATACAATATACGTTCCCTGCGGGCAAAAATCAATCTCGAAAGGAACGTATATCATGGCTAACAATCTTTCTCTTGAAAAGAAAACGATGGTCTTATCTCAACTTGTCGAAGGAAATTCAATTCGATCTATTGAAAGAGTTACGGGCGTTCACCGTGACACTGTTTGCCGTTTACTCGTTCAAGCTGGCGAAACAGCTAAAGAACTCTTGGACAGTCAAATGATAAACCTTCGTTGTCAGTACGTCCAAGTCGATGAAATTTGGGGGTATGTCGGCAAGAAGCAAAAGCAATGCACCGATGAAGAAAAGAATGCAGGAGAACTTGGCGATCAATATGTTTTTGTGGCTATGGATTCAGAGACAAAACTTGTCCCTGCGTTTAGCATTGGGAAGAGAACAGGTGATATGGCTTACTCGTTTATGCGAGAATTGAAAATGAGAATTGCCAACAGGTTCCAACTCTCAACGGACGCATTCAGCCCCTATTTCAACTGTGTGGACGAAGTTTTTCACGACAGTATTGACTACGGACAAGTTTTCAAACAGTACCGCGAAGATGGAAAAGGCGAAAAGCGGTATAGTCCGGCTCAGATAATACGCGTCGAAATAACCCCTATGATCGGGAGCCCGAAGGTTAGTAGAATCTCGACAAGCCATATTGAACGACAAAATCTAACAATGAGAATGCAGATGCGAAGGTTCACCCGTCTTACTAATGCGTTCTCTAAGAAACTTCATAACCTTGAATGTGCGGTTGCACTTCACTTTTTCCATTATAACTTTATCAGGATTCACCAAACACTTAGGGTAACTCCCGCCATGCAAGCGAGGGTCACAAATAGATTGTGGAACTGGAATGATCTTCTGAATTATAACTCACAGAGGATAGCAGCCTAAGCGAAAATCAATTTCAGAATAAACCAAGCAGCCACAAAAACTAATCCCTTTCCGACTATCATAAGCCTTGGTAAAATCCAATTCGTGATCTCGGCAACAATCCAAGCACCCAAAGCAAGTCCAAAATCCATGAAATAAATTCGTCAGATTGTGTGATAATATCAAATTAGGACACCACCCGGGGTCAGAAGAACTTGAACCCCGCATGAGTTATATTTAAATGAACATGTGTTCTGAAGGGCGTTTATGATGGAGGGAAATTAGGCTTGCCGACATTGAAGATAACGCAGGACGGTGCGGCGATTGCTGCCATTGCGACACCAATAGGTGTGGGGGGAATCAATGTGGTGAGGATATCGGGCGATGGCGCGTTCGAGATTGTGGACAAGATCTTCATTGGAAGGTCAAGAATGGATGGTGCACCTTCGCATACAGCTCATTTCGGGAGAATAGTCGATAGAAGTGGAAATTACCTAGACGAGGTTGTTGTTGTAATATTCAGAAGACCTAGCAGTTACACGTGCGAGGACGTGGCGGAGATAAGTTGTCACGGAGGGTACTTGGTGACGCAGAAGATTTTGCAACGGGTGGTTGAAGCGGGTGCTCGGTTGGCGGAGCCGGGCGAATTTACAAAACGCGCTTTTCTGAACGGAAGGCTCGATTTATCGCAAGCCGAGGCAGTGGGGGATCTGATCCATTCTCAAAGTGAGGCTGCGTACCGCAGCTCGGTGAGGCAACTCTCTGGCGAATTGTCGAGGAAGATAAAATCTATAAGCGGTGAGTTGTTGAACCTTGCTTCCCTTCTCGAACTTGAACTGGACTTTTCCGAAGAGAACGTCGAGTTCGCAAGCCGCAGGTCGCTGAAGGAGAGGCTTGAGAACGCAATTGACGCAATGGATGAGTTGCTCGCTAGTTACTCGGTCGGTCGTGTTTATAAGGAGGGGGTTCGTGTGACAATTGCCGGCAAACCGAACGCGGGGAAGTCCAGCCTCCTTAATGCTCTTCTTAGAGAAGACCGTTCGATTGTCAGTAAGATCCCCGGGACAACCCGTGATACCATTTCGGAAACAGTGTCTATAAACGGGGTGCTGTTTCGTTTGACAGACACCGCTGGACTGAGGGAGGCGATGGACGAAATTGAAATGGATGGTGTCGAGAGAGCACGAAGAGCGGCGGAGGATTCTGATATTGTTTTGCTTGTGATTGATTGCAGCGGGAGCGATTATAACGGCACTGAGCCGCTATACGAAGAGCTAGCGGCGATTTGTGGACAGCATGGTGCAAAGCTGCTCAAAGTCTGGAACAAAATCGACCTCTACCAGGGCGGGGCACCACGGGATATGGAGAATGTCTTTTTCGTATCGGCGTTGCGGGGTGACGGAATTGATTTGTTAAGAAATGGGTTATTTAGGGTGGTCATCAATGAGAACTGGAGAGAAGAGTCAGTGGTTGTGACGAACTCTCGACACAGGGATGCGATTGCGAGAGCGCAGAAAAGCCTCACGCTCGCGCTGGAAAGCATGGGAAGCGGCAAATCCAGCGAATTTGTGGCCCTTGATCTTCGGGCAGGCTTGGATGCCCTTGGCGAAATAACTGGGGAGGTGACAACGGACGATATGCTCAAGAACATATTTTCGAAGTTCTGTATTGGAAAATGATTGTTTCACGTGAAACACAGTGACCGCTGCCGAAGAGGCAAAAATGAGCAAGCTTTTGAATGTCTTCAGGATGAATAGATAGAATGGACGATCTGAGATACGATATTATCGTGGTCGGCGGAGGACATGCGGGAGTAGAGGCGGCGCTCGCCGCCGCTCGGATGGGTTGCTCTGTCCTGCTAATGACCATGGATATGGCTGCCATCGCGAGGATGTCGTGCAATCCCGCCATTGGCGGCACCGCTAAGGGGAATCTTGTCCGAGAGATAGATGCCTTGGGCGGAGAGATGGCGAAGATCGCGGATGCCACAGGCATCCAATTCAGGATGTTGAACAAGTCGAAAGGACCAGCTGTCTGGTCGCCGCGGGCTCAGAATGATCGGGAAGCATACTCCGTGGAAGCCCGGAAGCGGGTGGAGGCGCAGGAGAATCTCCACATTATGCAGGATATGGTCACCGATATTTTCACTGAAGGTGGAGAAGTAGTGGGGGTCAATACGGCAACTGGCGTCAAAGTCCTCTGCGTTGCGCTCGTGATCTGTTCCGGCACGTTTCTGAATGCGATAATGCACACAGGGCTGAAGAGTCGTATTGGTGGAAGGTACAACGAGCCTCCAGCTGTAGGTCTCACAGCTTCGCTCGAGAAACTTGGGTTCATCAGCGGGCGCCTTAAGACCGGAACTCCTCCGAGAGTTGATAGACGAAGCATTGACTTCAGCGAGTTGGAGGAGCAACCTGGGGACCCCGATCCCGAACCGTTTTCATTTCAGACTGCTGCGGTCACGAACGATCAGATTAGCTGCTTCCTCACTTATACGAACCACTCCACCCACGAAGTTCTCAGAACTGGCTTCGACAAGTCACCTCTCTTCACGGGGCTGATAAGAGGCATCGGACCACGATATTGTCCATCAATCGAAGATAAGATTGTTAGGTTTGCCGACAAGGAGCGTCACCAGATCTTTCTTGAACCAGAGGGCCGAGACACGAACGTCATCTATGTAAATGGGTTCTCGACCAGCCTTCCGGCCGAAGTCCAGTTTGAGGCGATGAAAACTATTCCAGGATTGGAAAACGTTGACATGTTGCGGCCAGGATATGCGGTTGAGTACGATTTCTTCCCGCCACATCAGGTGAAGCTGACGCTTGAGACTCAACTCTTGAGGGGACTCTTCTTCGCCGGCCAAATCAATGGAACCTCGGGTTACGAGGAAGCCGCGGGGCAGGGGATGATTGCAGGAATAAATGCAGCTTTGAAAGTCAAAGGTGTGGACCAGTTTGTCGTCAGGCGTTCAGAGGCTTACGTGGGTGTGATGATAGATGATCTGGTTAACAAGGGCACCGATGAGCCTTACAGGATGTTTACCTCGCGAGCGGAATACCGCCTGATGCTGCGTCAAGACAACGCCGATAGGAGGCTGATGAAGTACGGACATCAGTTTGGTTTGATACCGGATACTGTCTATGATTCCCTGCTCGCGAAGGAGAGAAACATCGGGATCCTATCAGAGTATATCGAAGAGAAGAGCGTCCCACCTTGCGCCGTCAACTCTTATCTTGAAGCAATCGGGTCATCACCCATCGATGAGAACGAGAAGTTGACCCAGCTCGTCAAGAGACAGGAAGTGAGCCTGTCAGAGATTCTGCGGCTTGAATACTTCCTGTCCGACTCAGTGCCAACTGAAGCGGCCTCTCATAGAGAGGTACTGAGACAGGTTGAAATTGAGACAAAGTACGAAGGCTATATTGCCAGACAACAAGATGAGATTGGGAAGTTCGAGCGTTTTGAAACGATGGAAATACCCGAGGACTTTGACTTCCGACGAGTCAAATCTCTCTCAACGGAAGCAGTTGAGAAGCTCACCCGGGTGCGGCCAAATTCTATCGGTCAAGCCGGCAGGATCTCCGGCGTCTCCCCCGCGGATATCTCCGTTCTTATGGTTTACCTGCGTGGCTGATCCGGTTCCCATCTCCTGTTCGGTCTTGACTTGGCAGTTTCACGTGAAACTCAGAGCCGAGCGCCCGACCTGCGAATCCGCGTACCTGCCACCGACCTTGAAGTGAGAAGTTATATCAGCGTATGGAACTTATGGAACAAGGAGCGATCGAATGAATGATGAGGAAACGTTGTTTGACGAGCTGGGTGCACTGACCACTGAAAACCGAAACTCTGCCTCGGTTAATATCGACCTGGAAGACACGCTGGGAATCCTGAAGGTCGTGAGCAACGAAGACAAAAAAGTGGCCTTCGCCGTCGAGCGTGAACTCCCGTTTGTTGCTGAAGCCGTTGAAATTATCACGTCTGCCTTCAAGAATGCTGGGAGACTTTTCTACGTTGGAGCGGGCACGAGCGGCCGAGTTGGCGTGCAAGATGCCGTTGAGTGTCCACCCACTTTTGGTACGTCGCCTGAAATGATTCAGGCACTTATGGCAGGTGGAAAGCCCGCGTTGCTCAAGGCTCAGGAGGGCGCCGAAGACGACGCAAACGTCGGTGCAAGCGACATCATAGCACACGGCATCACCCGGAACGATGTCGTCTGCGGAATCGCAGCAAGCCGACGAACACCATACGTGGTTGGTGCAGTCAACAAAGCTCGTGCACTGGGGGCGAAGACTATTTTCATAACAACAAACCCGCGCTCTCAATTCGACCTGCATGTTGATGTGGCAATCTGCCCGGACGTGGGGCCCGAGGTGGTTATGGGATCAACTCGGATGAAATCGGGGACCGCGCAAAAGATGGTTCTCAATATGTTAACAACTGCCGTTATGATCAAACTCGGGAAAGTGTACGAAAATATGATGGTTGATCTTCAAGTGACAAACAGGAAACTGGAGGAACGGGCTAAGCGGACAGTCATGACGATCACCGGCGTCGACTATGTGAAAGCTGCGCGCTTCTTGAAACAAGCCCGCGGGCGCGTTAAGACGGCAGTTGTTATGATTTCCGCTGGCGTTGATGCTCGCCAAGCTCAAAGAAGGCTCGCGCGGTCAGATGGTTTCGTGAGGCGCGCAGTAGAGGGCGGTCTTGCAAAACGGAAAAATCGATAGATTGTCGGAAGAGCTCTTCCGACTTGATACCGTAAAGCGAACGCTCGACCTTGTCTCTCGGTGGAGAGAAATACAACTTCATGCAATAAGCGCTTCCTTCATGGCGTTTATTATCTCGCGGCTATCAACGCAAAGAGCTGTCTTGCTTGTCATAGATGACAACGAGACAAGTGAGAGGATCCAATCTGACCTCACGCTTTTCAACAGCCATGCCCCCACCGAACTTTTCTCGACAGAGGATCCGGCCCAAGTGAATCCTAAGCCCAACCTTGCGGCGTTGTTCGATCTGTTTCAAGAGAGTAAGAAGGTCTTCATCAGTGACTACCGATCTATTTTTGAGAGAGTACCTGCTTATGATTCGATAAAGCGTACCGCCGTTATAATCCAGACGCACGCCGAGGGCTCACGTGACGCGCTCATTGCAGATCTCCAGAAATATCGCTACCAGCGCAAGGACTACGTCGAAGAGGCCGGCGACTTCTCAGTGCGTGGAAGCATAGTCGATATTTTCCCCGAATCGACAGAAAATCCCGTAAGAATTGACTTCTTCGGCGACAACGTTGATTCGGTCCGTGTATTCGATCCCGTTACCCAGCGGTCAATAGAGACAATTGACTCATTTACACTATTCCCTTCCCGCTTGACCGCCAGCAAGACACTTCCCCTTTGCAGTCAAATCCCGGTCAACACTGTAATCGTTTTCTATGAACCCGGCGCTCTACCTGAAATCGTCGCTTCCAATTTCTCGGATTTCAGGAAACGAACTCCTCCGGGAACAAAGGTGGTATTTTGGAAAGCGCTTGAGCGAACGGGAGGCGACATTGAAATCAATGTGGCTCCTCAACCAACATTCAACGGGAAACTCCGTCTGGCAGCAAACAAAATTGCCGAACTCTTCTCCGCTGGGTACGCGATCACAGTCGCGTCTAGCACGAGACATCTCGAAGAAAACTTCTTGAACCTGCTGAGCGAATACGACGATTTGAACGGGACCATGCTGAAACAAGAGGTGAAGATCGTCCAGGCATCACTGTCTAACGGATTCATCCTGCCGGAAGACAAGGTCGCACTCCTTACGGAGCATGAGATATTTGGCAGGCGCTCACCGCTCATATCTAGAAAAGAAAAAGCAAAAAAATTCGTCGGCCTTCTTAGGCGAGATCTGAACACGCTCAAAACCGGGGACTATGTAGTGCACGAAGACTATGGCATTGGGAAGTTCCTCGGCATGGAAAAGTTGAAAATCGTCGCCAGCGTTCAAGAATGCGTGAAGGTCGAATACGCCGAGGGTGACCTGCTTTACGTGAACGTCAATTATGTCGGAAAGCTTCAGCGATACGCATCGGAGGATGGTTTCAAGCCCAAACTGTCGAAACTGGGCGGCGCAGACTGGCAGCTGATGAAAACTCGCGCGAAAGGAAAACTCAAAGATATCGCAAAGGACTTGATCAAACTTTATGCTGAACGAAAGAAATCAAAAGGCTTCTCCTTCGAGAAAGACAGCATCTGGCAACATGAGCTCGAGTCGTCGTTCGTCTACGAAGATACCCCGGACCAAATCCGTTCCACGTCTGAGATAAAACATGACATGGAAAAGGATACACCAATGGACAGATTGCTCTGTGGAGATGTTGGTTTCGGGAAAACCGAGGTCGCGGTGCGCGCTGCATTCAAGGCCGTCATGAGCGGGAAACAAGTTGCCCTGTTGGTTCCAACGACAATCCTCGCAGAGCAGCACTACAATACCTTCCGTGACCGTCTGTCGGACTATGCAGCGAAAGTAGAAGTCCTGTCGCGCTTCAGGAAGAAATCCGAACAGAAAGAGATCCTCAAAAACCTAGAAACGGGGGACACAGATATAGTCATCGGCACACACCGGCTTCTTTCCGGCGATGTGCTGTTCCACGATCTTGGATTGCTGATTGTTGATGAAGAACATCGGTTTGGTGTCGAGGCAAAAGAAAAGATTAGACGGCTCAAAGCGAGTGTCGATACCCTTTATATGACTGCAACACCCATTCCCCGGACTCTATATATGTCATTGTCTTCAGCGATGGACATATCGATCCTGCAAACCCCCCCGGCTAACAGACTCCCCATTGATACTTACATAATAAATCTTGACGGGAAGCTTCTTAAGTCGGTAATCGAGCGTGAGTTGGATCGGGGCGGCCAGGTCTATATCGTCAGCGACACTGTCAAAGATCTTGGGAAGCTCGCAGATTTCGTTCATAACCGGGTGCCGTCGGCCAAGGCAGGTGTCATTCACGGCAAGATGAATGCTCCTGAAATCGAACGCACAATGATTCATTTTCTCGAGAAGAAACTAAACGTTCTGATCGCGACGAAAATTATAGAATCCGGAATCGATATTCCATCGGTCAACACGCTCATTGTAAACAACGCCGACAGGTTTGGGCTGGCTGAACTGTATCAACTCCGCGGGAGAATAGGCCGCTCGAACATTCAGGCATATGCTTACCTGATTGCGAGGGAATTTTCAAACCTCACGAGAGATTCCGTGCGGAGACTTACCGCTATCGAAGAATTCAGCGAATTAGGCTCGGGATTTAATCTCGCAATGCGTGATCTTGAGATACGCGGCGCGGGAAACCTCCTCGGCAGGGAGCAGAGCGGCTTCATCAATAATATGGGCTACGAGATGTACAACAGGGTTCTCGAAGAGGCTGTCGCGGAAGCAAAGTTCGAAGAGAACCTATCCGAGCGACTGGACACATTGACGCGGAGGAGAGTGGAGCCGCAGATCACTGTCGATGTTGATGCATTCATTCCGGACGATTACATCTCACTGGATGCAGAGAGGTTCGATTTTTACAAGCGGCTTTCGCGGGCGGCTCTGGTGAAAGACGTCGATGACCTGCGTGCTGAGATGTCGGATAGATTTGGCAAAGTTCCGGAAGCGGCCGAGAATCTTTTAAAGCTGATAAAACTCAAGATCCGGCTTGAACCCCTCCGAATTCCAAAACTCGAGATGCGTGGGGCAGCAGTAAAGCTGTATCTTCCTTCGGATGATCGAGAATTTTACAGGGAGATCTTTCCATCGATGATGAACTCGCTGGACAGGGTGAACGACGTGAAACATTGCGTAACACAGGAAAACTCTCAGGCGAAGGTAGAGATCACATTCACCTCTGCCCTTCCACACAATGACGGTGAAAAAATCGATAGATTGGAAAGACTCGTCGAGGTGATGAAGATAAATGGATGACAGAGAGGTCGCAACACTCGGCGGCGGATGCTTTTGGTGTACAGAAGCTGTATTCGATGATCTGAAAGGCGTGATCACCGTTGAGTCCGGCTTTTCGGGAGGAACTGTGGCAAATCCCAGCTATGAGCAGGTCTGCACCGGAAAGACGGGACACGCGGAGGTCGTTCAGATCACTTTTGATCCGGAAATCATTTCGTACGAAGATATTTTGCGAATCTTTTTCACCATCCATGATCCGACAACTCCAAATCGCCAGGCGAATGATGTAGGAACGCAGTATCGTTCGATGATTCTTTATCATGATGAAAATCAGAAGCTGATCGCCGAAGAGGTAATAAAAGAAATCCAGTCGAAGAAAATCTGGGACGATCCTATCATAACTGAGCTCTCCCCTTTCAAGGTATTTTACGAAGCAGAGGGTTATCATCAGGAATACTTCATAAATAATCCGGACCATGGGTACTGCAGGATCATAATTGCCCCGAAGGTAGCGAAGTTCAGAAAGATGTACCATAATAGGCTGAAGAAATAGGGAAACCCGGAGGTTGGTTCCCTGGCTCAGGTTTTCTCCATCACTTCAGCCTTTGTATGTTCATCCTATTTTCTTGTGTGGTCCATGACCCAATCTCCCATTGTCTTCAACGCGACGGGTGAGAATGTCTCTTCTATCTGCGCGTACTCTCTGGGCGAACCCGTTTTCGCATCCTGAAACAAGTGGTTCAATCCTGGCATGAGCCGGGTCGTGTAGTCCTTGTTGCCGCCTTGCTTCAGTGCATCCCCTATTCTCTGTAAGTTTTCTTTCGGCGGAACCTGCAAGTCCAGCGATCCATCGATCGCAAGCACAGGACATTTCACTTTTTCCAGAGTGGGCACCGGATCGTAAGCAATGAAGTACCTGAACCACGGCGAGAGTAAGGATTGGGCCTGCGTTTCAATCACCTTCTGGGGATCGCCACCATTTTTCTTGATGTCTTCGATCCATTGCGGTCGTGACTGAAAGTACTCCTCCAGATTCTTCGCGATGGCCGCGCTGTCATTCGATGACTTCATTATCGTAAACTCTTCCTTCATCATTTCAACTTCCTGATTTATCTTGTCAGCCGGAGCGCCGTCAGCCTCCATTATAAGCCGGTTTTGCATCATAACGATTTCTCCTCCGGTCATCCCTGTTCCAGCAAGCAACACAACAAATGAAACATCGCTCGATTGCGTGGCCACTACTGGCGCGATTAACCCGCCTTCGCTGTGGCCGATAAGGCCAATCCTGTCTGAGTCTATTTCAACTCTGCTCTTGAGATATTCAATTTCAGCGATCACATCCTTCACGTGGTCAGCAGAGGTCACCGCCATTTTGTTCCCACTCGAGCCTCCCATGCCACGGTCATCCAGTCTGAGTACGGCAATCCCCCTTCTTGTCAGGTAATCAGCAATGACTAAGAATGGTTTATGTCCGAAAATTTCTTCGTTTCGGTCATGCGCACCCGACCCGGTGATTAGAACCACGGCCGGAAATGGACCTCCCGGCTCTGGAAGCGTCAGCGTTCCAGAGTATTTCATTCCGGTTGTTTTGCTGTCGAAGGACACATCTTCCGATTTGTATGGGAATGGAGGCTTTGGTTCCTGTGGCCTCTCCATTTTAGGGGGAGGTAGTGGAATTGCGCTGCGCTCCAATGTCAGGTTGATGGTGGCCCCGCCTTGTTGCCAAACACCTGTGACAGTTGAGCCGTTCGGCTCAATTATGCCATCATAGGTGCCGCGTATCGAAGCTGCAACGAAATGGGCAGAATCCCCCTCGACAGTCACAAACTTGAAT
>Ga0326727_10022728_pt1 | contig 12069 bp, 9 predicted proteins | sample MB2enrmetagenome_FD_207643 | JGI IMG/M metagenome (GOLD analysis project Ga0326727, IMG submission 207643) | Lab enriched peat soil microbial communities from McLean, Ithaca, NY, United States - MB29MY | ecosystem: Environmental > Terrestrial > Soil > Wetlands > Peat | place: USA: New York... | reverse complement strand
GATTTTTTCCATGGTCTTTTCAGTGTCCGTTGCCGTTCTGGCGTTCCTGGGCCTTGCGCAAGCCAGAGCAGCGGAGTTTTCAGCCGATATGGTCATAGTGCCCAAGGGCGATGAGGCAATGAAGGGCAAGATCTTCGTAAAGGGCGACAAGATAAGGCAGGAAACCGTTGAAGAAGATGAAACCCAGATCATGATCATCCGGCCGGATATAAAGATTACCTGGATGATCACGCCTGAAGAAAAAACATACATGGAAATGCCCTATCAGTCTGAAGACAAGACTTTTGAAGAATGGACGGCTGAAAAGGAAAAGAAGGCGAAATTTCTGGGTGAAGAAACCGTTTCGGGAATGCAGTGCAAGAAATATGAAATCGTAGAGGACAGCGAGAAGACCTACTTCTGGGTTTCCAGCCAATTTCCATTTCCAATCAAGGTCGAAGATTCGGAAGTCGTCATGGAGTACCAGAACATCAAATTGGGTCCTCTCGAAGATTCCCTCTTCGAACTTCCTCAGGGATATGAAAAGATGGCCATGCCCATAGTTCCGCCGAAGGAGTAGGTACTCAAAGATGGTCCTTTTACCGGTTTTCGGCAAATCGCAGCCTTACGAGATAAACCCGTCGAAAATAATCGCCCTTGGCCTGAACTATCACAGCCATATCGCGGAAAGCCAATCGGTTAAGGTCCGCGGGTTTACAGAAGAGATACCCGGGGAACCGATCCTGTTTCCAAAGACCCCGAACGTGCTCGTCGGGCCCGGCGAGCCCATTGTAATACCGGCGTTCCTTCTCGACTACGGCTTCGAGGACCTCCGAACAGACTATGAAGCCGAGCTGGCGGTAATAATCGGGAAAAAATGCAGGAAAACGTCCCCGGAAGATGCCCTGGATTATGTCCTGGGCTACACCTGCTTTAACGACGTCAGCCAGCGCAATCTTCAGACCGGCGACCGTTCGGGATGGTTTCGAGGAAAATCTCTGGACACGTTCGGCCCCATCGGACCTCGGATAGTTCTTCAAGAGGACCTCGGCGACCCTCAAGCCCTGCGCCTTCAGTGCAGGTTGAACGGCAGGGTGGTGCAGGATTCCGGCACGGCCCGGATGATCTTCCCGGTAAACGAGACTATTGCGTTCATTTCAAGAAATTTTACCCTCCTGCCCGGCGATATTATCGCAACGGGCACTCCGAGCGGGGTTGGGCGAATCCGTCATGGGGACGTTGTGGAAGTTGAGATCGAGAAAATAGGCGTGCTGAAAAATCCCGTGGTGGAAGAATGGTTGCAATAAACCGTTAAAAAAAGACCGGCCAGTTGAGAAACAACTGACCGGCCGTTTTTCTGAAGGGTCATATCAAGCGATCACCACCCGGCATTGCGCTCAAATCGCGCTCCGGTCGGATGGATCCTAGCGGTCGCTTTCAACAACCTGGCAGTTGGGCGAAAAAGTCGTTGCCCTTGTCATCCACGAGGATGAAAGCCGGAAAATCTTGCACTTCAATCTTCCAGATGGCCTCCATACCCAGTTCAGGGTATTCCAGACATTCGACCTTCTTTATATTGTCCTGGGCGAGAATCGCGGCAGCACCGCCGATAGAGCCGAGATAGAAGCCACCGTGTTTCTTGCACGCATCCGTTACCTGCTGCGTCCGGTTGCCCTTGGCAATCATGACCAGCGAGCCGCCGTTGGCCTGGAACAGGTCAACATAGGAATCCATACGGCCGGCGGTTGTCGGGCCGAACGAGCCGGAAGCCGCGCCCTTGGGGGTCTTTGCCGGGCCGGCGTAATAAATGGGATGATCTTTCAGGTACTGGGGCAGCCCCTCGCCCTTGTCGATTCTTTCCTTGAGCTTGGCATGAGCGATATCCCTGCCCACGATTATCGTTCCGGTAAGCGAAAGCTGAGTCTTGACCGGATACTTCGTCAGTTCGGCCAGGATTTCTTTCATCGGCTTGTTCAGATCAACCTTCACAACCCCGTGCTCATGCTTCCCACGGAACTTCGAGGGTATATATTTGTCCGGATGAGTCTCGAGTTCCTCGAGCCAGATGCCGTCCTTGTTGATCTTGGCCTTGATATTTCTGTCAGCCGAACACGAAACACCTATTGCCACCGGACACGATGCGCCGTGACGAGGCAGCCTGACGATTCTTACGTCCAGAGCGAAGTACTTTCCGCCGTACTGTGCCCCAAACCCAAGCTTGGAGGCGGCTTTGAGCATTTTTTCCTCGAGTTCCACATCACGGAAGGCACGGCCCCATTCATTCCCCGTGGTCGGCAGGTGATCGAGGTACCCGGTGCTCGCAAGCTTCACGGCCTTGAGGCAACCCTCGGCCGATGTGCCGCCGACCGCGAAGGCGACGTGGTAAGGCGGGCATGCGGCAGTACCTAGATACTTCATCTTTTCAATCATGAATTTTTCGAGGTTCGCCGGGTTCAACAGGGCCTTCGTTTCCTGGTAGAGCATGTTTTTGTTGGCCGAACCGCCGCCTTTGGCCAGGAACAGGAACTTGTACTCCTCGCCTTCGACCGCGTAGATATCGATCTGACCCGGTAGGTTACACCCCGTGTTCTTTTCCTCATACATGCTCAGAGCAACCGTTTGCGAGTAGCGCAGATTTTCCTCTGTATAGGTCTTATAGATTCCCTTGGAAAGGAACTCTTCGTCTTTCACGCCGGTCCATACCTGCTGCCCCTTCTTGGCGACAATCGTGGCGGTCCCCGTATCCTGGCAAAGAGGCAGGATGAACTTGGACGACACTTCCGCATTCTGAAGCAGGGCTACGGCAACGCCCCGGTCATTAGGCGAGGATTCCGGATCTTCGAGAATGGAAGCCCATTTTTGAAGCTGTTTGGGGCGAAGCAAAAAAGAAACGTCGCGCATCGCCTGGTTGGCAAGAAATTCGAGTCCTTCGGGCTCCACCTTCAGGATCTGCTTGCCGTCGAAGTTAGCAACAGAAACATAACCTTTGGCGATCAGTTTGTACTTTGTGTCGTCTTTCCCCGTGGGAAAAGGATCCTGGTAACTGAATTCTGGCATTTTCAACTCCTTTGGCAGAAGCTTCTGTTAAACAAGCGCGAGTTAAATTGAAAGAACTTTCACATGCCTTGATCCAACATCATATAAAAAAAATAGATTTTGTCGAGCCTGAATTAGAGCGCCTTATGCACTTCGGCCCCGGCTGAGTCCAAGCCGGCCGAGGCACACTCTTTTTACTCGCCAAAGGGACGCGTCCAAGCCCCTTTGAGCGTTCAGGACGCCTTTCTGAATAGAACGAGACGGCAAAGAGTTCAATAAAAAAGATCAAGTTGAGGGAAATTGAAGAGTTCGCGTATGTACGTCACAAGCGTATCAGGCAAATATCTTCCCCAGAGCTTTATGGGAATCTCCCTTATTTCGGCGGTGGGGCTGAATCCCACGGCAAACAGGTACTCGAGAAGGAACTCGACATTAATCGGGATATACCCTTTGTAAGGCCTGACGTCTCGTTGAGAGATTATCCTTTCCTCATGGATGCTGTCGCCCAACTCCGATTCCACCATGGCTTCCGGAGTCGACAGGATCAATTCGATCCTGATTCGCTCTTCCGCCTTTTCCAAGAAGGGTTCAAGCCCCCTTTTCAGCTCGGATTCAGGGATTCCCCGGTTCAAATACTTTTCCCAGCTTCTCGTATCCAGGTATTTTCGGCAAACTTCCTCGGCGTCCCACGGGACATCGAGGATCAGGCTGATGGCTTCGTAGCTTCCGTGAAAATTCTCCCGGTCTCCCACGCGAATCGAACGGTCGATTCTCAGGCTTTCTTCAAGCTTTGCAAGCTGTTCATCGGTTCCCAGAATTTTTATCCCTCCCACGTCGTTTATTGTCATGGAGGGGCGGTCCAGCCGGATGCTTCCTTCCCGGAACCTGTCCGCGATGCTATCCTCAGCCTCGATGAATTCCCTGTCCATTTGTTCCCTGGGAGTGATCAGCCTGTCAAGAGGAATCCCCGAGCTCTCCGCGCGGCTCAGGGCCATTGCGAGCGCTCTACTCTTGACGGTTTTGAAGATCCAGTTGGCGATGCGCCTGTTTGCCTTTTCCGCGATTCTTTTCGGCCGCTTGATCCTGTAGGTGGCAATGAGCCGTCCGTCATTGTCAAAGCAAAGGACACCGTTAATAGGGGTTTGATAGTAGAAGTATTCCGGGTTCTGGCGATAGCGGCTAAAAAGACTCTCAATCCGCGGGCCTTTCAGCCTCGTGCTGTAACACAAAGCGTCCCTCAATGCCCCCTTGGACCGGATTCGAACCCTTCGAAACTCACCGTCGTAAATTTTCCCGACGATTTGTCCTATCAGGGTTTCGAGTGTCTCGCCCAGCACATAGCCGTTGCAGATAAATATCCGCGTGAGCAGCGTTGCGTCCGAAGGCATCGGCCTTCCGCAAAGCCACCGCTCGGCGATTCGAAGCAACTCCTCACGGTGAATGAACGAAGTAATATACATCCGCAATCTCTCTGTCCGATTGAGAACCAATTGCCAACCGCATCATAGCACGTTTTACCAAAAAGATGATAGTGGCTGGACCATGGGAACACGGAAAGCCTCCCGAGGGAGGCCTTGTGGATTTTCGCCGGACCCACTATATTCAGCTTGAACGCGGGAAAATTTCAAGGGCGAATGATCATGAGCGCAATTTTAGTTCTGATCTGCATCCTGGTGCTCATTCCAACCTGGGCATCGCTTGCCACCTATTCCTTTTTCTGGTGCGAGAACGCCTGGCGCGCCCGGCTGGCGGATCATAACTCAAAACTCAGGTCTATGGTGCTTTCAGGCATAATCACCTCTATTGGCAGCGTTTTCCTGATCATGGTGTTACACCCTCTCGGCATGATCGGTCGCCTTTGGCGACCAGGGAGCATCTCTGCCGGGCAGCCGATAATAATTCTGACGCACGGACTCTACCACAATGCGAGTGCATGGCTGCTCTTCAGAAGGCATCTGCGGAAAGCCGGCTTTAAGAATATCTTCGTTATGAGCTATGGCAGTTTTTTTACATCTTTCGAAAGAACCTTCAAAAAGTTCGAAGACTTTATAGCCGATGTGAGGCGGGCGGCGCCCAACCAACCCGTGTACCTGATAGGCCACAGTCTTGGAGGTCTTTTTTCCAGGGTTTATGCGGAAAGGGCCAGGGGACCGGCTATTCCCGCAGCGGTCATAACTCTGGGGAGTCCGCACCAGGGCTCCAAGATCGCGGCTTTCGGCCTCGGGAATCTGGCTTCGAGTTTGATCTACCGGGGTCAGCTTTTTGCCGAACTCGAAGCCGGCCCGGCCCGGTTTCCATGCAAGGGGGTCGCCGTCATCTCGCCGGTCGACAACATGGTGCTTCCGTCCGAAGCCCTGAGAGTGCCCTACCCCGGCTGGGTTTACATTGAAACGGACCCTTTGAGCCATACGGCAATGCTCTACTCGAAATCCACCGCCAAAAAAGTGGTCGAAGTTCTGCGCGAGGAGATGGGGAGGCAAGGTTCATGGACAAGGGGAGAAGCTCAGAGGCGCGGGGCCGTCAACGCTCGATGAGGTACGTCCGGAATTACCGGACGGCATTTCGCCAATCCGTTTTTTGAATTTTGTTTCTAACGAAAAATATTCATTTTCCGATATAGATGTTTGGTGCTTTCGGACTGTTGACTTACAAGGGATTGATATGCTAATAGACCCCCGAAATTTTTCTAGTCGAAGGGAAATCATTTTGGAGCAGCACGCCGCAGGAATTCCTATTCTGATGCAGGAATTCGTAGTCGCCAACAGGCTGGGAATCCATGCGCGGGTTGCCGCACAGATTGTCAGAGTCGCCACCCAGTTTGAATCCGAAATACTCTTCACCAAGTGCGATATAACGGTTAACGGCAAGAGCATTCTCGATCTCATGACCCTGGTTTGTCCTCACGGCAGCAAAATCCTTATCTCTGCGAAAGGCCCCGATGCGGCCGAAGCCCTGAGTGCCCTGGCCGCCCTTTTTCAGACCAAATTCGGCGAACCCTGAAGCCCCTCTTCCATCCGCCGCAAAAATATACTAAAAATATGAAAAAACTTGGGGGCTCACACCTTTTTTGCGGAAAGACCTGACAAGCGATGAATAACTCCTCATTGACCATCAATGGCATCGGGGCTGCGCCGGGAATCGCCATCGGAAAGGCATATCTGCTCGAACGGGGCCGTATTCCCGTTCCGCGCTACAAACTTTTCGGCAATGAGGCCATCTCAAATGAATGCGCGCGGTTCAGGGATGCAGTCGCCCAGGCTGAGGCCGAACTGGAAGCAATAAAGAAAAGCATCCCGGCGGCGTTCATAGAACATGCGCGGTTACTCGAAGTGCAACAGATGATTTTGAGGGACCCTTCGATCTTTGAGGAGTCCCTGCGTTATATACAAAAAGAGAACACGAACGCGCAGCTTGCGGTCATAAAATCACTGAGGCACGCGAGAGAGCTTTTCAGCGCTCTGGACGACGAGTCCGCAAAAAACAGAATCGCCGACGTTGAAGCCGCCGGGGACCGGGTGGTTCGAATTCTGGCGGGGCAGAACCATACGAACCTGGAGGATGTCCGCGAACGGGTCATAATTATCGCTCGCGATCTTTCCCCTGCGGACGCCATTCAGTTACAGGTAGGGCAAACCCTGGGCGTGGTCACGGAGATCGGGGGAAGCACTTCGCACACCTCTATAGTTGCACGCGCTTTGAACATTCCGGCCGTTGTGGCGGCCGAAAACGCCTCCCGGCTCATCCGCAAGAATGACATTCTAATTGTCGACGGCACAACGGGGACAATCATAGTCAACCCGGACGAGGACGTCATACATCTCTATTACGAACGCCAGGAAGAGATGGAGGCATATGTAAAGCAAATCAGCCGCCATGCTTATCTGCCCGCTGAAACCCGAGACGGTCACAAGGTCACCGCCGAGGCGAACATAGAGGTGCTGGAAGAGGTTGTGGCGGCTAGAGACAGTGGCGCCGAAGCCATAGGCCTGTACAGGACTGAATTTTTTTTCATGAACCGGGCGGAACTCCCGGATGAAGAAGCCCTTTTCAGGGACTACCGCGAGTTGGCGCAACTGATGGCGCCGTGTCCGGTAACGATCCGAACCCTGGATGTGGGGGCGGAAAAACTTACCTACTGGTTCCCCAGAATCGAGCAGACAAACCCCGCGCTTGGGCTCCGCTCCATACGCCTATGCCTTCATTATGAAGAATTGTTCAAGACACAGCTCCGGGCTATTTTGAGGGCCAGCGCCATAGCCCGCAACCTGCGGCTTATGTTGCCCCTGGTCTCGGGCATGGGAGAACTTCTGCAGGCGAAACGCATCCTGAAAGAAGTCCAGGAGGAGCTGACCCGGGCACGAATCCCTTTCGATGAAAATATGCCCTTCGGAGTTATGATTGAAGTCCCGTCGGCAGTCGCCGTGGCGGACATGCTGGCAACCGAAGTCGATTTTTTCAGCATCGGAACCAACGACCTTATCCAGTACACCATCGGAATAGACCGGTCAAACGAGCATGTCGCATACCTATATGAACCGCTGCATCCCGGCGTTCTCAGGTTTATAAAGCAGACGGTGGATGCCGGCCATAAAGCGGGAATCCCAGTGGCTCTCTGTGGCGAAATGGCGGGAGAGCCGATGTATGTGCCGATTCTTCTCGGACTGCAAATCGATTCCTTCAGCATGAATCCGCAATCTTTGCCGCGTGTGAAAAATCTTGTGAGGCGCTCTTCCCTAAAGGAATGCCGCCGGTTTACCAACAAGGTGCTTCACATGAGAACGGCACAAGAGGTAAACGATTCGGTGAGAAGAATGGTCATGAAGAAGTTCCCGGAAGAATTTCGGGTATTCGAACCGAACTGGCTCGTTAGCGCCGCGCTCATAAGGCGGTCCGCGGGCAGATTGAAATAAGCCAGGGAAGGAAGCCCCCTCAAATATATGTCCAAAGCCAATCCTGAAGAAAAAATCAAGTTAATCGCCCAGAATAAGAAAGCTTTCCACGACTTCGAAATCACGGAAAGATTCGAGGCCGGCATAGTTTTGCTCGGAACCGAAGTAAAATCACTCCGGGAGGGACGCGCCAACCTGAAGGACAGCTATGCCAGGGTGAAGCGCAGCGAGGTCTTTCTAATCGGCCTGCATATCAGCGCTTACTCTCACGCCTCCTTTAGCAACCACGATCCCGAGAGGGTGAGAAAGCTCCTGCTGCACAAATCCGAAATAAAAAAATTGCTTGGCAAGACCCAGGAGCGCGGTTTTTCACTCGTCCCGCTCAAAGTCTATTTCAAAAACGGAAGGGCGAAAGTGGAGATCGCTCTTGCCAAGGGGAAGAAAGAATTCGACAAGCGCGAAAGCCTGAAGAGAAAAGAAGAGGCCCGCGAGATGGACCGTCTGCGTAAACAACATAAGATAAGCTGAGCTCAAAGCCCTGTTCAACTATTTTTCCTATTTTGTCCGATCCAAATATTTCTTACTCGCGCACGATATCGAAAATCGTTACCTCGGGCGGGGCGAGCACTCGTATGGGTGGGCCCCATGTGCCGGAGCCTCTGCTCGTATAAAGAATCGATCCCTTCTGAAGATAATAGAGCCCGTTTTGGAAGGGATAGACCCACCCGGTGACATAGCGGAACGGAAACAACTGCCCTAAATGTGTATGTCCCGATAACTGCAGGTCGAAAAGCCCCAGGGTATCGTTCATAAAATCCGGCCGGTGCTTCAGGTAAAGAGTGAAAAGGCCGTTTCCGGCCTTTGTAAGGATTGTCTTTTCATCTTCCGGCAAACCTGCGGCCGGATCGTCAATTCCGGCAATATTCAAAATATTGTCCACGGTTTTGACCTGACCTGACAACACGGTGAAACCAAAAGCCTCCTCGGATGAAATCGATTCGGTCAGCCCGGCGTAAACTTCGTGGTTGCCCGATACGGCATACTTGCCAAGCCGCGGCTGAATTTTTCCAAACATCCCGGGAATGGCCTCGACTTTTTGCATATCCCCATCGACAAGATCGCCCGTGCTTACGAGAATATCCGGATTTTCCGCCTCGACTTTGCGCAGGATCTCAGCCAGTCGCTCTTCTCTCACCATGAGCCCGAGATGCACATCCGATATTTGCGCTATTCGCAACCGTTCGGTGCCGGGCGGCAACTTTGCGGTCTTTATGACGATTTTTTCCACCCGTATGGAACGGGCCTCAAAATAACCATAAATGTTTATGGCAAGCGCTGCGGCAAGAACTAAAGCGGCCGAGCCCGGGCCACTTAAAGTGGGCAGTGAGGACCCTGCGAGAATGTTGATCAATTTGAAAACCACCCCGATGGCGCCGATCAGCAGAAAGCCCCAGAAGGCATAAAAAAGAAATCCCAGCCAGCCATATCCCGTAAAGGCGCTCATCCGGGCGGCCAAATCCTGGCCGCCCCTTTCCAGCAACCTGGTGGCGACCGGCGAGAGAATCATAATGACCATGAAGACAATGAGCAGAGCATGGGCAGGCCATTTTTCCGGAAGCAGGACCCGAACCCGCGAGTAGAAAAAGGCGTGCATGAGCGAATAGATCAGGAAAAAAATGATGAGGAATCTGGCCATTGTCATTCACACCCCCTCGTGGCCGGTGTGTTCGGGAGTCGACGACCGCTCGAACGAAATAGTCTCCTACACTGAATCGACCGGCGCGGCAACACGAAAGATTTCCTCGATCGAAGTCGATCCGCGGCAAACCTTGAGCGCGCCGGCGATATGAAGCGGAGTCATTCCCTGTTTTTGCGCCAGTTCCCTTATTTTTGATAAATCCGAATCGGGTCTTATAAGACTTCGAATCGAGGGGGTCACGGCAAGCATCTCGTAGATTCCAACCCGGCCGAGATAGCCGGTTTCCCTGCACTCCAGGCACCCAGCCGGGCGAAAGATGGAGTCGGTCTTTTCTATTTGCCACGGGCTGATCAGCGAATTCCAAAGCTCTTCATCGACGGAGCCCGCTTTGCGGCATTTGGGACAAAGAGTTCTGACAAGCCTCTGGGCCAACACTCCCAGCAGGGTTGATTTCAAGAGGTAATGAGGCACGCCCATATCAATGAGCCTCACGACGGCTGAAGGGGCATCATTGGTATGGAGGGTCGAAAAGACGAGATGTCCTGTCAGTGCGGCCTGGATCGCCATTTCCGCCGTTTCGAGGTCACGTATTTCCCCGACCATTATGATATCGGGGTCCTGGCGAAGAAAGGTCTTCAGGCCAGTGGAAAAATCGAGCCCGATTGCGCTGTGCACCTGCATCTGGTTAAACCTGGGCTCGACCATTTCTATGGGATCCTCGACGGTGCAGACGTTCACTTCGGGCCTGGCCAGATGTTTCAACGTAGAATAAAGCGTGGTCGTTTTTCCCGACCCGGTGGGTCCGGTAACGAGGATAAGACCGAACGGCGAGCTTATCATTTTGTTCCATTGCGCCAACTCGCGCTCTGAAAACCCCAGTTCCTCGAACCCCCTGACGGTTACCTGCGGGTCGAAAATCCGCATCACCAGTTTTTCACCGAAAATCGACGGCATGGTCGAAAGGCGCAGTTCAATTTCGCCACCCGAGGGTGCTTTCGTCTTGATCCGCCCGTCCTGAGGACGCCTTTTCTCAGCCAGGTCCATCCTTCCCAGCACTTTCAGGCGGCTGGTCACGGCACTCATGACGATTGTCGGCAACTGATAAACAAGATGAAGGAGACCGTCAATGCGGAAACGCACATCACTTACGTCCCTGCGCGGCTCCAAATGGATATCGCTGGCCCTCTGCTCAAACGCATACTGAAGCAGCCAGTCGACGATGTTGACCACGTATCGGTCATTTGCATCCAGTTTCCCCGCCCGCCCGAGTTCTATCATCTGTTCGAGATTCATGCCCACGCCCAGCCGTGAGCCGTCCGCTTTTCCGAAGGCTTTCCTTACGGAATCCGTGAGCGCGTAGAATTCGATCAGGTAGCGGTTTATGTCATTCGGATTTGCCAGCACCTTACAAATCTTTTTGCGAAGGATACGCCCCAGTTCTTCTTCCCAGGAATTGTCAAAAGGGTCCGCAGTGGCAATTACGACTTTGTCCACCCCTACATCCATGGGCAGGATTTTATGCCTCGAAGCATATGCATACGCAACAAGGCCCGTAACGGAAGCGACGTCCACTTTCAGAGGGTCGATCTTCAAATAGGGCAAGCCACTTTTTTTTGCCAGCCAGGCAACCAGGAATTCAATTGAAAGCGGTTCATGAGGAGGGGTCACCCTGCCCAACTCCGCATTGGATATCGATACCAGCGGATGTTCATGTGCAGCGGCATCCTTTGGCTTGGGCCTTTCCAGGAATCTTTTTGCATCCTTATGAGAAAGAACTCCATCCTGGACCAAATGCCTTAGAACGCTTCGGACATTCAATCCGCTCAATCCCTCGGAACTGCGCTCCGATCTTGTGGCCGTCACTTCACACCCCTATAGATGCAAGTACCTCTTCAAATGAAAACCCGGCGCCGATGGACATAAGTCCTCACGGCCTTAGCCTGTTAATCGGCAGATATGATAAAAAATCACTTTTTTTTCTGACTTGGAACACAAGAGGAAGGTTGAAATTTGCGAGCGCAAAGATCAAAAAAGGCGGCCCGAAGGCCGCCTGAATGACAGAAGGATAAAAGAAGTCGGCTTGATAAACCCTAATTATCGAAACCAAATTGGCTGATGAGTTCCTGGTACAGATTCTTGCCGAGAAAAGCCTTCAATTTACGGCTCTGCTCACACCTGGATTCGTATTCCGACCAGAACTCGTCCAGACCGTCCGGTTTTTGATCCGCGCTGCTGAAAATCTCTTCAAATTCATCATGCCTGGCGTAGTAATCCTTGAACATCTCGCAACCGGAGGCGTCAAGAAGAAGCATGAACAACACGTCGGAAGGCGAAATAGAGTCTTCTTCCGAAGGGACGGCCACATAAAGATGCACTTTCTTCCCGGGCATGCTGATTCGGCATCTGTAACGGTTGATGTCGGCTGCGGGAGTAAGGCGACCAGGCTTGCCCCGGTCTTCCTTCATC
>Ga0326727_10022727_pt1 | contig 12070 bp, 13 predicted proteins | sample MB2enrmetagenome_FD_207643 | JGI IMG/M metagenome (GOLD analysis project Ga0326727, IMG submission 207643) | Lab enriched peat soil microbial communities from McLean, Ithaca, NY, United States - MB29MY | ecosystem: Environmental > Terrestrial > Soil > Wetlands > Peat | place: USA: New York... | reverse complement strand
ACATGGTCTGTTCCTTGCCTACCAGGTTTAAACGAGAAAGCGGAACCCGCTAGAAATCGATCTCACAGATCCCGCGTCCTTTGAGCCGGACGAACTCTTAGAGTATGATAAAGCATGAAGCTGCTGTTGCAAAGGAGCACAAATTGCAGGCTCGAGCGTCAGGCTTGCGAGACGAGAAACAAACTCTACTCACCAGGTGCGGGCATCGTCGAACCGATCTTTTCCTGCTGCCCTCTCTGAATTCCGTGACAAAGATTTCAAGACCGGTATTGTTGCTCCCGAGTCGATGACAGGGCAATGCCCACCAAAAAATCCTAATATATCTTGACATTAATTTGGGGCTCCCCCATCTTGGACGGGAGAAAGGCTGCCGAGGAAAGAGCGTAAGGAGCGTTTCTATTGAAACTTGTCCGTTGGAGTTCTCACGCTCGCCTCATGCTGTCCAAAAGAGAAGTGGAACAGACAGAGGCGGATCAAACTCTAATGAATCCAGATGACATCCAGCCTGCTGAGAGGTCGAGAATGATCTATCAGCGAGCCTATTTTGACAAGGCGCTTGGCCAGGAGATGCTGCTTCGTTTAGTGGTCGACGAAACGGAAGAGGAACGAGTGGTCGTGACCGTTTACAGGACTTCCCAATTGGACAAATACCGGAGGTAAAAATCACATGAAAATCCAGTACGATGAAGACACCGATACACTGACCATTACGTTTCGCGAGGCACTGATACGAGAAAGTGACGAAGTTCGCCCGGGGACCATAGTGGATTTCGGTCATGATGGAGGTATTGTTGGGATCGAAATACTGTCAGCCTCGAAATTCGTGGAAAAAACGCGAGAAATTCAGTTCGCGGTCGGAGAATAAGAAAATGGCAAACAGGGCGGCACTAAGAAGTATCAAGACCGAGCTCTGGTGACCGAACAACAAAACGAACGAAAAGATTTCATTCAAAAGTTGCACGGTTGTGTTGTAAGTTGAGAGATAGCCTATCTGACATGGAAAGGCGTAATACAATGAGATATTTTTCCTTCGAGATTGTCATTGAGAAAGAGCCGGAAGATGAAGGTTACTTTGCCTATAGTCCCACGATTCCCGGTTGTTTCAGTAACGGAAAGACCATTGAGCAGGCCAAACGCAACATCCGAGAGGCTATCGCCCAACACATCGACTCTTTGCGAGCCCACGATGAAGCCATACCTCAGAGCGATCGTATCGTACACGTTGAGGAACTCACGGTCGGGGTCCCGGAATGAGCCGCATGCCGCAAGTCAGTGCTCGCGACCTTTTAAGATTTTTCGAAGCTCACGGTTTTGTAGAAGACCGTCAGTCAGGAAGCCATCTCACCTTGAAACACGAGCAAAGGGGAGTGACATTGACTATTCCAGTCCACACGGGTTGTGACATAGGTAGAGGTTTAGCTGTTCGCATCCTGAAAGATGCCGGGTTCACAGTGAATGATTACGTGAAGTGGCGATAAGCGCCAGGGTTCTTGGTCCACTAGTCATTCCCGTAAACGCGGCAGTGCCGTAGCACCGGCCTCCGTGCCGGTTGCTTATTCGCCAGCAGCGACGTCGGCGCTGGGATTTTACTTTTCACTTTCTGCTTGTCTCGCGCAATACGTTTCACATTAACCGGACGGTACGTCACGCCACACCAGGTCAGTGATATTTTGCTTCAACTCTACCGGCTTCCTTTTCAGCGCGGGTTGCTCGACCCGGCCGATCCCGGCCTGGTACGGATCGGAAGGCAATACTCAAGCGATTCCAGGCGTTGATAAGCCCGATGGCAACAGTGAGATTTACCAGCTCCACCTCGGTGAACTGCTTGCGCGCTTCTTCGTACACATCGTCGGGAACATGACCGTCGGTTACCAACGTGACAGCTTCAGTCCATGCTAAAGCAGCCCTTTCCCGCTCGCTATAAAAGGGAGTTTCTCTCCAGGCATTCAGTCCGTAGATTCGCTGTTCAGTCTCTCCTCTCGCTCGTGCCTCTTTAGTATGCATATTGATGCAATAGGCACATCCATTGATTTGTGAAGCCCTGATCAGCACGAGGTCGATCAAAGAGGTTTCCAGACCGCAATTACGCACGTAATCGTTCAACGGTTGCATAGCTTCCAGGAGCTCGGGGGCTGCTGTAATGTATTCAATTCGGGAACGCATTTTTCTTCTCCTATGTTCGTAAGGCGTCTGTAGTATTGGCGTGTATCGCCCAGGAGTCAGGCCGGGTAATTGACAGCGAACATCTTTCCTTGGCCGTTTCGATGAGCCGAAAACATTTCGCAGGATGTTTCAATCCATATATCTCTAGACAATATTAGGGATAGCTAGTTCCGTTGAGATTTTGGCGAGAGCTCATCCTCCAATACCTGGCGGCAACGAAAATCAACACTGCAACGGCAATCAGTGCTGCAAACGGAGGGAGTTCCGCAGAAAACGGTGCATACACAAAGAGTGCGAACAGAGTTGCCAAAACTTCGACGGACAAGGCGACCCGGAATCGTAGCGTAGAAAGAGAGGGACGCTCAGGCACGTGTCTTTCGAGTGCCGGCCAGGCCGTGAGGGTCAAAAGGAAAAATACAGTCAGCGCACAAATCATCCCTCCCAACACGTCAGCTGGAAAGTGCGCTCCGACGAAGATCCGCGAGAGGCCGATAAGCACAGCAATTGCTATCGAGAACGCACCCATCACCCTGGAGCGACAAAAATAAGCCACCGCCAGTCCGGCAGACATGCCAGCCGCTGCATGACCTGAAGGGAAGGACCCTGACCTCAGCAAAGGGCCTACCACGTGCACGGATTGCAGAAGCTCCACGGGTCTCAAAGTCGGATACGCGGCCTTTATGAGGTGCAATACAAATGAGGATAAGATTAATACCAGGAGTCCCACAACGGTGACTCGCGGGTTCACAAGGACAAAAGCCCCGAGAATGATCCCCAGAAGCAGCCCGTCTCCGAGAGTCGTGAAAGCCAACCATAGCAGGTCTGTCACAGGAGAATGTTGCCGGTTGATAAGCGTGAACAGCGGGGCATTGAACATTGAGACTGGAATAAGGGCAAGAACCAGCGTGACGAGCGCTGCCGGAAGAATGAGCGGCGATGTCATTGCCCGCGGGCATTCAGATGTCGAAAACAATTGTGGCGGCATATCCGGCATTAGATTTCTGAACGGAAAGCCCGTGATAGGTTACAGCCTTTATCTCGATCTCCGGTTCCTCTTCTGGACCGAGTGTCCGACCGGCTAATTCAGCCGTCAATCGTGTGCCGGAAAGCTCTCCGATATCAGCGGACGAAAAGATGAAGCCCTGAGTTTGATGATAAAAGATAAGCTCTCGGAGCCAGTCAACGAGCAGATCTTCAATGTTGTCGGCTTCCAGCCGCACCTCGAACCTTATGCTTGGAAATGCTGACGATTCCCGGGCCAGCAGGCTGGTAAATCCTCGGGCCGCATTGAGAAAAATCTCCTCCAAGGTGGTTCCGTGAACTTCCATACGAATATCGGCCGTGTGGTCCAGGAAGCTCCACCCCCGATCAATCTTCGTCGGCTCCTTCGTCATCTTGTGAAGGGGTTTCCTCACTTACGAGCTCGGCTTCAGTTTCAACCGTATCGGGTTCTTTATCTTCCTCGTCGGAGGGTTCGGCTCTGGCCACATCCACCACGTATTCACCCGGCTCCATCCGGACCAGCGTCCTGCCCATGGTGTTGCGCCCTATAACGGAGATTTCATCCATCCGAAGCCTTATGATCCTGCCTCCCGAGGTCAATATCAGCAGATGGTCCGTGTCTTCAACCATCTGAATAGCTACAACATCGCCCAGCCTTGAAGTGTTCTTAATTGTGATGACTCCCTGGCCGCCACGATGCTTCACCGGGTATTCTGTCAGGGCCGTGCGTTTTCCGAATCCGCTGCGGGTTATCGTCAGGAGAGTACCGGCTCCATCCGAAATGACCTCCATGCCGATAACCGCATCGTCGGGCTTCATTCGGATCCCTGTGACACCGCGGGCTTGCCGCCCCATCGGCCTAACCTGGCTCTCGTGAAACCTGATTGCCTTGCCCTTAGACGTGGCCAGGAGAATATCATTGTCTCCAGTCGTAGAACTGACGCCTATCAGTTCATCATCGGGATCGATGGTCAGGGCTATGAGCCCCGACGGCCTTGGCCTGGAAAACTCCTCGATGGCCGTTTTCTTGATCTTGCCTTTAGCCGAAACCATCACCACATACCCTTCTGTGCTCAGCTCTTGAACAGGCAGGATTTTGCGGATTTTTTCACCCGGATCGAGTCTCAACAGGTTGATTATCGCCTTACCCTTGGCATAAGGCCCTTCTTCCGGGATCTGGAATACTCTGATCCAGTAAACCCGTCCTCGATTGGAGAAGCACAGAAGCACATCGTGGGAGGACGCATAAAGCATCTGGTTAACAACATCCTCAGTACCGACCCGGGTGCCTATTCTACCCTTCCCCCCGGGACGTTGGCTCTTGTAAAGGCTCCCGGAAACTCTTTTGACGTAACCTTTGCTGGAAAAGGTAACCACCACGTCTTCTCGTGGAATGAGATCTTCGTCCAGCATGTCCCCTTCCGCGTCGATGATTTCCGTGCGCCGCGGATCTCCATACTGCTGTTTGACTTCCTGGAGCTCGGAGATGATGATGTCCAGGATTTTCTGTTCAGAAGCCAGTATAGCCTCTAGTTCAGCTATCTTGGCGAGGACGTCCTTGAGCTCCTGGAGAATCTTGTCTCTTTCCAAGCCGGTCAATCTCTGAAGTCGCATGTCCAGGATCGCTTGTGCCTGGACCTCACTGAGCTGGAAAGTGTCCATCAATCCCTGGCGTGCTGTTGCAGGATTTTCCGCGGCTTTAATGAGAGCGATGACGGCGTCCAGGTTGTCCAGGGCGGTTTTCAACCCTTCAAGTATGTGAGCCCTTTCCCGAGCGCGGGCAACCTCGAACCGTGTTCTACGAATCACCACCTCTTTGCGAAAGTCGATGAAGCGCTGGAGAATGTCCTTGAGGCTCAATTGCTTGGGCCGTTGGTTGTCTACGGATAGGAGCTGAATTCCGAAACTGGTTTGAAGTTGAGTGTATCTGAAGAGTTGATTTAGGACCACATCCGGATTTTCGTCTTTTTTCAGCTCAAAGACCACACGCATTCCATGACGGTCCGATTCGTCTCGTAGGTCTCGAATGCCCGGAATCCTTTTGTCTTTAACAAGCTCTGCGACGTTTTCAACCATCCTGGCCTTGTTGACCATGTAAGGGATTTCAGTGACTACAATTCGCTGGAAGCCCCTGCCGGCATCTTCAAGCTCGGTTCTGGCCCTCATTCGAACTGACCCACGGCCCGTGGTGTAAGCGTCGAGGATTCCCTGCCTCCCGTGTATGAATCCGCTCGTTGGAAAATCCGGTCCCGGTAGAAACCGCATGAGATCCATGATTGATGCCGATGGATTTCTTATCAGAAATATGGTTGCATCAACTGTTTCTCCGAGATTGTGGGGTGGTATGTTGGTGGCCATTCCTACGGCTATTCCCTGCGAGCCGTTCACTAAAAGGACCGGAAACCTGGCCGGCAAAACAGTAGGCTCTTCCTGAGTGTTATCGTAATTGGGTACGAAGTCGACTGTTTGCTTGTCGAGGTCTTCGAGCACAGCCTGGCAGATGCGGTCCATTCGAACTTCCGTGTACCGCATGGCCGCGGGAGCGTCACCATCAACGCTGCCGAAGTTCCCCTGCCCGTCTACAAACGTGTAACGCATTGAAAATGGCTGAGCCATGCGGACCACCGAGTCATACACCGCGGTATCGCCATGGGGATGATATTGACCGATGACGTCACCAACCACTCGGGCTGCTTTGCGGTAGGGCCGGTTCCAGAAGTTGCCGCTCCTGTGCATAGCATAGAGGATTCTCCGGTGGACCGGCTTGAGGCCATCCCGCAGATCGGGGAGAGCTCGGCCTATGATCACACTCATGGCATAATCCAGATATGATTTCTGGATCTCCTCTTCTATCCCAACCGTAGTCTTCTCGTGAAGCACTGCCAAACGCTTTTTCCTTCTCTAGTCAGGTGAAACAGTCGCTTGCGGAGTACGCGCCGGGGCGGTGCGCCTGCTATGCAAGGTCTATCTCCCCGAATTGGTTGCTATTCTTTACAGCAATGAGGTCGTGAATGTTACACGGTCAGGCGGATATTTTCAAGGATAGCCTGGCCGCGAAGTTAACAACATGAAGTAGACATCTTTACCAATAGGCGCGTGTGAGATTATCCGGCACAGGAAGCTGACTCACCCTCCATGACTAATTGCGCAAAACCAGACGCAAGGCGCTGATGCCTTCGTTTGCCTTGAGATGCTTGACCAACTCGTCCGCTTTTTTTTCGGAGGAAAAATTTCCCAGATATAGGCGATAGATAACTCCTGACTTGGGGCTTGCCACAGGCTTCAAGGCGACATCGTATCCGCGGGCCTTCCACTTCGCTGCCCACTGCTGTGCGATTGCAGGATGTGAAAAAGCCCCCACCTGAACTGTGTAGGTCTTCGCTCCGGAACCGGGCTTCGGCAAGGCGTATTGCTGAATGGGCGCTCCGGCGGGTTTATCGAAACCCAACTTGGGTTGCTTTCTGTCCTGTTCTGCCGTCTTGTGAGACGCTTTCGACGCCTGAACAGCCTTTGGATCGGCTTGGGAAGGGCTGATGTCAGACACAGCGTTCGGATCTTGCGCGACATTGGCCTTACCGGGTTTTTTCTCGTCCTGAGCCGTCAGTTGTCTGTAAAAAGTTACCTCTGGAGGAACCTCTATCGCGCCCTTGTTGCTCGCGAACGGGACCCGTGCTGTAACAGCAGAAGGTACAGCCTCAGGTTGTGACGGAATTGATGGCCCGAACCCCTTACCAGTCATGGACCGATCGCGAATCAGCCTCACACTGAAAACACTTAATACGATCATAGTAATGATCGAGGCGACCACAGCCAAGGCAAGCCGCCCGTTCTTCGGTGCACGATTGTTTTCACTCGGAATCGGTCTGGACGGCTTCGTTCCCGAAAGACGCAGCATTCTGCGGAGGAGCTTTCTGAGACTCATTCTTAGTTCACATCCGATCCGGCGCGGTCACTCCCAGGATGTTCAAGCCGTTCGCCACCACCTGGCGCACAGCCTCCACGAGGTAGAGCCGGGCCTTCTTCAAGCGAGCGTCCTCTGTCAGCACCCTGTTGTCATGGTAATATGCGTGAAATAGCTCAGCGAGATCCATGAGATAGAATGTTATACGATGAGGCTCCAACGACTCGGCTGCTTCAGATAGCGTATCCGGGAAATCAGCCAGGTGCTTCATTATCTTCTGTTCTTCGAGGAGTGAGAGAACTGTAAGGTCCGGATCTGTCATGTCCGTGTCTATGTCCCGCTCTGCGGCTATTCGGAAAATGCTGGCCACCCTCGCGTGAGCGTATTGAACATAGTACACCGGGTTATCGCGAGATTGTTTCTTTGCAAGGTCCAGGTCAAAGTCGAGATGACTGTCGCAGCGCTTGGTCAGGAAGAAGAAGCGAGCCGCATCAGGCCCAACCTCATCCAGAACCTCTCGCAAGGTTATGAATTCCGCCGAGCGGGTTGACATTGAGATCTTTTGGCCTTCACGCACCAGATTCACAAACTGGACCAGTAATACTCGCAACACGTCAGGGGAATAGCCAAGGGCCTCGATGGCAGCCTTGACCCTCGGCACATATCCGTGGTGGTCCGACCCCCATATATCAACCAACAGACCAAAACCTCGACTTAGTTTGTCCTTATGGTAGGCGGCATCCGCAGCGAAATACGTCGGCTCACCTGTGGCCCTGACCAGCACTCGGTCCTTTTCGTCCTGTTGCTCATCCATGCTGAACCAGACGGCCCCTTCGTGCTCTTCGACTCGGCCGCGGCCGCGAAGGTCGGTTAGTGTGGCAGCAATAGCCCCGCTTTGGTGTAGGACTTTTTCGCTGAAATATCGGTCGTATCTTACTCCAAAAGAATCAAGATCATCCTTTATACCCTGGAGAATTCTGTCGCAGGCATATTGCGCAGCGAGATCTATCGCTTCGCTTTCCGGCTCTTCCAAAAGCTTTTTCCCGAGAGGCGTCCCATTGAGCTCAGCAGCCAGTTCACGTATGTAGTCTCCTCTGTAATGATTCTCAGGAAATTCGATCTCTTCACCGAGCAATTGCCTGTAGCGGACCAGCAGGGAATTCCCAAGGATTTTCATCTGGTTCCCTGAGTCATTGACATAGTATTCGGTTTCAAGCTTGTACCCGCAGGTTCTGAGAAGTCGAGCCAGAGTATCTCCAACAGCGGCTCCTCTGCCGTGTCCAACATGGAGTGGCCCCGTGGGGTTTGCGCTGACGAACTCCAGCAACACTCGAGGTCCTTCCAGCTTTACCGCGCACCCGTAACCGTTCTTTTCCCTGTGAATCGTGTGCAACACCTCATGCCATACATCGGCAGCGAGAAAGAAATTTATGAAACCAGGCCCCGCTATCTCAGAGCCGGCCAGGACCTTGGAGTCTGTTGTCAAATTTTCCTTTATCAGAGCGGCCAACTCGCGCGGTTTGCGGCCCGAAGAGGCCGCGAGCACAAGAGCCGCATTGGTAGCGTAATCACCAAAACGTGGATCTTTGCTGCGAGATACTTCAACTTTTACTGAGCCTGCATCCGGGATAGAGATTGCCCCGTCTTTTTCCGCTTTCAGGATGGCTTCTCGGACCAGGGTTCTTATGACTTCCTTCATTCAAAACCTGCCTCAAAGTTAAATAAAATTGTGACTTGCTCTCACTTTATCGGATGTTACGCAACATTATGCCATTTAAACATGCGCTAGGTTTGTTGGTGTCAGCAACTCATGGCTCCTTCTTGTCTTGCTCTTCGCCTGAAGAAGGCGTTTTCAACGTAACATCCCTCGTATACTCAAGGCATCGTGTTGTTGTGGCTCCGTCCATGGAGAATTTCTTGTTGCACGTCGGTCTCCATGCGCACGTCACACAGATTGTATGGCCATTCTCCATGGTTCTCCTCCTTTGCCTATAATTGATTTATCAATTCTAAGACTTATGGTCAAGGTCTTTCGATTGACTTTAGTAAGCATTCACTTAAGCTAGGGGAAGACTGTCATTGTGAGTCCCGCGAGACGCGGGACGAAGCAATCTTTACCTTTAACTGTTTGGATTGCTTTCCCGCGCAACGCGGGATTCCACTCCTCGCAACGACAAATAACCACCATTGCCGCTCTCAAGTGAATGATTACTGACCTTACTATATCTTCCAGCCGCGTTCGGATGGCGTACGTGTTCGTAAAGTAACCCTTCAGGCAGCGAACTGCAATAGAGCATGAGTCCATCGCAAGGAACAGGCGACCGCCATCGAAAAAGTTGCCGAAACAGCGGAACTTTTTGCCGAAGCTTCCGTTCTCAGATAAAGAGGATGTATCAACCCAAGTTCAGATAAGTTGTTTCGAGACTGACAGTTCTGTGCCAGGGACAAAATGAACTGGATGACTTGTCAGCTTTCTGGTAGTATTTTGTGAGAAGGAGTGGGTGATGGACTTAGTAAATCCGGAGACAATCCGTCTGGTGCCCGGCCAGAGTATTGAAGCCATGTTTGCACCGGGTCCCGATAATCCAGGGGAGGTAGGATTTTTCATCCGCTCGGCGTCAGGATTGATGCGACGAAACGGTGACTTGGATATAGAGCAACGTGCCGGACTTATCAAGTTCGACGACGTGTTCCTCGTGTTGACCATGCTCCGGGTGGAGGGTGATACGGAGGAACTTTTCGACATCTGGTGGAATTACTACGCCCAGGGAGGAAGCGAACACTTTCGATACATGTCCGAACAAGAGAATGTGACGTTTCACTTCTATAATGAAGAAGCACGAGGGTTCTCTGTCCACCGGGAAAACGGTTTTCGAAAATTTTTCAGCTCAGTACCGGATGTTATCAGGAAATCACAGAAATGGTCGGACATAGAGTTTGATCGAGCAGTAAGAGGCTTCTGCGCGCAGTCCTATCCAAAAGACAATCTTTGGGACATGATAAAGTTCCGGCCTGAAGCGGCCCAACCCGAACCCGGCAAGATCCCTGGTTTCGAAGATTATCCTCTACCGATTCCGGAAGAACTTCGACCGTTCTACACGTATCTCCCCGACCAAGGACACTGCATCAGAATAATTCCTTCCATGTTCGAGGAGGAAGCCACAAAAGGAGACCCCGCCAAGTATCTGTATCCTGCTCCTGTGAAGACGGTGCTACGCGGGGGGATGAGATGGGTACAAGGGTACCCGGTGGCGCCGATTCCGTTTATTCCCGGTCACGGACTTGCTGTCCCGCCCGACGATGCAGAATATTGATGGGAAAAGGAAAATGATTTGGTGGCTACGCCCTGCGTGCAATGCGTGGTTGCCCCGCATTCCCAATGGACAGGCCGGAATCCGTGTTCCACGGGTCCATGTTAGGCACTGAGACCTACTGTACACGAAGACAAGACCTTTGAGAATTACTTTACAGTCTCCACCCAAGAGGTATGATTACTTCCTCTCTTTCGTTAACTCCTCGAGTTCCTTGTTGCATCTGCGGAGATCCCTGTAAAGCGCATCCACTTTCTCGGTAGTTGAGTTTTCCTCTGAAGGGGCTGATTCCAATGTATTGATTTCATTCCTGAGTTTACGACACTCGGCTTCCTTTATCACTTCCGGTTTGCAAGCGTCCCGGCAATTTTTTTGCTTGTCATCAAACTCCATCATTTTTTTTCTGAGATCGGTAATCTCATTTCGGACCTCTGTCACTTTCTGAAACGCCTTCTTTTTGAACCAGGACTCCAACTCCTTCTCCTTCTGGTTTAATTGCTGCTGAGTCACGACCTTGTTTTTGTCAAGCTCTTGACATTCGTCACAAGTTATGGAGCGGGCCACTTCGGTTCCACTGAGCAGTAAAGCCGCAACAACCCAAGAGATAGCTGTCCACTGCACCAAATTTTGTCTCCTCTGAGGTCCTTTGTGATTCCTGAAACTCTTCAAGAGATCCTAACTCAATACAGACCGGAAGTTCAAATAGAATATAGGGCCGCAGAAAAGACCGGTACCGCCGATACGGCAGTACGTAACGGTCTTCGAGCCGCATTTGGACCATGAATTGACTCTTAAGCAATTTAGATTATACTATAAAGGTTGCGAATTGCCTTCGGTGGAGATAGATTATGAAATTCTGGCGACTACCATTGGATGCCGAGGCCCATTCGATACCTCGAGGCAGGGTTCACATTATAGAGAATCGGTGCAAAGGTTGCGGGTTTTGCGTCGAATTCTGCCCCAATGAGTGCCTGAAGCAGAGTCAGGGTTTTAATTCAAAGGGTTATCACCCGCCTGAACTGATTTTCCAGGCTGAAGACTGTGTGGAATGCGGCCTTTGCAGTTTGATCTGCCCTGAATTTGCCATCTTTACCGAATTGAAGGAAGCCAAGAAGATAACTGAGGATGACATACAAAAAGTCACCACTCGATACTCTCGGAAGGATAAGCGATACGTCAAGCGGTGACCGTTCATCGAGTTCCCGTTCACAGAGACCGCATAGCTGACCAGCGGCGCTTCCTTGTGGGTGTTCCGTGTCGAACAGGTTCTATGGTGGGATGCAGTCGCTGAGGAATAATGGGGCCATCTGTAGCGAACGGCTATTTGAGCGGCGAGACTCAAGAATCCACATATTTCGCGATTCTCATCGGCGTTCGACAAGGTATATGAACCACAGAGGTAACAAGTCGTCCTCATTTTGCATTTTCCGGCAGTTCGACGGATTTCCGAGCCTTTGCAGGACTCCGCATCATCAGGAATAGTACATGGCGGAAAAAGATCTATTGACAGGTGAGCATTTTATCCACGGCGACGCGGCATGCGCAGAAGGCAGCCTGGCCGCAGGGTGCCGTTTTTTCGCAGGATACCCCATTACTCCGGCCACTGAAGTGGCCGAACGTATGGCCCGCCGACTGCCGGAGGTCGGTGGTGTTTACATACAAATGGAAGACGAAATAGCTTCGATGGCGGCCA
>Ga0326727_10022725_pt1 | contig 12071 bp, 12 predicted proteins | sample MB2enrmetagenome_FD_207643 | JGI IMG/M metagenome (GOLD analysis project Ga0326727, IMG submission 207643) | Lab enriched peat soil microbial communities from McLean, Ithaca, NY, United States - MB29MY | ecosystem: Environmental > Terrestrial > Soil > Wetlands > Peat | place: USA: New York... | reverse complement strand
AAGGAACCGTGCCCTGCACCACTTCATACCGGGCAAGCACACCGGGCTCCAGGTAGGGCTGGACCAGGGCCTGTTGCAGGGGCAAGTCTGCGGCAAGCCCCCAGGACTCAACCACAACAATCACCACGTTGGGCAACTCCCGGCTGCTGTTGCCGGGCGCGAGATTCACCAGGCGCAAGGCCTCCGCGGAGGCGCTCGGAACTGGAATTGGCGCTGTAGCACTTCTTCTCTCGCTCGCGCGAACCACGGCAGCCCCCAACTCAAGGCGCACCAATCGGATGATTGAAATTCGGGCAAATCGCGGCACATTGCGCATTCCCAACTCGGTCCCATCATGCGCGGCCAGGCTGCCCATTGGAACTGGAAAGCGCCCGGTCGCACGCCAGGTCGATAGAACATCCGTCGATAGAATTAAGAATGCAAAGGCGAAAAGGCACACAGCCGCGCGCCGGCGATCGTCTTTTCGAACTGTTGCGGCCCGCAACAGCAGTGTGCTTGCCGCTAGCAGCAGCACGAGCAGGAAAACTGCAATCGCCGCAATTTGCCGGGGACCGGAAAAGGCATGAATCGCGCCTAGGTTCGACAAACATTCCTGGATCGAAAGAGAATAGGACTCACACACTCCGTAAGCCAAATCTGCGGTCATGACCGAAAACAGCAAAACCGCCGACAGAATCGGCCGTGCCACAAGAGCCAGCAGGCCAACCGTGACAAATTGAACGCAAAACCACCCACGGCGGTCTAGAAATCCAAATTCACGGCAGGATATCCAGTAGGGAATGTTGGCGATAACCGCATAGAAGATTACGTAGAGAAACCAGCGTGCCTGCCCGAGTGTCTTACTTGCCCAATGAAGGCTGGATACCAGCCAAAAGGAGCCTCGCAACCCAATTCGAAGGGTGCCCATGATCTAAACCCTCGTTCCGAAACTCCACCGGCCGTTGGATTGTCTCTGAATCTATGCGGACGAGGGACGCATGGCCGTAATGACGCGCACCGGGAAAAGCATTCGCATTGCCTATTTTGAGCACCAGTCGATTGGTTCCTGACATTTGCATTACCCCAGCTTGTCGAGAGACGTCCCAATCCGGGACCCAGGAGCAGCCCTCCTGAATCAGGCCAGGCATTCGGATTCACGAGCTTCGAGGATCTGGCCGGCTGAAACCGCAACCTCCATGTCCTGCCCAAAGGCCTCAATACGTTACAGTAGGAAGGAGATTTGAGGTTGCGGAAGGGACTGTTTCGCATGCGCAGATTCGCCTGGGGAGTCGCCTTGCTGGCCATGACCAGCCTTGCCTGGGCTTCCGGCGCGAATGCCGGCGTCGACACCAATCCCATGAACTACGACCCCCAGGTCCGTGAGGCCTTCCAGCACTTCTACAACCTCGACTTCCCGGGCGCAGTCCAGCGCTTCGAGCGCTTTCACGGCGCGCATCCCGGCGATCCCCAGGCCACCTCCTACTTGCTTGAGGCCGTTCTCTTCCAGGAACTCTACCGCCAGGACCTGCTTGACACCACGTTCTACGCCAACGACGGCTTTCTCACCGGCCGCCACGCCACCAGAGAAGATCCCCAGGCCCGCGACCGCATTCTCGGCCTGGCCGACGAGGCCGTCCGCGAGGCCGACTGGCGTCTTAGCAAAAATCCCAACGATCTTGATGCGCTCTTTGCCCGCGGCTGGGTGCGCAGTCTCAAATGCACCTATCTGGCCATGGTTGACCGTGAGTTCAGTGCCGGGTTCAGGCTCGCAATCAAGGCCAGGGACGACGAACAGCGCGCTTTGCAATTGGACCCCAATTACGTCGACGCCAAGCTGGTGGCGGGGATCTATGAGTACGTGGTCGGCGCTTTGCCCTGGCCCTTCAAGCTGCTCATCGGCTTTGCCGGCGTCACCGGTTCCAAGTCCACCGGCCTCGCCATGCTCAGGGACGCTGGAAATCGCGGCGTGAGTACCAGCATGGAGGCGCGAACCGCGATGGCCCTCTTCCTGCGCCGTGAGTCCCGATATCAGGAAGCCATCCAGGTGGTGCGAAGCCTCGAGAATCAGTACCCTCACGACTTCCTCTTCTGCCTGGAAGAAGCCAACCTGCGCAAGGATGCGGGCGAGGGCATGGGCGCAGTGGTGGCCTACCGTAACCTGCTCGCGGACAGCGCCAAACCCGGCTATTTCGCCTCCGCGCAGTTGGAGCTGGCCTACTTCGGCCTCGGCGACGCCCTGCGCGGCCAGCGCCACTATGCTGAAGCCGCCCAGGCCTACGAAAAGGCAGCATGGACCCCGGAGGTGGGCCCCGAACTCAAGATTCGTTCGCTCCTGGCCGCTGGCGAATGCCACGACATGAACGGAGAGCGCCAACTGGCTGTCAACGACTACCAGGCCGCCATAAGCGCCGGTCCCAGCACCTCTCGCGCCGACACCGCAAGAAAGCATCTGCGCAACCCCTACAGTGGAACCTGAGGGATTTGAGGTCAGAGCCCGGAAAATGGAACCGCCGCTCTCCCCTTTTCGTATGATTGGACTGGTTGGCCTTTTGAGGAGGAGCCGGTTATGGCCGTCTATTGTCATCAATGCGGAACCGCGTTGCCACCGAGCGCGCGATTCTGCTCCAGCTGCGGTTCAGTCATTCCCCTGACCCAGCCCATGCCCGGCAGGCCGCTGGTAAGGCCGCGCGTTGGCCGCCAGATTGCCGGAGTCTGTCTGGCCCTGGCCCTTGCAAATGGATGGGACGTTGCCGTCGTCCGCATCATCACCGTGCTTGGATTCTTCTTCTCAGGCGGATTCGTCGGCATCGCCTACCTGGCCGGATGGATCGGCATTCCCGACGAGCCGTTGAACCTCCCCGGAGTGTATCCTCCCGGTATATGAACGGTACCTACCTGTCCGGCGAAGCGCGCCTGGCCTTCAGCGATACCGGGGCAGGAGTGCCGGTCGTCTTTCTCCATCCCACCCCGCTCGATCGTGATTATTGGCGTCCGATGGCCGAAGACCTGGCAGGCGTCCGCGCCATTGTTCCCGACCTGCGCGGCCACGGCGCTTCTCAGCTGGGCGCATCGCTGCCGGTGGGCAGCTTCGCCCGCGTTCCTGACGCTCCGGCCCTGACCATGGCGCAGCTTGCCGCCGACGTGATCGCCCTTCTGGATCATCTTGCCGTGCCTGAAGCCGTCTTTGCCGGCTGCTCCATCGGCGGCTATGTCCTGCTCGAGCTCTGGCGCCGGGTTCCCGAGCGCATGCGCGCCCTGGCCTTTATCTGTTCCAAGCCCCTGCCCGATGCCGAGGCCACTCTCCAAAAACGCGTCGCCAACATCGCTCAGGCCCGCGCCGGTGGCGCCGCTGCCCTCTTCGACGGCATGGCCCAGACCTCGATCGGCGCAACCGCTCGCCGCCGCCGTCCTCAGATCGTCCCCGAGTTGCGCGCCCGCATGACGCTCACCCCTGAAGCCCTGGTTGCCGTCCAGGCCGGTCTCGCCGCGCGTCCCGATTCCGTGCCCACCGTGGCCGCCATCGGCGTGCCCCTGCTGGCCATCGCCGGCGGCGAGGATTCCGCTGTAACTCCCGACGAGATGGAGGCCTTCCGCGACGCCCCCGGCAGTTGCGAATTCCACCTGCTCCCCGACGCAGGCCACTTTGCAGCCTACGAGCAGCCGCGCAAAGTTGCCTCTCTGCTGGCCGACTGGCTCAAGCAGCTGGAACCCTAGTGTGGTGTCTCTGATGTTCGCTCGATAATAACTGTCATCCTGAGCGACCGCAGCGAAGCGAAGGGAGTCGAAGGATCTGCGTTTAGGACGCTTTTGGCATGAAACCAAGTCTCAAACAAATGCGACGAACCTCTGAGACACCACCCAGGACATGGTTGCACAAATCGCGTTTTGAAAGGGCGCGGCCGGGTACCGGGGCACCGGGGAGCCGGGGGACCCCATGGGTCGGGGCCGGGTCGGGTGACGCGCCGCAAGAGATGAATAAAAGCCTGGGGCTTTAGTGTCTGCGCGAACTCTCTCAGTTCCCCGGAATCCTGAGTGCTAATCCAGCTCAGCGGTTCACACGATCCAGATCCGGCAATTCGGCAACCGGCACGTCCAGTTCCGGCACCTTTTGCCCGTTCTCATACCGGGACACCGTCGCCATCAGGTTCTCAACGGCAGCCACCGTCTTGATGCCGCCCCTGGCGCCCGCGGCCATACAATTCATCGCGGCAGCCGCGCAGGAGAAGTCCAGTTGCCGTTCCAGCCCCCACCCCTGCAGCAGTCCGTAGATGAATCCGGCCCGGAAGATGTCTCCGGCCCCGGTGGTGTCAACCACCGGAACCCGATACGCGGCGCTCTTGTAGAACTTCCGGCCATCCCAGGCCAGCACCCCATCCTCTCCCAGCGTTGCCGCGCTCAGCCGGCACGCGTAGCGCGATTGCATCCGCCGCAATGCGCTCTCGAGGTTGTTGTCCTTCATCAGCCGGCAGGAGAAGTCCTTGCTCACAATCAGGTAGTCGATGTTGGCGATCAGCTCTTCCACGCCCGGATAGATTTCGTCCAGATCGGCCACCACCGGAATCCCGGCCTCGCGGGCCCAAATGGCGGCCAGCGTAGCCGCGGCGGTTTCGTGACCGTCCACGTGCAGCACCCGCGCATTCACAATCCAGGCCCGCTCCAGTTCTTCGGGCTTGAGTGCCATGCTCTCGTCCCGCCGGCAGAGCACCGTCCGCTCGCCCCCGCCGTCCACCAGGATGAGCGACTGTGGGCTCACGCCCCCGGCCACCGAGATCAGCCGCGCTTCAACGCCCGCGCGGTCAAAGGCCTCGCGGTGCAGGCAGGCCGCGTGGTCGTCGCCCAGCTTGCCCACATAGCGGGTCCGCAGTCCCCACGTCTGGCAGGCCACCACCGTCGTTGCCACCTGCCCTCCCGGCAGCACACTCGCGTTGCTGTACTCCATCTTCGAGCCGCGCACCGGAAAATCCGCCAGCGGAATGAGCGTGTCGGTGGCGTTCAGTCCCACCCCCACCAGGTCAACTTTTTCGAACTCGGCCATTCAGTTATTGTAATAGCCCGGGTGAGCCCATCTCATCCGTCCGCAAAATGCTGTACGCTCAAGACAGCTCTAGTAGTGGTTCCATTTGAAGGGCACGGGCTTAACAGGCTGCGGAAAAACTCGATCCAGCGGGGATTCTCGGAAGCTTTGTATCAGGGCACGACCGGGGCGCCGGGGGGCCGGGGCGCCGGGGCGCCCTCTGGGCCGGGCCGGGCCGCGTGCCGCAAGTGCAGCAAAATCAACGAGGGCTTTATTGAGGACTGCATAAGTAATGTCCGGACAAACGCGCCGGAGGCGCAGAGTTGGTTAGCCCCGCGCTTCAGCGTGGGGAAAAGGGATTCCACACGTTCGTCACGGAGTCCCGTAGGGACGGCGCAAGGACATTATTTATGCAGGAACCAATAGCCCCGGAGGGCAACCTCCCTCAAACCGGCAAACTGCTCCTTTTTGGGGAATTCCATCGTGACCGTTCCTCCATCCTCGCGCCCCTTTCATTACCCGCGGCCCGGCAGCGCCCTGCACTGCGGAAAAGTCTCGCTCGAACTCCTCGCCCGCCGCTACGGCACCCCGCTCTACGTCTATTCCGCCGACCAGATTGCCGAGCGCCTCAGCCTCTTTCAGCAAGCGCTCGCGGGCCGGGATCACCTGGTCTGCTACGCGGTCAAAGCCAACTCCGCGCTGGCCATCCTCAAGCTGCTTGCCGCCCGTGGCGCGGGCTTCGACATCGTATCCGGCGGCGAACTCGAGCGCGTTCTGGCCGCCGCGCCCCAGGCTGCCGGCCGGGTCGTCTTCTCCGGCGTGGGCAAGACGGCCGCGGAGATCGATCTCGCGCTGGCCGCGGATATCCTCGAATTCAATGCGGAGAGCGAGGCGGAACTGGCTCTGCTCGCCGCCCGCGCCCGCAAACTCAAACGCATCGCGCGCTTTGCCCTGCGCGTCAATCCCGACGTCTTTGCCGATACCCATCCCTACATCTCCACCGGCCTGCGTGAGCACAAGTTCGGCATCGATATCCGCCAGGCGCTCGGCATCTACAAGGCCGCAGCCGGCAACCGCTGGCTCCACGCGCACGGGGTCAGCGTCCATATCGGCTCGCAGATTCGCTCCGCTCAGCCCTTTGGCAAGGCCATTAGCCGGGTCAGCAAGCTGGTCGAGCAGCTCGGGCGCGAAGGCATCCTGCTCAAGGTTGTGGATGCTGGCGGCGGCCTGGGCATCGACTATCACGGCGGCGCATTTGACGTAGCCGCCAAGGTAGCGGAGTACGCCGCTGCCATTCTGGACGCGCTGGCCGGCTTCGACGGCCGCCTGCTCATCGAGCCCGGCCGCTTTCTCGTAGCCCAGGCCGGGGCGCTGGTGGCCCGCGTGCTCACCGTCAAACGCAACGGCAAAAAGACCTTCGTCATTACCGACGCCGCCATGAACGACCTCATCCGACCCGCGCTTTACCAGGCCCATCACGACATTGTGCCGGTGCGCCCCCGCGCCGGCCGTGCCCGCACCGTTGACGTGGTAGGTCCGGTCTGCGAGTCCGGCGACTTTTTTGCCCACGACCGCAACCTGAAACCCCTCGCCCCCGGCGACCTGGTTGTCCTGCTCGATGCCGGCGCCTACGGCATGGCGCAAAGCTCCAACTACAACACCCGCCCCCGTCCCGCTGAAGTCCTGGTCGAGGGCGCCGGCTCCCGCCTCATCCGCCGCCGCGAAACCATATCCGACCTCCTCGCTCCGGAAATCCTCTAAGCTTTGCGCATGCAACTTCGCATCGCCAGAGGTATCATTTGAGGTGAGACTGCGATGGAAGAGAAACGCATCACAATCGAGCCGGGAAAGCGATCAGGCCAGCCGTGCATTAGGGGTTTGCGCATCACGGTCTGGGAGGTTCTCGGCTGGCTCGCGGCCGGGATGGACGAGGATACGATTCTCGCTGATTATCCGGAGTTGGAGCCCGCCGATTTTCCGGCCATCTTCGAGTACGCCGCCCGCGTCGGGCGGCGCGTTGCGCTGTGAAGCTGCTGTTGGATGAGAATCTCTCTCGGCGGCTGGTCCCCCGTATCGCTGACCTGTTTCCCGATTCAGCGCACGTTGGCTCCGAGGGGTTGCTCCAGGCACCGGACTCGGTCGTGTGGGAATACGCCAAAACACACGATTTTTCCATCGTCACGGCAGATGCCGACTTTTATGAGCTGGCCACAACCCTGGGGCCTCCTCCCAAAGTGGTCTGGCTTCGCGGCTGCGATTATCCGACTGCGGTCGCTGAGGAACTCATTCGAAGTCAGGCAATTCGGATCGCCGAGTTCCTGGAAGAGCCAGAACGGGCAGTGCTGATCTTGCGGCCGCAATGATCACAGCAGGTATGCTCGATCCGCGTGCAACCCCCGCCCCATCCTGTTATCGTGTTCCGCGGGGGGCTTCACCATGCATCTTGCAATGCAGCCGATCTGCGCCCTGGCCATCACAGGGCTCGCGCTGGCGTGGTCCGCGCCCGTCCGTGCCGGCTCCCCTAGGGTAAGAACCGCACAGGGCAAAGTCCAGGGCAAGACCATCAACGACGGCAAAGTCCGCGCCTATCTGGGCCTTCCCTACGCCGCTCCTCCGGTAGGCGATCTGCGTTGGAAGGCCCCTCAGCCGCCCGCCAACTGGAAAGGCGTGCGCGACGCCACCCGCTACGGCGCGCGCTGCATGCAGGCGCAGATTTACTCTGACATGGTCTTCCAGGACACCGGCCCCAGCGAAGATTGCCTGTTCCTGAACGTCTTTACGCCCGCCGCGGCCAAGCCCGACAGCAAGCTGCCCGTCATGTTCTGGATTCACGGCGGCGGTTATTCTGCCGGTTCCGCCTCCGAGCCCCGCCATAACGGCGACTTCCTGCCCTTGAAAGGCGTGGTTCTTGTCACCATCAACTACCGGCTCGGCGTCTTCGGCTTTTTGGCCACGGCGGATCTGGCCAAAGAGTCCAACGGCGCGGCAGGGAACTACGGCCTGCTCGACATGGTGGCCGCGCTTGAGTGGGTCAAGGCCAATATTGCAAAATTCGGCGGCGATCCCGGCAACGTGACCATCTTCGGCGAGAGCGCCGGCTCCTATGCCGTCAGCACGCTCATGGCTGCGGCTCCTGCGCAAGGCCTGTTCCAGAAGGCCATCGGCGAGAGCGGCGCGGCCTTCAGCAACGGGCTCCCGACCGGCGACCTTGAAGCCCGTGAAATGCGGGACGGGGAGTGGGTTGCCTCGCTGGGGGTGAGCAACCTCGCGGATCTGCGCGCCCTGCCCGCCCGCGCCGTCCTTGCAGCAACCCTGAAGAAAGGTGCGCCGCAGTTTTCGCCGGTGGTTGACGGCCGCCTGCTCACTGTGCCGGAGCCCGAGACCTACACCCAGGCAAAGCAGGCCCATGTGCCCCTCCTGGCCGGCTGGAACCGCGACGAAAACACTTCATTGGCCAACGGCATGACTGTCGAGAAATGGAAGGCTTTTGCAACAGCGCACTTCGCCGACCGGGCAGCGGAGTTCCTCAGCCTCTATTCCGGCGAGACAGATGAGCAGGCAGTACGTTCGGCCGTCGACTACGGCAGTGACACTTTCATCGCCTTCGCCACCTGGAAGTGGATCGAAGCGCATCGGCAGACTGGCGAGTCGCCCGTCTACCGCTACCATTTCGAGCTGGCCGCGCCGCCCAGCAAGTGCGATCCCGACCCCATCGCTTTCCACTCCGACGACATCGAGTATGTCTTTGGTACTCTCGACACCCGGCCCGGCGCAGTGTGGCGGCCCGAAGACCGCAAGCTGAGCGACCAGATGATGAGCTACTGGACCAACTTCGCCAGAACCGGCGACCCCAACGGGCCGGGCCTTCCCGAGTGGCCGAAATATGACGCGGAAAACCAGGTCATCCATCTCGACAGCACCATCACCTCAGCCCCCAGCACAGTAGAGCCGCGCTATGAGTTCCTGCTCAAAGCGATGCCGCCCGGGCAGCCGTGAGATGTCAACAGATTCATGCACGGCCAAACGAAGACCAGGGACTCCCGTTTGTAGTTCATTGCGGGATATATTTTGAGGATGCTGCGTTTTTGCTTGACCAGTTATCCTGAAAGTGGGATAAATAATGACACGGGAACCTGTACCGGGTGAAATGCCGCTCTATTGGGTTGGATCGTCGCTCAAGGACCTGACGAGATTCCCGTCAGACGTGCAGCGGAACATTGGCTATGCGCTCAGTGCCGCTCAATATGGTGGAAAACATCCCTCTGCAAAGCCTTGGAAGGGGGAGGGACCAGGGCTTCTTGAAGTTGTCAAGGACTACGCGGGAGACACGTTCAGGGCAATCTATACCGTGCGATTTGTGAACGCTGTTTATGTCCTTCACGCATTTCAAAAGAAATCCCCGCGTGGGATAGCGACTCCTCAACGGGACATTGCTCTGGTGAGGGAACGTCTGAAAATTGCGCAGCGCGATCATGAGGAAAGAAATGCCTAACCAGGTCACAGAAGCAGTCGTTCGCAGCAGCGGCAATGTGTTTGCCGATCTAGGTTTGCCTGATGCCGCTGAACTCGACACCAAGGTCCGGCTCTGTGCGGCCATCAACCGGATCGTGGAGCGAAAACGCCTTTCGCAGGCCGATACTGCAACTGCGCTGGGCATCAATCAGCCCAAGGTTTCTGCGCTATTGCACTACAGGCTCGAGGGTTTTTCTGTCGAACGCCTGATGAACTTTCTTTTGGCGCTGGGCCAGGATGTGGAGATTGTCGTCAAAGCCAAGCCTCGGTCCCGGTCCGCTCGAATCGACGTCAAGGCAGCGTAGGTTTGCCGATGATCCGGCCTGCCCCCCGGCACTCCCCTCAGGGAAACCGCAATCCAAGTTCTTCCGTGATAATCGGCCGAATCTTGCCCGTCAGATCGGTAGGATCGTAGCGCAGCTTATACTCCAGCGGCATCACGTAAGCCAGCGACGACCAGCCCCAGAACGGATTCATGCCGTAACCCTGGCCGGTCTCGGAATCGTAGTACTCGCGCGTGACCGCGTTCTTATCCAGCGCCATCGCGGCGGTTTTTTCCGCCAGCTCCCGCGCCTCTTTGTCGAACCCGTAATGCATCAGCCCGTGGAAGATCATGTAGTTCGATGGAATCCAGGTGTTTCCCCGCCAGTTGCACTCGCCCTTCAGCGTTCCTTCGTAGAAATCGGGTTCGGTCTTCGCGTACGTCGGAACCGGATAGGCAATCCAGAACTCCTTCTCGTTCATCAGGTGTTCGCGCACCAGCCGCCGTGCCTGCTCCGGGCTTGCCACTCCTGCCCACAGCGGAAAGAACCCGGCCACCGATTTCACCCGTATCCGCTCTCCGGTCTTCTCGTTCCTGTCGTAGTAAAACCCGTCCTTCTCGTCCCAGAACACATCGTTGATCAGCTTCGCAAGTTGCCGCGCGTGCTCCTGATACTCGGCCTGCTCCTTGGTCTTGCCCAGCTTCCCGGAGATGATCGCCATCGCCTCCAGCTCGCGGTACAGGTAACAGGCCAGATCCACGCCTTCGTCGAAGTAGGAATCCAGGTCCCCTGACCGGCTCAGTTGATTGTCCATGCCGCTGGCGTCGGAACTGTTCCAGGTGGGCAGTCCGTTGTGATCTTCGTCGTAGGCAAACCAGCGATCCACATATTTCCGCAGCCGGTCGTAATCCCTCGCGCGCAGCCATTCATACGAGCCCGTCTGCTGCGAGCCCAGAACCGCAAGCTGGGCCAGAAACGGCTTGAACATCTGCCTCGGTTTTGACCATGCGATGCCCAGGGTGCGGGAGATGAATCCGTCCGGCTTCTGGCGGTCGAGAAAGACTTCCAAATTCGAAAAGTCGTACTTGCTTACCCCATAGTTGGCAAGATAGACGTTCTCAAAATACAGATCCCAGTCGTAAAACTCGCCATAGGCGTACCCGGTGAGGAGCTTCTCTTTTGACCCCGGGAAGTCGTGTACTCCGCGCGTGGCGATGTCGTGATTGACCTCGAGAAGCCGATCCCGAAGAGCCTTTGAATCGGCGGCGTTGGATGACTCTGTATTGCCGGCCGGGTTCGACTGCGCAACCAGGCAAAGCGGCAACAGGAGCGCTCCCAGCATTCCAACTCCCAGGCGGAAAGAGAGTGAATTGTCGGCCAATGGCAAACGGTTCGATTCAGGATTCATTCAGCACCGAATTGGGTCGGAGAGCCAATCCCGGCAACGACCTATTGGTTGACGCCTGCCGCCGCGGCAAAGCCCGCAGCCTGGTCCTGGGGTATCGTGCTGGCCGGAGGGGGAGCGGCAAACGAGGAGTTCTTGGCATTGATGGCGTTGGAGTAGTCGGGTCCAAGTCCGAGCTTCTTCAGTGCGCGGGAGTCGGGCATCAGCTTCGTCTGCCAGCCCTGGTCGCCCTGGTATTTCTGCATCGCGGCCTGCGTGGTTGCGTCCCACTTGCCCGTAGCCTCGCCGCTCAGGTAGTGCTCGCGGATCAGGGCCTGCTGAATCTGCGTCACGCGATCCGGCTCGATGGCCTGCTGGCCGCGCGGACGGCGGCTCTTGTGCGTCAGCTTGCCGGATTTGTGCGTTTGGCCGCTGGTGGGAGCTCGATGAACACGAGACGCATATGCCTGCGGCATGATCAGGGCCGCGGAAATTACAAGTGCCAGACTTGCACGAAAATAGAACACAGTAGTACCACCTCGCTGACTGCGCGTTATTTAGGACTAGTCTGTGCAGTTTAGCTCACCGTACCGCATTGCGGCAAGGAAATAATCGTTTTGAACCAGAAATCTACTCGCCTGCGGGAATCCGCGGGTGCCCCATGTCTCGATTTCGGGACCCCGGATACGATCAATCAGTGATCAGCGGATGTCCAAGATCCGGAGTAGAGATCTCGCTTTTGAGAACTGAGATACGATCAATCGGCCATCAGCGGGTGCCCCAGGTCTCGCTTTTGAGACCTGGGATACGAGTGTCATGAGTCAAAAGTTCCCATCACAAATCGAACCGGCAAGACTTGCGGCGCCGCCTTGCCATTGCAGTGAACGACGACTGAGGTCTCATCCCACCGCACCATTCC
>Ga0326727_10022724_pt1 | contig 12071 bp, 10 predicted proteins | sample MB2enrmetagenome_FD_207643 | JGI IMG/M metagenome (GOLD analysis project Ga0326727, IMG submission 207643) | Lab enriched peat soil microbial communities from McLean, Ithaca, NY, United States - MB29MY | ecosystem: Environmental > Terrestrial > Soil > Wetlands > Peat | place: USA: New York... | reverse complement strand
AACTCCAAACTATATTATAGAGAGAGCTTTCTTTATTAAATAAAAAATGAAATCAGAAACAATATTATTTTTTAGAGAGTTCAACTGAATTAATAAAGTATTACCGGAAGTAATAAAATAGTAAAGACTTAGACAACAAAAAGAATCCATATTTTCTTCTACCTAATCATAAAATTCTAAGATGCATAATGAATTAATTACATTATCCTCAGCCAAAGTGGAACATCATTTTAATAGTTGAAACCAAATTTTGTATCAGCAAACGGGTTATTATTCTATCTATGCTAAAGGCGTTTAGTTAGATAACTTTAACGTGTTGTTCTTAACATTGTGCCAATCCACACAACTACAATAGCATTATATAATTTTAAGTCTTCGATAAAAGATCATAAGTATTATTTGCAGTTGAACATAGTCCGATACTTAATGATCCTAAATAATAAAATATCCTAAAATTAAACCAGGTAGTGATTGCCGAAAGCTTTAATGAAAAATATTTAATTTGAATTAAATGCTTATAAAGAGAATAAACATACTATTACCGATTCTTATTCAGAATAAAATAACAAGACAACTTTTGTACTCAATGTGTATAGCGAAAATCCCATTAGACAGGTATTGAGAGAGGTGCTACCGGTAGTATAAAAATAATCTACCCCAGCTAATAATCACAAATTGTTATTGATAACTACTTTATTTATAGACAAATATGGATATATCCCATTAAATTCTTTAAAAATGACTTCTCGTAAATAAGAACGAAATAATCCATTGACTTCTTAATTATGAAAAGCCAATTATTGAATTCTTTAATAAAAGAGATTTTACCGCTTGGCATATAACTTGCCCAAATTAATCAAATATTAAACGAAACAACTACTTAGAATAATGTTATGATAAAAGGAACTGTAAAAATTGAGAGGGATGTTTGTAAAGGATGCGAACTTTGTATAGCTGCGTGTCCTCAGGAATGCCTCGGGTTATCCAGCTTTATCAATCTTAACGGTTATAGGTTTGCTGAATTAATAGATGATAATTGCACAGGCTGTATCAATTGTGCAATTGTTTGCCCTGACGTGGCAATTACAGTGTACCGCCAGCCTAAATCTGCCCTTAAAAAAGCAGTATAACTGAGTTTCCAATTATGTAATACATAATGTTATAAAAATAAAAATTAAAGTATATAATGGAAGAAAATATTAGCGGTAAAACAGATATACGTTTGATGAAGGGTAACGAAGCCTTAGCAGAAGCGGCAATGCGCGCAGGCATAGATGGTTATTTTGGTTATCCTATAACACCGCAGTCCGAGATACTGGAATATTTTACAGTTGAAATGCCAAAACGTTCTGGAATAGTACTCCAGGCTGAAAGTGAATTAGCCGCAATTAATATGGTATATGGAGCGGCAGGCGCGGGCGGCAGAGTTATGACTTCATCCTCAAGCCCCGGAATAAGTTTAATGCAGGAAGCAATTTCTTATATTGCTTCGGCAGAGCTTCCTTGTTTACTTGTTAATGTAACACGGGGAGGCCCGGGATTAGGAACTATACAGCCATCGCAAGGCGACTATTTTCAGGCCGTAAAAGGCGGTGGGCATGGAGATTATCATTTAATTGTTTTAGCCCCCTCATCAGTGCAGGAAATGGCAGATTTCGTTTTTGACGGAATCCGCCTGGCAGAAAAATACAGATGCCCAGCAATGATTCTGGCGGATGGTGCACTTGGGCAAATGATGGAAAAAGTTGTGCTGCCGGCAGATGGCTCCTTGCCTAAACCGGAAAAAAATTGGGCGACCGCAGGAAAACCGGCTACTCGCGAGAGAAATATTATTACCTCTCTCTTTATCGATCCGGAAAAAATGGAGGGGATTAATATTCGTCTTCAAGAGAAGTACGATAAAATGCGGGAAGAAGTTAGATTTGAGGAGATTGCTTTGGAAGATGCAGAATTTGCCCTGGTAGCTTTCGGGTTATCGGCGCGGGTCTGCCAAAAGGCAGTTGATCTCGCTAGAGAAAAGGGAATTCGGGTTGGACTACTGAGACCTATTACTTTATATCCCTTCCCGAAAGAAGCAATCTCCAATCTAGCTGATAAAGTAAATTTCTTTTTAGTTGTTGAAATGAATGCAGGCCAAATGGTTGAAGATGTTGCATTGGCCGTGAATGGAAAACGCCCTGTTTATTTTAAAGGAAGAATGGGCGGAATGGTTCCTACACCTGAAGATGTTGTTGAAAAATTGGAATCTTTTGTTCACGCTTTAAGTACAAGCAAAATTTAAGAGGCTGTTTATGCAAGAAGTTATTCAACAAAATGGATTTGAAGTAGTTTATAAAAAACCTGTAACTCTGACCGATACGCCATTTCATTATTGCCCCGGATGCGGACATAGTGTTGTTCACCGTATTTTGATGGAAGTTATTGACGAAATGGGAATTCAAGATAAAACTATTGGTGTAGCTCCTGTCGGATGCTCGGTTTTTGCTTATAGCTATATGAACATAGATATGCAGGAAGCTGCTCATGGAAGGGCGAGTGCGGTAGCTACAGGAATAAAACGCATCCATCCGGATAAATTTGTATTTTCTTACCAGGGAGACGGAGATTTAGCCGCAATAGGCACTGCAGAAACCATCCATACTGTAAACCGCGGTGAAAATCTTTTAATGATTTTTATAAATAATGCCATTTACGGAATGACAGGCGGACAAATGGCGCCAACTACCCTGTTAAACCAGGTTACATCCACTTCTCCTTACGGAAGGAACCAGGCAACTATGGGTTATCCTCTAAAGATTACAGATATGTTAGTCCAATTGCCGGGTGCATATTATATAACAAGGCAGTCTGTACACTCAGTTAATGCTGTCAGGAAATTAAAAAAGGCAGTAGAAAAATCTTTTGAATATCAGAAGTTGAACCGTGGGACATGTTTTATAGAAGTTGTTTCCAATTGCCCATCCGGATGGAAGATGACGCCGCTTGAAAGCAACAAATGGCTTGAAGAAAATATGTTCCCTGTATATCCTATTGGTGATATAAAAGTACCGGCAGTTTCAACAAGCAAGCCTGACAAACAGGGAAAATAACATAAAGGATTTGGAAATGCAGCAAACTCATGAAATAATATTTGCAGGATTTGGAGGGCAGGGAGTTCTTTCAATGGGATCCATTATTGCTTATGCGGCTATGATAGAACAAAAAGAAGTAAGCTGGATGCCCTCTTATGGCCCTGAAATGCGCGGTGGTACTGCAAATTGCATTGTTATAGTGTCGTCTGTAAGGATAAGTTCTCCTATTATTTCCAGATTTGATTCGGCAGTAATACTTAACCAGCCCTCGCTTGATAAATTTGAAAAAACCGTTAAGCCCGGTGGTTTTTTATTATTTGAGCAATCTTCTCTAATAAATTTGCCTACAAGGACAGATATTGAAATTATTGCTATCCCGGCAAATGATGAAGCGCAGAAACTTGGTAAAAAACAGGTTGCAAATATGATTTTGGTTGGCGCTTTCCTTGAGAGGCGGCCCATTGTAAAAATTGAAAATATACAAAATGCATTAAAGAAAGTATTGCCGGAAAGACATCATAATTTAATTCCTTTAAATGAACAAGCTCTTCTGTTAGGCAGTAAACTTTCTAAAGAACTATCTTTAATGGTTAAATGAGAGAACAAGGTAATCATTCATTTAAGGCTTGGTTTACAAGAATTAAAATGAGGTAAATTATGAAAGAAAATGAAATTAAATGTAAACATGCTTGCAAAAATACCTGTGCTATGCTGACTGAAGCATTAAGAAAGGAAGCCTCAATTGTCCGTTTCTATGAAGGAATACTTGATGAGTGTAATCTTCCTGAAGTTAGAAGTTTCATTACCGACACCATTGAAGATAAGAGAAAAGCTATTCTTAAGATAATACAGAAGTTGAATGAAATTCATGCCCGTTCGCAGGTAATTGACGGAATGATTTCAAGCTTTAACAATATCGATGGTTAAACAGCCGTTTAATTATTAGAATTCTCCTTCAATAATACACCTCACACTACTAAATTTGACTGTCGCAGCCTTAATCGGTATATTTGTAGTCTAATATTTATCATAGATAAATATTTAATAGATTTTTATATAAATGAAATTAAACATCGCGGGGTGGAGCAATTGGTAGCTCGTCGGGCTCATAACCCGAAGGTTGTAGGTTCAAGTCCTGCCCCCGCTACTAAATAAAAACCCAGTCATTGACTGGGTTTTTTATTGGCTTATAACCCGATAGCTATCGGGATGTTGATTCTTCTTGCATAACTGCTTAGGAGAAGTCCTGTTTATGCCTCTAAGATAATGTCCCCGTCAATTAATGTAGAAGGTTAATAAAAATTAATCAAAGTAAAATTGTAAATAGTTTGTTAATTTTGTCCGGCAATATTTAACACACTGATGTCAAACTTATCCGGGAGAATTTTACATGGCAAAAAAGAAAATTAAAATAAAATGGCTAAGTGAATCTGAAGAACACGACTACCCGGCGGCTAAGTCTTATTTAAGTTTGTTATTTGATGAATCTGCTGCAGAAGCATATATAGACCAGTTGAAACACGCTTCCATATCGGAATTTAAGTCCAAAGATATTTTCAGGGCATCCGGATTATCGCTTCTTGGTATCAGCAACGAGGAAGTTAAAAAGGATCAACGAAAAATAGAATCGGGAGAAAAGCTTTCACCAATTTTACTGGTACGGGATTCCACGCATGGCAAAGTCATAATTGCCGATGGTTATCACCGTTTGTGCGCAATTTATTCATTAGATGAAAACGCAGTTATTCAGTGTAAAATTGTGTAAATAAAATATATTTCCTATTTCCCCCCACGTTTACAATATTTAAATATTAAATGATGGAAACTAATTTTATGAAAGATTTATCGTTATTTGAAGAGCAAAACAAAGATAAACCGACTGAACTAAATGAATCTTTTTACAAAGAAACAGAATTCAGGAACCTTGTATTAAATACAAAAGATCTTAAAAACAAAGAATTTTATAAATGCCGGTTCGTTTCATGTAATTTATTTAAATTCAAATTTACATCATGCGAATTTGAAAACTGCACATTTGAATCATGTGATCTGAGCTTAGCTGTTGTTGCGGGGTCAAAATTTTTAGATGTTATATTCAAAGGTTCTAAAACAGTAGGAGTTGACTGGCGGGAAGTCAGCCGGCCCGGTTCATATAAATTTATTGACTGTAAAATAGATAACAGCATTTTTTACAGAATGGATCTTCACTCAATTAATATTATAAAATGTTCCGCTCAAAACGTCGATTTTGTAGAAACAAATTTAAGCAGAGCCGTATTTACCGATACTAACTTTTCCGGCAGTAAATTTTCAAGATCTAATTTATCTTATGCCGATTTTTCGGAATCAATTAATTATAATATTGATCCTAACAACAATAAACTAAAAAAAACTATCTTTTCACTTCCTGAAGCTGTTTCTTTATTAAGTTCTTTTGATATAATTATCAAGTAGGAATATATACATTAGCGGTTTATCATTTATTCTTCATATTCATTTGATACATTATCTTATTGAATCTGTTTTATCTAATTGCACATACATTTACTCATTTAGATAAAATTAAAAACAACTTCTTATATTTCACATCCGGAATAATTTAACTTGTTACATAAAATTAAAATCGCAAATTCACATTATTGTGTATTATAAAACTGTTAAATCGTATTATGCTGTAGCATATGATTAACTTCAGCACATTACATCATTAAACCTATTTACACCGGTTATGGTCAAAATAACTGAAAACATTTTTGAGACTTATGGCGCAGCAAAAAAGGATACTGGTTGTCCGGCAGGACAGGATAGGCGATGTAGTGCTGTCAACTCATATTCCCCGGGCAATGAAAAGCCAGTGGCCGGAATGTTTTGTTGCTGTCCTTGTAAGTACTTATACAAAAGATATTTATATAAATAACCCATACGTTGATAAAATAATTATTATTGATGACATTCCTTTAACCGGTATTAAAAATTTTCTTAAAAAGGTTAATGAAATAAGAAGCTGCGGGTTTACTCATTCACTAATGTTATTACCATCTAAAAGAATCAATTACATGCTATTTTGTTCAGGTATCAGGTATAGGTTAGGCGTCGGACAAAAATTTTACCAATTCATAACTTTTGTGAAAGGCGTAAGCAGGCATAAATACAATCCGCTGCGTCATGAAGCTGATTATTGTATGGATTTAGCCAGGACAATCGGTATCAACTCTAATGATATTAACCCACAAATTTTCTTGACGGAGGCTGAACGTTACCAGATCGCAGCATTAAGAATAAAAGCAAGAAAAGAAAACAAGTATTTACTGGGTATAAATAGTACAAGTGGAAACTCGTCGCCTAACCTTAGGCCTGAGATTTATTTTCAACTTATTAAGAGGTTACAAAAACAAACCAAATTTCAATTAGTTGTTACAGATAATAAGGTACCTGAATTATTGCAGCGTATCGACGGAGTTGAATATCCGAATATAGGGGCGCGATTAAGAAACTCATTTATTACTTTTGCTTCATTGGATTGTTTAATTTCATCAAGTACAGGGCCAATGCACATTGCAGCTGCGCTCGGGGTAAATACTATTTCAGTATTTTGTCCGACATCTGCTTGCTCGCCTCAATTATGGGGACCTGTTGGAAATACCGGGAAGATAATCCTTCCGGATAATAATTACTGCGGAGTAAAATGTCCGGGTAATCCTAAAGTTTGTACACTTGAAGGAGAAGGAGGAATTAATATCGGGAAAATATTATATGCATTAAATGAAATGTTTACAAGTACAAAAATCCATGAAAAAATACCTGTAAAAAGTTATTCTGCCTAACGCTGATAATTAATTGCAGCCTGATAATTTATATACCCATTAAAAAAATTCAACCCGGAATTAATTCACTAATCTTTGTTTAAACATTGCCTGAATATATATTATTCATTCCTTAAAGAATTTACAGGATTGTTTGTTGCGGTCTTATATATCTGTACAAGTACTACTGACATTGAAATTGAAAATGATATAAATCCAACGGATAGGAATATCCAAATTGAAATATCCGTTCTATATGCAAATTGATTTAAAATGGAATTCATTAATACATAAGCAATAATACAGGCAAAAAGATTGGCAAAGAGCATTACTTTGATCATATCATGGCTTAATACAAGTAATAATTCCGGTAAAGTAGCTCCTAAAACTTTCCGGATAGCAACTTCTTTGGTCCTAAGTTTTGTTATAAAAGAAACCGTCCCGAATAATCCTACTATAGCTAAAATAATTGTTATTGAAGCAAAAATCCCGAATGATTTACTTACGCCGCTTACGATCCTAACTGTTTCACTGTCAAAATCATCTTCAAGGTACTTGAAATTAAATAGGTCGCCATGAAAAAATACTTCAAATTTATCCATTACAAATTGTTTTATTTCAGGGTCATGTTTTGAAGCAACTTTAATTGAAAAAATATTTTCATCTTCAAGGTTATTTTCATTTAAAACCATAAAAAACGGCCTGATAGGAAAGTATATTGAAATCTGATGAAAATCCTTCACTACTCCAATTATGTGATATTTATTATTCCACAGCCTTTTTCCTAATGGTTTATTCCAGCCGAATTGTTTAGCCGCTGTTTCATTAATAAGACACGCATTTTTATCAGCTGAAATTGTTTTATCAAAATTCCTGCCTTCCATAATCTTCATTCCATAAGTTTTAATAAAATCAGGGTCTATTTCATTATACAATAGGTTCATTTTTTCATCGGACCCGGCGCCTTCCCGGTTAACAGTTCTATCCCAATAACCATGGAAAGGAATGTTTTTGGATATAGTAACGCTGAGAATTCCCGGATTTTGTAGAAGAGCCTGCTTTAATGCGTTCAGGGAGATAAAATATTTATTGTTGGATTTAATATGCTCTGCCCATAAAATATTTTCTCTATTAAAACCGAGATTTTTACTGCTCATATATTCCAATTGATAATAAACTATTATAGTTGATATAATCAAAGCTATAGAAAGCAGAAATTGTACAAAGACTAATATTTTCTTCATCCTTATTTTGTGAAAATGATTTTCCCCTGATATATTTTTCTTTAACAAGATTCCTGGGGCAAAAGATGAAAGTATAAAAGCAGGGTAACTGCCTGAAAACAAACCAACAAGGAATGAGACCGACACCATTCCGAGAGTAAACATCCAGTTATTTATTATAGAAATTTCCAATTGCCTGCCCACCACTTTATCAAATTCAGGAAGAAATACTTCAACCAATGAAAATGCAAGAAGTAGGGATACGAATGTTATAATTACAGATTCACATAAAAGATGTTTTATAAGTGTAATTCGATTAGCTCCAACAACTTTTCTAATACCGATTTCTTTAGCTCTTGTAGTAGCATAAGCTGTTGTCAAGTTAACAGAATTCATTGATGCAATACATAGTGCGAATAATCCAATAATTCCAAAAAGATAAATAAGAACACTAAGATCCGTTTCATCGTCGGGATGTAAATGTATTTGAGAAAGCGGCCTTAAGACTAATTTCCTGTTATTTTGAGGGATGTATTTATCAAGGAGGTTATAAATTTTATTTCCAGATGTTTTATACTGTTCTTTAGATTGCAGTAATATATAAGTTGATATACCGTTATCCCCCCAATTAGTTGAAGCTTCATACCCTGTTGTTTTTTCAAAAGTTGAAAATGAAACCAAATAGGACAGCTTAAGGTGGGAGTTTTTAGGATAATTGTTAATTACGGCCGTAACTTTGTAATCATATTTATTTTGAGCGCGAATCGTTTTGCCAAGAGGATATTCACCGGGAAAATATTTTTGAGCTAATTCTTTAGTAATCACTATAGAATATGGCTCAACTAATGCTGTTTTGGGAGAACCAAGTATAAAGCCGCATGTGAAAATATTAAAAAAAGTATTCTCGGAATAGTATCCCTCTTCTTCATAAAATGTTAATTTTTTACCTGAAGATAAAAACTCTCCCCAAACGGGTCTAATTTTCACAGATTTCACAATTTCAGGAATGCCTGATGCTAATATAGCCGCCAAAGGGGAGGGCGTTTCAACCCTGTTTCGGAATCCATCGGAATATTTTACTTTCTGCTCTACTCTGAATATTTTGTCATAATTAACATTAAACTTATCAAAGTTATATTCATACTGAATGTATAATGCGATCATTATAAACGCGGCTATTCCTACAGCTAATCCCAAAACATTAATAACCGAATAAGCTTTATTTTTTTTAAGATTTCGTAGAGCTATTTTAAAAAAATATTTAAACATCATTTCTTCTTTTAATAACCTTCTTTCATTTTATGTTCTTCGGTTACCGGTTTCACTCGTACTTCAAAGATTTTACCGGGTCTGCCGTTGCTGCTTTTATTGCATTCGTGCTAACCGTTAGCAGCGCTATGATTAAAGCTAATATACCGGATGAAAAGAAAATCCATATTGATATTTCAGTCTTATATGCAAAATCCTGAAGCCATTTGTTCATGAAATAATATGCCACAGGCCATGCTAAAATATTCGCAAACAATACCCACTTAATAAATTCTTGAGAAATGAGGAGTACTATTCCGGTGACCGAAGCACCCAGCGTTTTCCTGATTCCAATTTCTTTTGTCTTTCGTTCGGCTGTGAAAGTTGCTAATCCTAATAAACCAAGGCATGCAATAAATATCGACAGCATCGCAAACGTAGTAAAGACTTGTTGTATTTTCTGTTCCGCACTTAATAATTTGTTAAACTCATCATCCAGGAAGAAGTATTCAAAAGGATTATTTGGTGCAAACTTAATCCATTCACTTTTTATCAGGGAAATTGTTCCCGGTATGCTTTTCTCCCGTATTTTTAAGGTAAGGTATACAGCCTGCCCCCGATTTAAAAAAAGAACTAACGGCTTTATCTCCTGATGCATAGATTCAAAATGAAAATCCTTCGATATTCCGACAATCGTATAAACGGAATTATCACCTAAATAAAATAGTCTTTTACCAATTGGATTAATTAAATTAAGAGCTTTTACCGTACTTTCATTAATAACTACCGCCTGCGAATCGGAAGGAAATTCTTTTAAAAAGAACCTCCCTTCCTTTATTTCCAGTCCAAGTGTCTTGGCAAAATCATAATCTGCCGACATAGTTGTAAAAAGGTGAAGCTGTGTGGAAGAAGAATTGTCATTCTTAAATAGCACCTGGTTAAATAATTGCCCGGGAAGGTTATCTGCATATGAGGCGTTTATGACAAGATTACTTTGAATTAAATTATTCTTGAATGACTGTGGATGTTCAATTGCCCCCGCTCTTTTTATTACAAGCACCTGATTTTTATCAAACCCTAATTTCTTTGCTTGAATATAATTTAACTGGCTGTAAACCACGAAAGTTCCTATAAAAAGGATTATTGATATGGCAAATTGGAAAACAACAAGGCCGCTTCTAAGAAAGTTTCCTTTTATTCCATGCACCTTCCCCTTTAGAACTGTTATTGGGCGAAGTGAAGAGAGAAAGAATGCCGGATAGCTGCCCGCCCCTAACCCTACAATTAATATTGTAACAATTAAACCTGGAATTACCAACACATTATTAAAATAATTTATATGCAGCTGCTTTCCTGAGAATTTGCTGAAAATTGGAAGAAGAATCTCTACAAAACCTATTGCTAACACCACTGCAATGGTTGATATTAAAACGGATTCCATCAGAAACTGTTTTACAAGCTGGCTTCTATAAGAACCCAGTACTTTTCGAACCCCAACTTCTTTCGAACGCATCTCCGACCTTGCAGTTGCAAGGTTCATAAAATTGATGCATGCAATTACCAATATGAATAATGCAATTATTGAAAAGATATAAACATATTTAATATCACTATTAGGTTCTATTTCAGAATCGAGATTTGAATTCAAATGGATTGAAGACAATGGCTGCAATACCCATTGGAAGGCATAGCCGCGCTTTTGAAAATCATCATATTGTATACCAAGTGCCTGATATAGTTGTGGTCCAACATATTTCCTTACAAAATCCGGGAATTTACTTTCAAGATTTTTAACAGAAGTTCCATTTTTTAGAAGAATATATGTGTGAAAGTTCATATTTTCCCAGTAAGTGTCTTTCCCTATGTCAGTTCCAGACAAAGATGCAAAAATATCAAAATGGAAATGCGAATTAGCCGGACAGTCTTTCACCACTCCTTTAACAGTGTATTGTGTGCCATCTTCAAAATTCATAATTTTATTCATTGGGTCTTCATTCCCAAAGTATTTTCGGGACAACGTTTTAGTAAGCACTACCGTACGTGGTTCGCTAAGTGCAGTTTTAGGGTTACCTTCAATGAATGGAATTGTAAAAACATCAAATATGGTCGAATCAGCCCAAAAAAATCTTGTCTCATTAAATACATTTTCTTTATAACGTATTAACATATTAACAACAGGGGCTAACCTTGTATATTGAATTACCTCGGGAAAATCCTTAAGAAGCGTGGACCCTAATATCGCCGGGGAAAGAGCAGAGTTTATTTCTTTTCCCATTACTACGGCTTTAAGATGTATCCTATATATCTGCCCCGCATTTAGATTGTACTTATCATAACTCAACTCATCATGTACAAAAAGCATTATTAATATACAGGCAGCTACGCCTATTGTTAAGCCCAGTATATTAATAAATGAATAAACTTTGAATTTCAGCAAATTTCTTATTGCTATTTTTATATAATTTATTAACATTATAATTTCCTATATATTTTTATTGACAGCCGGAAGGTTTACTTTAAACACATCCGGCTATCTTTGGCTTTGGGGAAAGCTACTCGTATTTTAAAGATTTTACCGGGTTTGTTATTGCCGCTTTTACCGACTGAACTCCTACGGTAAGCCATGTAATCAGTAATGCCGCAAGCCCTGAAGTAATAAAGTACCACGGCTCTAAGTTTATTCTATATGCAAAGCTATCAAGCCAGTATTTTGTAATTAGATACGC
>Ga0326727_10022723_pt1 | contig 12072 bp, 10 predicted proteins | sample MB2enrmetagenome_FD_207643 | JGI IMG/M metagenome (GOLD analysis project Ga0326727, IMG submission 207643) | Lab enriched peat soil microbial communities from McLean, Ithaca, NY, United States - MB29MY | ecosystem: Environmental > Terrestrial > Soil > Wetlands > Peat | place: USA: New York... | reverse complement strand
TGGTGGATTTTTTTGCCGGCGATGCGACGGGAGCGGGCTTTGCTGATGCGGTGTCGGCGAGGGCCTGGTCGATGAGCTGGAAGAGCTTGCTGCGGTCGACAACCTCGACGAAGGGCGCGCCCTTGGAATGGGCGGTGACAACCCAGATAGTGGGGGTGTGCTCGATGCCGATGCGCTGTCCGAGGGCGTAGTCGGCCTTAACCAACTCTGCCAGCTTGCCTTGCGGATCGATGGCGAAGGGCAGGGTGAGGCCGTGACTGGCGGCAAATTTCTGTGTGAACTGGAGCAGGAGATCCGGGTTGACGATGGAGGCCTGGTTGGCGAAAACCTGGTCGCGGTACCCGTCGCCCAGGGCCTTGCTGTGGGTGTCGAACCAGCGGGCGTTGACCGCGGCGTTGAAGCTCCAGGCATGCATGGCCAGCGGGAAATCGTGACGCACCAAGGGAATCTTGTACTTGGCCGCGGCCTCCTTGAGCAAAGGGTTGGCGCGGCCGCAGTCGGGGCACTCCATGTCTTCAAACTCGACCAGGGCCACGCGGGCGCCGGCTGGCGGCTTGAGGGCGGCGGGGTCATGCACCTGCGTTGTGGCCGGCTCGCCAAACTGGGCGTGTGCCCCGGCGGCGGCGGCGAACAGTGCGGCGGCGGCAAGGGTGAGTAAAAAGCTGGTTCGCTGGCTGCGCGCGTGAAAACGATGGGCAAAGGCGAAGGTATGAATCATAGCGATTGGACGGCTCCCTAGAGACATTATAGAGGCTTCAGGGGCGCTGAATATACTGAGATGAGCGGGCGCATCAGCCCGGGAGGCCGCTTGTGAGCAACAGTCAGACTCAACGCGCAGAGGAACTGTTTTCGCAGAATTACAATTGCGCCCAGTCGGTTTATGCCGCTTGCGTAACTGGCAAAGAACTGAGTGAAGCCCAGCGGCTGGCGCTGGCCGCGCCGTTTGGTGGAGGCATTGCGCGACAGGGTGAGATTTGCGGAGCACTTACCGGGGCGTTGCTGGCTCTTGGAGAGTCTGAGGGAAAGGTCATGGCCGCCGATCCTGTCGCTGGCCGCGATGCGCTTTACGAACGGGCGCGACAACTGACAGAGGCCTTCCGCAAGGCGCACGGGGCGATCTTGTGCCGCGAATTAACCGGCTGCTCTCTCGACACCGAAGCAGGTCAGCGCTCCTTCAAAGAGCGCGGGCTGCACCAGAATCTTTGCACCAGGCTGGTTGCTTTTGCTGCGGAAGAAGTTGAGAGAATGACCGCCGCTTCGTCGCAGAAGTGATAACGGTATCCCAGCATTCAATCGACCATTCTTCGTCAAGGATGTGGCGCCCAACGCGGATCATTGCGGCGAAACTGGGAGAGGCTATAAAAGACTAAAAACGTAGTTATAGATATCCCAAGTTAGGCACGATAGTGCTGCGCCGAACATGGGGCACCCTCTACTTCTTGATGGGGTTGACCTGGGCGTTGAGGAAATCGGCCAGGTCGTCGATGTCCTGTTTTGTTCCCACCATGGGCGGCATGTAGCGGCGATAGGGCGAGTCGGGCTTGTAGTCGTGCAGCATGGTGATGAAGCTCGAGATGTTGGCGCGGTCGCGGCTGGCGAGCAAGTATTTGAGCGGGCGATAGCCGGCGAGGGTGTGACAGGAGCCGCACTCGCCGCGGAAGATGGCTTCGCCGCGGGAGTAACTCGTCGCAGAATCGTCCAGTTCACACTTGTGGTAGGCCATATAACCTTCTTTAGTGAGGAACTGGGGTTCGCCGTTGGGGTAACTTCTGGCTCGCGCTGCGAAGCAATCATTCCAGACCCACATGGAGTGGGCGAGATAGCCTTCCTGATTGATGCGGTCAACGTAGGGCTTGCGGACGCCGTTGGAGTACATCCAGCCGCCGATGACGTAGGGCTTGCGCAGCATTTCGCGGGCGTATTCTCCGGAGGCGGTGGCAATGAGCGCCAGCAGCAGCACGGCAATGGCGTGGGAGAGATTGAAGTCGCGCGGATTGCGGTAGGCGAGGAAGTAGGCGACGCCTACGATGGTGGCTGAAGTGACAATGATGAGCAGGGCGATGCGGGTGATGATGGAGAAGGTTCCGGAGCCGATGGTGTCAAGGCCAAGCCAAAGCAGGCCGGTCTGCGTATCGGGAACCATCTTGTAATACCAGAACATGAGAAAGGGCGTGGCGACGAAGGAGGGCACCAGCCACTTGACGCTCCACTGCACCATGGTGGTTTTGAGGGCGGGATGCTTGTCGCCGTCGATGCGGCTGGCGGTGATGAGCGCCCAAATGCCGGCCAGCGCGCAGCAGACGCAGGCGCGCAGGCAGAGGCTGGGCCAGTAAGTGGGATTGAAGAAGGCGTACCAGAACTTGCTGGCCTCCTGGCCTGTTCCGGCGACGCGGAGCCAGGTGTCGCCCGGCGTGAGCATGAAGGTAAGAATGCCGTTGATGATGATGAGAGTGAAGGCCGAAGCGCCGGCATAGACCCAGCCGACGATGAGATGCAGTTTGGGGTCGATGCGATCCCAGGTGTAGTAGTAGACGGCGATGGTGGTCAACTCGACGATGAAAAAGACCCACTCCATGGCCCATCCGAAGACGAAGTTATGAATCAGCGTGCTGGTGGCCTCGGGGTGAGTGAGTCCGATGGCGAACCAGATGCCGACGCCGCTGACGGTGCCGAAGACGGCGGTGAGGATGAGAAAAAACCTCGAGTGACTGGCCAGTTGCTTGAGCCAGTCGGAGCGGAGCTGGCCTTTCGGCATCTGCATGGCCTTGCGCTCGGCCATGGGAAGATAGAGGCCGCCGCCCACGGCGAACTGCGAGATCATGACATGGAAGATGGCGATGATGCCGATCACCCAGCCCGAGCCGAGGATTGGAATTTCCCAGAAGGGGTAATTCATTGTTTTGCCCTTTCGCTTCTTGTGACAATAGTCCTTAAATCGATTCCTGTGAAACTCAGCGCGCGGTCGTCTTTTGGATCCTTCGGGTGGCAATCCTTCCGCATGGCTCGCATAAGCAAACAGCTCGAAGGCTCCAAATCTTCAGTTTTGCCTAATTTGCCTGCATTGTGAAGGGCATTGAGTGCTTTAAGAACCTCAGTTGATGCAACAAGTGCTAAGTTGTCTGCCGCATCAGAGTACCGCAGGAATGCCTTATCATCAGCGTCTTTCCGGGCCGCTCCGGACATTGCAGCAACATATTCCTTGTAGTATTCAAGTTTCAGCTTTCGCCAATCCTCTTCGTGATCACGCTTTTTATTTTCGCGCTGTGTGTGAATGACTGCGAAAGTCCCACCTACAACTGTAATGAGGGCCGCAATGACATTTCCATCCATCGCAATCACTTCTCCTTTCGAATCGATCAACCTCACGAAAAAAATCACTGCGCAAGTCGTGTTGCTTATTTGCATTCTCTCAGGGGCTAAAGCCCGCATTTAATCCTGTTCCAATTTCGGCACGACTAAAGTCGTGCCCTGACGCTTCTTGCTGCTCCGTTTACATTTTTCCGCAAGCTGTGAAGTCGTACCCTTTCAAAACAGGCGGATCGCCAAGTTCGTAATGCGGCTATTGGTTCCTGCATAAAGAATGTCCATGCGCCGTCCCTACGGGACTCCGTAACGAACTTGTGGAATCCCTTTTCCCCACGCTGAAGCGCGGGGCTAACCAACACTGCGCCTCCGGCGCGTTTGCGCGGACATTCCTTATGCAGTTCTCAATAAAGCCGTGCCCTTTCAAAACTTTGACTAATTCAGAGTCTCCTTAACACAATGGGCTAAGAGTTAGAAGCTAACAGCTAGCAGCTAAGAGCTAACAGCTAGCAGCTAGAAGCTGCATTTACCGAATCGTCCAATAGCTGATGACGGTGGTGGCCAGCAGCGCGAAGACTGCCAGCAGGCCGAAGTAGTGCGCGGCACGAGCGCGTAGCCCGGATTCCTTGCTGTTGTCGTAGAAGGGAATCAGCAGCCAAAGCACAATGCCGAGGGTAAAGAGCAGAATGCCGGCAATCTCACCGTACCCGGCATACTTACCTGAAAAAACGAAGCCTAGCAGCTTGAGCATCTCGAAGGGACTCATGAAGTACCACTCGGGATGAATGCCCATGGGGGCAGGCGCAAGCGGGTCGAAAGGCTTGCCCAGCGACCAGGGAAAGACGGAGGCCAACAGCGCCAGGATGTTGAGCGCGATGAGCCACATGGCCAGGTCTTTGCGCACAAAGTTGGGAAAGAAAGGCATGGTCTTGCGTTGACGGACAGGCTTGTCTTCTTCACTGGGCGGAATGGCGTTGCCGTGGCGCTGGACCAGCCAGAGATGAAATCCGAGCAGGGGAAGAAAGATGGCCGGCAGCACGACTACGTGCAGGGCAAAGAATCGCTGCACGGTGAATTCACTCACGTCGGGACCACCGCGCAGCATGTTGGCCAGCGCGGCGCCGACCCATGGAATGGCCGACGGAATTTGCAGGCCAACCTTGGTGGCGAAGTAACTCAACTCATCCATGGGCAGCAGGTAGCCGGAGAATCCGAAGACGGAAGCAAGACCCAGCAGCAGCATTCCGCTGAGCCAGCCAAATTCTCGCGGCTTGCGGTAAGCCTTCATGAAGTAGACCGAGAACATGTGCACCAAGATGGAGAAGATCATCAGGCTGGCCGACCAGGCGTGTGCGGAGCGGATGAGCCAGCCGAAGTGCATGACGTAGGTGATCTGGCGAACCGACTCGTAGGCTTCGGCGCCGGGGCGGTAGTAGACCAGTAGCAGCACGCCGGTGAAACATTGGACCAGAAATAGGAAGAGCGAAATGCCGCCCCAGTAGTACCAGAAAGACTGGGAGTGCACCGGGACGGTCTTGTGGCGCGCCAAAGCGGCCAACTCGGATAACCCCAGCCGCTCATCGACCCAATTGTAAATTGCCTTTGAAGTCATGGTTCTATCCTTCGTTTTCCCACCCTTAGTTCACCCCAACGACGAAGACCTGTCGTTGGGGACCCCGAAGCGACAAAACAAGAACGTCGCAAGGATGGGGCACCCAAGATTTTAGGCGAATCGCTCTAGCGGCAGAGCCATCCTCCATCGACGACCAGGATGTGTCCGTTCACATAATTACTTGCATCCGATGCAAGAAAGACCGCAGTACCAGCCAGGTCCGAAGGCAAGCCCCAGCGTCCCATGGGAATCCGGGCAAGGATGGCAGCAGAGCGCGCGGGGTCTGCCCGCAAAGCGGCGGTATTGTCTGTAGCCATATAGCCGGGAGCGATGGCGTTGACGTTGATGCCCTTGTCGCCCCATTCATTGGCCAGCGCCTTGGTCAGTTGCGCAACCGCTCCCTTGGCCGCGGCATAACCGGGAACCAGAATGCCGCCCTGGAAGGCGAGCAACGAGGCGGTGTTGATGATTTTGCCGTGGCCTTGGGCCAGCATCAACCTGCCTGCGTACTGGCTGAGGAACCACACGGAGTTGAGGTTGGTATTGATGACGGTGTTCCAGAACTCTTCCGAGTGCTCGGCGGCGGGAGCGCGGCGGATGGTGCCGGCGTTGTTGACAAGAATATCGATGGAGCCGAAGGTCTTGACGGTATCATCGACGAGCATGTGGGCGATCTTCCGGTCGCAGACATCGCCCGAGCGGCAGATGTACTTGACGCCGGTCTTCTCGACTTCCTCAATGGTCGAATCCAAGACCTTGTCGTAGTTGTGCAGAGTGACATTTGCGCCAGCCTGCGCAAACGCGATCGCCATGCCGGCTCCGAGACCCTGTCCGGATCCGGTAACCAGCGCATTTTTTCCTTTGAGACTGAAGAGATCGAGAACTCCCATGATATTGCTCCTTTGCTTGATTGTATTGAATGGTTATGAGCGGAGAAATACTTAACTCCGCGAGACCTCCACGCCGGCATCATTGACGGCCACGTTGAAGAGCTTGAGCGGCTTGGGCGGCGGGCCGCTGACGTTGGCGCCGGTATAGGCGTTGTACACGCCGCCGTGGCAGGCGCAGTGGATGCGGTCGGGCAGCGGCTCATACTGCACCGTGCAGCCGAGATGGGTGCAGACGGCGGTCATGGCGACCCACTTATTGCCGGGATGGTGAATGAGCATGGCCGGCGAGTGACCGAACTTGAACATGAGGACCGAGCCCTCGGGGAGTTTTTGCGCGTCCTTAAGCGTGACCTCGGTGACGGCGGTGGCCTCCATGGCCATCTCCGCGGGCGAGGCCAGGTAACGGTAGACGGGATAGGCCAGGGCCGCGGTATAGGCGAGGCCAGCTACGCCGGCGGCGGCCAGAAAAGCGCGTCGAGTAGCGATGTCGCCAGGTTGCTCGACGATGTTTGCTGGGAGTGTTGTCTTTTCGCTCATAGCAGTTTCTTCGCGGGGATTATGCCGCGCCCTCCATCACTTTTCTGGCGCGCGCCGCCACGGAGACGAGCCAGCCGATCACGCCCAGTCCTAAGACAAAGAGGACCAGGAACAGGCCCACGACCCACCAGTTGGTGACCACCACGCGGTCCCAGACATCGTAGCCTTTGCTGAGCAGGGTCAGATCGCGCACGCCGTCGCGGTAGACGGTAAAGGTAATTTCAATGAGTACGGCGAGCAAAACGGCTTCCCAACTTGACAAGCTGAATTGGATATTGGCGAGCTTGCCGAATCCGGCGGCAGCGGAAACCAGCACCGTACACACCACCAAAGCGAGCCAAACGTGACCGGCAAATCCGGCAAATCTGTAGAGCGGATAAATCGACTGACCGGCCAGGCCGGCTTTTACGATTTCCGGCTGCGCAATAGCGGCCCACAACCCCGCGGCCAGATAGAGGACGCCAAAGATCGCAGCTACCTTGCCGCCGAGATCGGCGACAAAAAGCTTCTCCTTCGCGGTGAATGTGGAGCGGCCCGACAGATAGATCAGCCACAATCCGCCGATGAACAGGCCGCCGGCCATCATCATCAGCCAGCGCGGCGTGAGCGTGGGGTCGCCGGTGGGCAGATAGGCGCCCATGGCGGAGGCGGAGTACATTTTGCGCCAAACCTCGGGACGCAACATCAAGGTCATATTGGTGGAGAGCAAACGGGCGATGCATCCCGCGAGCAGCCAGGCGCTCAGGCCGACCCACCAGGCGGATTTGCCAGCCTCCAGGCGCCCCGTGAAACGGTAGAGCAGCCAGTAAGTGAGCATGAGGAGGCCGATGATAGCGATCCAGTAGAGGCCGATGAGCACGCTGCTGGTGTAAAGCGCGCGGCCATAGAGCACCTGGGAAAAGAGGAGCGGCGGCACGGCGAGGTTAATGACGAAAGTCATCACCACCGTGAGCCGGCGGGCCAGCGCCCGGGCGGCGACCAGGGAGGCCGGCGAGCCGCGGTAGAGGCTGAGCAGAACCGCCAACAGCAGCCCTCCCAGCAGCATTTCCACGGCGACAAAGTGCAGGGCCAGCGTGACGATATGCAAAAGTTTCAACAGCCATACCGGCGCAGGCAAGGGAATCGGATCGACAGCAGGAAAAGATTGCATAGTGCCCTTTGAGACCCCCTCAGGCCGCTAATCAGACTAACATGGTCCAAAATGCAGTATGTGACGGCAGTCACAAAAGGGAAAAAGCGCACATAAACTGCCGATGCACACCACGCAATGATCTTAAACCTGCGCGTCGGGTAAATAAAACCAGCGGTAAGAAAAATCTATTTGATTGGGAGACCCCCCGGCTTTGCCGGAGGATACTTACTCATCTCGCGTGGAGAGATTCCCGCCCGGATTCAATTTGGGCATTTAGTCTCCCAAAATCGGACACCCCAATTGCTAAATCAGCATAATTTCATTTAGAGCGCTCCGCCATCTCCCATCCATGACCACACTAAAGTCACAGGGAATGCCGCCGATAGAACGGGCAAGGATACAAACAGACCTCGGCCTCAGCCACAAATTTCGGCGGTCATCCACGCGACACGCGCGGATGTTAAGCCTGTCGTGAATGGGTTGACGGATGTATGCGGCCGGTAAGGTCCCCTGAGTAAAACGACAAAGGAGAAAACGATGAAACGACTGTTTGTTGGCGCAATGGCGCTTGTACTGGGGGCAGTTCCGGCGATGGCGCAGAGCCTGGAGGATCTGAATATTCAGATTCACGGCTATGCGACGCAGGGATTTTTGTACACCACACAGAACAACATTCTTACCACCAGTTCGAGCAACGGCAGCCCGGCGTGGACCGAGGCGGTGGTGAACCTGACCTCGCAGCCCACGCCCAAGTTGCGCATCGGCGTGCAGGCGCGGTATGAATTGCTGGGAAACCTGGGCAATGCCATTACGCTGGACTGGGCCTCGGCCGACTACAAGGCCGATGAGCGCTTTGGTGTGCGCTTCGGCAAGGTGAAGGTGCCCTCCGGCCTGTTCAACGAGATTCAGGACATCGACCCATCGTATACCTGGGCGCTGCTGCCGCAGGGCGCTTATCCCATCACCAGCCGTAATTCCGCTCTTTCCGAATATGGCAGCGTGGTTTACGGCACATTCAAGCTCGGCGCGAAAGCCGGCAAGCTCGAATACCGGGGATGGGGAGGCGAAGTCGTGATGGCGTCGGACGACGGCTACTTCATCAATCAGCGGGAAGAGGGGATCAGTTTTACCAATGGTTTGTCCGGTGTGTCCTATGGCGGTGCTCTTCACTGGAGAACGCCTCTTGCCGGCCTGATGGTAGGCGTTTCCGACAGGAAGGACAATCAATGGATTACGGCGATCACAGATTACAATCCCGGTTTCGCGTATTACAACCTGCCGACGACCCTTCCCGGATCGGAGATCTTCAATGCTTTCAACGTGCCGGAAGTATTCGCTAAATATGAGAAGAACAAAGTCATGGTGGCGGGAGAATGGGGCAGGCTGCCAGTCTCCGGCATGGTTACGCTGGCGTATCTTCCCAATCAGCCGTTTCGTGCCGACCAGCGCGACTGGTATGGAATGGCCACTTACAAGGTTACGAATAAGCTGACGGCTGGAGTCTATAACAGCCAGATGTTCGATCACCAGATGGCCCTGGGACCGGCGCGCTACTCGAAGGACTGGGCCATCTCCGGACGCTACGACTTCAACTCGTTCCTCTATGCCAAGGTCGAGCAACACTTCATCGACGGCACGGCGATTGGCTACGATTACTCCACGAACGGTGTAACACCGGGCACGCCCAGCGCGGCAAAGTACCCGACGACCCGTCTCACCATCCTCAAACTAGGCGTGAGCTTCTAACGCGGACGAAAGGAGAAATTGAAATGAAAAAGCTACTGTTTGTAATTCTGCTCCTGGCCGCCGCGTCGATTCTTGCCGCTCACGCGCAGGCTCAGGTCATTGTGATCGCCAACCCTGGGGTAAAGGCGACCGAAGTCACCAAAAACGATTTGCGCGATGTGTTCACGGGCGCGTCGACGGCGCTGCCGGGAGGAGGCAACGTGGTGCCCATCCTGCTCAAGGCGGGTACGGTGCATGAGGAGTTTTTGCAGGCCTACATCGGCAAGAACGACACGGCATACCGGGCAGGCTGGCGCAGCCTGGTGTTTTCCGGTCAGGCCTCCATGCCCAAGAGCCTGGAGACGGACGCGGAGGTGGTCGCGTTTGTGGCGCACAACACCGGCGCTATTGGGTACATCGGCAAGTCAACCCCTCATGAGGGTGTGAAAGTACTGACCGTCAGGTGATGCCATGTTTGGACAGATGAAGATCAAGACGAGAATACTGGGCATCCTGGCCGTACTGGCCTTAGGCTATCTGGTGGTGCTGGCGATGGTGCAGCTTACGGCCACCGTCACGCACAGCCGGATGTCGCAGATCTCCTCTTCTCTGTTTCCCGCGGCCTTGCGGATGCAGGAGGCGGAGGCAGCCTTCGAACGAATGAAGAAGCACTATGGGGATGCCGTGGTGCTGCAGGATTCAGCCTCGCTGAAGGGCGCGGAGAAAGATGCCGAGGCTACGGCGACCGCGCTCGACGCAGTGAAGGCGTCGCTTGCTACGTCGCCTGAACTGAGCCAGCAAGCTGACGGCCTACTGGCCCAATTCACCTCAATACGGTCTCGCGATCACGAAACCTATACGGCGATTTTGGCGGCCACGGGCGGACCCAGCGATGACATGATGGCAACGGTGGGCGCGCTGGGCAAGGACAACAAGGCGCTGACCGACTCCATGGTCCTGTTTGACAAGGCCATCTCCGCCGGCATTCAAACTCAATTTGACACGGTGGATGCATGGAGTGTGCGCAGCCGGGTTACGGGATTGATCATGCTGGTCTTCGCTGTGCTCAGTTGTGCCGCGGTCTGGTGGGTGGTGCAGTCCAAGGTCGTCTCGCCTTTGCATTTGCTGGCGTTGCGGCTCCAGGACATCGCCGAGGGAGAAGGCGATTTGACGCGGCGCATCGAAGTGAATGGGAAGGATGAGATTGACGAAGTGGGCATCTGGTTTAACGTCTTCATTGGCCGGATGGAAGACATTGTTCGTAGCGTCGCCGTACACGCGAGTACCTTGGGCTCGGCCGCGTTGGAACTGGCTCACACGGCCCACGAGACTGCCGCACAGGCTATGCAGCAACAGGAGCAGGCAGCCCGCATCAGCACAACCATGAACGAGATGTCTTCAGCGATTCAGGAGATAAGCCAGACGACGCAGAATGCCGCTGTGGATGCCCGCAAGGCGGAAGAGAGCGCGCACTCCGGCGGACAAACGGTTCAGGCCACAGTCCAAACCATCGGGGAACTACTCGTATCGAACCAGGAAACTTCATCCCGGATCGAGGAACTGGGCCGGTCAAGCGACGCCATCGGCAGAATCATCAACGTGATTGACGAGATTGCCGGCCAGACCAATCTGCTGGCCTTGAACGCCGCCATCGAGGCGGCGCGGGCCGGCGAACATGGACGCGGTTTCGCGGTGGTGGCCGGCGAGGTGCGCCGTCTGGCCGAGCGCACCAGCGAAGCTACCAAGGAGATCGACAAGACGGTGCGCTCCATTCAGCAGGGCACGGGGGAAGCCGTGGAGGCGATGCGCTCCAGCATGAGCCACGTGCAATGCGGCGTGGACTCGGCGCGCTCGGCGGGAGAGGCGCTTACCAGCATCATTCACGGCTCGGAATCGGTGCAGAAGATGGTGACGCAGATTGCCGCCGCTGCGACGGAGCAGTCGTATTCCACTCAATCGGTGAGCGTCAACGTGGCCGAGATCGCCACGATCATCGGGCAGACAGCAACGAGTTCCCAGCAATCGGTGGAGGCTTGCCAACAACTGTCCTCATTGGCCAATGAGCTGACCAGCCTGGTGGGCGCATTCAAAGTTGGCTGAGACGGGCGCGGAAAGGCTTGCAAAACCGGGCCGGGAGTGTTTCAATGAGGTTATTGAAACAGGGGTGCTCCACGAAGTGGGGCTGAGAGATACCCTCGAACCCGATCCGGATAATACCGGCGTGGGAAGCTTTCGTAGCCGAACGGCCCTCTTCCTTGATGCGCAGCTGAGTTCTCTTGTTTCATGAATTTGGAAACAAGGGGAGTTTATGTTCAGAGCTGCTGGCTTCGATCTGGCCCATCTTACATATCAAGCGCATACGCATAAAATTTCAGGCCCGATTTCTGGCCAGGCGGCTGTTTGCCGTCGAGCCCGCGCGCTTTGGTCAACAGGGTTGCTGCTTTACTGTCTGGCTGCGTCTTTGGGAGCCATGGCGCAAAGCCCGGCGCCCACGCAAGACAAGCCAGCCCCGCCTGCCGAGACGCCCAAGCCAGCCCCGTCCGCACAGACGATTCCACGCGTGACCACCACGGTAGTGGTGCATGGCGAATTGCCGGACGCGTATCTTCCCGAGGCAGTCACGGTGGGCAATCTGGATGTCGTGCCGCTGGAGCAGACGCCGCTTTCGGCCACGGTGGTCACGCGCGAGCTGCTCACGGACCAGGGCGCGCGACTGCTCTCCGACGTGGTGAAGAACGACGCCTCTGTCGGCGACGATTACGTTCCGGTTGGCTACTACGGCGTCTACGAGATTCGCGGCTTTGCGATCGATCTGGCCACGGGCCTCGAAATCAACGGCATGACCATCGCCGGCGAGCAGGATGTGCCGCTGG
>Ga0326727_10022721_pt1 | contig 12073 bp, 8 predicted proteins | sample MB2enrmetagenome_FD_207643 | JGI IMG/M metagenome (GOLD analysis project Ga0326727, IMG submission 207643) | Lab enriched peat soil microbial communities from McLean, Ithaca, NY, United States - MB29MY | ecosystem: Environmental > Terrestrial > Soil > Wetlands > Peat | place: USA: New York... | reverse complement strand
TCCCTCATCAATGAAAAAATACTTGTACCCCAGCTCCTTCAAGTTCTGGGCTTGCCACCGCAGATTGGTCAGCGTGGGCGCCTCCTTGATCCCTCCGTAGAAGACGGTCCAACTCCACCAGCCGATGGGGTTCTGGGCTGCCACTCGCGCTTGATGCAGAATCTTAATCGCCTCGCCGTACGCTTCCAATTGCGCGTGGTAATCGTTTCCCGCGGCAAACATCAACCGCTCGGAGGCGAGTTCCTTTCCTGCTTCCACGGGCAGGCTGAGCTCAACCCGGTCCTCCGGGGGCGAGTCTTTGAGAGATTCTCCAGCCTCGATTTCCGTCGTCCCCGTCGCATCCACTGTGTAGGCCGTAATCTTCGGTTCGCCCCCCGCCGCGTTCTCGACGCGCAGGTGCAGGATGTTCAGGAGCCGCCTGGAGGTGAGGGTGGCCAGCAACAGGCTCTGCTTGCTTTCCCGGTTGTAAATCAGTTGGCTGCCCACACCCCGGTGCACGCCTTCGGGCGCCTGCGCCAGGTCGAGAATCCGCATGATCGGGCGGTCTTCGCTGAAGCTGTCCGATAGGACACGGTCCGCCGCCTCGTGCCCGCCGAGATTGACCAAAACCTTTCCAGCCGCTTCCACACTGCGGATGGCCTGGACGCTTAGCGCCTTCCCTGTGGTGTTGCGCACGGTGACTTCAACGTCGCCGTAAGCGTGCTGATCGTAAAGGCGCAGGACCGTGACCAGGTCCGGCTTTCCAGCCAGGCCACTGTAGGTGATGGTGATGGCGTGCCCGCTGCCCAGGCCATCCTGGAAGGTGGACGCTGCGGCGAGTTGCTGGGGATACTCGCTCGATCGCACCCACAGATGATCAATTTCCGCCCCCACCTGCGCCGTAAGCACGGGCTGCTCCAAGCCCTTTGCCCGGAGGCTGTACGACCCATCGTGGGTGTTCACGGAAACACTCAACTGCTCATTATGGATGGAAGCGGTCTCCATAGCCGCTCCCCGCGTCGCACCCGCAAGGATCAGAGCCGCCGCCAGTGCCAGCGAATGATAGCCTCGAACTTCAGAAAACCGTATGACCATAACCGTTTCCAATAAACCCGGATTCCGTGTCGATTCCGTTTGACGCGCAGGATTATACGGCTAACAATCCCCACTTCCAATCTGCCGATGACACTGGTGGCCCCCTTTTCGCGGAGGGACGCAGCAACGGCCTGAAGATTCCGCCTGCCGAAGAAAAATTGTGGGGTGCGCAAGGTAGCCGTTGAAATGTGGACGAAGCCGCTCTATTAGCTAGCGAGAAAAAGGGTTGGTCCCTACGCTTCATAGGCTGATGCCAGAGGCGTAATTCCGCACATCAATGGTCATGCTGCAATCGGCTCAAGCACCACGCCGCACATGCGGACCTTGCCAGCCACGGGTCTGAGATCTAACTGCAGAAAACCCTGGTCGATCTCCAGGGAGCGGATCGCCACCACCACCCCAGACTCATTCACAGATTTTAGGCGCAGGTCCATGCGGTCTTTTACGGCTTGGCCGTGCCCCGATCCCCGCAGCTTGAAGTCGACGCTTGCCTCTGGATCCTTCTGGGTTACAGGCAGGAACAAAAGCGTGGCGTTGTACGTCCCCTTCAGAATTGGCTCTCCCATGATGCATTTTAGCGAAAGCGAGAACTCCTTTTGGACCTCCAGGTAGGCGTCCGAGAGAGCTTCCGGGGTGTCGGACTTGGCAAAGCAGGGCTGGCCGGTCTCTTTCTCTCCCCAACCACGCCATAGATGGTGATCGTTATCTACGAAAAAGGTGTACTTACCGGCTCCCATGGCCAGGGGCTCGTCTTCCGTGGGCTCGAACTTCCAACGGATCGCGTCCACGCCCAGGGCCTGTCGCTCGGAAACGATATAGGGTAACCAACGCAGGTTCATGGAAACGAGCAAGCCTTTTTCACCTGACGTACCACCCAGGCGGGCTGCCATGCGGGCATAAAGCTCGAGCACCGCCTCCGGCTTGCTCTGGACGAGTTGCGCGCGGGCCTGCTGAATGTCACCCGCCTTCGCTGTCTTCACCGAGCGCACCCAGGCGGAATGGCTTGCGAAGAAATCTGCGACGAAGCCCTCCCACTCCCGGAAGTATGCCAGCCATTCCACACCTTGCGCGGATAACGCCGGCGGCATCCCGTCCAGGATTTTGAGCCGCTCGCGGCTGGCGGCGATAATTTCAGCGGCATCGGGTAAAGGAAGGGACCTACGATCGATGAAGCTGTCACCCGTCTCGCGCCCGAACATGGGAGCTTCCGTAATCCAACGCAGCAGATACTTCCCTCCGGGGGCCCGCGCCATTCGGCCAAAAGTCCGTTCGGCCATCTGCTCGCAAGTTTCCTGCAAATGCTGGTCGCGGGAATGCTTCCAGACCTGCACGGAGAGACTCTTGAAATAGAGGTCCAACGGCCGGGTCGTCCAATGGAGAATGCCATAACCCGCGCACCCGCTCTGCTCGAGCCAGGAGCCAAACCCCGCGGGAGGAGTGAACGGGCGTCCGGCATAGCCGGCATCGTCATCTTGCGCGTAAGGGAGTACCATGACCTTGCGGTGTGCTCCGACGGCGCGCAGCGTGCTTTTTACGTCCTCATTGCCCGGGGCGACAGCTTGATGGATGCACATCATCCCGATCTCCGGACTCATGAACAGATCCGCGGTGCGGAGAAACCAATACTCCCAATTGCCGATAGCCAGTTGTACCTGCCCCCTCCCGATCGTGTTCAGGGACTTGCGAAATGCCTGCACGACCTTGTTGAGGGCGAAGAAAAGGGACGCCTGCTGGTCATTCCAGCCAAGGTAGGGATATTTTTCTAAAGCCTGGAGGAACTCCACCTGCCAGGCCTCGGGGAAACCGTAAGGCGACAGGTTGCACCAGGGGCTTGTGGGGCTGCCGCGCTCCCGAAACCACAACACAAGCCGGTCAATCTGCGGATAGGTCTCGAGCAGTTGGCGGACCTGGCTTTCGTAGTAAGCCCCACCCTCGCGTGTATCCGGGTTCGCCAACAGGTATCTCCCCGACCTGATCCGGGCATCTTCTGGCAGCGTCGAAATAATATTCTGCGGATTGGCAGAATCAGTATCCACATCCAGCGCGAAATTGACGGCGAGGCCTCGGCTATGGGCATAGGCGAAGACCTGCTTCATTAGGCTGGTCACAGCTTCAACCGCTCGTTCATGGGGAACCTGCCCGGCGGGCGATCCGAACACCGGGCCTCGGAAGATCCCGTCGCCTCCCCAGACCCTTCTTACGTCGTTCACGTGCTCGGCGCCCCAGTCGCGGCCGTGCGCACTGGTGGTGAGAAATCCTGTCGGTTTGGTTTGGCCGTTGTAGGTAAACGAGACCATCGGGTTGTTGCCGTACGCATGGACCATGATGGAGGTAAAACGCATCTTGGCCGCCTGGTCAATCCATTTCTGCCAATCCGCGAGATCCCAACTCGAACATCCACTCAGGAAATTGTGCCAGTTGAAGATAATCCTTTCCTCCAGCAGTGGGGCATCGGCCCATTGCCACCCGTCAAAAGTCAATAAACCCGGCCGAGCTTTGGGTTGTGCATCGCAGGAGAGGTAAAACCCGTAGCCCAATTTCTCGAGCATTGCATAAACGCCGAACAGGGTTCCGCGAGGGTCCGCGCCGGCAATGATGCCGACCGGCGCTTGCCCTTCCTGGGCGGTCGATACAGCAAAGCTGTCCGGGGATGAAAGATCCGACCGCGAAATGTATCTCGATAGCTGCGGGGAATCCTGGAGCGTGCCGAGCCGGATGTAGGAACCGGCTTGCGAGGGCCTTTCCGCCACGCTAAACCTGCAAGCGGGAAATAGGCTGCTGAGATATCTTGCCAACTCGCTCGCAGCGAATTTAACTAAGGGCGTAGCGTCCGGCGATAGGATGATCGGGATTTCCTGCCCTCTTTGGGCAAGGGTCCGGCTGGCCAGCGACGCCACCAGAACCGAGACAAAATCACGGCGATTCATACTGCTCATGGAGGTCTCCATTCCAGATTATTGCATGGTGGCTCGGAGTTGCGATGCCTGCTGATGGTTCGGCCTGTCGTCTACCCGTGTCTTACATTGTAGCCAGTGATCACATGAGCGCCACCCGGGTTGATACTAACGCCACATTCTTCGGTGTCGCAGGGTACCAGACTGCCGGGACGCGCCGGGAGTTTGTGTCGCGATTCTTTTCCCCTCAGGCTGGCAAATCTGGACAATGGCACGATGCGTGCAATGGGTTTTGAGACCACTGTATGCCCGACCCTGGAGATAACCTTATGACTAACGAAGTTCCGGCGCAATCATTCCTCCAAAAACGCGTGGCGTCCATTGATGCGCTGCGGGGATTCGACATGTTTTGGATCGTGGGGGGCGAAGGAATCATCCGCGCATTCTTCAAAGTGTGGCCCAGCGCGGTCACGGGCGCGCTTGACGCGCAATCACATCATGCCTATTGGCAGGGTTTTCACTTCTATGATCTGATCTTTCCGCTCTTTCTTTTCGTGGTCGGGCTGGTGCTGCCGTTTTCGCTTAGCCGCCGGTTGGAGGAGGGAGCCAATCGCCGCCAGCTATATGGTCACTTGATGCGGCGCCTGCTGGTGCTCTTCCTGCTGGGCCTGCTTTGCAACGGCCTGCTGGATTTCAACCTACACACGCTGCGCATCCCGGGCGTCCTGCAACGCATCGCGGTGTGCTATTTCCTGGCGGCGCTGGTGGTGATGAACACGGGCATTCGCGGCCAGGCTTGGGTGGTAGGGGGGATTCTGGTGGTCTACTGGCTGATTCTGAAGCTTGTGCCCGTTCCCGGTTTCGGGGCAGGCGTATTTACCCCGGAGGGCAACCTGGCGGGCTATATCGACCGGCTCATCCTTCCGCCCGCTTCCCGTTGTTACATCTTCGGTGACAATGAAGGTGTGTTGTCAACTCTCCCCGCAGTTTCGAGCACGCTCCTGGGCGTGCTGGCCGGCCATTGGCTGCGCTCCAAACACTCGCCGGAGCGCAAGGCGCAGGGCCTGGCGCTGGCGGGCGTGGCCAGCCTGCTGCTGGGGTGGTTGTGGAGTTTCGATCTCCCCATCAGCAAGATCCTCTGGACCAGCTCATACGTGCTCTTCGCCGCCGGCTGGAGTCTGCTGCTCCTGGCGCTGTTTTACTGGATCATCGACGTGCGCGGCATCGAGCGCTGGTCGTTCTTCTTCAAGGTGATCGGCGTGAATGCCATCACCATCTATGTCGTCCACAACATCTATGACGTCAACCACGTTCACCTCAGCGGCCTCATCACGAATCTCTTCCTGCATGGGGTCATGAAATATCTCGGCCCCGCACAGCCCCTGGTCTGGGCTTGCGGAATAGTCACCACCATGTGGCTGTTTCTGTATTTCCTCTATCGGCAGAAGATTTTCCTGAGAGTTTGAGGGTTGGGTTGTGCTGCCTGCTCGGATTCCAGCGCTTGACATTCCAGCTTTGCATGACGTAGTGTCGCCGCGCGAATTGTAGCGAAAGCGGAGATTTCGAGTTCGATAAATTATTGGGGTAAGAGAGGTGAAGGTACCGTGGACGGAAGCAATCATCAAAACTGTAGCGCCTCTCGAAGGGACTTTCTGAAAAGGGTCGGAGGGGGGCTGGCGGTGGGCCTGACGGCGTCCAACTATCGCGCGCTGGCGGGCGTTGGTCCGAATGCACGGATCCAAATGGGGTTCATCGGCGTCGGCGTCATGGGAACGGGCCGACTCAAGCAATTTATGCAGCATGACGATGTCGACGTCGTGGCCATCTGCGACGTGGATGAAAAGCACATGAACCGGGCCCTCGCCGAAGTGGAGAGTGTACGAGGCCGGAAGCCCAAAGGTTTCCATGACTTTCGCGAGCTCCTCGACCAACGCGAGATCGATGCAGTGATGATTGCCACGCCGGACCACTGGCACGCGCTGCCCACCATCAAAGCCTTCCAGGCGGGGAAGGATGTGTTCGTGGAAAAGCCTCTCAGTTACTCCATTGGTGAGGGCCGAGCGATGGTGCAGGCGGCGCGGGCGAACCAGCGGGTTTCGCAGGTCGGAATCCATATCCATAACGCTACCCCGAACTATCGCCGCGCCGTCGAACTGGTGAGGTCGGGGATGCTCGGCAAGATCAGCCGCGTGACTTGCTGGCTGGCGTCGGACCCGAAAGGAAGGGGTAATCCGCCCGATTGCGCCCCCCCGCCGGAACTGGACTACGATTTTTGGCTCGGACCCGCGCCCAAGCGCCCCTACAATCCCAACCGTTCGCACGGGAGCTTCCGCTACTTCTGGGATTATTCGGGCGGTGTCTTCATTGACTTCTGGTGTCACATCACCGACGTGGCCTTTTGGGCGCTCAATCTGCGCGCCCCCAGGAGCGTCGCTAGCGTCGGCGGGCGGTTCTTTTTAACCGACAATACCGAAACGCCCGACACGCTTGACCTGGTTTACGAATTCCCTGAGCTCGACCTCACGTGGACGGTCAACCCCGCACCCTTGCCAGGCTTTGCTCTGGGCGGGATTGGTTGCGTTTTTCAGGGTACCGAGGCCAGCTTGGCAGTGAATTACACGGTCCACGAGCTCTACGTTAAAGGCGAGAAGGTGACGGAATTTGAGCGCCCCAAGCCGACCATTCCTGATTCGCCCGGTCATATTCGCGAGTTTCTCGACGCCATCAGGTCACGGCAGAACACCACCTGCAATGTGGAATACGCGTACCAGCTCACCAAGGCCGGCCTGCTCGGGAACATCGCCTATCGTGCCGGGAGAAGGATACGGTGGGACGACGAGCATGAAAGGGTCATCCGCGATCCCGAAGCCAACCGGATGGTCACGCGCCGTTACCGCAAGCCATGGAAACTGGCCTAATTCAGATTCATACCTCTCCTTTATAAGGAAGATTCGGGAGCCAAGGAATCGGAGAAAGGTGCAATCCATAGAAATTCGTGAAGATTGTCTTGTTAGCGTCGATCGTCAGCTTGGGGTCATTGGTATCCCTGGCCGCCCCGTGGTTTTAAAGCCTGGCTGAATGGTAAGGGCCTGAGCGGTTGGCAGGATCAGGTGCCACTACCGCTGGGGGAGGTCCGTTCGTAGGTCACCGGATTTGGGATTTGGCCTGAAAAGTCTTCCCCGGACAGTCACCCACTACCCAAAACAAACTCAGACTGTACCACTAACGCGAGCGGGTTGAATTGACAGATGACAAGGCCTCTGTTAGATTGGAGACTCGGTATCTTGCGAAGCGCATTCATTGAGACAAGAAGTGTCTCGTACAAGTTAGTCCTTGCTGCCCTCCTCCTGGCCTCGCCGGGATGCTCGGTGCGCAAGGTAACTCACATCCATCCTGCGGACCGGCCGGCCGCGGGGCGCAACGCTACTCTGGCCGAACTGATTGCCAAGATCAATTCTCAGAGTGCTGCCATTCACACTCTTACCGCCACGGTTGATCTCGAACCGACTGCGGGGTCGGTTTATTCGGGGGTCATTAAGGAATACCACGACGTGAAGGGCGCCGTCCTGGTGGAGGAACCCGCAAGGATTCGGATGCAGGGCCAGGCGCCCATCGTGGGGACGAGAATCTTTGACATGGCTTCGGACGGTGATGATTTCCGCCTTTACATCCCCTCCAAGCAGAAATTCATTGTAGGCAAGAATTCCATGAACCGCCCCACAACCAACCCCCTCGAAAACCTGCGGCCCCAGCACATTTTGCAGGCCCTGACGGTTCCTGCCATCGACGCCGAACACGAAACGCCCATTCTTGAACAAGCTGAGAGCCGCACGCAGCGGCGGCGGTTCTACGTCGTCAACATCGTCGAGGCGAAAGGGGATCATCAGCTACTTCTCCGTCGTAAAGTGCGGTTCGACCGTGCGGACTTGGAACTGGTGCGAGAGCAATTCTATGACCCGGAGGGAGCCTGCACGGAGGACGTTCAGTATGCGGCGTACCAGGACTTTCAGGGTATACATTATCCCACCCACATCGAACTGACGCGGCCTGTCGAGGACTATCAATTGACGATTACCATTGAGAAGGCCACCTTCAACGAGCCCATCGCGCCGGAGAAGTTCGAATTGACGAAGCCGGAGGGGGCGGAATTGGTGGATCTGAGCGCGGCGAAGCCCGAGGAGAAACCGCGTGATCAATAGGATGATTGTGGCCAACATCCTGCACCGGCCGATTCGGACGGCGGTAAGCGTTCTGGCGGTGGCCATTGAAGTGGGCATGGTCATTCTGGTAGTGGGTCTTTGCCATGGGCTGGTGAACGAAATCGCCACTCGCCAGGAGGGCGTAGGCGCGGATATCCTGGTCCAACCCCCCAATGCCTCGTTTCTTTTGGGGCTGTCGCAAGCTCCCATGCCCATTAAAATCGGGGACAAGGTGGCGGAGTTGCCGCGCGTCCTGGCGGTGACGCCGGTGCTGTTCGTGGTCAATGCGACGGCGGGGCTCAACGTCATCTACGGCATCGATCTGGCGAGCTTCGATCGCGTTTCGGGAGGCTTTGTTTACCACCATGGGGGACCTTTCCAGGCGCCCCTCGACATCCTGGTGGACGACGTGTACGCCAAGGCCAATCACACCAAGGTGGGGGATACGCTGACTCTGCTCAGTCATGATTTCCACGTGGCCGGCGTCGTCGAGCACGGCAAAGGGGCGCGCCTCTTTATTCCCCTGGCCACGGCGGAGGATCTATACGGCGTGCAGGACAAGGCTTCGATATTCTATGTCAAGTGCACCGATCCGGCATTCGCCGATGAAACCGCCGAAGCCATCCGCAAGATGCTGCCCAAGTACTCCGTCTTGCCCATTCGCGAGTACATGGCCCTGATGACCTCGAATAATCTCCCCATGTTGAACGGCTTTATTTCCGTCATGATTACCATCGCCGTGGGGATCGGATTCCTGGTCATCTTCCTTTCGATGTATACGACGATTACCGAGCGGACGCGGGAGATTGGCATCTTAAAGTCGCTCGGCGCTTCAAAAGGGTATATTATTGCCCTCATCCTAAGAGAGGCCGCGCTGCTAACAATGGTCGGCATCCTGGCTGGGTACCTAGGTTCGATGATCACACGCAAAGCCGTTTTGGCCGCGTACCCGACCATGACCATTGAAATAACCTGGGACTGGAGGCTGTATGCAGCTTACCTGGCCCTCGCGGGAAGTACGCTGGGGGCATTCTACCCCGCGCTCCGGGCAGCCCAGCTTGACCCGGTGGATGCCCTCGCTTACGAGTAACCTCCGAGGCCCGGCCCGCGTCTAGCATAATACTGGGATGCGCCCGCGCCCTCGAATTTTACCGAACGTCGCCGCCATCCGCGGGAGAACGAAGTAATCACGTGGACCCCATCATCTCCACTCTGGACCTGAAGAAGATCTACCGCCTCGGCAAGGTTGACGTGCCGGCGTTGCGGGGTGTTGATCTCCAGGTGCAGGCCGGGGAATTCGTGGCCGTGGTTGGACCCTCGGGATGCGGGAAGTCCACCCTGCTGCACGTGCTGGGCGGCCTGGCGGGCCCCACCTCCGGCCAGGTTCTGGTGGACGGTAACGACTTTTCCGTGATGTCCGACGCGGACCGCACGCGCTTCCGCCGTCACAAAATCGGATTTGTCTTCCAACGGTTCAACCTGCTCCCCACGCTTTCGGCGCGGGACAACATCGCCATCGCCCAGGCCATTCAAGGGAACGGCTTCAACCCGCACCGGTTCCAAATCGTCACCAGCCTCCTGGGCATTCAGGACAAGCTCAACCACCGCCCCTTTGCGCTTTCCGGTGGCGAGCAGCAGCGCGTGGCGATTGCGCGCGCGGTGATTTGCGATCCCAAAATCCTGCTGGCTGACGAGCCCACCGGTAACCTGGACACGGAGAATTCCCAGAAGGTGCTCGACATGATGCGCGAGCTCAATCGCACCTTCCGGCAGACCATCCTGATGATCACGCATAATCCTGAAGCCGCCGCCGTCGCCGACCGAATCATCCGCATGCGGGATGGCCGAATAATTTCGGATTGATTCTTCCCGCAATTCTGGCTATTTTCTTCAAGTCACCGCTATGGCGCAAATGACCGATTTCCACGATCACGCTCTTCCCAACGCCCCGCCGCGAGCCGCCGGCACAACCCTGGGCAACGTGGGATCCAAAATCCGGCTGGTGGTGACGCGGAGCATCTTCTGGGCTTACGAACGCGGCAGTTGGCAGTACGATGTGATTGTGCTTGCCATCCTGGCATTCATTTTCCTGTCTCCTCGATCCTGGTTCAGTGATCGCCCGACCTTTCAGTTATCCGATGTGCGCCATCATCAGGGCATCATGGAAGTGGGCCGAGTCAATAAAACGGTGCGCTATCTGGTGGACGCCCGGCTGGTGGAGTCCTCCGATCAGAAACCCGAGAACGCCATCCCCGTCATCCTCAAGCAGCATTTGCAAAAACCTTTTACGGTGAAATCCATTGATGCCGTGCGGGACCGCAACCAGGTCGTTCTGGGTTACACTGTAGTGGTGGTGGAACAGTGAATCCCTCGCTCGCCGGGATATCGTTCCCGGCGGAGCGGCAATGAATAGGTCTGTGATCTGATGCGAATCGCTCGTAACTCGTGGATGCAGGCGCTGCTGGCTGCGGCGGTAGTCGCCCTGCTGGTAGGGCAGCCGGGCGCGGCCCGCAAGGGCAAAGTGCCGGCCGACCTCTCGGAAATCCTCTCGCAGATGAATGAGGCGTCCAAACATCTGAAAACCATTAGCGCCAATCTCGAATACACCAAGGTCACGGTGCTGGTGAACGACAAGTCAACAGAAACGGGCGAACTCTTCTTTCGCAAGGGCAAGAGCACGGAAGTTCGGATCGAGATCCAAAAGCCCGACCGCAAGATCATCCTCTTCAAGAAAAACAAGGGGGAAATCTACCTTCCGAAAATCAACCAGATTCAGGAATACGACCTGGGACAAAAGACCGAACTGGTGCAGCAGTTCCTGCTGCTGGGCTTCGGGTCGGATACCAATGAACTTAAAAAGGACTACCACATAAAGTACATCAAAGAAGAAGATCTGGATGACGAGACGACCGTTCTGCTGGAGCTCTCGCCCCGCAAAGAAAACGCCGCCGCCCAGCTCGTCAAAATTCAGATCTGGATCAGCGAGGAATCGTGGCTGCCCGTGCAGCAGAAATTCTTCCAGAACGACGGCGACTACCTGCTCGCGCACTATACCGGCGCCAAAGTGAATCGTAACCTGCCCGCCTCGTCGTTCGAATTGGATCCCGCTCCGGGTGTGAAGCGGGTTAAGATGAATTGAAAGGGCAGAGCGGGGAATCGGGAGATCGGCTGATTTGAGATTTGCGATTGGTGATTGGTGATTTTCGAAGTCAGCACCTGATTCATCCCGATCCCTAACGCTGCCGATATCCGAGGCAGAGGCTCCCCATCCCCTCTTACCTTTTGCCCTTTCTCGTCACTCGTCACTTGTCACTCGTCACTGCTCTTGGGATATATGATTTTTCAAGTTTTTCGCCAATCATTGCTAACTCCCTTTTATTTCTAGTACATAATGACAAAGCGCAGCTTCTCGTAGCGCTGAAGCGAAGTTTGGAGTGCGGCGACTCGTCGCCGCTTTCCTTCGCCGCGACTCGTCGCGGCGAAGCACCCAGCGCTGACGAGTCAGCGGTAGAAAAAGCGGGAGCGAGCTCCCGCACTCCGAAAGTTGCCTCCGCGCCCGGACAAGCTGTTCGATCGTTGCGGACTGGGAAACCATCAGAAAGGCCCTTTAATGACGGGGTTAACCCTACCCCTTCCAAAGCCGTGATGAGAAATGCAGGTTAATCTGTGCATTTTCGTGAAAAAGGCCGGTAAATCGTCGTCCATTTTCTCACCCTCACCTTTGTTTTCATACACATAGTCGGATCGATCTTCATTTTTAACATCTTTTTGGGTCAGGAGGTTCTGTCAAAGATTTTAACTCTATAAGTCCATAAGTCATTGAATTGCCTTCGAGAGAGGCGGTTTTCTGCTTTCTCCCCCCTGGGAGCGGGTACGGCAGGGCGTCGGGGAGTGAGCCGTGGGCGG
>Ga0326727_10022720_pt1 | contig 12075 bp, 4 predicted proteins | sample MB2enrmetagenome_FD_207643 | JGI IMG/M metagenome (GOLD analysis project Ga0326727, IMG submission 207643) | Lab enriched peat soil microbial communities from McLean, Ithaca, NY, United States - MB29MY | ecosystem: Environmental > Terrestrial > Soil > Wetlands > Peat | place: USA: New York... | reverse complement strand
GCGTAGGGATCGTTCAGCATGGCGATGTCGCCGGGGCCAAGCTCCAGGGCATTCAAGGCGGCGGCGACTGACATCGGCATCGAGCCCAAATGCACGGGCATGTGATCGCCCATGGCGACGGCACGGCCCCGCCCATCGAACACCGCGCAGGAATAATCACGGCGTTCCTTGATGTTGGGTGAAAAGGCGGAGCGCCGCAGAGCCGCCCCCATCTCCTCCGCCGTGGAGTGGAAGAGGTTCTTGAAAATTTCGAGTTCCGCGGCGTCAATGCGCATCATCGTCACTTAACTTGAACCCTCTGCAAAACCAGGTTCAGGTGATCGTCAACCGTGCATTTGAAATCCGGCGGCACCACGGTGGTGGCGCTGTACTCCACGATCACGGCGGGCCCGCCCAGTCCAGCTCCGGCAGCAAGGCGCTGGCGCTCATAAATCCCCGTGGCAAACGGCTTCGATTCGAACCACACAGGCTTCGTCCTGACAAGAGCCTCTTGCGATTGTTGCGCGGGGCCGGGCTTGCGCGGTCGCCAACGGGATTTGGGCGTGGGAATCACCAGCCGAAGACGCAGGTTGACGATTTCCAGATGCCGCTCGGGATATGCATAACCGTAAGCCTTGGCGTGCTCCCGATGAAAACTCTCGCGAAAGCCCGAGGTGAAGGGGACGGACAATTCATACGATTGTCCCTGATAGCGCACGTCCAGGCGGTGTGAGGCCTGAGCCCTGTCCGCATCAAACCCCTCGCGGCGAAGCTCGGAAAGCGCCAGGCGATGCAGTCGCGAGAAGCGGCGATCGATCTGGCTCAACAGGGCGCGCGCCGGTGATTTCCCTCCCGCCGGCACGGGCATCAGAATCGACTGCGCCGCGTCCCGAACCACATCGGAAAGCAGGATTCCCAACGCGGAGAAGGCCCCGGGGTTCTGCGGAACGATCACGGCCGGCAGGCCGAGGGCGCGCGCCAAATCGGCAGCGTGCAGACCGCCCGCGCCGCCGTAGCAGATGAGCGAGAAATCGCGGGGATCGTAACCGCGCTCAACGGAAATGACCCGCAGAGCTTTCTCCATGGTGGCGTTGGAGACAGCCACGATGCCGGCCGCCAGCTCCGTCGTGGAGGCAATGCCCGCATGGGGCGCCGGTCCGGCGAGGAATTTCTCAAACCCGCGTGCGGCGGCCTGCGCATCAAGGTTAAAGGTCCCCCCCAGAAAGTGCTCAGGGTCGAGCCGCCCCAGAACCAGGTTGGCGTCGGTGACGGTCAGCCCCGCGCCGCCGCGCCCGTAACAGATGGGGCCGGGGCTTGCGCCCGCGCTTTCCGGGCCCACGCGCAGCGCTCCGCCCGCGTCAATCCGCGCCAGGGAGCCCCCGCCCGCGCCCACGGAATGCACATCAAGTACGGGAACCGCAACCGGCAGTCCGGCCAGCGAGGTCTCATTGGTGGTGCGCGGCGCGCCGTCCAGCAGGCAAACGTCGGTGGAGGTTCCACCCATGTCGAAGCTGACGGCACGCTTGAGCCCGATCTGCCCCGCCAGCCACGCGGAAGCCACCACGCCGCCCGCCGGTCCGGAAAGAATGGTGCGAACGGGCTGTTCTCCCGCGCGCGCCGCCGTGGAAATGCCGCCGTTGGACTGCATCACGTAGATGCGTGGGCGTCGGGGCACGCCATGGCGTGCCCGTACGGCGCGCATCCGGCCTTCCAGATTGCGGAGGTAAGTGCCCATCCGCGGGGCAAGATAGGCGTTAATGACCACCGTGGAAAGGCGTTCGAATTCGCGGAACTCCGGCAGAATTTCGTGCGAGATGGAAAGGGGAAGCCCCAGGCTTTCGAGCGCCGCGGCCACTCGCCGCTCATGCGCGGGGTTGGCGAAGGAGAAGAGGAAACAAAGGGCGAGCGAATCCGCTCCGCTCGCTTTCACCCGCGATAGTAACCGGCGAATTTCCGCAACGGAGACAGGAAGGAGAATCTTGCCCTCCGGCCCGATTCTCTCCTTTACTCCAAATCGCCGGGCCCGCGGGGCTAGCGGCGGCTCGCGTTGTACGTTCAGATCGTAGAGGCGCGGACGTGCCTGCCGCCCGATATCCAGAAGGTCTTCAAATCCCGCCGTGGTGACCACCGCCACGCGCGCCCCCCGCCGCTCCAGCAGGCTGTTGGTGCCGACCGTGGTTCCGTGGATGATTTCCAGCCGGCCACGCGCCGCCACCTTTGACTTCGCAAGGGCTGATTCTTTCCCGCCCCGGCGCGCACGAGTTTCATCGCCGGCCAGTTGCCGGACGCCCTGAACGATGGCGCTGCTGGCGTCGGCGGGAGTGGAAAAGACCTTGAGGACTTTGACCTGCCCCCCAGCCAGAACCACACAGTCCGTGAACGTTCCGCCTGTATCTACACCGATGCGCATCGTTTGACGCCGGGCCGTAAGCCGTTGGCGCTCCAATTCCATCTAACAAAGATTGTCCATTCTAACGGAATCGCGAAATTGGGGAAGAGAAACCTGGACCGCGAGTGGTGGTGCAGCCTGAATGTACTTGCACGCCTGCCGGTGAAGCAATTCTACGCGCCACCGGGTCTTGCCTTCGGAGGCTGTCAGGTGTAATTTATCCGCAGGGCAAAACTCGAAAACGGGAATCCTATAGAAGCGCGGACCGGCCTGTCTGACCGGCCGGACGACATTTGGAAATGGAAACCCCGGATAGTCCGGGAAGTCCAAGGAGGCTTGTAATGAGATGCCTTGCCTTCCTCCTGTTAGCTCAAGCGCTGGTGCAAGCTCTGCCTGCGCAACAGATTCCGCCGGCCGATACGCAGGCCGGAGACTTTTTCTTCAAGATGCCAGCCGGGTGGAGTGCGTCCCAACAAGGAAATGTGTTTTTCCTGAATGCGCCCCCCACGACGCCCGGGGCGCAGACGATGATTTCACTCGCCGCCTATCCCCTGAAAGGCAGCCTGCGAAAAACGCTCGACCTGGCATGGAACGAATACCAGAAGTCCTATCGCGTTCTGCAAGCCGGACAGGTCGTTACCGTGCAAATTCCTGCCGGCAACCGCGCCGTCTCCCTCAGCGCCCGCGTGGCCGACCAGCAAGGGACGCAGATTGTCGTCCTCCTATTGCTCGCGCAAAACGGCGGCAGGGCGGAGGGAGTCTGGTTCATGACGAATGATCTTGCGCCCCAGACTTACCAAGCCCACCTGGCAGAACTTACGAACTTTCTCGCGACGCTGCACTTTGCGGATCTGCAAGGTCCGCAACCTGCGCTGCCGGGGAGCCCAACTTCCCCCGGCAATCCGGGGCAATTCGGTGGTCCGCAGCCTGGCAGTGTGGAACCGGGAGGCGGCGGTTCTGCAACCAATTCCCTGGTCCCAGGTACACTCAGCGGGGTGTATCGCCTTGTTGACGGCGCCCATGGTGCGGGGACGCAATCACCTCCCTACCTGGTCTTCTTCGCCTCTGGCAGAATGAGGCGCAGCCTCCCGAACTCGCTTCTGGATGACTATAATGACGCATACCAGATGGGCCTCGATAAACGCATGGGACCAAACTTCAGCAATGCGTGGGGCACCTATCGCATGGTTGGCGATCAAGGACAGATCGTGTTTATCAATGGCGGGGAGACATGGGATATCACCAGGTATCCTGACCGGCTTCAAGTCCGCGGCGCCACCTATGTTCTGCTTGATCCCGGCAATGGTGTGCGGCTCCACGGCACTTACAAGCCCGTTGACGACGCCTCGAAGTCGATCACCTTCCGGCCCGACGGCAGCATGGTGGAAGAGGGCGTAATCTCGGACTGCACTAGCTCCACATCGTACGGTTACAGCGGAGGCAACCTCACGACCCGGGAGAACGGCAGGCTCTGCTTTGACAAGCCGCGTACCGGGGAGTATCGCATTGCCAATTATGCGATTGAGCTCAGCTTTCCCGACACGACCCGCCCCCGTCTGTCTTTCTGGCTCGAAGCGGGCGCCATCACGCGGGACGCGCCTGTCATCTACATCGGTAAGGTTAAGTACCAGCGCGTCCAGTGAACTGATTTTCTTCGCGGGTGACATACATCAAAAGCAGGCGTGACATGGCCATCTTGGCCATGCCGGGGCACGGGCAGGATGCCCGTGACACGCTTCCGTGCCGACCTCAAGGTCGGCGCTACGACGGCGTGGCAAGCCCGGCCTAGCGCTTGCGCACCTCCAGTTGAACAGGCGGGGCGACCGCGCTTACCTCGGGATCGTAGTACTCATAGACTCGCGACTGGAAGGTCCGCGCGCGGATGGGATACTTGGCCCGCAGACGGAATTTGACGGTGACGGTATCGCCGGGCGCGAACGAATCGAAGTAGAGAATGGCCTGCGTGGCCGTCAGGCTGAACTTTGACAAGTGGCCGCTCTTGCGGCTCGCGCTCTTTTCCTGATAGTCCTCCAAGTCTTCGCTGAGCAGGTCAAACCCTGGGGGAATGCCCAGGTCCACCATCACCATGTTGGCGGTCTTATCCAGGTTGTTCTTGATTGTGGCGGTGGCCGTGGCGATGTCGTCCTGTGCAAGGTGCGTGCGGTCGTAAGCCACATCAATGGAAAGCGCCTCGCCCGCGGGCTTCTCGGCCCACGGCAGGAAATAGCTCCCCACGATCTGGTAAGCAAGTCCGCCCTTTCCCTCAAAGCGCAGTTCGACGGTGTTGACAATTTGCATGGCCTTACCAATTTTTTCAGTTTCTTCAGAAGACTTTTCGCTTTCCACGGCGGGCCGAACAGCGTTCGGCCCGGGGCCAGCGCTGCTGGCCCCCACAATATCCGCGCCATTGAGCAGCACCTCCAGCGTGCCCTGGGTGTCGGCGCCGCCTTTTTCGGAGGCGAGCAGCAGCGCCCGCAGCGCCATGATGGTGGCCTGCGTAGTGCCCCAGTCGCCGCCCGCGTCTTTCTTGGAAGCAATATAGGCCAGCGCTTTGCGCGCTGTGCCTGACGCCTCACCCCACTTGAGCAGCGCCTGCACGGCGAGCCCCGTGGTCTCCACGCTGGCGCTTGTGCCCATGCCGTGGAAGCCGGTTTCCTCCGCGTCCCACGAGGTCAACTCATCCTTTTCGGTGCGCGCATCGAGCAGAAGCTGCATGGCCTGGCGCGTGAAATCGCGGTCATCTCCCGCCTCACCACGTTTATATTCGACGGCGAAATTGGCCACCACCGCGAGCGTGTAGGCGTCCATTTTCGCGCTCAGGTGGCTTTCGATAAACTTTTTGGCGCGTTCCACCGCCTCTCCCTGGTATCCCGTATTCTCCAGCGACCAGGCGAGGTAAGCGGTGATGCGCAGCACGTCGGAGTTGTAGCGGTTGGTGACGCCCTCATTGATAAACTCGGTGTCGGGCTTCCAGCTTCCATCCTCCTGCTGCTGGCTGGCGAGCCACGCCTGGGTGCGCTCGATGAGTTTCGGGTCCACGTCGTAAACCTTCGACATGTCGGAGAACTCCATCAAACCGTAAGCGGTGAGAATCTTGTTGGCCGGGGCGCTGCCGAACCAGGAGAATCCCCCTCCGGGAACTTCGAAAGTGAGCAGCCGCTGATATCCGGTGGAGATGAATCCCTCCGCCTTGGCGTGGACTTCCGGGGTGAGCTTTTTGGTGCGCTTCATGTAATCGAGCGCCAGCACGTTGGGGTAAGTGCTGGAGGAAGTCTGCTCAAAACAGCCGTAGGGCATGCGCAGAAGGCTGTCCATGCCCTCGACAACCTGGCTCAAGGGGCCGGGATAGAGCCGCACAAAGATCTTGCTGGCGTCGGGAAGGGCGTTTGCCGGGAAGCTGACCGCCTGCTGCACGGTGTTTTCCAGGCGGCCGTTCGACACCTGACTCAGCTCGCGCCCGTTGGGGATGACTTCAATTTCCCGCACCACGATATCGGCGCGGTTGGCCTGGCCCTGCATGTTGGCCGTGAGCGTGAGCTTGAACTTCCCGATGCGCCGCGCCTGAAGCGTGAACTGCGCTGCGCCCACCCGGCCGCTATCAACCTGCACGGACTTTTCCGAGTCATCGTTCACCAGGGAGAACCAGTCGTCGGGCTGAAGCTTGACGCTCACCTCGCCGGGCGAGCCCGAGTAGTTGTAGATGGCTACCGGGATGGAAACCTGATCGCCTTGGGTGAGGGTGACCGGCAGGTCGAGGTCGGCAAAGAAATCCTGAAAGACTTTCAAACTCGAAGCGGACGTGCCCAGCGCGCCATGCTGGGTGGAAGCGATCATGGCCATGCGCCAGGTGGTGATGGAATCGGCGATGGGAACCACAATGCTGGCGCGGCCGTCCTGATCGGTGATGATTTCCGGATTGATGTAGAGCGCCTCGGGGAAATAGGAGCGCACCCGGGCCTCGGGAGCGGCACCGCCCACCCCACCGCCCTCGCCCGGACTCTTGTCGTGACCCACGCCGAAACCCACACCCCCGATGACCCCGCCCATCATCGCGCCCCCTCTCCCCCTGACCATCCCCATCTCTTGTCGCATCGCCATCGCCATTGGGGGCGGCGCCGGAATGGGTCCGCGCATGCCGAGCATGAAATCCCCGCGCGGGGCCGCGCCGGTGACTTCCACCGTCTGGGTAACAGAGCCAACATTCAGGGTTACGGACAGCACGGCCCGGTCGCGCGCCTCGAGAGTGAACGCCCGCGCGGCGATCTTGAAGCCCGGCGAGGAAACCTGCGCCCGGTATTTACCGGCGGGAAGGCCCGCCAGATCAAATTGCCCCGCGGCATTCGCTTTGGCGTTGCGAGTCTTTCCGGTGGAGACTTCGCGCACCTCGACGCCGGCCCCCGCCACCGTGGCGCCCGTGACATCAGTAACGGTTCCGGTAATCTCCGCCAGCCCGTTGAACGGTCCGCGATCGTGTTCGACCTTGAGTGCGATGGTATCGGTACTTTGGCGGCCCGTAACGCTCCCGGTGCGAACTTCGACGTACGCCGTCAAATCATCCCCGGTATCGAATTGCCGGTCCGCGCCGGCGCTGCGCATGAGGTAATAGGTATGGCTCCCCCGGAACCACTGGACGTGCTCCAGGCGCAGTTGGGTGCCCCAGGCATCACGAAGGTCGGGCCCGCCTGCCTTCTCCATCCTGGCGAAGACTTTGGTGAGGTCCCGCCCTTCCGAGCCTTGTGCATAGGCGCTGCTCATCGGCTCAGCCAAGCGGCGTACCTGATCAATGAATCGCTGCTCGTATCGGGTCTCATACTCCGCTTGCTTCGTGGCCGACACATCCCGGCCGTATTCGGCCTCAAACTTGTTCAAGTTCACGATTTCCGTGGCTGAAAACAGCGCGCGCGCCGCGCGGTTGCGCTGTTCCGACTGTGACGGCTCCATCGGCTCCACAATCTGCGGCATGCCGATGGAATGAATCTCATAGCGCGGCTTCATCACTTCCTGCTCGAGATAGAAGAACACCTTGGCAAATCCTGGCTGCTTCTCCGCGAGCGCGAACACCGCTTCATCCACCACTTGCAGGCCGAGCGCCGCCTGCACGCCCTGCCCGCGCGAGTTGGTGACGTGGAAGCGAATCTGTGCTTCTCCGCCCGGCTTGTATTCGGGCGCATCCGCCACCGTCTCAATTTTCAATTCCTCCGCCGGCTGCACAAAGATCAGGCGATGATCCCCCACGGGGCGCGCGTTCCTGCCGAAAAGGTAAGCGTTGATATCCACCGTTCCCGCGAGCTCGGGGGTGGCGGTGAGGGTCAACTCCGCCTGGCCGTTTTCGATGTCCAGGTCGCGCGTCAGCACCGTTTGCCCTTCTTTCACGATGTCCACGTAGGCGGCGCCGCGCGCCTTGGTGGAAAAGACTTGAAGCTCGATGCGTTCTCCGGCGCGGTAAACGGCGCGTTCCGTGCGCAGCAGAATCTGGTCTTCACCCTCGCGCACCTTCAGGGCGAGTTCGCTGGTGGCAGAATTTCCGTCCTGGTCGGAAGCCTCAATTTTCAAAGCCTGGCCGCCGGCTCCGGGGTGGATGCGGGCAACGGCAACGCCCCCTTCGTCGGTGGTCAGTTGCTGACCGCCCTTCGCATCGCCATAGATCGCCACCTTGGTCACGGCGGGGGTTCCGTCAGGATAAGAGGTCAGGATAAATACCTCGTTCTCCAGCTTGGGAGCCAGCGCTCCTCCCTCCGGAATCGCCGTGATCAGCAAGGGCGACGCGCTGACAATGATGGGTTCGCCGCGCGTTTCCGCATGGCCGGCGGAGTCCTTGACCGTGCCCTCAATCAACACGCGGGCGGCGCCCTGGCTGAGAGGCCGTCCGGCAAAGTAATCCGGCAGCGTGAGATCAAAACGATAGGACCCGTCGGCGTCTGTCTTTCCCTGGGTGGACGCCACTTCCGCCACCGTGACATCCATCGCGGAAGCTTTGATGGAGATTTCGGCGCCATCCACCGGCTTGCCAAAAAAGTAATTGGCCCGCACCGTGCCGGTAACGTGATCGCCAGGCCGGTAGCCATGCTTCTGCTTCTCGCCGGGCGCGCTGAATTCCACCGCCACCTTGAATTTGGGAAGGACATATCGTTCCACGTTGAGGGCGATTTCCGCCGTATTCGCGGGCGCCTCCGCGTCCCCCATCAGGGCGCGCAGGTGGTAAGTGCCCAGGTTCACCTCATCGGCGAGCGCGAATTCCGCCGAGGCCACTCCGTACGCGTCGGTCTCCGTCGCTTTCTTGAAGACCTTGTTGCCGCGGGAATCCTCAACTTCAAAAGTCAGCTTGCGGGTTGAGGCCGCCTCGTGGTCAGAGCGGTCAAGCGCCAGGGCACGCACATGGATGGTTTGGCCCGGCTGGTAGATGGGCTTCTCCGTGGTCAAAAGAATGGAAACCTTGTCTTCCAGGCGCACCGTCTGCGTGTACTCCGTGGAACCGATGGGAGTGTCCACAACATAGCGCACGGACTGGCTGCCCTGGAGGCCGGCAGGGAAGCGGAACTGGGCCTCGGCGGTTCCCCTCCGATTCATGGGGCCGGCAAAGAGCAATTGGGATTTCCCGTTTTCAGATGGGATTTCAATCCGCAGCGAACTGTGGCCGGCAATAACTTCATTATTCGAATCGGTGACGATCACGCGCACCGCCGCCAGGCCCCCCGAAAGGTACGATTGTTGTCCCAGGATGTGGATGACCGGCGTGCGCAGAATCTGCGAGACGGATTCCGTGCCCTCCAGCCCCGCCATGGTCTGATCGTCATATGCAAAGCGATAGCGGACCCGCTGCCACACCAGATCGTCAAGGGGCAGAGGCTTTTCCAGCTTAATCGTGCCTTGCCACCGGCCTTGCCCCTCCGCCACATCCTCGTGCTGCTCCGTGTGCCCCAACACGGTGTCTTCCGGATCCAGGACTTCCATCGTCAACCGTCCGGCTCCCGCGTGAGTGGCATGGTAGGGGATGGTGAGGTGCAGTAATCCCTGCGCATAGGTGGCCGCGGGGGAAGGCGGGTGGTCGGATGCCTGGAAGGCTCGCCGCCCGAAAAATGCCGTGAGGGCTAGAAGTACTGTGAGGATGAAGAGGGAGAATTTCGCGGGGAGATGGCAATGACGGCCGTTTTCCATGGGGCACTCCGTGAAGATGTTTTGTCGACACCCTTCGTCGCTCTGGTTCAAATAAGAGAACGAACCGTGCACCCGTTCTTGCACGCAAACTGGTGGCGGGGTGGATATAGAGCCGGCGGAATCTATCCCGATGCTATCGGGACGTCCCCCGATGGCAGGGTAAACCCGCCGCTATAAGTTGACAACAGTTACGTGAGATGCGTTAAAGGCGTAAGGTGGGATGTTTCCATGAGACATTCTTCACGGGGGCGAGGGCGCACCATAGCACGTTGCTGGCCAAATCAGTGGAAATAGAAGGAGTGGGCCAAGAAATCCGATCTGAGTCTGGATAAGCGACATTTTGACGCTGCGCCGTGGCGGGGGATCACTCGGTATTCTCGGCAAAACTTGGTTTATCCACAATGCGCTTGCGGGGAACCGAGGGGAAGCGAGGCATGGGGGGTAAGGGAGAGGCCGGCGCGCTCGCCCGCGAGAAGTTTGTAGTAACCGGCGGCGGCAATCATAGCGGCGTTGTCCGTGGAGAGCGCGGGGGAAGGGAAAAAGACGTGGAATCCCCTGCCTCGCTCGGCGAATCGCCGGCGCAGCAGCGAATTGCACGCAACGCCTCCCGTTACGAAAATGTTGTCAACGCGGCAGTCTTCGGCGGCGGCCAGGGTGCGGTCCACCAGGTCCTGAACGACCGCATCTTGGAAGCTCGCAACGAGGTCCAGCGTCGTCTGCGAACATTGGCCGCGCAATTCGTCGAGGGTGGGGCGCTGCACGGTTTTGCGCCAGGCGCGACGCTCCTCGGCCTCCAGAGCAAGTTGCGTACCCCGCACCCGGTAGAGGACGGCGGTTTTCAATCCGGAAAAGCTGAAGTCAAACGGGTTGCCCTTCATCTTGATGTGGCCAAAATCGACGGCGTGCGGGTCGCCGAAGCGGGAGAGCTTGTCAATGATCGGCCCGCCGGGATAACCCAGGGCCAGGAGCCGGGCGACCTTATCAAAGGCCTCACCGGCAGCGTCGTCGCGCGAGTGGCCGAGGGGAGTATATGCAAAGGACTGAAAGGCTGGCTGGCCGCCGGGGGCGACGAGAAACAACGTGGTGTGCCCTCCGGAAACCACCAGAGTGACGGCAGGGACCCGTGCTTCCGGGAGAGGCTTGCCGGCGGCGCGATCCATCTTATTTTCCAGCAGCACGGCGTGAATGTGGCCTTCCAGATGATTCACGCCCACCAGAGGCTTGTGCAAGGCAAGCGCCAGGGCTTTGCCGTAAACCAACCCCACCATCAGCGAGCCGATTAAGCCCGGCCCCTCGGTGACGGCGATCGCATCCACATCGCCAAGGGTCACGCCGGCCTTGCGGCAGGCCTCTTCCACCACCGGTTCAATGGCGCGAAGGTGTTCCCGCGAAGCGAGTTCAGGGACCACGCCCCCGTATTTTTCATGCATCAGGATTTGCGAGGCCACGGCACTCGAACAAATCCGCTCGCCGTCAGCCACCACCGCCGCCGCGGTCTCATCGCAACTCGATTCAATTCCCAGAATCAGCATCACATTAACGATTGTCGATGGCCGCTTGCCGATTGTCAATCAACCATCGACAATCGGCAATGCTTTGACGAGGCAGGAAACGAGGGATAAACTGGACATCGCGAGGACGATTTCATCCTATTGAAAGCACAGGTCGAGCGAGGGGACATGCGAATCCGCAAAGCGGTATTACCGGTGGCAGGGCTGGGCACGCGCTTCTTGCCCGCAACCAAGGCTCAGCCCAAGGAAATGTTGCCGATTGTAGATAAGCCGCTGGTCCAATACGCGGTTGAGGAAGTGTCTGCTTCCGGCATCCCCATGGTAGTTTTTGTGACGGGGCGCGGAAAACAGGCCATCGAAAACCACTTTGATCTGTCGGCGGAGTTGGAACAGGAACTGGCAGGGAGAGGGAAGGAAAAGCTTCGCCGCCAACTTCGGAAGATTTCCGGCATGCTGCGCTTTGCTTACGTGCGCCAGCAGACTCCCAAAGGTCTGGGTGATGCTATCCTGACCGCCCGCAACCTGGTGGAGGATGAACCTTTTGCCGTGCTGCTTTCCGACGACATCATTGTCAACGAGGTTCCCTGCCTGAAACAGATGCTGAAGATCTATGAACGCTTTGGGCACAGCGTGATCGCTATTCAGCGCGTTCCTCGAAAGTCGGTTTCCAGTTACGGAATCATTCGCGGGCGCCTGGTGCAGGATCAGGACTGTCCGGAGCGGCTTTATCAGATTGAGGACATGATCGAAAAACCCTCTCCTTCCGAAGCCCCCTCGAATCTGGCGGTGATCGGGCGTTATATCCTGACTCCGGCGATTTGGAAAGCCCTGGCCAGCGTGGTTCCCGGTGCGGGGGGAGAAATCCAGCTCACCGATGGTCTGCGGCGGCTCCTCTCGACGGAACCCGTTTACGGCTATGTCTTCGAGGGCAAGCGATACGACGCGGGGGATAAGCTCGGCTTTCTGCAAGCCACCGTGGAAATTGCGCTGAAGCGGCCTGACCTGGGGAAAGCCTTTCGCAGGTATCTCCAGTCACTGGAG
>Ga0326727_10022719_pt1 | contig 12075 bp, 10 predicted proteins | sample MB2enrmetagenome_FD_207643 | JGI IMG/M metagenome (GOLD analysis project Ga0326727, IMG submission 207643) | Lab enriched peat soil microbial communities from McLean, Ithaca, NY, United States - MB29MY | ecosystem: Environmental > Terrestrial > Soil > Wetlands > Peat | place: USA: New York... | reverse complement strand
AACGCGTAGCCCATCTCCTGCGCCAGCGTCATCACGGAGTCGCGCGTGATGCCCGGCAGCACGGAAGCGGAGAGCGGCGGCGTGTAGATTTTGCCTTCGCGGATGACAAAGATATTCTCACCGCTGCCCTCGCTCACATGGCCGCTGGTGTCGAGGCAAATGCCCTCCGTGTAACCGTTGGTAATCGCTTCCATCTTGATGAGCTGGGAGTTCATGTAATTGGCCGCCGCTTTGGCCATGGTCGGCAGAGTGTTGGGCGCCGTCCGTTGCCAGGAGGAAACGCACACATCCACTCCGTTGCGCAGCGCTTCGTCGCCCAGGTATTTCCCCCAGGCCCACGCCAGAATATAAACCTCAATGGGGTTCTTCAGGGGATTGACACCCATTTCCCCCTCGCCACGAAAGGTCACCGGGCGAATGTAGCAGTGCTTGACATTGTTCACCCGCACCAACTCCACCATCGCCTGCGCCAGTTGCTCGCGGGTGTAAGGCAACTCCATCCGGTAGATCTTGGCCGAATTCACCAGGCGGTCGGTGTGCTCTTTTAACCGGAAGATCGCCGGGCCGTGCGGCGTGTCGTAGCAACGAATGCCTTCAAACAAGGAGGAAGCGTAGTGAACCACATGCGCGGATACGTGGATGGTGGCTTCCCCCCAGGGAATGAATTTGCCGTTGTGCCAAACCTGTTCGTAGTAATTCATTGCCATGGATTCTTCTCCAGTTTTCCTCCGGAGGTTTGGAATTGCATGCCGCCCGCACAATGCCCGGGCCGCAGCCCTCAAGCGACAAAATTATATCATGTGGCAACTGCGCGCCAGACGAAATCGGCGCGCCGTGCCAAGTTGGCCTGCAACGCCGCGGGGGAATTGGTCTGTACACCATTCCACGACCCGGCAGGCGCTTCGGTGGCGGCGGATCCCCGTTCCGCCTCGATGCATGCGAGCTCTTTGCGCGCCCCTTGCCCATCCCCGACACAAATCCCCGGATAGATGCTGGGTATTGCCCATCTTCGAAACACCATGCCAGAAGAATTTTTTATAGCGGCAACCAAAATAAACTTCTTGCATCTAGGAGAGTGTAGTGGCAATTTATCCACTACGCGGGCGTCAGGGGCATCGCCCGCAGGAGTGAGCCCCCGGCGGAGCCTGTTGGCACAACGTCGGGCAGCGCTCAACCCAATCTTATGGCTTTTATTCGCAAACGCGGCGGGTCGTATTACCTGGTCCACAACGTGCGCCACGAAGGGCGCGTGCGTCAGATTCATCTGGCCTGCCTGGGCCGCCGGCCGCGTATTAGTGATGACGTCGCACGGGGAGTTGCGTCCCAGCATCCTTTTTTGCGAGTCGACTGGAAGGAACTGCGCGAGAAGACCTCTCGAAACGTGGTTCAACCTTTCGAGCACGACTCGCGATACCTCCGGGATTTGCTCTTGGCGATTCGGAATCTTCATTTCGACCTTGCGGATTTGTCATTTCCGCTGCTCGAGTTGACGAAAGACCGCGAGTTGTCAGCCCAGTTGATTGCCGGGCTGAAATTGCTGCGAGGGACCCTGGACGTGAAGCTCCATGAGCTTCGTAAGGTTAAGGCGCCGGCTTTCGACGCGTGAAAACCTAAAGGAGGATGAATATGGGCGCACGTCAAACAATCCTGGATCCAAGTCTGAACAGCCCGGAAGTTCGGGATTTTGAGAAAGCCCTTCGCCAGCGGGTGGTGGGGCAGGACCGCGCCGTACGCCGCCTGGCGCGCGTCTACCAGGTTTATCGCGCCGGGCTTTCCACGCCCGGACGCCCGGTGGTGAACCTCCTCTTCCTCGGGCCCACGGGCTCCGGCAAAACGCGCCTGGTGGAGGCCACCGCGGAAGTCCTCTTTGAGAAACCGCGTGGCTTTGTAAAAGTGGATTGCGCGGAATTCCAGCACAGCCATGAGATCGCCAAGCTGATCGGCTCCCCGCCGGGGTACCTCGGCCACCGCGAAACCCAGCCCTTGATCACGCAAGAGGTGCTCGACCAGCATCACACCGAGAAGATCAAACTCTCGCTGGTGCTGTTCGACGAAATCGAAAAGGCCTCCGACGCGCTCTGGCAGCTCCTGCTGGGCATTCTGGACAAGGGCACCCTCACGCTGGGTGATAACCGCCGCGTGGATTTCTCCCACACCATGATCTTCCTTACCTCGAACCTCGGCTCGCACGAGGTGATGAACCTGATGAACGGCGGGCTGGGCTTCGCCGCCAACCGCAGCGATGAAGACGAGGAATTGGACCAGAAGATCTACCGGGCGGCCACGGAGGCGGCGCGGCGCAAGTTTTCGCCGGAATTCATGAACCGCATCGACAAGGTCATTGTGTTCCGCGCTCTCACCCGTGAGCACCTGGAAAAGATCCTCGACATCGAAATTGCGCGCGTGCAGGAACGCATCATCAACGCCACCGACGGGCGCCAGTTCGTGTTTCGCTGCACCACGCCGGCGCGCGACTTCCTGCTGCGCGAAGGCACCGACATGAAGTTCGGCGCGCGCCATCTGAAACGCTCCATCGAGCGCCACCTGGTCTTCCCCATTTCGAACCTGCTGGCCACCGAGCAGATTCAACTGGGCGACCTCATCACCGTGGATTTTGACGCCCTTCTGGGCAAGCTGATCTTCGTCAAAGAAGACCAGGGGGCGCTGGTGCACAGTGAGGAAGAGGCCGCGGCAGAAACCGCGCTGGTGCCGGTATCCGTGCGAACCACGGGGGCGTCGCGTGCTCTGGCACGGCGCGCCAGCCGGGAAGCATTCCGATAAGGGCGCATTCATATCCCGCTTTCAGCTTCGAACGGAGGGCGGCTGCACGTCCGGCGGCCGCCTTCCCCCGCTTGCCAGGCATGGTTCTGCCGCCATACCCTGGAACGACAAAACGCACCGCCAAGGTTGCGCACCAGCGCATCAATTAAACCTGAGGATACTCACGATGTTGGAGAAATCGTCCGTCCAGACCTGCGAACCCGGCGCGGCCCGGAGCGCCCTCCAGCGCGGGTCACTCCCCAGCGCTCCCAGATCCTGGGCATTACGGGCCATCACCACCCACCAGGAGGAGAATTTGCCCTGGCGCGTTTCCTCCGGGCTGACCAGCACATCGTCGTTCATCAGGCAGGCCAAACCCGCGTCGTGAGCCAAACCGGCCAGCACGCCATGCAGATCCAGATAACGATTAGTAATATCAAACACCATTATGCCGTTTGGTGCAAGCTTGCTCAGGTAAAGGGCCAAGGCCTCGCGGGTCAGGAGGTGGGTGGGAATGGAATCGCCGCTGAAGGCGTCGAGCACGATCAGGCCATAGCCGTGGGCGGGAGCATCGCGCAACGACCGGCGCGCATCACCCAGCACCACGCGCACCGGGGGTCCGCAATCGGACAGGTAGGTGAAATAACTTCGGTTTTGCGCAAGGCGTGAAACCACCGGATCGATTTCATAAAACGTGAGCCGCTGATGGGGTTGATGGTAACAAGCCATGACGCCCGCGCCCAGCCCAATCACCGCCACGTCGGTCTCCACCGGGCTTTCCTGAAAGGCCCCGAACAACTGGCCTATGGGACCGCTGTGCGTGTAGTAGGCCAACGGCTCGCAGGCGCGGTGGGGATCCAGGCTCTGCAGACCATGCGCGGTGCCGCCATGAAACAGCACTCGGCAATTCTTTTCCGCGTCATTGCCCACGCGGTAAACGCCAAAGAAGCTGCGCTCGCTGTCGAGGACGTGACCGAACGGCCCGGTGTAAACCTGGCTGGCCAGGATCAAGGCCGCCACACCCAGCCCAAAACGCCGTGGCCGCGCGCCGAAGCGCAGACAGCAGATCGCGGCAGGTCCGAAGATGATGAGGTTAAACAGCCGCCCGGGCTCCATGCCCTGTGCTTGCAATTCCAGCGTCGCGACGGCAACGACGAGGCCCAGCGCCGCCGGCAAAATGTAGTCAAGCGCGCGGGCGCGGGGCGCGTCGTCCACCCCGTCGATCGGCGGGCAGAGCATGGCGGCCAGCACCAACGCGATGGGCAACTCCAGCACCGTGCTGAAGATTGCCGGCGCCAGCAGGGCGTTGAAAGCTCCACCCAGTACTCCCCCCACGGAAACCCAAAGGTAAAATTCGGTGAGATGCTGTGTGCCCGGACGGGTGCGGGCCACTTCCCCATGGCAAACCATGGCCACCGCAAAGAGGGCTGCCAAATCAATCAGGAGGAAAACCATCAACGGCAGCACACCTTTCAAGACGATCGGGATCGCGGCGGCCAGAATCAAGAAGGGCAGCCGCCGGCTCAGCCAAAGATGCGAGAGAAGAGGTCGGCGCGCGAAGACCAGCACGAAGCTGAGCAGGTAGAGTGCAAGGGGGAGAACCCAGAACAGCGGAATGGCGGGGATATCGGTGGTAAGCGCGGTGGTAACCCCCAGCATCAGGCTGGAAGGCACAAAGGCAAGCACCACCCAGCGCAAGCGCCGCCGCCGCGTGGGATTCTCAGCGTGGCGTGCGGGCACTTCTTCCCTCTGCGTGTCCGGCGGCGGGCCTGCCAGGGCGGAAGCATCGTGCGTCGAGCGCCACCCCAGCAGAATACAACCGGCCGCCAGCAATAAGAACAACCCGTAGCAGCAGGTCCAGAGCCGGCTCTGATTGCTGAGTCGAAGCAAGGGCTCAAGCACGAACGGGTAGCTCAGCAATCCCAGCAAGCTCCCGGAATTGCTCGCGGCGTAGAGAAAGTAGGGGTCATGGGAAGAAGGATGCCCGGACTGCGCGAACCATTTTTGCAGGATGGGCGTGGTTGCGGACAAGGCAAAGAAGGGCAAGCCCACCGCCACCAAGAGCAGCCGCAGCAGCCACCCGGTGGGATTGGATTCGAGGGGCGGCGTCCATCCGGCGGGCACATGAACCGGCAGCATTGCCAAGGCCGCCAACAACACCGCCGCATGCAGGGCCATTTGTACGCGTTTGCCCAGCAATTTCACCGAGGCATGCGCATAAGCGTACCCCACCAGCAGGGTCACTTGAAAGAAGACGAGGCAGGTGGTCCATACCGCGGCGCTCCCACCGAGCAACGGCAACGCCATCTTAGCGAACATCGGTTCTACCAGAAAGAGCAACGCGGCGCTCAAAAACATCGCCACCGAAAACACCGCAACGGAAATGGTTTGCCTTCTCATCTGGATCAGTCAGATACCATGGCTATGATCTTGCCGAATCTCTGCGCGGCGGCAACCGTGCTTCGCGAAGGGCGCAGCCGCACCTCGCCGCGTGATTCCACCCATTGCGCTGCCGAGTTTACCATAGGATTTTCGCGCCCCTGCCGTTGTGGATACTCCCGTAATCGTGCGGAATGGTCCCTCAAGACTCAGCCTTCATCATTCGTGATTTTCTAGCCTATCTCATTTAATTTCAGCAACTCATCGTAAAACTAGGCTAACTTGTTTGTTTTCAATCAACCATTGGGAGCACTTTTTTTGCCCCTTTGTTTTCAATCAACCATTGGGAGCAACCTTCATTTTTAACATCTTTTCTGGCACCGCCCCATTCCTGAATTTCGTGAACACAACTCCTTTCTTTTCATCGTTTGAATTTCAGCACCAATCATCGAGATGCTCCCCACTATGGCCTAACGTCATTGTTTTTATAAACTCATTGGGACCGATCGGAATTTTTACCAATCTCCCAGTGGGCTTCATCCATCACCCTTGCTCCTGACATCCAAGGCCTAGCACTTGACACCTCGCCCTGCTGCGGGTTTCCACGCCAACACAGGCCTCAATGTACTATCCGAGCAATAACCCATCCATATTACGTGCGGACATAAACAAAATGCCCGCAAACGGGTGGAATATTTCTGGAAAAGGCACCTGTTTCCCAGACCATTTTCCATATACTATCTGGGGGCGGAGAAAACGTGCCGGAAGCCAAAGACAACGCGTTCCGACGTGTCCTCAAAAGCCTGAGCCGGCGGTCGCGGACCAAGAAATTCGATTTGCTGAACAAAGTATTTTGCCCGCGCCCGGAAGATCGCGTGCTCGACGTGGGGGCGAGCGGCGAGGTGTTTCTCCAGTATTCCCTGGAAGACGTTTACCCGCATCCCGAGCGGATTGTGGCGGGCGGGTACGAAGCCCGGGAAATTCTAGCGGCGCGCCGGCATTATCCGCAGCCACAGTATGCGCTGTTTGATGGCTGCACGCTTCCCTTCCCGGATCAGAGTTTCGACCTGGTGTTTTCCAACGCCGTCATCGAGCACATCCTGGGGCCGGGCCGCCAGGAGAAATTCGCCCAAGAAGTCATGCGTGTGGGCAAGAGCTGGTTTGTGACCACTCCCAATTTCTGGTACCCCTTTGAAACCCATCATCACTTGCCGTTTTTCCAGTTTCTGCCCCGCCCCATGCAGATGCAGTACAACCGCTTGCTCGGCACGCACATTCCCAAGGGCACTGTTCAGGAACTGGGACTGCTTTCCGCGCGCCAGTTGCACCGCTTGTTCCCCACCAGCCGGATTGCCAAAGTGAGGGTCACCTTCTGGCCGGAAACCCTCGTGGCGTATCACATTGCCGATTGTCGATTGCCGATTGCCGATTGAAAACGTTCAGTAGTTGACTTCCGAGGCTGCTTGCGCACAACCGGAAATCGTCAATCGGCCGCTCACATTCGTCAATCGGCAATCAGCCATCGGCAAACCCTTGATTCCCTTCCCACACGGTGTGAAAATATAGGGGAGCGGGCCTTTTCCGGCGCGAGGTTTGGATGCAAAGTGGCCTTCTTCATTCGGCCATCGACCATCGGCAATCGGCAATCAGATGATCAGCGGACTTCCATGGGGTTTGGCGTTATCGAGCGGGGTTAACACCTACCTGCCGCTGTTCCTGCTCGCCCTTTTTGCGCGATTTGGCCACGTGATTCATCTTTCGCCGCGATTTGCATGGCTGGCTTCGGACCAGGCCATTTTTATTCTGGGCGCGCTGACGCTCTGTGAAATTCTCGCCCAGAAATTTCCGGTGCTCGACAATGTCTGGGACTTCCTGCACACCTTGCTGCGGCCCCTCGCCGGAGCGCTGGCCACCGGCGCCACGCTGAACACCAACAACACCGCGGAAATTGTGCTGGCCATGCTGATGGGCGGAACGCTGGCGGCCGCGGCGCACTCCACCAAATCCAGCGTGCGCCTGATGAGCACTTCCAAAAGCTATGGAACGGCGAACTTTGCCATCAGCCTCGGCGAAGACGCGGGCGTTCTCACCACCACGCTCCTTTCCGTCTATGCGCCCTGGGTCATGCTGGTCATTGTCATCATCTTCGTGGTGTTATTTGTTTTCTTCGGGCCGCGCATTCTGCGAACCCTGGCGTTTGACCTGGGCATTGCCGGCTCCGCTTTGGGCGGAATCTTCCGCTGGGTTTTTCGCAGGAAGATTCAAGCGAACCTCAAGGAAAGCTTGCTGGAGGTCGCCCCGGAGCGTCTGGCGGAGTTTACGCTGCTGCTGGAGCGGAATGAGGAGTTACTGGGAGCCTTGCCGGGCTGGAGACGCTCCCCGGGCGGGCCGCGCCGCACCTGGGTTCTGCTGACGTCGCGGCGCATGCTGTGGATTGAATCGCGCCTTTTCCGTAAATCCAAGGCGCAATCCCTGGATTACAGCGAAATCCTCCTGGCCAGACGCCGCAACATGTTCCTCTACGCGCGCGCCGAATTCCTGACGCAGCAGCATGAAAACTTCACCCTCACGGTTGCCCAAGCTCAGACCAAGTTCGCGGAGATGGCCGTGCAGATGATTTCGCACCTCGCCGGCCTGGATATCCAGCCCTCTCAGCCCACCCCCCAAGCCGCTCCGCGGCTTGCCGAGCTGCCTCGCTAGCTGGCTTCCTTTTGCGGTTCCCAGTAAACCTCTCCGCGGATGGATTCCTTGGCGAAGCCGCGCCGGCGCAAAATCCCTTTGCCGTTTTCGATCATCTGGGGGTGGCCGCAGAGATAGACCGTGGTGTTTTTAGGTTCGAGATTGAGGGCATCGACGTACTTGCGGAGGATGTCTTCCACGCGCCCGACTTCGCCCTTCCATTCGGGGTCTTCCCACGGCCGGCTGATGACGGGGATATAGCTTAACCACGAAAATTCCTGGGCGAGGGCTTCCAGTTCATCGCGATAGGCAAATTCCCAGGAGCGGCTGGCGGCTTGCAGCACCACCACCTTGGCGCCGGGAGGGCGTCCCTGTCGCGCCTCGCGCGCCAGCGCCCGGGCCATGCTGACGTATGGAGCAACCCCTGTCACCGTGCAAACCAGAAGATGCTGCTTATGCCTGCTCTTGCCGTCAAAGGCGAAGTTCCCCTTGGCGTTACGCCGCATCAACAAGGTATCGCCCACCTGGCGGTGGTAAAGCGGCGGGGTAACCCGGCCTCGCATGACGAGCTCAAAGAAAAACTCCACTTCCGCCTCATGCGGGCTCGAGCAGATGGAGTACGCCCGCTCCACCACCTTGCCTTGCTCTTCGATTCCCAACGTTGCATACTGGCCCGGCTTAAAAGCAAGGGGGTGTTCGGGGCGAACCCGGATGGACCACAAATCCTCAGTGTGATCCTTGCGGAAGATAATCCTCGCTTTTTGGAACCTCTCGGCGGAAGCCGTCATGCGGTATGAACTTGCCCCCTTCAATCAGTTTGCGGAACTGGCGCACACTACCCCGCGGGCGGTGTGGGAACTCGACCGCGGAGGCTTCGCTCCAAGTACCTGAATGGATTGCCCACCCTCTCAGAATCTCAGAACTCCGGGCGTGGGTCAACTGGCGAAAGATCGGGTGAAGGATCGGGCGGCGCCGCCCACGCGTCATGGCTGGAGAGGGCGGCGCCCCAGGTTGATTAGCCAGCCGACATCGCATGGAATTGCCAGACGGCAAGAATTCCGATCCAGATCAATCCCACAACCAGGGCGGTGGCAAAAGTTTTCCCCAGGAACTTTTCCGTAACTTGTTTCCGCCAGGCACGGGCGCAGACAATCACCAGGGCTACAGCCGAGAGGATGGCGAAGCCGTGCAGCGGTGTTTCCAGTGGACCGGACGGTTTACCGCTCAGGAATCGGAACATCGCTGCGAAGTCGCTTATGAACCCCCCGGTCAGCAAGCTATAAGCAAACCAGAGGATGGGAGCAATCATGCCCATCATGTAAGGGAATTTGTCCTCGCCGAAGAAAACCATAACCGCAATAACCACGATGATCGTCGATTTCAGCAGCTCGTAAATGAAAAGCTGGGGAAGGGCGAAGGCACCGGCAACCACAAGAACCAAGGTCAGGAAGGCAGCAAGAAACACCCCTCGGTCAGACATAGTCGCACTCCTTAAAGTTAGCGCTTGGATCGAACCTCACGCCGCCCCCGCGCCAGGCGTATCCCCGCCGCACTAGAACCGGGATTTCTGCCGGCGTTGTGGCGTCGCAAGCCTCATTCACCGCATATCGAACCGGACAACCGTAAAACGGCGCAAGTATACCACACAGAACCAACCGGAAAGAGGAAAGGCAAAGATAAAGCTCAAACAAAATCGGAAGACTTGGAGAGCGCCAGCCTCAGTAGCTGAGCTCACGATAAGCGAGAATCTTGGGGGAGGTGTTGGCCGAACTCGTACCGGAGGAAGTCCCGCCACTGACATTGGGGAGAACCTGGGCCACAATGCAGGAATTATACGTAGCGTCAATCGTTGCCCCGCCCAAAGACGTTGGCGAGCTAAGGGACATGTTGCCGCCGCTGAGCATGGAGCCGCTCAGCGTGATATTCCCTAAGGAAGCAGGAGAGAAACTGATCTGGCCGTTGGCGATGATCACTCCCTGATAGTTAAGATTGCCCGATACGGACAGGTTGCCATTGACCAGCAGAAGTCCGTACCCCGTGTTGCCGGTGCCGGTGATGGTAAGCGGCTGATCGGCATAAACGATTTGGGCGGTCCCGGAATTCCCCCCGGAGGGCTGCGTGCCCAGCGTCGTACCCGTGGCCGTGTAGCTTGTTCCACTGAAGGTCACGTGGTTGGGATCCACGGAGGTAATCAGGGTGGCGCTCGTCTGGTACTCCGAAATCAGCGTGGCCACCGGCAGCGGAAAAGGCGCGAGGAAGGCTTGCATGGCGGGATTGCCGGTGATCGTCGTCGCGGATGAAGTTATTGAACCAGCCGCCGAGATTCCCGGCAAGGGCGCGACGGGAGCCGAGCAGCCTCCGCTTCCCGTATTGCTGTCGTTGCCGCTGATGATGATATTCGGCGGACTACTCCCGTGACTACCACCACTGAGAACCCTGCCCGAAAATGTTGCTGAACCCGCAGAAGCGAGCGTAGCGATGGGTGAGAAGGCTCCTCCCGCTGCTCCCGCCACCTCCGTCTGTAACATCTTCATGACTTTGGTCGAATCCACCGCCAAGGCGGTAAGAACATAAACCAGCGTTGCGTTGGTGGAGGAAAGGGTCTGCTGCGTCCCGTTCCAATAAATCGGCGTCTGGCTGAGGACTCCGTCCTGATTGATGTCCGTATTTGTCGAGGCTTCGGTCATCAGGGTAATCCGGACCCACTTATAGGGGATGGCGGTGGAGGTCCCGGCGCCCGGTTGATCGCTGTTGAGGGTGGAGACCGTGGCGGACGCAAAGCCTCCCGGGAATTCCGTGGAGTATTCGGAGTCGTAGTAGGGCGACGAGAGGTTCGTGGGCTGAACGGGATCCGAGGATGTGCTGTTCACAATGTAGAGCACCTGGGTGGTCGAACTGGGCAGCGAAGGGGTGATGGTATCCGGCGCCGAGCCATTCATGCGTCCACGCGCCTCCTCAAGCCCCCCCAAGGCGGCAAAAAACACGCGCCCCTGCCCCTGGGCGGTCTGCCCCATGCGAACCTGACTATCCGTCAAGAGGACCAGCGAGATCGCCAAGCCGCTGAGGATGAGGATAATGATCACGGCAAGCAACAGGGCAATTCCCCGGTCCCGAAAATCTGCCAGGGTCCCCCGGGAAAAGTTCACCGCGCCACCGGCGTTCATCTGCAACGCCGGGGAATCAGGTTTGCGGGTCTCGGCCTTTCTCGTCGGGTGCGGCATGGCTCAGAAGTTCATCCTGGGACAGGTTGCCGTCAGGGTCACGGACGCGGTGGAACCACTCTCGCTGCCGCTGGACTTAAGAACCAGATTAACGTAGATCGTCTGCACATTTAAAGGGAACGGTTGATTAACGGAGGGATTGGTATCCCACGCAAACAGGGGCGTCCCTTGAATCTGGTTCTGGACGTTATTCAACAGGAGAGTGGTTACCGTCGGTGACGCCAGCGTTCCGTTCGACTTTACCAGGGTAATATTCCGGTACAAATTCTGTGAGCCGGAGGCAACGACGTACTCAATTTGTTCCACGGTCCCGTCATTATTCGTATCGGCTTGAAAGACCACATCGTAGGCCGTGAGCGTTACGAACGGCGTGGCCACCAGTCCCGGAGAACTGGTGACCGCAGACGAATAGAAGAGTTTGGAGGAGGGATAGCCCGCCATGCGGAGTTCCCGGGTCATTTGGCTGAGGGCCGTAGTCCCGCTGTCAAACAAGGTCGAAGTGCTCACGCGAAGCTGTACACCTTTATAGCTTTGCAGCACCAGGGCCAGCGCGATGGCGGTAAGAGTTCCAAACAAGGCCACCACCATGACCAGTTCGATGAGGCTTGTACCCGTATCCGGGAAATTCGTTTCACGGGGAATGGAGCCTGTCCCCTTCCTCGGTAATGCCTTGCCCGGTTGATGTTTTCGTACCCACATAAATCCAGATTTCTAGGGGGCGGTCAGGGTCTGGAACTGCACGACGGGCGCCAGCCCTCCAGTCAAACTTACGGGCTTCCCCGCCAGGATGGTTTTCTTGCCATTGCTGGCCGTCACCGTGATGTTCCAGCGGATGGAGTACTGGAACCCCAAGGGATCCGTCAATTGCACCGAGAACCCCACCGGAGCCGCCTGCGTGAAGTCGATGAGCCCCGATGCGGTAAGCGGATTCCCACAACTTGTTCCCGGCGATCCCGGGCACGCCACATCCACGGTATTGCCGTTCAAATCCGTAAAGCTTCCCGAGGAGGCGGAGATATTCTGGCGAATCTGGTCG
>Ga0326727_10022718_pt1 | contig 12075 bp, 6 predicted proteins | sample MB2enrmetagenome_FD_207643 | JGI IMG/M metagenome (GOLD analysis project Ga0326727, IMG submission 207643) | Lab enriched peat soil microbial communities from McLean, Ithaca, NY, United States - MB29MY | ecosystem: Environmental > Terrestrial > Soil > Wetlands > Peat | place: USA: New York... | reverse complement strand
CCCCGAAGCAAAAGAAGGGTTCCAGATGCTCGTATCGGAAGGAAAAAATCGATTTGGCAGGCAGACATCAAACGCCGGTCAGCGCCCAAAAAAAAATAAATCTGCCTCTTGACATGGCGGATGTTTATCTGCTTTTATTTAGGGGCAGTTCCTGAATCTACTGGCACGCTTGTGAACTTGAATTTTCGTCGCAGGACGTGTGCGGTTGGCTTTTCTTGACGGTGGCTGTTTTCCGGCACCCCCTCCAAAGTGGTTTTTGCAAGGGGTTTTAAAGGGAAAACGCGCCGTTTTACGGTAGCGGTCGAACACTCTGCGTTGCGACGCCGCTGCAAGACAGGTTAGTGTTGTGGGCTTAAAACTGGATGGCTACCCAGAGACTGGTGACGAGGGAGACGTTATGCGCGTATCGGAATTCGGACGGTGGTTTCGCTTTCTTTCTGTAGTTTCACTCATGCTGTGCGGGTTCAGCATTAACTCGTGGGCTTCGTCAAACTGCTCCGCGGCCCCAACCAACATCAGCGCAGTTTCGACAACGACTTTGAGTCCGGGGGGTGGGTTGCTTCAGCAGGTGGTCCCCTCCACGGTTTCGGTGATCGCGGGGAGTACTGTCACTTTTACGATTCAAGCCACGCCTCCCGCAAATTGCACGATCACCAACTTCCAGTGGGACTACAACACTTCAAGCGGGTGGCTGCCCTTCACCAACGGGACGTTCCCGGTTGGCGGCACCGCGACGATCTCGAACGCGACCCAAACCAATGTCGGCGCCACAGTACCAGTCTGGTCCGCGACTTTTACCATCACGGGTGTTCCCGCGGCCTTTTACAACGGCTTGCAGATCAGCGCCACCGCGACTGACAACGACGGCCTGGGCGATTCCTCGCGCAGCAACACGGTGACGTTGAGCGTCGCCTCGCAGGGATGGATCCCCGACTCTCCGGGCGATAATGTCATTTACAATTCCACCGGCTCTCCTCTTGGCTATAACTATCCGCCCGCCCCGCTTCCTTCCAATAGCGGCACCTATGAGCGCGGCACGCTGTTGCCCAGCGGCCAGATTCTTGCCATCGGTTTCGATCCTTCAAGCCCGACCCACACTGAAACCATCAACGTCGACGTCACACCCGGCATCGGCGACGGCCTACCCGACTGGTGGGTTGCGTCGAGCGTGAACCTCGACGCGACTTCTGTAGCTCCTGGTAATGCTGGGTGCAATATAAATAATGCGCAGCGGTCCACCGTGACGTTGTTGCCCACCGGGAGCGTCCTGATTGCAGGCGGGCTCATCGGAACGGGTGACACGGCTTACGCTTGCCTCTGGACAGAGGGCCATTACGGCAACGTCGCCAACACCGCTTACGAGTGGACTCCCGGCAGCCTCACCGCGGGACTGGAAGACACGATTTACGAGACCGGCAGCCTGAATACGCCCAGAGACGCGGCTACCGCGACCCTGCTGGGTAACGGTTTGGTTCTGATCGCCGGCGGCGCAAGCAATGGCCGAGTGCTGAATAGCGCGGAACTCTTCAATCCTGCCGCCGGACCCAACGGAACCTTTACCCCGATTCCCTATCCCATGACCAGCCCCCGTTACCACCACACGGCGACCCTGCTCCCCAACGGGCTGGTCCTCATCGTGGGCGGCAACGACACCACGGGCGCCAATACGCTGGACACGGCAGAGCTCTACAATCCGGCCGCACCGGCGGGCACCAATCCATTCACGCCGACTTCGGGCACTCTCTGGGCACAGCGCGCCTATCACGCCGCGACCCTGCTGGCCGATGGCAACGTCCTGATCACGGGCGGCGTCGACGAAGCGGGCGTACCGGTGGGTAGCACCGCGGGCAGCGGCTCTTCGGCCGAGATCTACGATCTTGCCGACGGAACCTTCTACGAGGTTAAGGCCGCGATGAAGAACCCCCGCAGCCAACATACCGCCACCTTGATGGAGAACGGCAAGGTTCTCATCGCCGGCGGAGCCATCACGAACGGCTGGTTGAACACGTCTGAATACTTCGATCCAACCGCCGGTGGCGCCGTCTCGAACAACGACACGCTGGGCACATTCGCGTGGACCACGCCTACATTGAATACCTCGCGCGATCGTCACGACGCGTGGCTGGCTCCCAGCGGAATGGTTGTTGTGGCCGGCGGCACCACCACCGCCGACGCAATCGTTCCCACGGCGGAAAAGTTCGGCGATACAACCGCCGGAGCGCCGCTCGTGCCCAACGCCAGCATCACCTTCGGCACGGTTGCCACGGGCAACAGCGTGTCCACCCCAATCACCACGGCTTATGTTGGGCAGACTCTCGCCGCCTTCTGCGGCCCGGTCAACTCCAACGGAACCAGCAAGCAGAATCCCTACGCTGGTTTCGACGAGGTGAATTTTGCCTGGGTGGTTGAGAGCGGCAACGCCACCAACATCGCGTACCCCAACTGGCCCGACACGGCGGAGATCAGCTTCACCGTCACCGGTACAGGTGGCAATATCGTGATCAGTTGCCTGGCCACCAGCATCTATGGCATCCCGTCGATCGTGGACAACGTCGGCAATCTACCCATCTTCGTTCCTGAAAGCCAACTGTCGATTACCGGGACACCTAACCTCACCGTCTCGCTGACCTCGTCGCCAGTTGAAACGACAGGCGTTTTGAACGGCCTTGGCGAGGGCACTCCCGATCCGACCAATACTGCGAACCCGTACGACTACACCACCATCGCAGCGGGCGGCAGCGCCAACTTCGTCGCGACCATCTCCCCAGCCCAGACCACGGGTGCTTATACCTATACGTGGCAGGTCAAGGCCGGCGGGACGGGTCCATGGACCACTATCGCGGGTCCGGGCGCCGCTAGCACCTACCCAATCACCGCTGCTCTGCTTAGCTGGAACAACAACGTCTATCAGGTGATCGCAACCGGCACCGGCGCCAGCGGCGCGGGCGGCACCTTCACCAGCAATCCGCTGATCTTGAAAGTGGTTGGTCCGCCCGCGGTCTCCGTGTCCGTTGGCCCGGCTGACATGGGGCCCTCGGGATCGTGCACTAGCCCGTTGAACCCCGCGCTGGCAGGAGGACAAAACGTTACGCCATGCAATGAGAATGAGAGCGCCGAGGCGGCCTATACCGCAAGCATCACTCCGTATCCCGCCGGCTCGGATATCGAGTATCAGTGGTGCATGGGAGACCTGCCGCCATACCCGCAAATCGGTGGCAGCGAGTACCTGGAATATTACATAGGCCTCTTCACAGTGAACGCCAACCTTGCCAGCAACCTCTGCGCGCCGAACGTCCCAGCGCCGGGAACAGGGGCAGGGGCAACGAATCCGGGTCCATTTGGCGCCATTTACGGGTTTGACATAGATGCTCCGCCTAATTACCCCGATTCGCTCACCTACACCCCAACCCCCGCGGCCGGCGTAAGCCCGTATTTCTACGTAGTGGCTTTCGACAGCATCCTGGGCGTTCCGGGGCAGCCGGTTGCCAGCAATCAAATGACTGAGACTGTCTGGGCCGCATCGCCGGTGGTCATCACCAACAGCACCAGTTGCCCGGTCTACCTGGCGTCAATATCCAAGGCCAACACGGCGGCAAATTGCGCGGCCTACGGCGGCAACGCCCAGGTCGATCCGACGGTTGACCAGAATAACCCCGTCACTCTCACCGCAACCTTCACGGGCTCGGCGTGGCCGGCGTCCAATGCCGACCCATCGTACCAGTACACATGGGTGTACCAGAACGCCATTCAAGGCTGGAAGCAATTCCCGGCCAGCAATTGCGTGACGCTCAACCCGTGCGATCAGGTCCAGATTTCAGCGGCCCAAGTGGGATCGGACGGCTTGGAAATCAAGGTGTACGTCACCAGCGGCCCCAACACCTGGCCCGGATACGTAGCCGGCAACTCGGTTGCGTCTGCGAACCTCGTGACATCGCCCCAGGTGAATCTACAGGTCATTCCGGCTACCACTGTAAAGGTCACGGAGACAGCCACGGATCAGGCCAATCCTAGCCCGGTTGCGGTTCCGACAATTGTTCCGGTTCCGATTCAGGGTCACCAGGTGGTCTTTACCGCGACCATCAGCGGACCTTATGACAACGCCGGGGTCGATGCCGGCCCGAACTGCTCTGCGCCGAACAACACTGCAGATTGCGTGGATCCCAACGCAACCTACACCTGGTACCAGGAACTTGTTCCCGGAACTCCGAACCCGCCAACCGGCACGGGCAGCGCACCGTTCGATACGCCCATTCAGACCGGTCCTACGCCGAGCAACAACTTAACCGTTCCAGGCACCTGCGACTCAGCATACGTCGTTTCCGGCAACACGTTGACGATCAACGACCTCTGCCTGGCCGATGGTCCGCCTCCTAACGGCACCTATTACTACGCGGTCGCCGGGTATACGGAGAACGGCATCAACAACGTCTCGACGAGCACCAATGCAATCAACCTCGTCGTCAATTGGGATCAGGTCACCAGCATCGCGGCAAAGGACCACACTCGCTTTGACGCTATGAGCGTGAACCTGCCGACCATCTACCTGGCCGCGCCCTACGATGTTCCTGGGGCCTTCTGGGTAGCCGGCGGACAAAACTCCACCGGGGGCGTTATCTCCAACAGCGCCATCTACAACAGCAACTCGAACTACAATGGCGGCACAAGCGCCACCTCGCCCGCGGTCCCGGCGAACGACAGCACCACCGGCTCCTTTGTCGGCGTTCCCGGCTCATTCGTAGCAGGCCCGCACCTGGATGGAACGGCCACCCTCTTCCTGAGCAGCGGAAGCGGGACCCCCGAAATCGCCATTGTTGGCGGCTCCGACGGTCAGGACGCCCAGAACGGCATCGAGTACTTCGTGCCTACTTGGAGCGTAGGTCCATCCGCTGCCTACACAGGCGGCAGCTATGTTGGTCCCTCGACGCCGTCGTACAGCGTGCCCAAGGCGCCTCTTGGCGGCGTGTATAGCGGTACCGGTTTGCCGCCCATCACTCAGCAGGTTGCCGCTCACCTGCCCAACCAGTCGATTCTCATCGCTGGTGGACAAAACGGCGACTACGACACGTTCTACAACAACGCCTGGATCTTGACTCCGGGCGCGACTCCGGGCACCGGCACCGACGCGCTGGCGTTGTCCGATGCTACCTTGAGTGTGGCTCGTGCGGCCAGCAAGGCGACCACCCTCAATGACGGACGCGTTCTGATCACCGGCGGCGTGGATGCTACCGGCGTCGACAACGCTGTTGACATCTACGATTCGTCCAAGACAGACGAGAACACCTACGTCGAGTACCCGGCGCCAGGGAACACCACTTACCCGTTGGGCATCTATAACCTGAGCGATAGCCATCTCCCGTCGAACAACACGTCGGGCGACTTCATTGCCCAGGCAATCTGCACCAACCTCAACGCTCCCACGCCGTGCATGGAGTCGCCGCGTCTCTACCACACACAAACGCTGCTCCTCGACGGCAGGGTGCTGATCACCGGCGGTATCAATCAGAACGGAGTGGTCCAGGGTTCGATGGAAATCTGGGATCCGACGGCCAACCCAACCCTGTATGGAACCGCAGGCGGCTTCTATCCTGTGGGCGCCACGGCAGCTAGCCCAACCACATCGCACCCCGGCACGCTGCTAACTCCGCGCATGATGGCATCGGCAGTTCTGCTGCCCAGCGGCAATGTCCTCGTATTCGGCGGGCAGGATCCGTACGGCAACGTGCTGACCTCGGCTGAAGTCGTCAACCCGAACTGGACCTGGGCGGCGAATAACACGTCAGCCAGCGTCCAGGTCAACTCCCTAACCGAGGCCCGTGAGCAGGCCACCGCGACCCTGTTGGGAAGCGGAGAGGTTCTGGCTACCGGCGGCGTCTCCAGCTCCACCGATACCGGAACATTGGGCGAGATCTTCAACGCCCTGCAATTGCAGGACACGCCCCCGGCTCCGGAAGTTGACTCTGACCTGGTAGTTCCCGCAAACCTGTTCGCAGGCCAGTCGGGCTATGCTACCGTCACTGGGGCAATTTCACCCTTGGATCACCTCACCGATTACAGCTGGTTCGCAGAGCAGACCAGCCCCAGCGCTTCGATTCTCGCACTCACCATGCAAGAGCCGACTGCGCCCTCAACCCAGGCTCTAAGTCCGTTGTCAGCCGAAGCCGGCTTCACCACGGCATCGACGAGCGCAACGCCAAGCACCGCTGATACGCAGGTGTCAGTCTACGTCATCGACTCTCTGGTGACGAGCCAGTACGGTTTGACCTACTTGCTCAGCCAGGACGTCACAACATGGGTACCTTGCGCCGCAACCTACGGTGGTGTACCGGGAGACTGCTACACAGCACCGCCCGTCTGCACACCGGCAACCTCCGGCGGTATCTCTATCACTAGCACCACCGGAGCCGACCCAACGCTGGCCGACATTGCAGACTCAGCGACCGGGCAGTGGGATGGCTACTTCAGCGTCACAGGTGGGACCGGCACAAACACCGTCACCGGCGTTTGGAGCGCTACACCATCGTCGACTGACATAAGCACGAACGGCTGGGTCGATGGAGGGGGCAATGCCGAACCCTACCCAACAGTCAACGGGACGGGCGGCGACACCGGCATCATTGTTGACAAACTCGGAATCGCCTCAATCAAGGTGAAGGTCACGAACAGCTGCGACAGCAGTTCGTTCACCCTGACCTGGACCGGCACCAACACAGCAACCTACTAAGCCAGTTCCCAGGTCTTCCCTGGGAGTTGCGAAACAAACCAACTGAACCGGCCCCGTGGAGCAACCCTCCACGGGGCCGGTTCTTTTAAGGCGCCTTCACAGATAGTGCGGCTTTTTGACTCCCTCCTTGAGGGCACATACAATCGTATCTATCAAAAGCATTACGGTCCTTGGTCTTCACCCCTTGACGAGCATGCGCTCCCCTCCGGGCGGAAGGATCCCGCGGATCGCAACACTCTCCGAGGTTGGCGATGTCGCTGAGAGGATACTGGGCTTACGATCTTCGCATCCACACCGAGTTGGAGTGTCCGGAGCTTCCTTCGCTTGCCGTCGATAGCGGAGATCCCGATGTGACAGTGCGCCTGCTGCCCGCGAGAGCGGACGCTCTGGAGGCATTGGAGAATGGCTACTACGAAGTTCATTCCGGCGTCTTTTCTCTGGCCATTCCGGGGGTCGCTCATTATCGAGTCGAAGAAGGGCAGCGGATTTTTGTAACGCCGCTTCCGGACGCGCCAACCGACAAGGTGCGCCTGTTCCTGCTCGGCTCGGCCATGGGCGCGGTCCTTTATCAGCGGGGGCTGTTTCCCATTCACGGCAGCGCTATCGAGACACCGTGGGGGGCGATGATCTTTGTTGGAGCGCAGGGCGCCGGCAAGTCCACACTGGCCGCACAGTTTCACCGAAAAGGCTACCGTCTGCTCTGCGACGATGTCTGCGCGGTGGCATCAACGCCGGAAGGCTTGCGGATTCTTCCCGCGCTGGCGCAGTTGCGGCTTTGTACGGATGCGTATGAGCGTCTCGGGTTTGAAGGCGGCGCACGTTTCGACGTCGACAAGTTTGTGGTGCCCATCGCAGATGGTTACTGTTCGCGGCGAATGCCGCTGCGAGCTATTCATATTCTTTCCGACCACGACGGCGCCGCGCCGGAATTCAAAGTGCTTCGCGGATTTGAACGAATACAGCGCCTATTTGAGAATCTATATCGTCCGCACTACCTGAAAGGCCAGACGACGCAAAGCGGTCTCATGCGGATGGCCGCGCTCATTGCGCAACAGGCGACTATGATTGAGGTTAAGCGGCGGCGCGATGCGGAAGCAATCGGGGAGCTGGCCGGCTTCTTCGAGTCGGAGTGGACGAAGTGCTTTGGCCCTCCTCCACCTCCTCCCCCTGCAAAGGAGAATGACTGAATGCGCACCTTCCACCCGGATGACAGGTTGTCCCGCACTGAGGGGATGCTCTCTACGGAGCTTGACGAGGAAACCGTTCTGATGAGTATCGATGCCGGTGCGTATTACGGACTGAAGGGGCCGGCACGAAGCATTTGGGAGAAGTTGGAAGTCCCCTTAACCTTCTCGACTTTAGTCGCGAGGCTGGTCGAGGAATATCGGGTAACGCCCGAGGTCTGCGCCGCGGATCTGGAGGGTTTCCTGGCGCGGATGGAACAGGAAGGCCTTGTGCGTGTGGAGTGATCTGAGACGGGCAACACGGCTACCCGGTGTCCGCAGACGGCTTCTTTGGGAAGCGCTGGTTGCATTGCTGATGGCGCGGGCCGCAATGGCATTATTGCCTTTCCGGCGTATTGCGGCCTGGCTGGGAGCGCCCGGCGCCGAAAGTCCTGCCACGGAGACAAGCGAAGAGACAATCACGGCGCAGGCGGTTGGCTGGGCGGTGGGCGTTGTGGCACGGCGAGTGCCGTGGGATGGGCGTTGCCTTGCACAAGCGCTCGCCGCCACTGGAATGCTGCGCCGGCGCGGCCTAGAGGGGACTGTAAGCTTTGGCGTTTCACAGGGCAAATCAGCGGGATTCGACGCTCACGCGTGGCTCCGCTTCGGTCCTCTGATCGTCACAGGCGGTCCGGACCACGAGCGCTTCAGGGCGTTTACAACGTTCGCGCGGAGAAGGCCATGAGCGGCATTTACGGCATTTATCAATTTGATGGCGCGCCGGTGGCTTCTCAGTGGCTGGATCGAATGAGGGATGCAATGGCCTACTATGGTCCCCACGGAGGGGGCTCAAGCGTCGAAGGAACGCTGGGGCTGGGACATCTGCTGCTCGAGGTCAACCCGGAAGATGCGTTTGAATCGCAACCGGTGGCGGGAGAGCGCGGGCCGGTGGTGAGTGCTGCCCGCCTCGACAACCGGGCAGCGCTTCTTGAAGCATTCAATGTATCTGCTCTGCAAGCTTCGCGGCTGTCCGACGGTCACCTGGTAAGTCTGGCCTTCGATCGCTGGGGTGACGAGCTGAGTTCGCGCCTCCAGGGAGATTGGGCGCTGGCCGCCTGGGATGCTCGGCAACGCCGTCTTCTGCTGGCCAGGGACGCCTCTGGAAACGCGACTCTTTATTACTACGAAGGCAAAGGCTTCATAGCTTTCGCATCCAGCCTCAAGGCCCTGCTCGCGCTGCCCGGTGTGATCAAGGAGCCCGACCGCCTCCGCCTTGCCCAGGTGCTTGTGTCCTGGCAACACGATGCGCAACTGACCGCCTACAAAGGCTTCCGGCGTCTGGTGATGGGCCACGCCATGACGGTTCATCCCGGTGGGCAGATACACGGCTGGCGCCATTGGACTCCGGAAGGCCGCGATCAGCTCAACTATCGCCGGGATGAGGAGTACGAAGAAGCCTTTCTTGAACACTACACGAGGGCGGTTCAGAGCAGCCTGCGGACACAGAAGGCCGTGGCGGCAACGCTCTCCGGAGGGCGCGATTCAGGCTCGGTCGTCACCATGGCCGCTCCGCTTCTTGCCCGCCAGGGCCGTGCCATTACGGCCTATACCTCTGTGCCGTGGCTCCCTCCTGAAGGATCCGGTAAAACCCGGCTGGGCAACGAATGGGAGATGGCCCACGCAACCGCTGCGATGGCGGGAGCGAATGTCAGCCATGTTCCAATCGATGCTTCAGGCTATGGAGTCATCCAGGGCATCGAATACCTTCTCAACGCGCACGATGGTCCAAGCCATGCGGCCAGCAACCACTACTGGCTCCACGCCATCAACGACGCTGCCTGCCAAAGCGGGACAGGCGTTGTTCTAACCGGACAGTTCGGCAACGCCACAGTATCCTGGGCTGGAAGCGGATCGGCGCTCCTGGCGCTGGTGAAGGGTTACCAGAGGACAGCATTTCGGTTGCTTCTTCGCGGGGAGCCGAATCCCTGGCTCACTCTGAAGCGGCAGGTGCTGAAACCAATGCTTACGCCGGGGCTCCGAGCTCTGCGCCGTATTCGATCTCCTCACTCCGAACCTTTGCAGGCCTATTCGGCACTCAATCTTCACATGGCATTAGAGGTGGACCTGAAAGGGAGGATGCAGGCTGCGGGGTGGGATCCAACTTTCGCTCTCTCGCCGTGGGAGGATGCGCACCTTCGCTTTTTCTGGCCCGTCTTTGGAATCGGTTTCGGTATTTGGGCGGAGATGGCAGCCAAGCATTCCTTTTCCTACGTGGACCCAACCGCCAATCTTTCCTTGGTGGAGTTCATTCTGCGCGTTCCCGACGAGCAGTTTCGTTTTCGAGGCCAAAGCAGTTGGCTCCTGCGAAGGGCATTCCGTAACCGGCTGCCCGATGCAGTCTTGAACGGCCGGCAAAAGGGGCTACAGGCGGCTGACGTTGGCCATAGGATTCTTCGTGAGCTGCCTGCATTCCGTGAAAGCCTGAGCTCTCTGGATTCGTTGCCCGAGGCACGGGAAATGCTCGATATGGCGGTTCTGCATCGGTGTCTCGACGATCTGGTGGCAAAGGTCGATCCCGAAACAACTGCAAGGGCAGGGGCCATTCTGCTTAGAGGGCTGGGCGTCGGACTGTTTCTTCGCCGCTTGGCGGATTCTCGTGCTTGAGGTTCTCACGATCCATGCTGTTTAGCCAGATTAACCGGTTCTTTCGCCAGTTGCCCGCAGGCCGTCTCGCCCAGGGCGGAACCTGTGCCAAGTTCTGGACAGCCCTAATGCGGGAGGTCGGCCATGGCTGAAACTGACTGGCTGCGGGGAACCAGCCCCGCATTCCGCCTGGTGATCGCCACCTCCTGGCTGGCCCCGGAGTCATGGCAAAAGAATCAGGAAGCAGCCATTTGCCAGGCTATTGAGGCCGGACCGGACTGGACCGAATATCTTAGCTTGGTGGATCGTCACCGCACCCCAGCTCTCAGCTGGGCCGCACTCAAGCGGGTGCCGGGCCTGACAATTCCGGAGTCCGCGCGCAAGGGTTTGCAAGAGCGCAGCGATGGCTGCCGGCTCCAGGCCGTGCGGCATTCTCTCATTCAGGCGGGAATTCTGAAGGCTTTTGACTGCGCCGGCATTCCCGCCATAACTCTGAAGGGGACGATCCTATCCCTCGATCTCTACGGAGACCTTGGACTGCGCCAGTCGAATGATCTGGACCTGGTGGTTATTCCCGACGATATCGACCGCGCACAGGCCTGCCTGGAGAGCATGGGCTGGCGTCTGGATTCCACCTACTTCCCCATGACTCCGCGTCAAATGGAAATCCTCAGGCAGGCGGAGCATCATCTTGGCTTCGTTCACATGGAACGAGGCGGGGTCTTGGAACTCCACTGGCGCAATCATTGGGATATGCCGGACGACCACGCTTCGGTTTGGGCCCGGAGAGTCGTCACTGTCTGGCAAGGGTATTCTTACCAGGTTCTGAATCCCATCGACCTTGTACTCTATCTATGCGGTCACGGCGGACATCATGCCTGGTTCCGCGCCAAGTGGCTGGGAGATATGGCGCGCATCCACACCCAAGGGCGTCTCGATTGGGAAGCGGTTTTTGAGCATGCGCGGAGTACCGGCCAGGAGAGACCTTTGCTGGCTTGCCTGAAGTTGTTGAATATCGTGCATGGGCTTCCACTCCCAGACCTTCGCGGCAATCCTTGGAAGAACCTGCCGTCCTTCTTGGTCAAGAGCCCTCTTCGCGCTCTCAAAGCTTCAAAAGATCCCATGGCTCATGGCAATCTGGAATTGCTCCCTCAACCGCGGCGGCTCCGCCTTTTTCGCTACGGAAGGCTGGCTTTGCCGCGAAGAACATGGCGCGAGCATCTATCCGAACTTACCTACTGTCGCGATGATTTCAGAGTGCTCCGTCTTCCTGACAGCCTTATCTGGGCCTATGCACCCTTGCATCCCATCCTATGGGCATGGACTAGACTCGGACGGATATGGTCGCGCCTTTGGCGCACCGGCTCGCTCGCTTCGCCTCAGTCGCAATGAGTTGGCCGTGGATCGAACGCTCGCGCCACCTTGCCCGCAAACGCAAAAACCCCGCCCAGGCAACGCCCAAACGGGATTAACGCTTTTCCTGTTCCCTAGTCCCTAGTCCCAAGTCCCTGTTCCTGCTCTTCGGCAGAGTCCAAGCGCACCAGGCGA
>Ga0326727_10022717_pt1 | contig 12075 bp, 6 predicted proteins | sample MB2enrmetagenome_FD_207643 | JGI IMG/M metagenome (GOLD analysis project Ga0326727, IMG submission 207643) | Lab enriched peat soil microbial communities from McLean, Ithaca, NY, United States - MB29MY | ecosystem: Environmental > Terrestrial > Soil > Wetlands > Peat | place: USA: New York... | reverse complement strand
GTTCCCCCAAGGCCGCAACATCACCCAATACCAATTTATCGACGATTTCAGCTATATCCTGGGAAATCACAACCTGAAGTTTGGCGAGAACTTCCGCCGCTACGACGTCAGCGACCATAACTTCTCATTCAACGACCCGGCCGTTTATTTCGGTTACACGAACAATGGTTTGCAGCAGTATGCCGATGGACTCGCTTTCCAGTACCGGCAATCCGACAATCTATCGAACGACATACCGATCGCGCTGTGGGGATTGGGTCTGTACGCGCAAGACGAATGGAGAGTTCGCCCCAACCTTAAGCTGACCATAGCCTTGCGTGGTGAGCACAACTCAAATCCGGTTTGTCAGACGGATTGCTTCTCCGAGTTCAAAGCGCCGTTCGGCAACCTGTCTTCGACAGTTGCCGCCAACGGCAACGTTCCTTATAGTGCGGATATCATCACAGGTCAGCACTACGCGTATCCCGGCGTCGACGCGGTCAACTGGTCACCCCGGCTTGGCTTCTCCTACTCGCCAGGCAAGTCAGGCAAGACGATCATCAGCGGCGGCGCCGGCATCTTCTACGACAATGTGGCCGCCGGACTGGTAGACAACCTGAATTCCGATCCGCCGTCTTCGGTTTCCATCCGCGTCCGCCCGGCCGGCGGTGTGCTGCCTTTTGATCCCGCCGGCGGCGCCGCAATCTACCAGGCCTCTGCGCGGGCTTTCAATCTCAACCAGAGCTTCAACCAGATCTCCTCCGCGCTGCAGGGGCTCGGTTCAATCTTTGAGGCGCCTTCGTTCAACTACTTCAATGGGACGCTTCATTCACCCGTTTACCAGGAATGGAATTTACAGATTCAACGCGATCTGGGTGGATCCTATGCTCTTATTCTGGCTTACAACGGGAACCACGGGATCAAAATTCCGTATTCCAACAGCTGGGGCAACGCGTACGATCCGGAAGCCTACGGACTTCCCGGCGCGCTTTATCCGACTGTCGGAGCGATCGCGCAGGGTTCGGCGCCGAATCCGAGCTATGGCACAGTCACCGAGGTGCAGAGCGGAGCGATTTCCAATTACAACGGCGCAACCGTTACACTGCGAAAGCGTCTTTCTCGCGGACTCACTTTCGACGTGAATTACACGTGGTCCCATGGCCTGGACGAAACGTCAAACGGCGGCATCTTCCCCATCAACACGAATACAGCGATCGGGACGCAGATCAGTCCCTATGGGCTGCGTCAGGGGAATTATGGCAACTCCGATTACGACATCCGGCACAGCTTGACGGGTGACTGGGTGTATTTGCCCGCTTACCATTTCGGCAACCACTTCATGAATACGGCGTTCGCGGGCTGGCAATTGTCGGGCAAGGTCTTCCTGCGGTCGGGCCTGCCATTCACGGTGACGGATAGTAACTGGAGCGGAGCCATCACCAATACCGACGCGCCAATTCTGGCTTACCCAACCGGGCCCTATACGTCGGGATGCGGGGCGTCCGCGGTGAACACACCCTGCTTGAACGCTGGCAATTTTGTTCAAAGCGGCTCGGGCTCTTTTACGGGTTATCCGGGGATTTCGCCCGAGACCCGCAATCAGTTCCGCGGCCCCGGCTACTTTGATGTCGACACGCAGCTGTATAAGACGTTCAAGCTGACCGAGCGCATTACTTTGGGATTGGGGGCGCAGGCTTTCAATCTGTTCAACCACCCCAATTACGCCGTTCCCGATAGCGGTTTTGGGGATGCCACATTTGGAAATATCCTGCAGATGGCCGGGACCCCGACGAGTCCGTATGGAAATTTCCTAGGGTTCGATTCGGCGCCGCGGTTGGTGCAGATCACCGGAAAGATCACGTTCTAGTCCAACCTATAACAATGAACATTTGGGGGGCCGAAAGGCTCCCCTTGATAATGGACCCAAGGTTCTGACACCAGGGATCTGGCTCCTTGTGTAAAGCGATATAAGGGCGTACGATAGCAATAATTATGCGCTCCTCCGTCGGCCTGTTTCTCTTTACTGCACTCGCATGTTATGCGCAAACAGCCACGCTGACCAAGGAAGCAAGCCCCGCCGAGGACCCCAACTTGCGCTCGGAAGCGGTCCGGTTAATGGAACAGGCCAATCGAAATGTGACGCCGACAGCGTGGGGATCTAACCAGCAATCGGTTCATTTCCGCGTCGGGCATCCGGATCCCGACCAACCCTACGAAGGCGATTATACCAGCGATATTGGAGGACCTGGCCAGCGTCGGCAGGAGTGGCGCTATGGCGCCTTCTACCAGGTCCAGGTCAGCAATGGCAATGCGTTCAAGACTCTGCAGGCCGAAGGGACCAGCCCCGGCTTTCTTCCCACCATCCCCCATCTCACCCCGGCTTGGGTGGGCCACTTCGACCATGAAGACATCATCCGGTCCATCACGAACAACGGCGAGGGGCGGCGTTGTATTCAATTTGTCACGGTATACGGTGACAGCCGCCAGGAGAACGAAGCCTGCGTCAACACACAGGATGGCTGGTTGGAATCCATCCGGATCGGCGATAAGACCATACGCAATTCGAACTTCTTCCGCTTTGGAAATGCGTCACTGCCCGGCCACGTGGAGCAGTTGGCCGGAGACACGCTGGTGATTGCCCTCGATCAAACCGTTACGCCCAAGGAGTACGAGCCGGACTTCTTTGGACCGCCGAATACAGTCAAGAGCTGTTCGGTGACGACCCGGCCTCTCCCGATTGAGACCCCACAGCCCGCGCCGCAGACCGCCTCGATGAATGTGATCGATATCGTATTGACCGGCATCGTGAATTCGGAAAGCCAAATCACGCATTTGAAGCCCCTGGACAATTTGCATCCGGAACTCAATCAAGAGGCACTGGACCTAGTGTCGAAATGGAAGTTCTCGGCCGGCACTTGCGATGGAAAGCCGGCAACTATGTGGGTTCCCGCGTTCGTCGTGCATTTCAAGGGACGATAGCGACTCGTACGATTGAAGCGTCGTCGGGCGGCTGGACGGTCGCCCCTCATTTCTACCTTTTCGGTCCATAGTAACGTTAACTATTGCGCTATTCCCGCCTGAATGATAGAGTGCCGAGTGTTAACCACGATGCGAATACTCTGTTTCCTCCTGATCGCCGCTGGCCCTTTGCTGAAACCGACTGACGGCTTGGCTCAGACTCCCAACGCGGACGACATGGTCTGGCAAAGGGCTACCCAAAAGTTCGATGCGAAACGGGCCGCGCTTCTTGCCGAGGTAGACAGGAAAGGCGCCCAAGGCCCGTTCCAGCCAACTTGGGAATCCCTCAAAACCTACAGGATTCCCGATTGGTATCAGGATGCAAAATTCGGCATTTTCCTCCATTGGGGCGTTTACTCCGTTCCTTCCTTCGGGAGCGAATGGTACCCGCGTCAAATGTATGTTCAAGGGAGCAAAGAGTTCGTCCACCACGTGGCCACATATGGCCCGCAATCCAAGTTCGGATATAAAGATTTCGTCCCGCTCTTCAAAGCCGAGAAATTCGATCCGCGCGCCTGGGCGGAGTTGTTCCGTAAGTCGGGCGCCAAGTACGTGATTCCCGTCGCCGAGCACCACGATGGTTTCGCAATGTACAATTCGGACCTCAGCGATTGGTGCGCGGCTAAGATGGGCCCCCACCGCGATGTGGTCGGCGAATTGGAAAAGGCCGTTCGCGCCGAGGGGCTCCACTTCGGAGCCTCCACCCACCGCGCCGAGCACTACTTCTTTCTGAACGGCGGACGGGAATTCGATTCGGATGTCAGGAATCCCGAGTTCGCCGCCTTCTACGGTCCCGCCCACGCGGGGGTAACCGACAAAAACAAGGAGGGTTGGAAGGCCCACCCAGACGCCGCCTACATCAACGACTGGCTGGCCCGCACCTCGGAGATTGTGGACAAGTACCACCCCGAGATCGTCTGGTTTGATTGGTGGATCGGAACGAAGGAGTTCGAGCCTTATTTGAAACGGTTCGCGGCGTTCTACTACAACGACGCGGCCAGTCGTGGTTCCACAGCCGCCATCAACTATAAGTTCAACGCATATCCGGAGGGCAGCGCCGTGCTGGATATCGAACGGGGCCAATTGGATAAACCACGTCCGCTGTTTTGGCAGACCGACACGTCGATCAGCATCAAGTCCTGGGGATACATCGACAACGATACGTTCCGCTCCCCGGAATCGCTGATTCAACAACTCGTGGATATTGTGAGTAAGAACGGCTCTCTTCTCCTTAACGTTGGACCCAAGCCGGACGGCACAATTCCGGAACAGGCGCAGGCGATCCTGCTGGACATGGGTCGCTGGCTTAACGTCAATGGCGAGGCGATTTACGGGACACGCCCGTGGACGATTTCGGGAGAGGGTCCCACGCAAGTGGTGGGCGGGTCTTTCCATGACACGGCCACCAAGCCTTACACCAGCCAGGATTTCCGATTCACAGCGAAGCCCAACGCGTTGTATGCCATTGCGCTGGGGTGGCCGGCCGATGGCAGCATCACCATCAAAACTCTGGCGGAGGGATCGGCGACCGGCTTAGGAGCCATTCAAGACGTGCAACTGCTGGGCTCAGACGCCAAGCTGCATTGGAAGCGCGACCGTGCCGGACTGAGGATCGAGTTGCCGGCGAACAAGACCGGCGAATACGCGTGGGCCTTTCGTATCAAGCACTCTTAACTCGCTTGCTGACAGACAAACGAAGCATGCCGGTAACGATGAAGGACATCGCCCAGGATCTCGGCGTGTCGGTGATCACGGTTTCGAAGGTCATCCGAAACCATAGTGATATCGGTGAAGAGACGCGGCGCAGGGTCTTAAAGCGCATTCAGGAGCTGAATTATCAGCCCAATCTCGCGGCCAGGGCGCTGGTCACCGGCAAGACTTTCACCGCGGCGCTGATCGTGCCCAGTCTGGTCAACCCGTTCTTTGCCGAACTCGCTACGGGTCTCACCAATGCCTTGCGGCGTAAGAACTATAGTTTGATGATGTCCTCCTCGGAGGAAAACCCGGACCTGGAGCGGCAGGAGATCAATCGATTCCTAAGCCGCCGGGTGGATGCCATGATGATCGCCTCCATGCAACTGACGCCTGCGAGTTTCCGAAACATCGAGGAGCAAAAAACTCCCTATGTACTCTTGGATCGCCGTCTGTCCGGATTGCGCGCCAATTTCGTAGGAGTCGACGACGTGGCGGTTGGACGAATCGCCACGGAGCACCTGATCGACATCGGATGCAAGCGGATCGCCCACATGCGCGGACCTGCGACGAGCACCTCCATTGGGAGGATGGAGGGCTACTATCAGGCGCTCACGCGCTTTGGGCTGACTCCGTTCAACGGCTACGTGGTGATGGGAAGGTCGCCCGACGTGGAGGCATGGAAGAGCGGCTTCGACGCAATGGGGAGTCTTCTGAGACTCGATCCGCGGCCGGACGGAGTTTTCTGCTATAACGACCCCACGGCAATCGGGGCGATCGACGCCATTCTGCGTGCAGGGTTACGCGTGCCCGAGGATATAGCGGTGATTGGTTGCGGCAATCTGCACTATGACAAGTCGTTGCGAGTACCCCTTTCGAGCGTCGATCAGCATAGTGGGGAGATCGGTGAACGGGCGGGAAAGCTATCGATCGCGCTGATAGAAGCCAAGACTTGCCCTCGGCCGAGGAGCATCATGCTGGAGCCAACTCTGGTCGCCCGAGAGTCTACGCGCAGGAACCCTTAAGAGCCACCAATCCTGATTTCGCCGTTCACGCGCAGCTCGATAACGGGCAAACGTGCTATTGAGTCAAACCAAAGATGGTCAACTGCTTATAACCTGCAACGAACACTTCGCCATTGGCCACTACGGGAACCAGGTTCGAGTCGCTTCCCAAATTGGGCCAAGCCCCGGTGGAGGCTGCGAACAGTTTGGTGAGGGTGCCTTTGGTCAGCGGATTAAATGCGTAGAGGGTAATGGCCGACTGTGCCGACTTCAGCGGGCGCGACAGAGCCCAAACGATTGGATTGGATGTGCCGTTTGACGAAATTGAGGTGAAGAATCCCCCTTGCTGGACGCTTGCGCCGATGGCTGCCCCTCCAACCTTGGTCAACTGCGCGGTGGGCGTCGTCGATACTTTCCAAACCATCAAGGTGGTGCCGCCGCTGGTGACCACGCGGCCGGCGCCGTCCGTAGGGCTGACGAAGTAAGACTGGCCGCACCAGCATGGGCCGATCGAGTAAGTGCCCAGCACGTTGTTTGTCATCGTTGAGTAGCCGCCCAGACTGTCCTCATTCATGAGATACATGCTTCCAGCCTTGCCCGCCGCGACGGCCAGGTGTGGAATCGATCCGGGTTGATCGGGTAGCACCAGGGCCCCGCCGGAACCGAAATCCGAATCATCTTCGTCCAGGTTTGCCTGATTGCTCGGCGTGAATAAGCTCAGCAAGCTCGAAAGCGTCGGTGACATTTTGACCACGCTCTCCTGAATGTTGTTGACTCCGTCGTAGGTGGTGCCGAAAGGGTCGGAATTGCCGGTGACGAATAGAACATTGCCCGCGTCGTCCGTCGACGGCGCGTACCCTGCCATCCAGATGGACGACATGAAATAGGTATTCGGCGAGGTGGCCAACTGATTGTTGAGCTGGTTGATTGGAAGCGGCGCGAGGGTTCCGGCCGTCCAGCCGAGCAGCCATCCCCGCGAGAGGTTCGCCGAGCGATCACAGAAGCTGCCAAACGCGGCATAAATGGTTCCGTTGGCGAGCAGCAGCCCGGGACGTTGACGCTGATAGGAAGCGTTGAAGTTCCAGGTGCTTCCATCCGAGAGCGTGTGCGAGGCGGTGACAAGTTGCGGCGGAATGTTGTCGGTTAGGTTCCCCAGGTTGAGCGCGTGGAGGTAATAGGCAGGTCCGTTCGAGGTTTGCGTGTAGGCCATCACGTAAAGCGTGCTGCTCGAAAGGTCGATCACAGGGGTGGAAGTAATGCCGACGTTACGAAGGGCGCCGCCGCACCCCGTGTAAGAGCTGACCGGGGTTCCAAGGGAAGGGCTCAAAAGGACTGTCCCCGAAATCGTATCGATCGCATACACGGTGTTACTTTCCGTGACGACATAAACCACTGTGTACGTACCTTGAAAACTTCCCGCCGTGATTTGGACACCCGGCACAACCAGAGGTTGTGCATCTACCTGGTCGTTAAGTTTGATCGTTTTCAGGAGGCCGAAAGCGCTGGTTCCGACGTTGGCCGGAGTTAGAACGGTCTCGGTCTGGTTCCATCCCGTGCGGTTGTTGTCGTAATGATAGGTTGTAACCGCGGTTTGAGGCGCGGCCGAGAATGCGGAGCCGAGGAAAAGAAGGGTTGCAAGACCCGCGGTCTGTGAATGCATATCGTCCCTTCCAGCCTATTGTGTCAGGCCGAAAATACTTAGCTGTTTGTAACTGGCCACAAAGACCTCGCCGTTGGCGACCACGGGAACCAGGTTGGAATCACCGCCCAGGTTCGGCCATGTACCTGCCGTCGCTTGAAATAACTGCTTCAAGGTACCCCCACCAGCTTCCGGGTCAAAGGCGTACAGAAGGAGGGGCGCTTGAGTCGAGTTTTGAGGGCGAGAGAGCGCCCAAATAATTGGATTGGACTTGCCGTTGGACGAAATCGTGGTGAAGAATCCTGGGTCCTGGACACCTGCGCCGATTGCTACCTGGGCCACTTTGCTCAACTGGGCGGTGGGCGAGGTTACTACTTTCCACAGCATGATGTTGTTTCCGCCGCTGCTCACCACACGCCCGGCGCCATCCGAAGGGTTGGCAAAGTAAGACTGACCGCACCAGCAGCCGCCGATCGGATAGGCGCCCAGCACATTGTTTTTTCTCGTTGAATATCCACCGAGGTTGTCCTCGTTCATCAGGTACATCTCTCCGTCCTTTCCCGCGGCGACCGCAAGATGAGGGATCGAGCCGGGCTGATCCGGAAGTACGAGCAATCCGCCGGAACCGAAGTCCTCGTCATCCGCATCGAGCGTGGCCTGATCGGCCGGCGTAAACAAATCGAGCACGGTGGACAGGGTCGAGGTGACTTTGACGGCGCTCTCCTGAATGTTGCTGACACCGTTGTAGGTTGTGCCGGAATAGTCCGAATTGCCGGTCACGAACAAAATGTTTCCGGCGTCATCGGTGGCCGGCGCGTAACCAGCCATCCAGATGGACGAAAGGAAGAACGTGTCGGGTGAGATGGCTAACGCGTTGTTGAGCTGGTTGGATGGGAGCGGAGCGAGAGTTGCCGCGTTCCAGCCCAGCATCCAACCGCGCGAGAGATTCGCCCCGTTGTCGCAAAAGCTGCCAAAGCCCGCGTAAATGACTCCGTTTGAAAGCAACAGCCCCGGACGTTGCCGCTGGTAAGTCGCGTTGAAATTGAAGATGCTGCCATCCGACAGCTGATGCGACGCGGTGACAATCTGCGGCTTCACTTTGTCCGTTAAACTTCCCAGATCGAGCGCGCGGAGGCGATAGGTGGGACCCGTTGAATCCTGTGTGTAAACCATCACGTATAGCGTGTTGCTGGAAAGGTCGATTACCGGGGTCGACGTAATTCCGACATTGGGGGCATTGTTACCACAGCCCAGCGGGGAGACCACCGGCGGCCCGAACTTAGGATTGAGTAACACGGTCCCGGACTTCGCATCGATGGCGTACACTGTATTGCTTTCGGTGGCTACGTACACCACATCGTGCGTGCCCTGGTGGCTCCCTGCTGTGATTTGAACCCCCGGAACAACCAGGGGCTGTGCGTCCACCTGGTCGTTGAGGGGAACTGTTTTGAGCAGCGAGAACGCGCTGGTCCCCACCTTGGACGGCGTCAGAACAGTCTCCGTCTGGTTCCATCCGGTGCGGTAGTTATCGTAATGATATGTCGTGACGGCGGTTTGCGCTTGCAGCGCCGAACTGAGCGCCGAGGCGATAAAGACTAAAGCGGCGGGCGGGAAGTTTTTCCGTATCACACTATGGACCTCAAAACCGAATTATGGCAGCTTGAAGCGACGAGAGCATTACAGATAGTACGCCCTCGGCCGCGTATTACGCTGGCGACGAGGACTGGGCGACAAAAACTGACAAAAATCTGGGTGTGTTGATAACAATAGTACCTGCGTCCGTGTGTAGCGAACGCAATTCCAGATCTATTGACTCACCCAATCGAGGCTGGTCTAATAGAGCGTACCCCCTATGCAGAACTTCACGCGTCCAGGCCTTTCGGCCGCGATATTATTCTTGTCCTTATGCGCCGCCCCAACAGCGTTTGGTGCGGCTTGCGGAGTGTCCTCCCCCAACATCACCGGCGCTGAATATAACACCTACCGAACGAGCGCGAATCTGCAAGAGACGACGCTGACGCCGGCGACCGTTCAGAGTGGGTTCGGATATTTGTTCTCGATCTCGCCCGCGTCGGGGCTGATTTTCGCGCAGCCGCTGATTATGCATAACTTCACGATCGGTGGAACTTGCCATGCGACGGTGATTTTTCTCGCCACCATGAAAAACCAGATTTTCGCCTACGATGGCGACAGTCCCAGTTCAACGCCGCTCTGGACGAGCCAGACTTTCGGAACCGCCGCTTCATCTGGATCGGTTGCGTTCCCGGCCCTTTATTGCCGCACGAACGTGGGCTTTACGAGCGTGGGGATTCTGAGTACTCCGGTGATTGACACGACTCATAATGTGATGTATTTCGTGACGCTAAACGATACACAGCAAGCCACTACGTGCACGTCGACGGGGAGCACCGGTTGGGTTTATACGCTGCATGCCATGTCCATCAGAAACGACAGCACGTTCGGCACGGACTATATTCCCGCGCATGACATCAATGAGGATCTGGCGCCCTACGGCTTCGTGGCCACGCAGGCGCTTCAGAGGCCGGCGCTGTTTGATGCGCAGGGAGGGATTTTCATCGGCTTCGGGTTTGGTACGTCCACCAATGGCGGGGGGGAAATCGAATCGAATTATCAGGGCTGGATGGCGCAATACAATTCGTGTGCAACGACCAGTTCGAGCTGCCCGACCACCACTTGCGTGACCAACACCAACTGCAGCTTCTTTTACGCAAGCGCCGCGAACCCCGGTCCGCTTTCGTCGCACGGCGCGGGCGTGTGGATGTCGGGGATAGGCCCCGCCACGGATGGTACGTATTACGCATTCTCAACAGGAAATGGGTGCTATCCGGACGCTGGGACGACGCCGCAGAACTGCTCTCCCATCATGGAAAACGGGCTGGGGGATTCGGTGATTTACCGTCCGACAAGTACAACCAACACGAATCTGGGCTCCACCTTCACACCGGAAAGTACTAACGAGTCGCCGGGCTTTATGAATTACTACGTGGACGACTACAACGACCTGGATGTGAGTTCGGGCGGTGTGATCATGATTCCGCCGGTGGCCCCGAATAAAACCAGCAGTTTCCTGATTGCATCGGGCAAGGCCGGCCAGACCTACGTTCTCCCGACTTCGAATCTGGGAGGCTATACCAGCACACCTTACCAGGGCTTTCTCTCGGCGCTCAGTACAGCCCCTTGCGCAGTTCCGTTTCCCGTTAGCCCACAGACGCCGCTTTACGGCGGTATTGTTCCCACGGGCGGGGGGTGCTCTGAAATCCACAATCCCGCATGGTGGAATCTGAGCGGGGGCACGGGCTTCTATCTCGTTTGGGGTTTCGGCGACGTGCCGCGGGGCTACTACTTCAATGGTTCCATGCTGGAAACGGCGTCGAATTCCAGCACTCCTCCCATCGCGGGGTCTAACCCTTCGCAGGGCGGTGGCGCCCTGGCGGTTTCGGCAAATGGAGGCAACAACGCCACGGCAATTCTGTGGGCCGTGACCTCGATCGGGTTCTCCTCGAAGGGCGCGTTCCTCGGTGGCGCCCTGGAAGCGTATCAGCTCTATAGCAGCGCCGGCGCTTTTGAGATCGCGCCGATTTACAACAGCGAGGAGCAATCCGGCCAGGTGTTTCACACGCAAAGGTATGTAGTGCCGCTGGTGAACAACGGCAAGGTCTACACCTCGGCGAGCACCAGCGGAAACGGCATAGTTCTGGTTTATGGGCCGTGCTCACAAGGCCCCAACGGCGCTTGCGGCGTACAGCCCAAAATGCCCAATTGAAAGCCGTTAATTCCGATCAAACGTTGTCACTAAGGGTAGGTCTCTGGAAGATCCGCCGACCATGAAGGTGTATTTGCCAGGCTGCAGTTTCCAGGCGTTGCTTGCCTCGTCGTAAATCGACAGGAACTTGGGATTTACCGTCAAGCTGACCTGTTTACTCTGGCCCGGTTCCAGCTGCACTTTGGTCCAAGCGACCAGTCGTTTGGGTGGCTCACCAGCGTCGGGCAGGGCTGCGTACACCTGCGCGACCTCGGTTCCAGGACGCTTTCCCGTGTTCTTTACCGTAAAGCTGACCGTACCGTCCTGCACCGCAAGGCCTGAGTAGCCAAAACTGGTATAGGAGAGGCCGAACCCGAATGGGAACAGCACGGGCTTTTTCTCTGCGTCGTACCATTTGTAGCCAACCTTTAAACCCTCGTCATAAGTGATGCTGAAGGTCGGCTTGGCTTCCCCGTTACCAGCCACGGCCGCCCCGCCCCTTGATCCCGGCGGAGGTGCAATGATTTGGGGATGCGGGAGATCCGATTCACTGAGAGGGAATGTGAAAGGTAGTTTTGCGCTCGGATTGACATCGCCAAACAGAACATTGGAAACCGCGTCGGCGCCCTTGCTGCCCGCGTACCACGCCTCCACGACTCCGCTCACTTGATCGATCCAGGGCATCGTCACGGCCGTACCCGTTTCGAGAACCACGATCGTTCGCGGATTGGCTGCGGCGACCTGAGTAATCAAAGTATCCTGATGGTCGGGAAGGGAGAGATTGGGCAGATCCATACCCTCGCTCATCCACTGATGGGCAAATATGACGGCGATGTCGGACTGTTTGGCGAGCGCGGCAGCACGGGCCGGTTCATCACCTGAATCGAATGTGACGTGCGCGCCTGGAGCTTTGGCGCGGATCGCCTTCAGTGGGGAAGTGGGAAACCAAACATGTTCCTGCCAGTGGGCGGGTGGGCGCC
>Ga0326727_10022716_pt1 | contig 12077 bp, 11 predicted proteins | sample MB2enrmetagenome_FD_207643 | JGI IMG/M metagenome (GOLD analysis project Ga0326727, IMG submission 207643) | Lab enriched peat soil microbial communities from McLean, Ithaca, NY, United States - MB29MY | ecosystem: Environmental > Terrestrial > Soil > Wetlands > Peat | place: USA: New York... | reverse complement strand
AAAGGGGGAAGATCTTCTTCGGAGACGCGATGGGCCGGGAGACGGCGCGGGTCAGACGGGTCCGCGCGCTTTTTGACCGTGCTCGCATCGTCTACGAGATACCGGCCGACATAAGGCGGACCATCTGGTGGAAGTTCATGATCAATGTGGGGGTGAACCAGGTATCGGCTGCCCTCCGTGCGCCTTACGGCGTCTTTCAGACCCCTGGCGAGGCGAGGCTCCTCACGGAGTCGGCCATGCGGGAGGTGGTGGCGCTCGCGCAGAAGCTGCAGATACCCCTCGGGGAGGCCGATCTCGCCGATTGGTATCCCATACTGGCCGGGCTCAGGCCCGAAGGCAAGACCTCTATGCTCCAGGATGTGGAGGCCCGAAGGAAAACCGAGGTGGAGATGTTCGCGGGCACGGTGATAGAACTGGGCAGGCACCTGGGCGTGCCGACGCCGGTAAACGGAAGGCTCTTTAACGTCATCAGGAACATCGAGGAATCATACAAGGAGGAAAGGCAGCAGTAGTCCCGACGCTCCGATGGATGCCGGGATTAAACAGCTCAGGGCTCTCGAATCACCACCTGAGTCGACATGCGGCCACCTGGGGCACCCCGCTTGCGGGTCATGAGGTTTCCGGAACATGCCATTGCGCGCCAGCAAACGATCAGCAAAGCAACTAATGCAAATGCCGGAAGGCAAAAAACCTGTGCAGGTTATTCCGGCTTGATCCACGTGCCCATGTCTTTATAGGGAAGGCTGAGGCCGAGGAGGCTTTTCCTCTCAGCCATGAACCGCGCCTTCATCCCCATCAGCCATTTCCGGTGCTCCCGGACGAACTCGATGCTCCCCACGTTCCATCCCGCCCGTCCCGTCACGGGCCTGCCGCTGCCGTCGAGGGTGAAGGTGCCGTGACAGAGGGTACAGATGAGATCGCCCCTCCTCATCCGCACGATCTCGTTGCCGCAGAACGGGCAGGACCGGCCCTTCCGTGCGGCTGCCTTCCCCCCGGAGAGCAGTTTCCCGAGCCTCGCCGCGCACCTGAGATGCTGGGCGCTCGAAAGAATCTCACCCGGCAGGGCTGCTTTCAGGCTGACGCTCGCCCTCACGTCGAGCCCGAGAAAGGCACCGAGGGTAAGGAGGGCCTGGGGCGCGCACCCGATCTTGTTCGTCATGCCGTAGGTAGTGACCAGGACGGACGGTATTTTTTGCCTCTTCTCCACCGCGGGAAAGAAGGAGAAGGCCCGATCGAGGAGCCCCTTGGCGCTCGCATGGGTGCCAAGGAAATAGACGGGCGACGCGATGATGAGAGCGTCAGCCGATGCCACCTGGTCGACCACGAAGGGGATGTCGTCAGCGATCGAGCAGCGTCCCTCGCCGATGCAGCGGTAGCAGCCGGTACAGGGCAGGATATTGAGGTCGGGCAGGCGTATGAGGAAGAGATCATGCTCCCCCGGGACCTGCCTCGCCACTTCTTTTACAAAAAGCTCGCAGTTCCCGAGCTTCCTCCGGGAGCCGATGATTCCGAGGATCCTTCTGCGCCGGGTAGTCTCGTCTTTGTTCACGTGAGCGCCTCCGTGGCCGCCGGTCTCGGGCAATTGTTGAAACCGAGCGGATTTTATGGTAAAACCCTATCTTATGAAGAACAAGAGCGCCAACCCCTTCAACAGGGGCATATTTGTCTGGCTTTTCATTATCCTGCTTATCCTATTCCTTTTCAATATTTATCATAAGCCGAAGAAGCAGTCCGACAACATGGCATTCAGCGATTTCGTGGACTCCGTGGCGGCAAACCAGGTGTCGTCCGTCATGGTCCAGGGGAAAAACGTGAGCGGCGTCATGAAGGACGGCCGGGACTTCAAGACCTACACCCCGGACGACCCCGAGCTGATGAAGCTCCTCCGGGAGCACAGGGTGAAGATCCAGGCCAAGGCCGATGATGACTCGGGCATGTGGCAGTCGATCTTCGTCTCCTGGTTCCCCATGCTCATCCTCATAGGGGTCTGGATCTTCTTCATGCGCCAGATGCAGGCGGGCGGGGGCAAGGCCCTGGCCTTCGGGAAGAGCAGGGCCCGCATGGCCAACGGGAGGGATAACAGGGTCACCTTCCAGGACGTGGCCGGCATCGAGGAGGCGAAGGGAGAGCTGGAAGAGATCATCGAGTTCCTGCGGGACGCAAAAAAATTCACCAGGCTGGGGGGGAGGATACCGAAAGGGGTGCTCCTCGTGGGACAGCCCGGCACGGGCAAGACCCTCCTCGCCCGGGCGATCGCCGGCGAGGCCAACGTGCCCTTCTTCAGCATCAGCGGCTCTGACTTCGTGGAGATGTTCGTGGGCGTGGGCGCGTCCCGTGTGCGCGACCTCTTCAACCAGGGGAAGAAGAATGCGCCCTGCATCATCTTCATCGATGAGATCGACGCCGTGGGAAGGCACCGGGGCGCGGGCCTCGGCGGTGGCCACGACGAGAGGGAGCAGACCCTTAATCAGCTCCTCGTAGAGATGGACGGCTTCGAGTCGAACGGCGGGGTCATCGTGATATCCGCGACGAACAGGCCCGACGTGCTCGACCCCGCACTGCTCAGGCCCGGCCGGTTCGACAGGCAGATCGTGGTGCCCATACCCGACGTGAAGGGCCGGGAAGAGATACTGGGCGTGCACACGAGGAAGACGGTCCTCTCGAAGGTGATCGACCTCTCGGTGATCGCCCGGGGCACGCCGGGGTTCTCGGGGGCCGACCTGGCCAACCTGGTCAACGAGGCTGCCCTGATCGCCGCGAGAAAAGACAAGCGGGAGATCGAGATCGCCGACCTCGAGGAGGCCAAGGATAAGGTCCTCATGGGCGTGGAGAGGCGGAGCATGATCATCCCCTACACGGAGCGGAGGAACGCCGCCTACCACGAGGCGGGCCACGCCCTCGTGGCGAAGAAGATACCCAATTCCGATCCCATCCACAAGGTGACCATCATACCGCGGGGCAGGGCCCTCGGCATCACGCAGCAGCTCCCCATCGACGAGCGGCATACCTATTCGAAGGAATACCTGATCGACAACATCACCATCCTCCTCGGGGGAAGGGCGGCGGAGGAGATCGTCCTCAACCACCAGACGACCGGGGCGGGCAACGATATAGAGCGTGCCACGGAGATCGCCAGGAAGATGATCTGCGAATGGGGCATGAGTGAGAAGCTCGGCCCTCTCAACTACGGGAGAAAGGAGGAGCCCGTCTTCCTGGGCAAGGAGATGCAGCGCCAGAGGGATTTCAGCGAGGACACGGCGAACGAGATAGACGCCGAGCTGAAGACAATCGTCAGTGGCTGCTTCGAGAAGGCGAGGGCCATTCTGCTGAACCACATCGATGCCCTGCACATCATTGCCACAGCCCTGCTCGACCGGGAGGTACTCGACGGGCAGGAGATAGAGTCTCTTCTCATGGAAAAGGTGCATGGCCTGGAGGAAACGGTTCAAGGATAAGCCTCTGGTGATGGGCATCCTGAATGTGACGCCCGATTCTTTCTATGACGGCGGCGCTCATTTCTCCCGGGACCAGGCTATAGACCACGCCCTGCGCCTGATCGGAGAGGGCGCGGACATCATCGATGTGGGCGGCGAAACGACGAGGCCTTTTTCCGAGCCCACCCCCCTCGAAGAAGAGCTGCAAAGGGTCCTCCCCGTTATCGAGGGCATAAGGAAAGAGTCTGACGTCCCCCTCTCCGTAGATACCTACAAGGCCGAGGTAGCGCGGGCGGCTATCGCCGCCGGAGCCGACATAATCAACGACATCTCCGCCCTGTCCTTCGATCCGCGCATGGCCGACGTGGCGGCGGAGTCCGGCCTGCCCGTGGTGATCATGCACATGCTGGGGACGCCCAGGGACATGCAGGTGAACCCCTCGTATGTGGACGTGGTGGGGGAGATCAAGGCCTTTTTTGACGAGAGGATCGCCTTTGCCAGGGCGCACGGCATAGACGAGGAGGATATCGTCATCGACCCGGGCATCGGCTTCGGGAAGCGGCTCGAGGACAACCTGGCGATCATCAGGGAGCTAGGACGGCTGAAGGAACTGGGGAAGCCGATCCTCATGGGCACGTCGATGAAGAGCTTCATAGGCCGGATCATGGAGACGGACGTCGTGGAGGAGAGAGGCGAGGGCTCGCTGGCGAGTGCGGCCATTTCCCTCTGGAACGGTGCCGATATCGTGAGGGTCCATGACGTGGCGAGGACGAAGAAGGTGGTGCGGTTCATGGAGGCCCTGATGCAAGGGGGGCGGGCGGGCTCGCCGCCATGATCCATCTCTTCAGGTGGCAGGACGTACTCGACATACTGATCGTCGCCTTCATCATCTACCGCGTGCTCCTGCTGATCAAGGGCACGAGGGCTCTTCAGCTCGTCATCGGCCTCATGGTGGTCTTTTTCGCCTTTTACCTCTCGAAGAAGCTGGAGCTTTTCACCCTTGGGTGGATCCTCAATAATTTCGTCGCCTCCATCGTGCTCGTGATCGTGGTGATCTTCCAGAACGAGATCAGGCGGGTCCTTTTCGTGCTGGGGAGGAGCCCCTTCTTCAGGAAGATCACCTATGTGGAGGAGACGCTCTTCTACGAGGAGCTGGTCAACGCGTGCACGGTTATGGGGAAGAAGAGGACCGGCGCGCTCATCGTACTGGAGCGGGAGATGGGGCTCGATGAGTTCCTGGAGGGCTGCATCAAAATCGACGCGGACGTCAATACGGAGCTGATCGTCAGTCTGTTCCAGCCCACCTCACCCCTGCACGACGGGGCCCTGGTGATAAAGGAGGGAAGGATAAAGGCGGCAAGCTGCGTCCTGCCCCTGTCTACACAGGACGGGCTGGACAAAGATTTCGGCACGAGGCACCGGGCGGCCATCGGCATCACCGAGGTGGCGGACGCGGTCTCCGTGGTGGTCTCCGAGGAATCGGGCCAGATCTCTTACAGCCACGGCGGCAACATTGCAAGGAACGTGAGCGGGGATGTGTTGAAAAAGGCCCTGAGGGAGCTGCTTCAGGGTGAGAAAAAAGGGGGCCAGGCCGTCGCGTTGTGAGCGGGGTCCTGGTTCGGGAGGCGTGGGCATCTCCATGGTCGGGGTGAAGGGCTATCTGCTCAACGAGATCAGGCTGAAGGTGCTTGCCCTCGTCCTTGCGGTCATGCTCTGGGTCTCAATGAATTACCTGGGGGAGTTGAAGATGGGTTTCTCCGTGCCCCTCACCTTCAGCAGCGTGGGCAGGGGCATGATGGTGAGGGAGGCCGACACGAAAAATGTGATGGTCCTCGTAAACGGGCCCCTCTCGGTGCTCAAGAACCTGAAGGCGGGAGATATAAGAGTCAACCTCAACCTTTCCCGGGCAGGGGAGGGACGACAGATCTTCACCATCAGGAAGGGCGACGTGGTCGCTCCGCTAGGGGTGAAGATCGAGGACGTGAAGCCCGATTACGTGGTCGTAGAGCTGGACAAGGTTGTGGAAAAACGGCTGCGCGCTGTAGTAGAATTGGATAAGCGGTGGGTGAGCGTCTATAAAGTCGCGTCCTGGTATCCCCTCTACGTCGATGCGGAAGGCCCGAAGGAATTGCTGGAGAGCAGGACCACCCTGGAGACGCTCCCCGTGAGCGGTGCCTTCAGGCAGCAGGAGGAAGTAAGGGACGTCCCTTTCGACACGAGGGCATTGCCGGGGGTGAGGGTGACGCCCGAGACCGCGAGGGTCATCCTGAAGAGGATAGGAAGGGGGCCCGCGCCTTGACGGCGGCGAGCCCCCACAGGCTCACGGACCGGAGCGTGAGATGCGGAAGCTGATGGTCAATATCGATCACGTCGCCACCCTGCGAGAGGCGCGGGGCATCCATTACCCCGACCCGGTCTACGCCGCGGGGATCGCGGAAATGGCCGGCGCGTCGGGCATAATCGTGCATCTGAGGGAAGACCGGCGTCACATCAAGGACAGGGACGTGAGGCTCATCCGGGCGGTGGTCAGGACAAAGCTCAACCTGGAGATGGCGGCCACGGAGGAGATGGCGGCCATTGCGAGGGATATCCTGCCCGACATGGTGACCCTCGTGCCGGAGAAGAGGCAGGAGCTGACCACTGAGGGGGGGCTCGACGTGGCGGGCAACAGGGAGAAGATTGCGAGGACCGTGGCGCAGGTGAAGGAAAAAGGTATCGCCGCGAGCCTCTTCGTCGATGCTGATGGGGCCCAGGTGGAGGCGGCGCACGCGGTCGGGGCCGATATGATCGAGATCCATACGGGACATTACGCCGACGCGGCGGATGAGCAGGCGAGGCGCTCGGAGCTCACGAGGATCGCGGCGGCGGCAGATCGGGGCAAGGCCCTGGGCATGGGGGTCAACGGCGGACACGGCCTCCACTATGACAATGTGGAGGCGATCATCGCGATCCGTGAGATCGACGAGCTGAGCATAGGGCACAGCATCATCGCAAGGGCGGTTTTCGTGGGTCTGGACAGGGCGGTGAGGGATATGCTCGCCCTCATGCGCGGCGAAGGGGGAGGCCATGGTGGGCGATAGGCCGGAGATCGGCGGGCCATGATCGGCATCGACATAGTCGAGGTGGCGCGGATCGAGAGACTCCGGGAGGTCTACGGCGACAAGTTCCTCAACAAGGTCTTCACCGGGCGGGAGCTGGACTACGTCATGGGGAAGAAGAGATCGGCCGAGTCCCTGGCGGGCAGGTTCGCGGCCAAAGAGGCCTTCATGAAGGCATGGGGCAGGCGCCTTCCCTGGAAAGGCATTGAGGTGCGCCCGGGCGAGAGGGGTAACCCCTATATCCTTTTTGAGGGCGAGAGGTTCGATGAGGTGAGCATATCCCACGAGAGGAGCTACGCGGTTTCGGTGGTGAGGATCGCACTGAGGGCGTGTAATGGGTGATTCTGCGGACATGCTGGTGCTCTCGCCCGAGAGGATGAAGGCGTATGACAATTACGCCATCCGCACCTGGGGCATTCCGTCCGCAGTGCTCATGGAGAACGCGGGGAGGAGCACGTACAGGCTCCTGAAGGAGGCCTATCTCGGGCCGGCCCGTAGGCTCGCCCTGGTGTGCGGCAGAGGAAACAACGGCGGCGACGGCTTCGTCATCGCGAGATACGCCCTGAGGGACGGTTTCGAGACGAGAGTGCTTCTCGTGGCTGATCCTGAGGGACTCACCGGGGACGCCCGGCTCAACATGGACCTCTACCGATCGATGGGGGGCGCGGTGACCATCGTGGCCGATGATGTGTCAGAGGCCACGGAGGCCATAAGGCGGTGCGACGTGATCGTCGACGCCCTCTTCGGAACGGGCCTCGCCAAGGATGTGGGAGGGGTGGAACGGGCCGTGATCGGAGAGGTTAACCGGTCGGGAAAGCCGGTCATCTCCGTCGACATTCCCTCCGGCCTCGACGGTCTGAACGGCCTTCCGAAGGGCGACGCGGTGAGGGCGACCCACACGTACACGTACGGCCATCCGAAGCTGGGACAGATGCTCTATCCGGGCGTGACCTACAGGGGCCGGCTGACCGTGGTCGATATCTCCCTGCCCGCCGCATGCGAGGCGGCGCTCGGGTTCGACGCGCGTCTGGTGGACGGCGATATGGTGCGCCGCCTCTTTCGGGCGCGACCTCCCGAGGCGCACAAGGGCATGTTCGGCAATCTGGCCGTCGTCGCCGGCTCCGCGGGCAAAACCGGGGCCGCTGCCATGGCTTCGATGGCAGCCCTCAGGATCGGCGCCGGTCTCGTGACTCTTGTCATTCCCGGGAGCCTCAACAGCATCGTGGCCTCGAAGCTCACCGAGGCAATGACGTATCCTGTGGAGGACCAGGGGAGGGGTGTTTTTCTGCTCTCTTCCTTTCGCGAGGTGAGGGAGTTCGCCGCCGAAAGGGATGTGGTCATCCTGGGGCCCGGTCTCGGAAGGGAGGAGGAGACCATGGCCCTTGTCCGGAGGCTCTTCGAGGAGCTGGACAAGCCCTTTGTGATCGACGCGGACGGGATCAACGCCTTCGTCGGCCACCTTGAGCTCCTCGACCATGCGCAGGGCAAGGTGGTCCTCACCCCCCATCCGGGCGAGTTCGGCCGCCTGGTGGGGCGAAGCGCCCCGGAGGTGAACGGGGACAGGCTCAATATGGGGCGGCGCTTTGCAAAGGAGCACCGAGTTAACCTGGTGCTCAAAGGGGTGCCCACCATCACTTTTTCGCCCGACGGGGAGGCCTTCATTAACCCTACGGGAAACCCCGCCCTCGCCAAGGGGGGCACGGGCGACATACTGACCGGCTTCGTCGGGGGGCTCGCGTGCCAGGGCTACACGCTGACCGAGGCAGGTCTGTTCGCCGTCTATCTCCACGGGTATATCGCCGACACGTGGGCCGGGCAGTATACCGACATGGATATGGTCGCGGGAGACCTGATCCCGGGGGTGGGGGCGGCCATCCGGGATATCAGGCATGGAACGGATAGAGTTTATATCGAAAAGTCCCTCTGAGACCATCGCCGTGGGTGAGCACATGGGAAGGTTCGCGAGGATCGGCGACCTTTTTCTGCTCTACGGTGAGCTTGGCGCAGGAAAGACCCAGCTGGTGAAGGGCCTGGCAAAAGGCATGGGGGTTGAAGATTGGCAGTATGTCCTTTCCCCGTCCTTCACCCTCATGAACCTCTATGAGGGAAGGATGGAGCTGGCCCACGTGGATCTCTACAGGCTCGAAGACGGCGACATCGATTCCCTGGGCCTGGAGGAGTTTCGCGAGAGGGGGGTCGTGGCTGTGGAATGGGCGGAGCGCGTCTCTTCATGGCGGGACGGGATAAGGACGACACTCTCGGTTGACGGGGAATTAGAAAGAACGATCGTGATGGAGGTTGGAGATGCTGGTCGTGCAGAAGTATGGCGGCACTTCGGTAGGGACGCTTGAGAGGATACGGAAGGTCGCCGAAAAAGTGATCGCCTATAAGGGGAAGGGCGCCGACATGGTCGTGGTGGTCTCGGCCATGTCGGGAGAGACGGACCGGCTTCTGCAGCTGGCCGCGAAGGCGAGCAGCTCCCCCGATGAGCGGGAGCTCGATGTGCTCATCTCCACGGGTGAACAGGTGACTTCGGCCCTGCTCGCCATTACCCTCAGGGACCTCGGCTTTCATACGGTCTCGCTGCTCGCCTCCCAGATCAGGATCGTGACCGATTCGGCTTACGGCAGGGCCAGGATTGAAGAGGTGGAGAGGGAGAAGGTCATGAGCGCTCTCCGGAAGGGGCAGATCGTGGTGGTCCCCGGCTTTCAGGGGATTGACAGCGAAGGCAACATCACGACCCTCGGCCGCGGGGGCTCCGATACCACCGCCGTCGCCATGGCAGCCTCCCTCAAGGCGGACCTGTGCGAGATTTACACGGACGTGGACGGCGTTTACACCACGGACCCGAACATTACGGCGAAGGCCCGCAGGCTGGAGCGCATATCGTACGATGAGATGCTGGAAATGGCCAGCCTCGGGGCGAAGGTGCTCCAGACCCGCTCGGTGGAGCTTGCCAGGAAGTACAAGGTCCCCCTGCTGGTGAAGTCGTCCTTCGTCGACGGGAAGGGGACACTCGTGTGCGAGGAGGTACCAATGATGGAACAGGTAGTTGTTGCTGGCGTGACCTACAACAAGAGCGAGGCCAAGATCACCGTGAGCGAGGTCCCGGACAGGCCCGGTACGGCATCGCTGATTTTCGACCCCCTTGCGGAAGCCGGTATCGTCGTCGACATGATCGTCCAAAACGTGAGCCACAGGGGGTTGACCGACATGACCTTTACCACGGCAAAGACGGACGCCAGGAGGGCCTACAAGCTCATGGAGAAGGTGGCGCATGAGGCGGGGGCGCAGGTGGTGACCGTCGACGAGGATATCGCGAAGATATCGATCGTGGGCTCCGGCATGAGGTCCCACACGGGCATTGCCACCAAGATGTTCGCGGTCCTCGCGAAGGAAGGCATCAACATCGAGATGATAAGCACCTCCGAGATCAAGATCTCCTGTGTCATAAAGGAAAAATACGGCGAGCTCGCGGTGCGGGCCCTCCATACGGCCTTCGGCCTCGACGCGGACGAGGTGGTGGAGGAGCGGTGAAGATAGAGTTCTATGACACCACCCTGAGGGACGGGGCCCAGTCTGAAGATATAGCCTTCTCGGTGCACGACAAGCTCCGGATCACGGAAAAGCTCGATGAGTTCGGGATGGACTATATAGAGGGCGGCTGGCCGGGATCGAACCCGAAAGACCTGGAATATTTCAAGGAGGTGCGAAAGCGCCGGTTCAACCACGTGCGGATCGTGGCCTTCAGCAGCACCGTCAGGCCGGGAGACCTCGCCCACCCGGAAGGGGACGGGGTCATGAGGGCCCTCCTCGACGCGGAGACCGAGCACGTGACCATCGTGGGCAAGAGCTGGGACCTGCACGTGAGGGATGCCCTCAAGGTCAGTCTCGATACGAACCTCAGGATGATCGAGGCCACCGTAGGCTGGCTCAAGGAGCGGGGCAGGAAGGTCTTCTTCGATGCCGAGCACTTCTTCGACGGGTACAAAGGCAACAGGCCCTATGCGGTAAAAGTGCTCAAGGCCGCCGAGGAGGCAGGGGCCGACGCGGTCGTCCTCTGCGATACGAACGGGGGCAGCCTGCCCTTCGAGGTCTATGACCTGGTGGCTGAGGTGCGGAGGCTCGTGTCGGTCAGGCTGGGCGTCCACTGCCACAATGACACGGAGACGGCCGTTGCCAGCAGCCTCATGGCGGTGAGGGCAGGCTGCACCCACGTGCAGGGTACCATCAACGGTTACGGCGAGCGCTGCGGCAATGCCAACCTATGCTCCATCATCCCCGACCTCGTGGTCAAGATGGGGTATGAGGCCGCACGCGCGGGGAGGCTCTCCATGCTCCGGGATTTGAGCATCTTCGTCGATGAGATCGCCAACCTCATTCCCGATAAGCACCGGCCTTACGTGGGAGACTCGGCCTTTGCCCACAAGGGGGGCATCCACGTGGCCGCCGTGAGGAAGAACCCCGTCACCTACGAGCATATCAACCCGTCTCTCGTGGGCAACAGTCAGAGGGTGCTCGTCTCCGACCTCTCAGGGGAGAGCACCATCCTCTTCAAGGCCAGAGAGTTCGGCATCGATATGGACAGGGAGAAGAAAGCCGCCAAAGAGGTGCTGAAGAAGATCAAGGAGCTGGAGCACGGAGGTTACAAGTTCGAGGGCGCCGAGGCGTCGCTCGAGCTGCTCATGAAGAGGGCCGTGGGCACGCACAGGCGCTATTTCGATCTTATCGGTTTTCGCGTCCTTGCGGAAAAACAGGAGCGGAGCCTCGCCCCCTCGGAGGCGACCATCATGCTCAGGGTGGACGGCACAATCGAACATACGGCCGCCTTCGGCAACGGTCCGGTCAACGCCCTCGACAGCGCGCTCCGGAAGGCGCTCTACAAGTTTTACCCCATCCTTCGCACCATGACCCTCGTGGACTACAAGGTGAGGGCCCTGTCCACGCGGGAAGGCACGGGAACGGTCATAAGGGTGCTCATCGAGTCGAGCGACGGGGTCCGGACCTGGGAGACCGTGGGCGTCTCGGAGAATATCATCGAGGCGAGCTGGCAGGCGCTCGTGGACAGCATCGATTACAAGCTGCTCCTGGAAGAGGAGAAAAAATGAAGCGTCTTCTCAATATCCGCGATGCCACCAAGGAGCTCAATATTCTCCGGGCCCTCGACAGCTACAGGAAACCCTTTCGGCTGCTCGGTACCTACCGGCTCATCGACGACGGAACCAAGCCCGAGGCCACGGTGAGCATAAGGGCCGACGACGGCGAGATGCACGAGGCCGCGACCGGCGTGGGCCCCGTGGATGCCCTGGCCAATGTGCTCAAGAAGTCCCTGGTCTCTATCTTTCCCTCCATCGAGACGGTGAAGCTCGTCGATTTCTCGTCGAGGATCCATGACACCAAGGCCGGCACCGCGGCCACGGTGGAGGTGTCGATCATCTTCACGAACGGGACCGAGATATGGAGCGTCTCGGCCTTCTCGGAGAACATCAACATGGCCTCTTTCCTGGCCCTGGTGGACGGGTTCGAATATGCCATACTATTACCG
>Ga0326727_10022715_pt1 | contig 12077 bp, 12 predicted proteins | sample MB2enrmetagenome_FD_207643 | JGI IMG/M metagenome (GOLD analysis project Ga0326727, IMG submission 207643) | Lab enriched peat soil microbial communities from McLean, Ithaca, NY, United States - MB29MY | ecosystem: Environmental > Terrestrial > Soil > Wetlands > Peat | place: USA: New York... | reverse complement strand
GTGATGGTCGACATCCCCGGGTTGATCGAAGGCGCACACGCGGGCTCGGGCTTGGGCGACCGCTTTCTGCGCCACGTCGAACGGACGCGCGTGCTCCTCCACTTGATGGACGGCAATCGCGAACGCGCCGAAATCGTCGCCGACAAAGCGACGATCGAAAACGAGTTACGCTTGTGGAACGCGGCGCTGCTCGAGCGCCCGATCCTCAACGTGGTGACCAAGCTCGATCTGCCCGAAGCGCGCGAACGCTTCGCCGAACTGCGCGACGAGTTGCCCGACGTCTACGGCATCTCCGCCGCCACCGGCGAAGGCGTGCGCGACCTGCTCTTCGCGGCCTATCGCGTCGCGCGCGAAACGCCCGCGCCCGAAGTCGCCGCGGGCGACGCGCCGCGTTTCGTACTCGCGCCGCGCGAACCGTTCGAGATCGAGGTGACGGCCGACGGCGCGTTCGTGGTCAGCGGCGAGCGCATCGAACGCCTCGCCGCGATGACGGATTTCGACAGCGACGAGGGCTTGGCGCGCTTCGAAGCGATTCTCGCGAAGATGGGCGTCGACAAGCGACTGCGCGACCTGGGCGCAAAAGACGGCGATACGGTGAGGATCGCCGGCCACGAGTTCGACTATTCGTGAAGGCCCGCGTTCTGGTTGCCGGCGTGGCCGCGGCGACCGCGCTGGCCGGCGCGTTCGGCGCGGGCTACGCCACGGCGCTGCATTCGTCGCCGCACGCGTCCGCGGCGCTCGCGAACAAACTCGAGGGCTACAACACGTGCCTGCGCGACCTGATCGAACAGCCGCCGCAGACGCGCCTCGAGCCGCACGCGTTCTACGTGCTCTTCGATGCGTTCTTGTCCGCGGACGACTGCGCGAAGATAAACGGCATTCCGTTTCTTTCCACGGCGGACTTCTACGCGATCGCGGGCGTGCGCTGGCTGGCCGACCCGCCCCCGGCGACCGATCCGCTGTGGTTGCATCCGGACGTTCCGCGTAAGCCTTCCGACGAAGCGGGCTGGACGACCGGACTGCGTCCCGCGGGAACCTTCAGCACCTGGACGTCGCCGTGAAGATCGGCTTGTTCGGCGGCACCTTCGATCCGGTGCACAACGCGCATCTCTTCGTCGCCGAAGCGGCGCGCGTCGAACTCGGACTCGAACGGATGATCTTTCTGCCCACGCGCGGCGCGCACTATCGCACGCCGCCGGTGGCGAGCGTCGACGAACGCTTGACGATGTTGCGGCTCGCGCTCGCGCCGAACCCGCACTTCGCGCTCGACGAAGCCGACCTCGACGACCGGGCGACGGGCTACAGCGCCGACTTGATGCCGCGCATCCGCGCGCGCTATCCGGCCGATCACCTGACCTTCGTCGTGGGCGGCGACTCGCTGGTCGCCTCGCCGTGGCAACGCTTCGACGAAGTGCTGGCCAACCTCGACGCCTTCGCGATCGCGCCGCGCGCCGAACGCGAACCGCAACGGCTCGACGCCTTTCTCGCCGGACTCAGCGGCGAGCAACGCGAGAAGGTCGTCGTCCTCGATTTGCCCGCGCTCAACGGATCCGCGACGCTGGTGCGCGCGCAGTTGGCCCGCGGCGGAAGCATTCGCTATCTCGTGCCCGATGCGGTGGCCCGGCACATCGCAACGCACGCGCTCTACGCAGGGGTGAACCGCGATGCGGACTGAGGCCGACGTACTCTTGGGCGGCGTGCCCGCGGGCGACTTGGCCGAACGCTACGGCACGCCGCTCTTGGTGCTCGACGTCGACGTCCTCGATGCGGCGCTGGCGCGCTTCGCCGCGCTCGCGGACCGGCTCGGCGTCGACGTCGCCTACGCCGGAAAGGCGCTGCTGTTCACGGCCTTGGCCGAACGCATCGCAGGCGCGGGCTTGGGTCTCGACGTCTGCTCGCTCGGCGAACTTCTGGTCGCCGAGCGGGCCCGCGTGCCGGCCGGCCGGCTGACCTTCCACGGCTGCGGCAAGAGCGACGACGAGTTGCGCGCGGCGGTTGCGGGCCGAGTCGGCCGGATCGTCGTCGACCACCGCGACGAACTCGACCGGCTCGCGGCGCTAGCCGACCCCGAGCGGCCGCTCGACGTGCTGCTGCGAATCAATCCCGGCATCGAGGCCGAGACCCACCGCTACGTGCGCACCGCCGGCGCCGACTCGAAGTTCGGCTTCGTCGAGGCCCAAGTGGCGGCGGCCGTGGAACGGACCCTGGCCGTGCCGGGCCTGCGACTCGCCGGGCTGCACGCCCACATCGGCTCGAACGTCTTCGCGCGCGAGCCCTATCTCGCCGCGCTCGAAGTGCTTTTCGAGCACTACCGGGCGGCCCGCACCGCGGGCGCGCCCCTTGGCGAACTCGTCTTGGGCGGCGGCTTCGGCGTTGCGTCGGGGGGCGGCGAGGACCGCTTCGATGCGGAGGCGATGCTGGCGGCGGCGAGCGCCCGGGTACGGGAACTGGCCGCCGAGGCGCGGGTGCCCACGCCCCGGCTCGGCATCGAACCCGGGCGCGCGATCGTCGCCGAAGCGGGCACTAGCCTCTATCGAGTGGTGACCGTAAAACAGCACGGCGACCGGCGCTTCGTGATCGTCGACGGCGGCTTGGCCGACAATCCGCGCCCCGCGCTCTATGGAGCCGACCACGCCCCGACGGCCGTCGGCCGGCGCTTCGCGGCGGAGTCGAGCGAGGCGCTGGTCTGCGGGCGCTCCTGCGAAAGCGACGAACTCGGCACGGCGACGTTGCCCGTCGACCTGCGCGCAGGCGACCTGCTGGCGCTGCGCACCACCGGCGCGTACACCTTCAGCATGTCGAGCAACTACAACCGTTTCCCGCGACCCGCGGTCGTCTTTGCCGGCGGGGGGCGCCACCGGCCGGTCATCGCCCGCGAAGCGCACGACGCGCTGCTCGCCTACGAGGTGTCCGATGCGAGCTGAACGTCCGGTTCGCGCACTCCTGGCCGTCGCGGCGCTAGCGGCGGCGGGCTGTGCGGGCGGCGCGGGCGGCAACGATCCCAACGGCGCGGTGTATGCGGCCTGGAGCGAGCACCGCTCGCGCATCGAGGTCACCGCCGACGGCAGCGTCGCGCGCATCCTGGGCACGCGCAACGGCCGGAGCGGCGAGCACGAGGGCTTTCTGCTGCACCTGCGGGGCGCGGCGGGGCGCGGTCTGACCGTGCGCGTGGAAGACAATACCGATCTCACCGGGCCGATTCCGCTGCACGAAGGCTCCGACGTCGAAGTGCGCGGCGAGTACATTTACGACCCGCGCGGCGGTTTGATCCACTGGACGCACCGCGATCCGCGGGGCCGTCATCCCGGCGGCTACGTCCGCGTCGACAGCACGTATTATCAGTGAGCGCATGAGAAGCGGAAAAGATTTTGCATTTGCGCTATACAAACGGTGCGCGGCTTTTCTATACTGAACGCATTGGAGGACGGTGCGAGAACTTCACGAGATCCTTCTGGCGAGCGCCTCACCGCGGCGCCGCGAGTTGCTGTCCTCTCTGGGCCTGCACGTGCTGGTCGTTCCGAGCGACGTCGATGAAGGAGACCGCCCCGGCTATGCCCCGCGCGACCTGGCGAGTTTGCACGCAAACGCAAAGGCGGATGCCGTCGCAGCCCGGTACGGTTCGCACGTGATCCTCGCCGCCGACACGGTCGTCGACGTCGACGGTGCGTCGCTCGGCAAGCCACTCGACCCCGCCGAGGCTGCGGCCATGCTGCGCCGCCTCTCGGGTCGCGAGCATCTGGTGCATACGGCGTATGCCCTCGTCGACGGCGCGAGCGGCCGTCGCCTCGGCGGCAGCGAGACGACGCGCGTCCGTTTCCATCCGCTCGCCGAGGACGAAATAGCGACGTACGTCGCAAGCGGCGATCCCTTCGACAAAGCCGGCGGCTACGGCATCCAGGGCCGCGGCGCAGTGCTCGTCGCCGGCATCGAGGGCGACTTCTACACGGTGATGGGTCTGCCGCTGGGCGCGGTCGCACGCCGTTTGCGCGAACTCGGCTACGCGCTTCCCGTGGAGGTTCGAGCATGACGGAACGGCGCGACACGACCTTCCTCGGCTCGTTGCGCGCGACGCTGAGCCCCGATATCGGGCTCGACTTGGGCACCGCCAACACGGTCGTCTACGAGCGCGGCGCGGGCGTCATCGTCAGCGAGCCGTCGATCGTGGCCTTCGATGCCAAGACCGACGAGGTCGTCGCCATCGGCATGGCCGCCAAGGAGATGGAAGGCCGAACCCCGGGTCGCATTCGCGTCGTCCGCCCGCTACGCAACGGTACCATCTCCGACTTCCGGGCCGCGCACGTGCTGGTCGGCTCGCTCGTCGACCGCGCTTTGGCGGCCCGGCCGCGGGTCGCTCCGCGGCTGATCGCCTCGGTGCCCGGTTGCGCCACCGACATCGAATGCAAGGCCGTCGAGCAGGCGGTGCGCGCCGCCGGCGCGCGCTCGACCACCTACGTCCCGCAGGCGGTGGCGGCGGCCGTGGGCGCCGGGCTCGACATCACCCGCATCGGCGCGCAGATGGTCGTCGACATCGGCGGCGGTACGACCGAGATCGCCATCCTGGCGCAGGCCGGCGTCATCCGCCTCTCCTCGCTGCAGATCGGCGGCAACCATCTCGACGAGGCGATCAGGCGCAAACTGCGCAACGACCTGCGCTTCGCCGTCGGCCCGCTGACCGCCGAGCGCCTCAAGATCGAGCTCGGTTACGCCGGCCGGGCGGCGGGCCGCGGCGACGCGCTGGTCAACGGCATGGACCTCGATGCGCGGGCTCCCCGCCCGCGGGGAGTGTCGGAACGCCTGATCGGAGAAGCGATGGCCGACGGGGTCGATCGCATCGTCCGGGGGGTCGTCGCGCTGCTGGAGTCGGCGCCGCCGGACGTCGGGGCCGACCTCCTCGAAAGCGGCATCATGCTCACCGGCGGCGGCGCGCTCATCGCGGGCCTCGCGGGCGAAATCGGCTTCCGCACGAACGTGCCCACGATCGTCGCGCCGGACCCGCTGACCTGCGTCGCCCGCGGCGCCGGTGAGATACTCGGCTCGCCGACCTTGCTCGAGCGGCTGCGCCCGCACGCGGACCGGCTGACGAGGTGGTATCAATCTTTACGCACCGGGATGAAAGAAAGCTATTCGCCGTAATCGGCGCGGTGGTCGTCGCCGCGCTGATCGTTCTCGTCCAAGTCGAATCGCTCCGTAGCGGGCGGACCAGTCCCTTCACCGCCGGCGTCGCCGCGTTGGCGGGCGCGGTGCAGAGCGGAGTTGCCGCGACGCTGAACGGGGCGGGCAGCGTCGCTTCGTCGCTCGGCGATCTGCCGCACCTGCGCGAGCAAAACGAGCGTCTGGCCGCCCAAAACCGGGCGCTGGCGGACGAAAACGCGCGCCTCCGCGAAGCCTTGGCGCAACAGCCCGACCTGCTGGCGCAGGCGCGCGCCGCCGAAAACAACCCCGGCGCCATCGCGGCGCGCACGATCGGCTACGACCCCGAGAACCAGTTGCGCGCGGCGACGCTCGACCGCGGCTCGCTCGCGGGCGTTCACGCCGACGACGGCGTGATCACCTCCGACGGCGTGGTCGGCCGGATCGTCGCGCTGCAGCCGCTCGAAGCGACCGTCTTGCTCCTGACCGATCCGACCAGCAAGATTCCGGCGGTGGTGCAACGCGGCCGCTGGTGGGGCATCGCTACCGGCACGGGCACCGCCGTCCGGCTGGAGTTCGTCTCGCAGGATGCGAAACTCGAGGTGGGCGACGAGGTCGTGACCGGCGACGGGCGTTCGTTCCGCGCCGGGATCCCCATCGGGCGCATCGTCTCGGTGCAGCATCCCGAAGGAGCCCTCTACCAAAGCGCCCTGCTGCAACCGGCCGTCGCGCTGGGCAGGCTTTCCAACACCCTTGTCCTTCCGCATTAGCCCACGCAGCGACGCCTGGGGGGCGCCGCTGATCCCGATGCCCGACGCGCCGCCCTGGTGGGCCACGGCGGCGGCGCTGCTGCTCGCGGTGCTGCTCCAGGCGACCACCGGGCCGGACCTGGCGGTGCGCGGTGCGGCGCCCGGGTTCGTCACCCTCTTCGTGCTGTGGTACGGCCTGCGGACCGACATGCTCGGCGGCTTCCTGGTCGGCACGCTGGCCGGCGCCTGCGAGGACGCGCTGGCCGGTTGGACCGGCGCGGCCTGGACGCTCGCCACCGCCGCCGCGGGGCTGCTCGCCGGCCGGCTCGCCGGAACGGTGGCCAGCGAGTCGCGAACCTGGCTCGTGCCCTTCGCGGCGCTGGCCACGCTGCTGCGCTACGCACTGTTCGCCCTGGCGCTGCGCGCCGAGGGCCTGACCTTACCGTTACCGGTCAGCCACCTGCACCAAGCGCTGTGGCAAGCCGCCCTCAACGCCGCGCTCGCCTTCCTCGTCTTGACGTTGGTGCCGCGCCTGCGGGTCTCGCGTGTCGGCCTCGGCTAAACCGGTCGCCGGCCTGCCCGGCTCGCGCGAAAGGCGGCTCGCGCTCTTCGCGCTGCTGCTGGTCGTGGCGCTGCTCGGCATCATCGCGCGTTTGAGCCAAGTGCAACTGGTGCAGGGCGAAAAGTTCGCGGCGGCGGCGCGCGCCAATCAAGTGCGGCGCATTCCGCTCGTCGCGCCGCGCGGCCGCATCGTCGACCGTCACGGCGTCGTGCTGGTGCGCAGCCGGCCCTCGTTCGTCTGCGCGCTCGTACCGTCCGAGGTCAAAGCGATCGACGACGTGCTGTCCGCGTTGAGCACGATTCTCAACGTGCCGGAGGCGACGTTACGGCGCCGTCTGCTGCACCATCACGGGGTCGAGTACAAGAACTTCGACGAGGTCGCGACCTACGAACCGTACGGGCCCGTCATCTTGGCCGGCGATCTGAGCGAAGCGCAGACGGCGCGACTCGCCGAAGCGCAAGCCTCGCTCGCCGGCGTGGAGATCGAAGCGCTGCCCGTGCGCGACTATCCCTACGGCCGCACGGGCTCGCACATCTTCGGCTACGTCGGCGCGATCACGGAGGACGAGTACCGCGCGCGCAAAAGCCGCGGCTACACGCCGAACGACGTCGTCGGCAAGGACGGACTCGAGTCGACGTACGACGACCTGTTACGCGGCGTCGCCGGCGGCCGCCAGATCGAGGTCGACGCGCAAGGCCGGGTGGTGCGCTCGCTCGGTCCGGTGGAACCCGTGCCGGGCAACACGCTGGTGCTGAGCATCGATTGGCGCTTGCAGCAGATCGCCGAACGCGTCGTGCAAAACGAACTCGCCGCCTGGGGCAAATCGCACGGGCGCGCGCTCGCAGGCGCCGTGGTGGCCCTCGACCCGAGCGACGGCGGCGTGCTGGCCTTGGTTTCCTATCCCAACTTCAACCCCAACGACTTCGCCGACGGCATCAAAGCCTCGACCTATCGCGCCTATCTCGACGACAAGCTGCAGCCGCTCTACGACCGCGCCATCGGCGCGGCGACGGCGACCGGCTCGACGTTCAAGATGATCACCGGCAGCGCGGCCATCTCGTCGGGCGTCATCGGCAAAGATCAAGTCCTGTACGATTCGGGCTCGTGGTACTGCCACGGCGCGACCTTCACCGACCTCGCCGCCGGCGGCTTGGGCTCGACCGACTTCGTGCGCGCGCTGGCGGCTTCGTCCGACGGATACTTCTATCAATTGGGCGACCGGCTGGGCAACGCGCGCCTGCGTTACTACGCAACGCAATTCGGGCTGGGCTCGCGCCTCGGCGTCGACCTTCCCGCCGAGTTTCCGGGCAACTGGCCGACCAACGCTTGGTCGATGAAGGTCTACGGCGTGCCGCTCGAGCCGAGCGACGCCTGCCAACTGGCCATCGGCCAGGGCGCGATGGAAGCCACCCCGCTGCAGATGGCCGACGTGACCGCGACGGTGGTCAACGGCGGCACGCTCTACCGCCCGCACGTCGTCGCCGCGGTGCGCGACCCGCAGGGCCGGATCGTGCGCCGCTTCGATCACGACGTGATCCGCCACGTTCCGGTCACGGCCGAATCGCTGAACGAGGTGCGCGAGGGCATGGACCGGGTGACCGACGCCGGCGGCACGGCCTACGGCCTGGCGATTCCGGGCTTGCCCTTCGGCGGCAAGACGGGCACCGTGGAGACCGACGGCGGCCGCGGCCCGAACACGACCTGGTTCGTGGCCTACGCGCCCTCCGCGCATCCGACGATCGCGCTCGCGGTCTTCATGGAACGCACCGGCGGCTACGGCGCCGAGGTCGCGGCGCCCGTGGCCCAGCGCATCCTCGCCGAATACTTCCATAAGCCGCTGACGAAGTAGCGCTCCGAAAAAGGAAGTCCCGGCCGGCCGGCCCGCGAAGTCGCGGTTATGTTGGCGCAATCAGCAACCGCGGCCGAGCCGCACATCGCTATTTCGGCGGGCGCCGGACGTCTGGGCAGCGAGAAGGCCTTCGACGTGCTGGCCCGCGCGCGCGAACTCGAGGCGCTCGGCCGGGACATCATCCACCTCGAGGTGGGCGAGCCCGACTTCGACACGCCCGAGCACGTCAAGCGCGCCGCGATCGAGGCGCTCGAAGCCAACCAGACGCATTACACGCCGTCGGCCGGCATCGCGCTGCTGCGCGACACGATCGCCGATTACGCCTCGCGCTTCCGCGGCATCGCGCCGTTCGCGCGCGATCAGGTCGTCGTCGGCCCGGGCCTCAAGCCGATCATTTGGAACGTTCTGAGCGTGCTGCTCGATCCCGGCGACGAGTTCGTCTACGCCGACCCGGCCTATCCGGCGTACGCTTCGGCAGCGTCGTATCTGCAGGCCAAGGCGGTGCCCGTTCCGCTGCTCGAGAGCAGCAACTTCCGGCTCGACCTCGACGAACTCGAAGCCAAGATCTCGCCGCGGACCAAAGTGCTGCTGCTCAACTCGCCGCACAATCCCACCGGCGGCGTGCTGACCCGCGCCGACTTGGAGCGGATCGCCGAACTCGCGATCCGCAACGACGTCACCGTGATTTCCGACGAGATCTACAACCGCAACCTCTACGACGCGGAGTTCTTCTCGATCGCCGCGCTCGACGGCATGCGCGAACGGACGATCCTGCTCGACGGGTTCTCGAAGGCCTACGCAATGACGGGCTGGCGCCTCGGTTACGCGATCATGCCCGCCTACGTCGCGCGCGTGGTCTCGCTGATGGGGCAGAACACGTACTCGTGCACGGCCACGTTCGTGCAACTCGCCGGCGCCGCGGCGCTGACCGGACCCGACGAGCCGGTGCAGGCGATGGTTGCCGAGTTTCGCCGCCGCCGCGACGCGATCGTCGCGCAACTCAACTCGCTGCCCGGCGTCACCTGTAAGACGCCCGAGGGCGCGTTCTACGTGTTTCCCAACGTCTCGCAGATCACGTCCGACGACGCGCGTCTGGCTTCGTACCTGCTCGAAGACGCCGGCGTCGCGGCGCTGGGCGGTTCGGCCTTCGGCGACGCGGGCCGCGGCTACATGCGCTTCTCGTATGCCGCTTCGCTCGAGACCATCCACGCGGCGCTCGAACGCGTGCGCGCCGCGTTGCCGAACTTCAAGGGATAGACCCGCCATGAACTCCGGCCCCGCCTCGATCGCGCGAGCCGCCATCGACGACCTCGACGCGCTCGCGCCGCTCTTCGACGACTACCGCACGTTCTATCGCCGTCCCGTCGAAACCGAGGCGGCGCGTGCGTTTCTGAGCGACCGTCTGGAGCGCAACGAGTCGGTCGTCTTCCTCGCGCGCGACGGCGATGCGACGGCGCTCGGCTTCGCGCAACTCTTCCCGCAGTTCTCGTCGCTCGACCTCAAACGCAACTGGCTGCTCGGCGACATCTACGTGGCCGGCGGGGCGCGCCGGCGGGGAATAGGCGCGGCCTTGCTGCGCGCCTGCGAAGAGTACGCGCGCGGCGAGGGCGCAAACACGATCTCGCTCGAGACCGCGATCGGCAACCGCGTCGCGCATCGCGTCTACGAAACGGCGGGATGGCTGCGCGAGAGCGCCTGGTACCAGTACGCGCGCACGCTGCGTTGAGGAGTGACCGAATGATCGTCATGCGCTGGGCCGTCTGCGCCGCGCTGCTGCTTACGTGCGCCGCCGGCGCGGGCGCGCAAGCCATGGGCGGCACGTCGCGGCCGGCGGTGGCGGGCGGACACATCCACAATTTCTCTTCGGTCGCGATTTCGCCCGACGGCGAGCGCGTCGTGGCACTCGAAAGCGACGAGCCGCTGGGCGACGTCACGAGGCCGCCCGCCTCGACGATCGTGATCCGTACGCTGGCGAGCGGTGCGCGCACCGCGATCGCCTGCCCGCCGAAGAGCGAGTGCCGCTTGAGTTCGCCGGTCTGGTCGCCCGACGGCAAGCGCATCGCCTACCTGCGCCGCGTCGGACGCGCGGGAGCCGCCGAAGTGTGGACGGCGGCCGCCGACGGAAGCGGTGCGAAGCCGTGGCTGCGCGGCTACAAGGGCGTGATCAACACCCCGCGCTGGTCGCCCGACGGCGCTTCGCTCGCGGTGCTGGCCACGGCCAACGCGCTCAAGGAGACCGGTGCGACGCAGGCCGGCGCGGCGCTGGTCGGCGACATCTCGGCCGTGGTGAGCAACGACGTGCAACGCATCGCGATCGTCCGCGCCGACGGCACGCTCCATTACGCTTCGCCCGCCGACCTGTTCGTCTACGAATACGATTGGATTCCCGACGGACGCGGCTTCGTCGCCACCGGCGCGCACGGCAACGGCGACGACAACTGGTGGCTGGCCAAACTCTACCGCATCGACGCTGCGAGCACGGTGGCGACGGCGATCTATTCGCCCGCGCTGCAAATCAACGCACCGAAGGTTTCGCCCGACGGAAAGACCGTCGCCTTCATCTCCGGCATCATGAGCGACTTCGGCTCCGTCGGCGGCGACGTCTACACGATGCCCCTGGGCGGCGGCGGCGTGACCGACGTGACGCCGGACATCGCGGCGTCGGCCAACGCGCTCGTCTGGGCGGGGCGCAGCGACCGCATCACCTTCACCGCGCTGGCCGGCGATGCGGCAGTTCTCGACACGGTCGACGTCGCTTCGAAGACGGTCGCCACGCTCTGGTCCGCGCCGGAGAGCATCTCGGGCGATCAAAATCTGCGCATCTCGCTCGCGCGCGACGGCTCGACCAGCGCCGTCGTGCGCCAGACCTTCGAGAAGCCGCCGGAACTCTACGTCGGCCGCGTCGGCGCGTGGCGTCAACTGACGCGCGACAACGCGGGTTTGCATGCGAACGCGCGCGCGCAGAGCATCACCTGGACCAGCGACGGTTATCGCGTCCAGGGCTGGCTGCTCGCACCGCTCGGCGTGCGCGACGGCAAGCGCTATCCTATGGTCACGATCGTGCACGGCGGCCCGTCGGCGGCGGCCGGTCCGCGGTACGTCGCGCGCGGAACCGACAAGGACATGCTCGACCGCGGGTACTTCCTGTTCTATCCCAATCCGCGCGGCAGTTACGGTCAGGGCGAAGCCTTCACCAAGGCCAACGTGCGCGACTTCGGGTACGGCGATTTGCGCGACATCCTCGCGGGCGTCGATGCGGCGGAGAAGGCCGCGCCGATCGACGATGCGCGGCTGGCCATCGGCGGCTTCAGCTACGGCGGCTACATGACGATGTGGGCCGTCACCCAAACGCACCGTTTCAAAGCCGCCTTCGCGGGTGCGGGCATTGCCGACTGGCAATCCTATTACGGCGAGAACGGCATCGATACGTGGATGCTGCCCTTCTTCGGGGCGAGCGTCTACGACGATCCGGCGATCTACGCGCGGAGTTCGCCGATCACGTTCATCAAGAACGTGACCACGCCGACGTTCGTCTTCGTCGGCGAACGCGACGTCGAGTGCCCGATGCCGCAGTCGCTCGAGTTCTGGCACGCGCTCAACACGCTCGGCGTACCCACGTCGCTCGTCGTCTATCCCGGCGAAGGGCACGGCATCCGCCAGCCCGCGCACACCAAGGACATCACGCGGCGCACCCTGGCCTGGCTCGACCGCTACCTCGGAAAATGATTACGGCAAGCGCATCGCCGACTTGACGTCGGCCAGGGTCACGCGCGCGACCGCGCGGGCC
>Ga0326727_10022714_pt1 | contig 12077 bp, 8 predicted proteins | sample MB2enrmetagenome_FD_207643 | JGI IMG/M metagenome (GOLD analysis project Ga0326727, IMG submission 207643) | Lab enriched peat soil microbial communities from McLean, Ithaca, NY, United States - MB29MY | ecosystem: Environmental > Terrestrial > Soil > Wetlands > Peat | place: USA: New York... | reverse complement strand
GCGATCCTTAAATTATCTGTACCTGGACAGCGGCTCCCTGTATCGGGCCGTGGCCTGGCAGGCCCGGCGCCTGGGTCTGGAGATAAACGACCCCGGAGCCATGGGCCGCTTGCTGCCTGGTTTTAAGCCGGGACTCCGGACCGACGCTTCCGGTTTTCACCTGTTCATCGACGGACGGGAGGTCACCGCAGAGCTGCGGACCCCCGAAGTGAGCCGGGCCGCCTCTCTGGTGGCCAAACTGCCGGCAGTGCGCCAGTGGGTCAAGGGGCATCTGCGCCAGCTGGCCCGGCACGGCGGGGTGGTGGCCGAGGGCCGGGACCAGGGCTCGGTGGTCTTTCCGAAAGCCGGGTTTAAGTTTTATCTGGACGCCACCCTGGGCATCCGAGCCCTCCGCCGGCAACGGGACTGGCAGGGGGACCAGGATCCGCCTTCCCTGGAGGAGATCAGGTGCGATCTGGCGGCCAGGGATCGTCAGGACCAGGCCCGGGAGGAGGCGCCCCTGAGGGTGCCGCCCGGCGCCATGGTCATCGACACCACCGACTTGACTGTGGACCGGGTAGTGGAGCTCTGCTTGCAGGAAATCGGCGCCAAAACAGCCGGCGCAGTAGAGCGGCGATCCGGGAAACCTTGATGGCTTGCCCTTTCGGAGCAGGGGCGCCAGTGGCGCAGGCTTCCAGCCTGTGATGGGCTCGCCCGGCTGACCGAAAGCCTAACCGGGAAGTCTTCGGCCGTGAAAGCGGCCGGTGGGAAAATAACCGAGTAAACCTGTTTAAGGGGGACAACCTGACATGGATGGTATGGAAAAAACGGAACTGCCCAACCACACCCAGCCGGAGGAAATCGAGACCCGGCCGCAACCCGAGGACGAAGCTGCCACCTCGGCGCCGGCAACTCCGGTAGAGGCACTCCCGGTGGCAATTTCCCAGGGGGAGGCCGCGCCCGAGATGTCGGACATGGAAACCATGAGCGAACTCTACGAAGAGAGCCTCAGAAGGGTTCAGGAAGGGGAAGTGGTCAAAGGCCGCATCGTCTCCATCACCAAGGACTTCGTCATGGTGGACATCGGCTACAAATCCGAAGGCCAGATTCCCATCCACGAATTCACCACCCCGGAAGGCGAAATCACCGCCCGGGTCGGGGATGAGGTCGAGGCCTTGATGGAGAGCAGGGAAGATGAAGAAGGCGCGCTCATGCTTTCCAAAAACAAAGCCTCCAAGATCAAGGTGTGGGAAGATGTCAGTTTCGCCTACAACCACGATGGCGAGGTGACAGGCACCGTGGTGGCCAAAGTCAAGGGAGGGCTTTCCGTGGACCTGGGGGGCATCATCGCCTTTCTTCCCGGCTCCCAGGTGGACCTGTCCCCGGTACGCCATACCGACCACCTCATTGGGGAGAAGTTCTCCTTCCGGGTGCTGAAGTTCAACCGCAAACGGCGCAACGTAGTGCTGTCCCGCCGGATCACCCTGGAAAAGGCCAAAAATAAGGCCAAGGCCACCTTGCTGGCCACCCTGGAAGAGGGCAAGGCCCTGGATGGGGTGGTGAAGAACATCACCGACTACGGCATCTTCGTAGACCTGGGGGGCCTGGACGGCCTGTTGCACATCACCGACCTCTCCTACGGCCGGGTGCGCCACCCCGGCGACCTCTTCAAGGTGGGCGATCCCATCACCGTCAAGGTGCTGAGCTTTGACCGGGAAAAGGAACGCATCTCCCTGGGCCTGAAACAATTGGCGCCGGACCCCTGGACCACTGTGGAAGAAAAGTATCCCCTGGGCGCCCGGGTTCATGGCAAGGTGGTAAGCCTCACCGATTACGGCTCCTTCGTGGAACTGGAACCGGGAGTGGAGGGCCTGATCCACATCACCGAGATGTCCTGGACCCGCAAGATCCGCCATCCTTCCCAGGTGCTCTCCGCCGGCGACATGGTGGAGGCCACCGTCCTGGAACTGGAGCCCCATCGCAAGCGCATCTCGCTCAGCCTGAAACAGGTTGAACCCAACCCCTGGGAAGTCATCGGCGAGAAATACCCGGTGGGGTCGGTCATCGAAGGCAAGATTAAGAACATCACCGACTTCGGCATCTTCATCGGCATCGACGAAGGCATCGACGGCCTGGTACATATCTCCGACATCTCGTGGACCAAGCGTTTCAAGCACCCCTCGGAGATCTACAAGAAGGGCCAGGTGGTACAGGCCAAGGTACTTTATATCGATAAGGAAAATGAACGCTTTTCCCTGAGCATCAAGGACCTGGCCTCCAACCCCTGGGAAACCATCGATCAGCGCTTTCCGGTGGGTTCCGTCGTGTCCGGGCCCATCACTAACATTACCGACTTCGGTCTCTTCGTGGAAGTGGAAGAGGGCATCGAAGGCCTGATCCACATCTCCGAGTTGGGGCGGGACAAGATAGCCGGCCTCAAGGTGGGGGACGCCATCCGGGCCAAGGTGATCCATAGCTCGGCCACCGAACGACGTATCGGCCTGTCGGTCCGCAAGCTGGAAACCGACGAGGAACAGACGCATTACCGGGATTATCTCCATTCCCGCACCGAAGCCACCACCAACATTGGGGACCTGATTCGGGAAACCCTGGAAGAGAAGCAGACCAAAGATAACGGGTAAGAGCCAAGGCGATGAAATCACCATCCCTGTTGAACGGCATCCTGATCGCCGTCCTGGCGGTCCTCTTTCTGGTGGGCGCCACCGTCCTCGCCTCTCAATTATTCGGGAAAGGCGCCAGGATGACCTGGGGGACCAGCCAGGAGAAGGTGGGCGTGGTGGAAATCAAGGGGATCATCTCCGATTCCCGGACCACCCTTAAACAACTGGACGACTTCAGGGATGACCCGAGCATCAAGGCCATTGTCCTGCGCATCAATTCTCCGGGAGGCGCGGTGGGCCCCTCCCAGGAAATCCTCCGGGAAGTGGAGAAAATCCGCAAGAAGAAAAAGGTGGTGGCCTCCCTGGGAACCGTGGCCGCCTCGGGAGGGTACTATATCGCCTGCGGCGCCGACCTCATCATGGCTAATAAAGGCACCGCCACCGGCAGCATCGGGGTGGTCATGGAGTTCACCAACGTCGAGGGCCTCACCAAGAAGATCGGCCTGGATTTCTTCACCCTGAAATCCGGGCGCTACAAGGATGTGGGCTCCCCCTTCCGGCCTATGACCCCGGAAGAAAAAGAATATATGCAGCACCTGCTGGATAACATCTACCAGCAGTTTTTAAGCGACGTGGCCCGCAATCGCAAGATACCCCTGGAAAAGCTGAAGCCCCTGGCGGAAGGCAGAATCTACACCGGGGAGGAGGCCAGGCAGCTGGGCCTGGTGGATGTGTTCGGCAACCTGGAGGACGCCATCGAGAAAGCCGGACGCCTGGGCGGCATCCGGGGCAAGGTGGAAGCGGCCTATCCCCCAAAGGAAAGCACCCTCCTGCGCTACCTGGTGGGCGAAGATACCGAAGAAACCCTGGCCAACCTGACGGCCTTCACTTACCCTCAACCGGCCTTCCTGCCGCCGTGGTTTAAGTAACAGTTTCGTAGGGCTAGGCAGGCCCCCGCCATCTGCAAAGATCAGAAGACCATCAAGGCCGTCGGCCCCACCCTGCCTCGGTGCTTAAATGCGCCTGTCCCTTACCAGCCCCTTCCTGCCGAGTCATACCTGATATCCCCAGAAATTTCGCTGGCGCCCGGGTTCTATTGCTAAATCCTTGCCAGTCCAAATAGCTCATTCCTCCTCACCCTGACCATCTTTTCGGGTGGGGGGAGAGGAATCGTAGGGTGGGTTATACGCACCTCCTTCTCGAGGGAGCCTTCTCCCAGCCACAGTTTTAGTCGCAGGGGCGGGTTTAAAACCGGCCCCTGCCAACCGACAGAGCGATAGTGCCACCTTCCCATAATCAGCGTTTGTGGCCGCCGCCACCGCCGGAGGGCCGGCTGACACCGCCACCGCCGGAGGGCCGGCTGACACCACCCCCTGATGGCCGGGAGGGCGCAGACGGCCGGTAAGCCGGGGCGCTTTGGGCCCGCTGGAAGTTCTGGGTGCGCGTCTCGCCCCGCTGCCGAGCGTTAAATTCCCGGTTGAGTTGACCGATATTAGAGTTGGGCTGAGTTGCCGGCCGGGAGGGCGCGGGTTGGGCTCGCCGACTCATGTCCACCGGCGGGCGGGCTGCCACACCGGCACTGGGCCTGGACCAGCTATTACCCTGGCGCTCCTGCCAGCCCTGGGGCGTCTTGCGGTAGACGTTACCGTTTTTGCCGGCAAAGACGTTGTTTTGGCCGGGCTTAACCTGTCCCGGTCTGACCTGGGCTACGGAGCCGGTTCTGCCAGGCTGCACCTGGCCCGTGGGCAAGGTCGCCTGCCGCCGGGACGCCAGATTGGCCTGATTACCAGAGCGATTATAGAGATTGGGCCGGTTCCCCGGACCGGCCACCGGACGGACGAAGGGCTGGCCGCCGCGTCGCCCCCCCTGCCAGTTGACCACATTATTATGGATATTATTGATATTGATGTTGTGATAGCCGCCGTGGCCCCACCAGCCGCCGCCACCCCAGTAGGGGCCATGGCCACCCCACCAGTTAGATTCCGCAGCGCCCACAACCATGCCGGTGAAGAAGCCCACCAGGCCGGGGACGAACCAGGTGGCCGGGTCGTAATAGGCCGGCTGGTATCCCCAATAGCCGTCGTAAGGGTCGTAGGTGGCGTCGTAGCCGTAAGTGGCCTGAGCGGGGATGTAAGTCGTGTCGGTGGCATAGGCCGGGTAGTCATAGCCGGTGCCGTAGACCACAGTGTCGTCCTGGACGTAGGAGCCGGTGTAGCCCGGGGTGTAGCCCACGTTGGCCACGTCGTCGGTGGTATCGTAGACCTTGACGTACTTGCAGTTATAGTTGGGGTTGCTGGGTGGGATGGCTTCCACCTGGGCGGGAGGCTGTACCGACACCTGCCAGGGGCCGCTGGGGGAGTCTGCCTCGTACCACACCCCCTGGTCGCAGGCAAAGTATTTCGTGCCTTCCTTGAAGACCTCCTGCCCGGTATTGATGGCATACTGCAGGTCAGTGCCGGGGATCTCCTGGAATTTGGGATCGCCGTCGTAGGTCACCTTGGTGGTGGCCTTTTTCCGGTCGATGGCCGCGGTCTGGGGAATGGAGTTGTCCAGGATCGCTTCCTGGGCCTGGGTAGTCCCGGCGACGTTCACCAGCACGAAGCCCTTGACAGAGCCTTCGGGAATCCGGGCGAAATCACCTGGCAGCCGGCTCGGGGCCACATAGGTCCAGGGGCCGTCCTTCAGGGATTTGCTGGCAAACCAGCGGCCGGAAAACAAAGTGTAATAGAACTGGGAGGTGGTATCCAGGAAGATGTTGCTCTCCGTATTGCTGATATAGAGGAGGCTGGTGTCGTCGATGGGGGTATATTCGGGCTCGCCCTCGGTGGCGATGAGCTCCGCCGGCTCCAGGCTGACGATGATCTCGGGCAGCTTACCACCCGCGGCCTCCACCTTCTGAGGGGCCGGCTGCTTCCCTTGGGCCATCTTGGCCTCCAGGGCCTTAAGTCCCTCGGGCAGGGGGCCGGCGTCTTGCCAGGGACCCTTAACCTCGACCGCCTTGAGCCAGGTGTCGCCGCCCTTCAGATAATAGGCCTTGCCAGCGGGATCATATACCATGAGGAACGGGGTATTGGCAACCCGCATGAGCTTGGAGTCGGGAAGAGGCAGCAGCTTGGGCTCGCCATCCAGGAGCACCAATACCGCGGGGTGGGTGGCGAAGATGATCTTGGGCGGTTTGGTCTGCAATTGCTTATCCGCCGCCTTTTCTTTTTCTGCCAGGTCCAGCATGGCCAGCATCCGGTCCAGGGAGATGGTGTGGCTGCGGCCCTCAATTTCTTTGGTCAGGAAATCCTGAAATTGGGCGATCTGTTCCGGAGTGGCGTTAGGGAACTTGACGTCGGTGACCTTGGCTTCGTCGATGGTGACCTGGCGGGTGTCCCGGTCGGTCACGGCCCGGGCCGTGAGCCAGACCACTCCGAATACCGGCTGTTTCGAACCCTTTTTCTGCATCGACACTGCGGCCCGGGACGTGATGCGGTCGCCTTTGAAGGTCTCCAATTGGGGCTGGTATAGGAGCACCGTGCCCTTTTCATTCTCGAAGCGCCGGGGCCAGCCCTCGCCTTCGGTCTGGGCCCAACTGCTGGGGGCCAGGACCAAGGCCATGGCAGCCAGAACGATGATCTTTTTAAGAGCGAAAGCATGACGTCGATTTTTCATGGTCGACTCCTAAGTTTATTTGAGAGAAAGGCAGTCATTTATCCTAGCTGATTATCAAAATAAGCCATCTCTATTGATAATCAATAGTTAATTATTTTTTTCAAATTTTAAATCAGGTCCGTCACCTGGCCCGAACCATCGAAACGGCAGGTCCGCGGGGGATGACCGGCGGAAGAAAAGAACCGAAGGTCAAAGGCCGCCGGGAAGCCTTGGTGGTGTATGAGTTCACGGATTTACAGGCGGATTGAAGAACGCACGGGAAAATCCTGATGGAGTGAGTGGCGATGGGATCCCAGACCGGTATGAATTACAAAATATTGATCTGTCTGGCCATGTTCATGGCGTTTCTGGCAGCACTCGGTGTGGCCCAAACCCCGCCGTAAAATTGGATCAGAAAAAGTTGAATTGGCTATCAGTATCTAAGATAAGAATTCAATAATTCTCTTCCAGCCATAGCCTAATTGCCTATTCAATAGTTGGCGTCTCTATATCGACATATTTATCTCTACTGAGTTACTGAATATACTGAGATGAAATTGATATAATTGGGGATATATAAGATAAGGATGTTCAAAATAACCGTCAGGGGGGGCGGTCCACACCCTTCAGTTAATCTTCATCTCTCCACCCTTGAATGACCAACGCGGTTTTTCCTACCTCGGCCCAATCAAATAGCCCTTCAATATAGGGCATCTCCACGTGAACGCAACCGTGGGTGGCCCACTCCTCTCTTTCGGCGGGCGGGGGCACTTCCCCTCCATGAATGGCTTTTCTTTCTTTAAGATCGAAAAATATGGAATAAGGCATTGCTGTATCGTATTTTTTTTGAATAATAATCTTCAACTTTCAATTTTACCAAATAGATTCCCGGATTGGTGGTCGTTTCATCATCACCGGTGATTACGGGAAATGCGAAAACTTTTTTGCCGTTCTCATAGGCCGCCCCCACTTGCTTGTGTTGGTTAATCCAGATTACTTTCTCATAGTGCTGGAATACCTTCATTGCCGCAGCAAGCGAAACGGCCAGATGAAGCAAAATTAGGAATGCTCAGGAGATAAAGATATTTTTCATCGGTCATTATTAATCAGAGCATTAAATAGATTATATTTTAATCGAGTAGCCGCCAGCTTTAGCATGCGCAGGCTAAAGCCTGCGGCTACAGTTAAATTCCCCATCAGGAACTTGTTTTTTGCTCTGATTAATAACTTTCAAGATGAGAAATGGTTCACTGGGTCTCGGTTTAAATTTTTCGAGCGAAGAGGCCCACTGGCCCCTTGCCCTCCCGGATGACCTCCGGGGCGTCGTCGATCAAGGAGATGATGCTGGAGGGAGAGGGCGGGATGATGCCCGCGTCGATAACCAGGGCCAGGTGCGGCTTGAACCTGTCCTCGATCTCATAGGGGTCGCTCTCCACCTGGCCGTCAGAGAGGGAGGCGCTGGTGCTGATGATGGGATGCCCGAGAAGGCCAACCAGCTCCAGGGCAATGGGGTGGTCCGGCACCCGAATGCCCACAGTGCGCCGTTTGGTCTGGAGAATCTTGGGCACCTGCCGGGAGGCCTCCAGCACGAAGGTGTAGGGCCCGGGCAGCAGGCGCTTCATTACCTTGTAGGCATAGTTGCCCACCTGGGCGTATTCGCTAATATTCTTCAGATCATGGCAGATGAAACTGAAGGGCTTGCTGGTGGGCCGACGCTTGATTTGGTAAATTTTGGCGATCCCTTTGAGATTGTAGAGGTCGCAGCCAACCGCGTAGGTGGTGTCGGTGGGATAGGCGATGAGGCCGCCTCCCAGGAGGGCCTCCACCGCCTGGCGCAGCAAACGCTCCTGGGGGTTCTGGGGGTTGATCTTGATAATCATTGCCTACCTTTGAGTTTCGAGTGTAGGGGCGACCCGCTGGATCGCCCCTACTCCTACTTCTTTTTTTTCGGTTTGCGCTTGGCCTGCTTGCCGCCCTGCTTCTTGCCTTCACCCTCTTTGGCCGCGGCCTGGACCGTCTCCGGAGCCGGGGAGGTGGCCTTGAGCCAGACCCCCTCAACCTGATCCTTGAGCCAGTGGGCGTCCCACCACTCAATGGGGTCCACGAATTCCCCCTGGAGGGCTACGGCAAAGTGGAGGTGGTCGCCCCCGGCCAGACCGGTGGTACCGGTCTTGCCCAGCACCGTCCCTTTCTCCACCTGATCACCCGCCTTCACGGCTATCTGGCTCAGGTGGCTGTACATGGAAAAGACCCCCAGGCCATGGTCGATGATCACCGTCTGGCCGTAGATGCCCAGGGGCTCCGCCAGAATCACCACCCCGCGGTTGGCCGCGGGCACCGGGCTGTTCACCAGTGAGGCCAGGTCCACCCCCAGGTGCACCTGCTGGTCCACGGTCTTGTTCCGATAGACATAGGTGCGCCGGTCCCCAAAACCGGCCTCGGTCTTGCCCAGAAAACGCTGGAAGGGGCCGGACCACAAGGGCTGGGGGCTGCTCCGGGAGCAGACCTGGCGCACCCGTTCATGGTTCTGGCGACGCGTCTCCCGATTGATCTCCAGGAAATTACCCAGGAGGTCGCCAGGCTTGGACACCGGCAGGCTGGCGGCCATCTTGCCCAGAAAAGCATCCGAGAGCTTGAGCTGGTCGCGGCGCCATTTCCGGAGCTTCACCTTCAGGGGAATCGTCTGCTTCACCTCCTGGCCGCCGGAGCGGGCCACCAGCTCCAGCTGCAGGGTGGCGGGGCCCTCCTGGGGAACCGGGAACAGCACCACGTAATCCCCGGGGGCCCCCTTGGGATTGGCAAAGCCCCGGTATAACACGCCTCCCACCAGCACCCCGGACTCCTGGACCGACTTGTTGAGGCGGTAGGCCATGGCCCCGGTGCCCCCGGCGTACAGCAGGTGGCTCACCGACTGCATGGAGACGGTGGCCGGGACCAGGTCGATGACCACCTCCCGGCTCAAGACCGCCAGGCGGCCCCGGAACATCTCCCGCCAGGAGCGATCCCGCACCGAGGCGGTGAGGGTGGCCTTCCCGTCCTTGAAACCCATGGCCTTGGGCTCCAGAGTGAAGGGGATCTCCACCTTCTCCCCCGGCTCGCCGCCGGGAGGGAATTGGCGCTCCAGCACCACCTGCTCCCGGCCGGTCTGGGTGAGGCTGACCCTGACTTCCCGCAAGCCGCTGCCTTCATCCCCGGCCTCCAGGGTGAGGGCGGTCTTAGGGCCCACCACCTCCACCGGGGTCTTGAGGCGCACCCAGGGGGCGCCGAAGGCCAGATGCTGGTACAGCAGCCATCCCAGGGCGCCCAACAGCAGCAATCCCAGGATGCCCCAGAGGGGTAGGCTCAGCTTTTTGCCGAAACGTGGGGTCGCAAGCGGGCTCATGCCGCTAATAGTATCAGGTAACCACCCGCCAGGCAAGGCGGGAACGGGATCACTCCCCTCCTTCTTGCCATTAAACCCGGGGCGGATTATTCTATGATCAGGCCATTCGGCCGTGACGAAAGATGGACGTGCTTTTCACGCCAGGTTATGGCGCCTGGTGGTGAAGCGCGCCTTAGGGCAGGAGATCATACCCGTGCCAGCGAAGACCGAGGAAATCACCCTGACCCTGGGAGGGCTGCACTGCGCCGCCTGCGTGGCCCGGGTGGAACGGGCCTTGACCGCGGCTCCCGGGGTGGAGCTGGCCACGGTCAATCTGGCCACCCGCCAGGCCAGGGTGCGTTATCAGCCTCAGGTCACCGACCTGGAGACCCTCACCGCGGTGGTCCGGGAGGCCGGCTATGAAGTGGAAGGCACGTCCAGGGAACCACACCCGCCCCGCTCTCCGGAAACCGAGGTCCTGGCCTTTCGTAACCGCTTCCTGGTGGCCCTGGTCCTGAGCCTACCAGTATGGGCCTTCATGATCCCCCCGGTGGCGCACGCCGCCGGTCTCGGGCACCGGGCCCTCCACTTCCTCCTGCTGGCCCTCTCCACCCCGGTGATGTTCTATTCCGGGGCTCCGTTCTTTGCCGGGGCCGCCAGCGCCGCCCGGCACCGGACCGCCAACATGGATACCCTGGTGGCCCTGGGCACCTCCGCCGCCTATCTCTATTCCGCCTGGGTCACCTTCTTTCCCGGTAGCGTCGCCGTCGCGGCCCGGGAGGCGGTTTACTATGATACCGCCCTGATGATCATCACCTTCATCCTGCTGGGGCGCTGGCTGGAGGCCCGCACCCGGGGACGGGCCTCGGAGGCCATCCGCCGCCTCTTCGCCCTGGCCCCGCCCCACGCCCGGGTGCGCCGGGACGGCGTCGAACAGGAAGTGCCCCTGGAGCAGGTCGTGGTGGGTGATCTGGTGCTGGTGCGGCCCGGAGAGAAGATTCCGGTGGATGGAGTGGTGGTCGAAGGGAGTTCCGCGGTCGATGAATCAATGCTCACCGGGGAGAGCCTGCCGGTGGCCAAAGAGCCGGGGGCCGAGGTTTGGGGCGCCACCTTGAACCAGCGGGGCTTCCTGGTCTTTGAGGCTAGCCGGGTAGGTGAGCAAATGGTGCTCTCCCAGATCATCCGCCTGGTGGAAGAGGCCCAGACCAGCAAGGCCCCCATTGAGCGCCTGGTGGATAAGGTGGCCTCCATCTTCGTGCCGGTGGTCATGGGGTTGGCGGCCCTCACCTTCCTGGCCTGGCTCCAGTTCGGCCCGCCGCCGGCCATCACCCGGGCCCTGACCAGCATGGTGGCGGTGCTCATCATTGCCTGCCCCTGCGCCATGGGGCTGGCCACCCCCACCGCGGTCATGGTGGGCGCCGGCCGGGGGGCCGAGCTGGGCATCCTGATGCGGGGCGGCGAGCCCCTGGAGCGGGCCTATCGCCTTACCACCGTGGTCTTCGACAAGACCGGCACCCTCACCCGTGGCGCCCTCCAGGTGACCGACATCCTCCCCTGGGAGAACTGGAGCGCCCACCGGGTCTTGGCCCTGGCCGCGGCCCTGGAGGCCAGGTCGGAGCACCCCCTGGCCGAGGCGGTGACCCAGGCGGCCGCCTTGAAAAACCTGGAGCTGCCCCCGCTGACGGAATTTCAGGCGCTGCCGGGCCTGGGGGTGGAGGCCCGGGTCGAGGGCCAGGAGGTGCTTCTGGGCTCTCTCGCCTTCCTGGCGCAAAAGCAGATCATCATCGACACCCTTAGCGCCCAGCAAGAGGAATACGCCCGGGAAGGCAAAACCGCCATCTTTCTGGCGGTGGCCGGGAAACCGGTGGGCCTCATCGCCGCGGCGGACACCCTGAAGCCCGGCGCGGCCCAAACCGTGCGGGCCTTGCAGGAGATGGGCCTGAAGATCGTGCTCCTTAGCGGCGATAACCGCCTCACCGTGGCCGCGGTAGCCCGGAGCGTGGGCATCGCAGAGGTGCTGGCCGAGGTGCTGCCCGGCGACAAGGCCCGGAAGGTGGCGAAGCTGCAGGAGGACGGCGAAGTGGTGGCCATGGTGGGGGACGGCATCAACGACGCCCCGGCCCTGGCCCAGGCCGACGTAGGCATCGCCCTGGGCACCGGCGCCGACGTGGCCGCAGAGGCCGCCGACCTCACCCTGATCCGGGACGACCTGGCCCTCATCCCACGGGCCATCCTTCTGTCCCGGCAGATGATGCGGATCATCCGCCAGAACCTCTTCTGGGCCTTCTGCTATAACGTGGTGGCCCTGCCGGTGGCCGCCGGAGTCTTCTATCCCCTCTGGGGCTGGACCCTGAACCCGGCCCTGGCCGCCGCCGCCATGGCCATGAGCTCGGTGTCCGTGGTCAGCAACTCCTTGCGCCTGCGGCGCTTTAAGGGATAAGGTTTTGTGGGGGAGGGCCAGGGGCCGAGGGCCCCTGCCC
>Ga0326727_10022713_pt1 | contig 12078 bp, 7 predicted proteins | sample MB2enrmetagenome_FD_207643 | JGI IMG/M metagenome (GOLD analysis project Ga0326727, IMG submission 207643) | Lab enriched peat soil microbial communities from McLean, Ithaca, NY, United States - MB29MY | ecosystem: Environmental > Terrestrial > Soil > Wetlands > Peat | place: USA: New York... | reverse complement strand
GGCCGGATGATCGGCCGGCACCCAGTCTTCCAGGGCCGGGGGGAAGAGGAATTGTTGTCCGTAATCAGGAGCGATGGGTTGAGCCATACGCAGTTAGACGCTCAGTCAAATAAATTGTTCAAAAAAATGGTCTGAGTTTTGAGACAGTCTCTGCCGCGCCGCCCAAATGTGAGAGACAATTTAACGGCATTTCAACGGTAAGAATCTAATCCTAATCTCCGTCGTGCAACCTGCACCCGGAATTGGTTTTCATCAGCCCCGCGCGCCTCGCGTGCTCCAGTCGGCGCCTCGCCGATTGGCCTTCCCGCATAAGTCCAACACGGTTGGGCGAGACTCCTTGGCGCGCCATAGCCTTTGGCGAGGGCGGGCGTCGAGCCGTGACTGGTTTTCCCGCTGCCTGCGATTGTGGCCTTCGTCAAGGTTCGACGGAGTCTCTGCCGTTGAGGATGTTGTCCCATCGTTTGCAACCGACTGTGGGCTGGGTGGAGTTACGAAGCACGCCTCTTGAGCGCGGAAGGGCTGAAGCCTGTCGAAGAGGCCACCCATTAGTTTTGTCCATAGTGCGACGACCAAGCCGTGCCCTTTAAGAAGAGCCCATGAAGGATATTCAAGACACTTTGTGGCAAAGCCAAGGAAAATCGGGCAGTGTCTTAATTTGAAATCGTAACCGTGCCAGTTCTTCCTTCGTACACCATCGTGTAATTTTGGAGGAAGGTTCTTCCGATAAGCGCCCTGTGAATCTGACCACCTGCAACGAGATGCACACCCGCGAACACACCATAAATCAGATGATTCAATATAGGAACATACACTTGAGCCAGGTGCATGTTTGCGTCTTGGGGTCCATGAATGCCAGAAATCGCGCGGCGGTCAACAATCGGTAAGTTAAGCTGGGCAGCAAGCAAACTGTCAATACAGTTATCTCCGGCCCCTGTATCAACAAGGGCATTTATCCCAGTTATACCAGGGACGGGTAAAGATAACGTTGGCCCAGGTGTAAAATTAGGGTCAAAGCCAATATTAACCAATAGGGTGGGCCCGTGAGCCACAAGCAAGACTGCACCGGAAGCGCCACCAGGAACATCATCAAAGCCGCACTTTGTTTGTGGCATAACGGCTTATAGTTCAACCGGTTATGTGATACATCAATGATGCAGGTAAAATTATGGGCGGCGCACCGACTTGGCGGATTAAATATGGGCCGCGACCGTAAAGCCGCACTGCATCTTTGGCCGCATCATCAAATGATATATACAAGTTTATCAGTTTACCACCCTTTAAGAGCGCCCATTTACCTGTATGTTTAGACTCCAAGTTCTGCCGCATTGCGTCGTAAGCCTCAATTTCCGACTGCAAATCATTCTCTGTAATGGTGTCTGTTTTCATAACGTGCTCTCGCTCAATAGTTTCCGCATTGCCTCTTTCAATACAATAGCATCAATTCCGCCGTTCTGCAACGTCGGGCCACATTACAGAACGGCACGCCACCATTAAAGTTTAATCCGACCAGGAAAGCAAGCTTTATCAAACGCTGGAAACGATTACCCCGCCGCCGCTAATGACAGGCATTAGCTGAACTAAAATACTTGCCGTCACGGGATAATTCCCAAAATTTTTGCTCCCTGTCCAAGAAAACGAGGTAAAAAATATTCTCCACCATGTGGCCAGCGATACAGGGCTGACCCTCAATGTGCATCACATAAATGTTTGCGTCAGTGTCAGTCTTTAAAACCCAAAGACTCCTTCGCCTTCTTTATCGCTTCGGCCTCGCCGGAAAAAGTGAAACTGGCACTATCGCCATTAAAGCCGTTCGCCCTAATGGTGACGTTGTGAATCCCCTTCGTTCTCAATTTTTCGCGGATTTCTTTTTTGGCAACCTCCAATATTGCGTATTCCGACGCAAATCGCATGCAGGTGCAGTGCAGGTGCAGGAGTGCAGTGTGCATGTGCAGGTGTCAGTTTTCACTTTTGACACTTTTTGCGGCCAATGCAGAGAAAGGCGGTACCCGTCGTTTCGTCCAATTGACGATGAGCGAGTGGGATTTGAACCGTTGGCCATTGCCATCCGGCTCCCCCCCGTCTGCGTATTTTTTTCTGCGGTCATCAGGCGCCTGAACCGTTGATAACCCATACAACGGCAGCACCTTGCAAATCATGCGTCTTTCAATGGACCGTTTTTGGCGGGGCATTATGCAGATAAACGGGGATCTCCGCCAAATTATTTTGCGTGTTTGCAAGCGTTTTTTCCGTTTTTTCGGGAGTTTTTCCGTTGCAAGCCGTTGCCTTTCAATAACAACCGCCGATCCAACCCCTCCAAAAAAAATCATACCAAAAACACTACCGTAGGTTTTCTGTCCGTTCCGCGATGTGCCATAATCGCCCCATGAATGTCGAAATGACAGGCCGGGAACGAGGGTGCGCAGAATCGGTGGCCTTCCGCCGCCAGGCCCCGCCTTATGATGAAACCGGAAGACCCGCAACGCCCGTACCCGTCATATCGGTCCCATTCCGTCCCTTCGGTCCCTTTGGTCCTTTTTGTCCCTTCTCGACCCTTTGATGAAACCGCCCTTTCGGCTGCCCATCAAACCCAATCAACTTGTCGCGCCGCAGCCTTTGGCGAAGGCGGAACCCAACCAACTTGTCGCGCCGTAGCCTTGCCGAAGGCGGAAGCCTCGGCGACGGCGGATGGCGAAGGCGGAAGTGAAAATAGGCTCCCAACAAGGTTTGATCGGACCGGAGGACGGACCGAACCGGCAATTTTTGCCTGTCCTGGCAGGGCCGGGCAGGATCGAAGGGAAAGCCCGCCAATGCGACCAAATCCGACTAAATCCGACTAAATCCGACCAAAAAAAATTTAAAGGCGCATGAAAAGTGAAAAAACACCTGCCATCCACGAACTCACAGTGGCCACTCGCCACTACTCGTCGCTTGCCGCGCCGGAGCCGCCAGGCCAAGCCGGAAGACTGATTCAACCTTGAACCTTGAACCTTGAACTTTGAACTTTGAAAATAGTTGGCAACCGGCGAAGGCCGCGTCTATTCTCCGCCCCATCCAGAAAACGGATTGAATTGAAAACTATGAGCACGAAGAGAACGAGCCGTCACCGCGAGGATTTGTCCGAGGCGCCCGATTGGTTGTTGAAAAAGAAATGCCCGCACCGCGAGAAATACCTCGCCGGCAAGCGCATCCTGCCCAAGGGCATCACCGGCAGGGAAAAGTTCCCCGACCTGATGGATGATTGCTTCCTGGCCTACAATTCCGCCCGCTTGCGCGAGGTCTGCCGCTTGTTCACCGAGCGCATGCTCCAGCCCGATGTCACCCTCGGCATGAGCTTGTCCGGCGCCTTGACCCCGGCCGGCCTGGGCTGCTCCTCCATTGTCCCGTTGATCAAAGCCGGTTTCGTGGACTGGATCGTCAGCACCGGGGCCATTCTCTACCACGATCTGCACTTCGCCCTCAATCTCCCCGTCCATGTCGGCAGCCACCTCTTTGATGACACCGATCTGCGCACCAACGACATCGTCCGCGTTTACGACGTCCTCATCGGCTACAGCGATTGCCTCATGGCCACCGACGAAATCCTCCGCCGCATTCTTATCCAGCCTGAATTCCAGAAGGAAATGGGCACCGCCGAATTGCACTACTTGATTGGCGCCTACGCCGCCGAATGGGAGCGCAAGGCCGGCCTCAAGGATGTCTCCGTCATGGCCGCCGCCTATCGCGCCGGTGTCCCCTGCTACACCTCTTCCCCCGGCGACTCGACCATCGGCATGAACGTCGCCGGCGTCGAACTGCGCGGCAACAAGCTGCGGCTCAATCCCTCCATTGATGTCAATGAAACCACCGCCCTTGTCCTGGCCGCCAAGCGGGCCGGCGGCAAGAGCGGCGTCATGCTCCTGGGCGGCGGCAGTCCCAAAAACTTCATGCTCCAGACCGAGCCGCAGATTCAGGAAGTCCTCCGCATGCGGGAATACGGCCAGGATTATTTCTTCCAGATCACCGACGCCCGCCCGGACACCGGCGGCCTTTCCGGCGCCACACCCAGCGAAGCCGTCAGTTGGGGCAAGGTTGACCCCGATCGTTTGCCCGATGCCGTCGTCTGCTACACCGACACCAGCATCGCCCTGCCCATCATCACCCATTACGCGCTGGCCCGTCACGCCAAACGTCCCCTCAAGCGCCTCTATGACCAGCGGCCCCGCTTGCTCAGGGCCTTGACCAGGGAGTATTTCGCCCACAACAAGGTCAAAATGATTGACGGTTCCGACCCGGTGATCTAGTGGAGTGTTTCAATGAAACCATTGCGCGAACCCCTCTCCCTGCCCTCTCCCCGCTTTGCGGGGAGAGGGTGGCCGCAGGCCGGGAGAGGGGTTCGTTGTCAAGGCGTGTCTGTAACAGCACACTAGGACAATGACCAAAAAGCTGTTACAGCAGATCGCCCGCAAAGAGGGCACGCCGGTGGTGGTCATTGATCACAACGTCGTCCGCGCCAACTACAAGGCCTTCCACCGGCACCTGCCCCGCGTCCAGGCCTACTACGCCGTCAAGGCCAACCCCGACCCGGCCATCGTCCGCAGCCTCTACAAGATCGGGGCCAGCTTCGATGTCGCCTCGCTGGCCGAATTCAGGCTGGTGTACGAGAACATCAAGCCGCTGCCCGCCAAGGAACAGCAGGATTTCATCTGGGACAAAATCATTTACGCCAATCCCACCAAGCCGCGCGAAACCCTCGAGGCCCTCGATCAATACAAACCCTTGGTCACTTTTGACAACCTCAACGAGCTGAACAAAATCAAGCGCTTCGCTCCTCACGCCGGCGTCGTCCTGCGCCTCCGCGTGCCCAACACCGGCTCGGTCGTCGAACTCTCCTCCAAATTCGGGGCCGACCCCAGCGAGGCCGTGTCCCTCATTCAAGCGGCCTTCGACCTTGCATTGGTCGTCGAGGGTCTGAGCTTCCATGTCGGCAGCCAGTGCATGAATTTCGAGAACTTCGTTCAGGCGCTCAACATCTCCGCCAGCGTCATGCAGGAGGCCCAGGCCCGCGGCCACAAGATCAAGATCCTCGACATCGGCGGCGGCTTCCCCGCCCCCTATCATCGCGACGTGGAATCCATCCAGGTCCTCGCCCGGAAAATCAACGCCGAGATCGAACGCCTCTTTGCCAGGGACACCGACATCATCGCCGAACCGGGCCGGTTCGTGGTCGCTTCCGCCGCCACCTCCATTGCCAAGGTCATCGGCAAAGCCCGCCGCGACGGCAAGACCTGTTATTACATTGACGACGGGGTTTACAGCACCTTCTCCGGCATCATCTTCGATCACTGCCAGTACCACCTCAAAGCCTTCAAGCGCGGCCGGCCCGAAATCTGCGCCGTCTTCGGCCAGACCTGCGACGCCCTGGACACCATCTCGCTTTCCGAGGATTTGCCCGACCTGCAATTGGACGACCTGCTTTATTGCGAAGCCATTGGCGCCTACAGCAACGCCTCCGCCACCTGGTTCAACGGCTTCGCCCCCGCCAAGGTCGTTCATGTCAACGAATAGGAGAATGGGGGGTTCCGATGTTCATCTGGCTGGGTTAGAAATGATAAGTGACGTCAACCGCAAGGGTAACCTGCTGGTGCTTGGTGCCGTTGTCGTAAGCGCCGTTCACCGGATACGGGGCGCCGGTCGGGTTGTCGCTGGCGGTCGCGCTGGCCAGACCATGCTGCGCGAAGCAGCGTTCGTAGCGAATCTCCGGCCGGAACATCAACAGCTTGTTGGGCCACCACTGCATCCCGATGGATCCCTCATAGTAACTGGAGGAATACCCCGTCCGGGCGCCGAATGGATCGTCATACCATTCGTTGCGGAAGGTGAGGAACGAGTTGGCCGAAGTGCGGCACATCGTGTAGTTGACAATGCCCCCCTCCGCCACCGTGCCGTTCTTCGTCGGGTAGAACCCGTCCTGGTAGGGCACGGTGGCCGTCGGCGTCGTCGTGCAGTTTTTCATGTACATGTACTGGCCCTCAAACGTCGTCCACCATGTGTCGTTGAACTTGTGGGTATAGCTTTCGATGCACTCCTGCAGGTTGTTAAATCCGAAGGTGCCGTTGTTGAACGAGTTCATCCCGACGTAAAATGAATCATGTCCGCCCGGGGCGATATACTGCACCATGACCGATCCGGTGGGCTGGTCGCCCGGGTCCTGATGCTCCCACGGCGCGATGTCAACGCCATCGGCCAGTCCCACCTGCAGCAGCCAGTTGGCGTTGAGCTTGGTCGAGGTCCACAGGCCCCACATCGTGTAGTTATCGAAACTATAGACCAGGGAATGGCTCATCATCAGGTTGTTCGGCGCAAGCTGTTGCTCGATGTCGGGCTCCGATATGATGCGCCCGAGGATGATGTTCATGCCCTCGGCCACTTTGGGAATGTAAAGATTGGCGTACATCATCGGCGTGTCCAAGCCGGAGAAATGGTTGTTCTCCAGCAGGTTCACGTCGTTGAGATAGCCGCGCGAAGCCATGAAACGGTAGTCCAATCCATAGAGAATGGCCAGGCGAAAGCCCCAGTCCATGTGGTCGGTCTGGTTCTCATCGGCCATCCGCTCGATGTAGAGCACGTCCTGGTCGTTCTCCACCCGGTCCGACCGCTCATTATACACTTCCGGGAAATTGGGCGTGGAACCGGCGGCATAGTTGTGCGAAGTGCTGATGTTTCCGCCCACCGTCACCCACCCGTAAAACTGAATGCGGCTGTCGTACCACGCTTTGCCGTTGGGGCCGTCATAGATGGCCTGCATCAGCGGGTAGGGACTGTCTCGCAGGGCGCCGGGGTCGCCGATCACGCTCGGCCCTCCGCCGATCTGCCAATCCCCGTCCGGATAGGGCGGCGAATCAAAGGGCGTGGGACCAATGCGGCGCACTGGCGCGGGGTTGTTCGTGTCGGGCGGGCTGAAGCAGGGCGTGCCGAATTGCTCGGCTTCCGCCTCATTGAGCCGCCGAAAAAAGCCTTCCTTGGGCTTCTTGCCGTAGGGCTGGGCCGCCGGGGCATTGGTGGCGGCCGGGGCATTGGTTTGGTCCGCCGCGCCGGCAGAGGAGGCCAGGCTCAGACATCCAACAGCCAGACCCAGAGCCATTTGACGGAACTTCCCTCGCGTGAATCTTACGATGATTTTCATTTTTTGTTGATTGTCTTTCTTATTGTTGCGGTTTGCGTTGACCCTCGTATTTGCTTTCGTTCTCTGCTTTCATCTTGCCGCCGCGAGTCATTATTATGGCTGCTCCTTGATTCTTGATCATTAAAAGCGAACCATTACGGATTAAAATAGTCTTAACGAACGCAGCATGGCGAAGCTCCCAGCACGATCCATGCCGCCGCCCCATTTAAGTCATAAGATGCTTGGCCACAGTATTTTAAGCGTGATTTGCCAGACCAACCGTGAACGGAATCGCTGTTCACTTATGACCACATTGTATTTTTTGGTTCACACCTTTACGTGGAAAACCTTACGGTGCGTTGAGAAGTCCGCGATAAAACATTGTCGCCCCGTTCGTCGTGGCGACCAGAAAACTGGCTGAATTGCTGGAAAGCGTGTTGGTGCTCACAGCCCCCCAGTGAACGAGGTCCGTCGAAGACTGTAAAATATATTTTTGCCCCGCTTGTCCATCGAGCCAAAGCGTCAGTTGGCCGGCCGGGTTCTCCGCGCCGGCTCGCAAACTGAAGGCGCTCACGGCAGGCAAAACATAAAGCGTGATGCTCTGCGCCGGCACAATATCGCTCAGAACGGGATTCGTCAGCGTCAGGTTCGCCAGCGGGGTGATGGCGTCGGCGGAAGTCAGTTGCCAGCGTTGCACGGTCCCGATGGCGTTGAAGTTGGTGATGGTCGCTGTGATGGGCGTTGCATTGTTCAGGTCCTTGTTGATCACCATGAGCGTCATCGCCCCGTCGCTGCTTCGCACCGCGCCAAAGGCCGACAGGTCGTCGGGGTTGGGCACGGCCGTCAGAATGCTCGTGTCACCGAAGGTGGATTTGTTGCCGTCATAATTGCGGTACATCTTCATCGCCAGATAGGTGGGCGTGCTCGAGTCAGGCGTCGTCCAGCGTGTCGCCAGGTCAAGTCCTTGACTCCCAAAGATGCCCAGAATATCGGCCTGGGCGGTCGCGCCGTTGATGTCAGCTTCCGCCCCCCAGTTGTATTCCGTGACCCCGATCTTGGTGCCCGGATAATAGGTCGCAACCCAGTTCTTCATCCGCGGAATGAGCATTATGATGCTGTCAATCCAACTCGGATCCACGTAATTGGTGTCCCAGAACACACGGGTTGCTTGGTTCCGCAACAACTCCGTCCCGGAGTCAACCGCACTCCCGCTGACGCTCCCTTCCTGCGGATAACAGTGGACTGTGACGTAATCCAGTAATCGCTGGTGGTTGGTGATGGAGTATTGATGGAACTGATTCAGCAACCACGGAATATAATCCCACTCGCCGTTGGCCGCGCGGTCGGGATAATCCGCCGGATTGTAATCCTTGTGCGCCCCGGACCATTGCTGGTCGTAGCCGCTGTAAAAGTAGCCGGGCCAGCCCCATTCTTCCGGCCCTATCACCAGCGCGTTGGGATCGTTCGATTTTACCATGCTCGCGTAGGTCAGCATGTCGCCCCAGATTTCCTGCATCGTCGGCCCCACCAGATGAATATCCTGATGCGTCGAGCTCCAGAGACTGTGTTCGTTATCCATGATATAATAACGCACGCCGCCATTGGTGGATGATCCCCACTGGCTTATCAGGTGTCGCACGTAGCCTTGCTGAAAAGTGACATTGGTCGGGAAATACGCTTCATTGGGATTGTTCCACGTAATCGGCGTGTTGTTGGTGATGCTGATTCCGTTGCCGGCGTCGGGCAAATAGGGATCGGTCGAAGTCTGCGGTCCATATTCGGCTACCGAATAACTATAAAGGATGCTGCGATTGGCTCCCAGTTTGGGCGACCAGCCGATCATCGGAATCGTGATCATCGCTTGGGCACCCCCGCCCTGGCTGTTGGCCACAAAGGCGTCCGCCGTCGCCCCGGCTGTCGCGCTGGCGTCGGGATAACTTTCAAAATACCAATCGGCGTCGAGGTTATGCGCGTTGATCTGCCAGTTGTAGCACGTCTCGTTGTTTCCTCCCGACCGGTTCATGGTGAAATTCAAATCCGCCAGTTGATTCGATGACGCGAACGCCACTCCGTAAATTAAAGGGCTGATGGGTGTCCGGTTTGCCTGCGCGTTCACCGTGATGCCCGCCGGCGCGTTGGTGCCGGGCACGACGGCATTGGTCACCAAAGATATGTCGTCCACATAAAACGTCGGCACGGGCGAACTTCCTTCGGCCTGCAGCCAAAAGCCGGTGAAATTTGTCTGGTTCGCCACACCCAGTGCGGACAGGGACAAAGTGACCTGCTGCCAGGAGTTTGCAGGCAGCGGCCCGATTTGAACCGCCGGTTGCGCGGCACTCCCCAATATGCCTTGCGCTTGCACTTGTTGTCCTCCCGAGGCCCCGCCGTCTATCCAAAAACTCAGATTGATAAAGCCGCTCGTATTCATGGCCGAAACACTCAAGTAAAGGGCCTGCCAGTTACTGGGCGTGTTGTTCGCCGTCACACTGATGGAATCAGAACCGCTATGCACCGGCGATGCGTTGGCCAGGTTTACCGTGGCCCAACTCCAATTCTGCCACCCATTTTCCAGCGCGTCATCGTAAATGATCTGGTCCGCGCGCGCTGTCAGTTGAAGTGCCAAAACCGCCCATAGCCAGCACGGCCATTGGCCGCGCGCCCGGCCTCTCAAAAGAGCCGTTTCCATAATTGCTTCCAAATATTACACCCGAAATCATGCCGGCGCATCTCTTTTTGGTGTTGCCAAAAAGGACCCCGTTTTTCCCGCTTGCATGGGAGCAACAGCCATCTCAGATTGGGGCATGGGTTCAGCAGATTTAGCCCGTATTGCGCTCGAATTGCCGCCCGAGGAACGGAAACAAAACTACAAGGAGAGTTGACGAAACAGGAGTCATCAGTGCAACATCCTCATTATGAAAAGTAAAGGCACTCTCTCCGATCAAATCCGCCCGCGCGCCGGCCAATTGTCCCGCCGCCATCTCATCCGCGCAGGCGCTCTGGGTGCCGCCGCCCTTTCCTTCCCCTTTGTCGGCCATGTCCTCGGCGCCAATGACAGAATCGCCGTCGCCTGCATCGGCGTCCACGGCAAAGGCGACAGCGACGTTGACGACTCCGCCCGTTGCGGCGGCGACATCGTCGCCCTGTGCGACGTGGATGAGAACTTCCTCAAGGCCAAGGCGCAAAATTTCCCCAAGGCCAGGCTCTTCCGCGATTACCGCCAGATGCTCCAGCAAATGGGCCGCACGATTGACGCCGTCACCGTTTCCATCCCCGATCACGGCCACGCCGGCGCCACCCTCATGGCGATGTCCATGGGCAAACATGTCTTTTGCCAAAAACCGCTGACCCAGACGATCCTTGAGGCCCGTCAGGTGCGCGATCTGGCGGCCAAAAAGAAAGTCGCCACCCAAATGGGCAACCAAGGCAGCGCCATGGACGGCTTGCGCCGCGCCATTGAGGTCGTGCAAGCCGGCCTTCTTGGTCCGGTGCGCCAACTTCACGTCTGGACCAACCGCCCTATCTGGCCGCAGGGCCTCGACCGCCCTCCGGGCCAGGACCCGGTGCCGCCTTACCTGGATTGGGACCTCTGGATTGGCCCCGCCCCCATGCGGCCCTTCAAAGACGGCGTCTATCACGACTTCAAGTGGCGCGGCTGGCATGACTTCGGCACCGGCGCGCTCGGAGACATGGCTTGCCACACCGTCAACATGCCCTTTCGCGCATTGAAAATGGGCTATCCCACCGTCGTCGAATGCGAGCAATCCTCCCAGCTCTTCCCAGAAACTTTCCCCAAGACCTCCCGCATCCGATTTGATTTTCCCGCGCGCCAAGGTCTCCCCCCCTTGAAATTCTGGTGGTATGACGGCAACCCCGGCGACGAATCCACGCCCGCCTTGCGCCCGCCGCCCGAACTGACCGGGGAAATTGCCGAAGTTTACGGCGATGTCTCCGCCAGCGGCTGCCTGCTCGTCGGCGACAAGGGCAAGCTCTTTTCGCCCAACGATTACGGCGAAAAATCCCTCCTCATCCTGGCGGGCGAGAAGAGTTACTCGGCCCTGGACAACCATGAAGCCGCCCGCGCCGTCCCGCACTCCATCCCGCGTTTACCCGGCCACAACGAGGATTGGCGCCACAGCGAGGAGTGGTTTCGCATGATGCGCGGCGGCCCCCCTGCCTTTTCCAATTTCGACATCGCCTCCCGCCTGACGGAGATCATCCTCCTCGGTTGCGTCGCCTTGCGCGTGGGCGTCGGAAGACCAATGCAGTGGGACGGGCCGCGCATGAAATCGCCCAATTGCCCGGAGGCCGCCCGCTTCGTCAAGCGGATCAACCGCCCCGGTTGGAAGGGTTGACAGGTCATTACAAACATCGGGGTCATTTTGTAGCTGCTTTTCCGCCCGCCCTGTGGTAATCCTCTTGCGTCGCCGGATAAAACCCCGGCTGCATATAAAGGAATACGATTATGGAAGAGAAAGTATATTTCGGCTGTTTCCTGTTCGGCCTCCTCTTTACCTTATGCAGCGCCTTCTTTGGACACCACTTCGGCGGTGACGGCCACTTTGAGCTGGGCACCGGCGGCCACGCCGAAGCGGGCTTCGAACATTCCGGCATGCCGGGAATCTCAATGTTCAGTCCCACGGCCATCTGCTTGTTCATCACCGCCTTCGGCGGATTTGGACTGATCTTCTCCAGCATTCCGGCGACCAAGAATGTCTGGGTCAGCACGCCCTTGTCCCTCTTCGGCGGATTGTTGGTCGCCGTGGCCGTGCTCTCGCTCTTCAGCCTGATGTTTCATAAGACCCAGAGCTCCAGCGAAGGCCACATTTCCTCGCTGGTCGGCGCCACGGCCACGGTCATTACCCCCATTCCGCCCTCGGGCGTCGGAGAAATCGCTTACGTCCAGGGCGGCAGCCGCTATACTGCTCCGGCGCGCGAGC
>Ga0326727_10022712_pt1 | contig 12078 bp, 7 predicted proteins | sample MB2enrmetagenome_FD_207643 | JGI IMG/M metagenome (GOLD analysis project Ga0326727, IMG submission 207643) | Lab enriched peat soil microbial communities from McLean, Ithaca, NY, United States - MB29MY | ecosystem: Environmental > Terrestrial > Soil > Wetlands > Peat | place: USA: New York... | reverse complement strand
TAATACCGTCGCCGTGCACCGCGCCCGCGTCATGGAGACGCTCGACCTCCACCGCACGGCGGAGTTGGTTCTGTTCGCGGTGAAGAAGGGCCTCATCCAGCCGTGAGGTCGGCAGGTAGGCAGGTGGGCAGATCGGCAAGTGGGCAGGTCGGCAGGTCGGCAGATGGGCGGCTCGAAAAACTTCAGCCCTCTCCCCGAGGGAGAGGGCTCCCTAATCGCAGGTGCGTTTCAACACTAAGTATTACTATTCTTAGTATTTATAATTTACAATTTACAATTCCCTCTTCCCTTCCTCACTGCCCTGTCGGCGCGGCCGGTGTTCCCGGAATATTCATGGCTTTGGTGGCCTGTCCCGTCTTGGCCTCCGAGATTTCAACATTGAACCTTTCCAGGATAGTGGCTGTGGCTTGTGCGTACTGGGTTAGCGCCTTGGCGTACGTGTCGCGCGCCTGGGCTTCGGTGGCTTCCTGGGCCGCGAAGTCCCTTTCTGCCTGGATAACGAGGAACGGCGTTGATTCTCCCAGTTGGAATTTCTTCTGTTCTCCGTCCCAGGTTTCCTTGGAAAGCTCCGTCGCCGCCACGGCCGCATCAATTTGTGCCCGGGCCTGGGTAACGGCAATCACAGCGGCGCGCACGTCTTGCTGGGCCAGGTTCGTCTTCCGCTGCAAGTCAACCCGGAATTGACGCTGTTCGATCAGGGCTCTTGCAGCGTCCGCCTGGGCCTGACGATTGCGAATGGGAATCGAGAGACTGACGCCCAAAGAGTAGTTGGGATAAACATTCCGGAAAACCTGTGAGAGCGAATCACCGGCCCCTCCCGGTATATAACCTATCATTCCCGCAGGGCAAGACGGCTCATAGAGGGGATTACCCCCGCAAAGGAAATGCCCCGAGAGCCCCGAAGGCAGATAGGTGGCGAAAACGCTCAAGTTCGGAAGCAAAGCGTTTCGGTCCCGCTGAATGGTGTACTCCTGGTTGCGCATGTTCAAATTTACTTGTTCGATCTCCGGCCGATTTTTGGCTGCCAGATTGAGAGCGTCTTCGAGAGTAGGAATGTCATTGGCGGCGGGCTCAGGCAGCTTATCCGTGGGCTCGATGGGCACCGCGGCCAGATCACCGTCCACATGCTTCGAGAGTTCGGTTTTCAGCTTCTCTTCCTGCTGCTGGTAGGTCGTCTGAGCGGCGATTAGAAGCTGCCTTCGGCTGGCGACTTCTGACTTGGCGCGTGTAACCTCGATGGCCGCCATATTCCCGATTTCCACCTGGCGGGTGTTATTATTCAGATCCGCCTGCGCCCATTTAACCGCTTCTTCAGTCACGCGAATGTTCTCGCGGTCGTATAGAAGATCCCAGTAATCGTTCACGATAGTTGCCATCGTGGTCATGACATTCTGGCGGAAAACGCTGTCGGCCACTTTCAGGTCGTTCTTCGCGATGCGCAAGTTCGCCGCATTGGCTCGATAACCGAAGCCATTCAGGAGGTTCTGGTTCACGCTGATTCCCAGGTAGGAGGGAATCTCGGGGTTGACGAGGGCCGTCAAAGCGCTGGTGGTGCTGCGGGTTCCGAAAACGCCAGCGATAATGCTGGTGCCTGTCATAAAGCCCTGCCCGTAAAAAGCCGAATAACTGCCAGTGTGCGTGTCCACGGAGGCAAGGCCGGTGAGGACAGTTGTTTGGAGGGGCGTGGCAGCCTGGTTCCAACTCGTAGAGAATTGGACAAAGGGATCGCAGCAGCCGGTCGAACCAATGTTAACGGCGCCACCGCCGGAATATCCTGCGCCGCCCGCGCCACTGCCCGAGCCACCTCCGCCGCCACCCGAGGTCGAGCCAATAGCCCCGGAAAACAGCGCCGTCGAGATCGATGCGCCACTCACGCCACGTGCCGCCGCACCCGCCCTGGTACGGAGATAGTCCGTTTGCGCTATCGGGATCTGGTACCGAGCGTAGTCAATGTCCAGATTGTTTTCTAGTGCCAGCGCAATGGCGTCCTGAAGGGAGAGCCAGAGCTTCCCGTCGCGAATCAAGTCTTTCAGCCTCCGCGAGTTTTCCATTCCGGTCTGGGGGACAGGAAGGGTCGTAAAGGACTGGAAGATATTCGGAAACGAGTGGGTACTCGTATAGTCATGGGACATCACAGATGGGGAGAAATTCGAGGCGGGCTGGGCAGCCTGTTGACCCCAGACGGCGGTAGTTTGAACAAAAGCGGCCAACCACCCCATTCCCAGGATGAGGACCAGACTGCGAATTGATTGCAACTTCATAACAGTTTGCACTCCTTTCGGGCTTTAATCATCAATACGCTGGCAGCAAGCCAGAAGTTTCGTTCCACAGTATAACCCACTCCGTGCGGCTCTCCCGCGGACAGACGAGGCTGCGTACACCATGAGCCCTAAACCCGAGTTCCCGTCTCCCCTCTCCTGCGGGGAGACGGGAGAGCGGGAGGTGCGGGAGGGTGAGGGGCTGTTTCCATGTTTTTGGTTTTGGTATCGGACTTCTAAAAGCACGTTTCTTTGTTTTCATAGACATTCCCGGTTCGTTCGTTGATTTTTGGGGCCCCCAGCGAAGCCGCGGAGTTCGAAGCCACACTGGAAGGCGGGGGGCTACGCCAGCGAAGTCCAAACTGGCAGCTCCGCAGACTCCTCTGCCCACCTTAAACCCCGTCCCTTTGTTTTCATAGACATTCCCGGATCGTTCGTTAGTTTTTGGAGTGCGGCAGCGAAGCTGCCGCCTTGGAATCGCTTGCGCAAAAACGGTAGGGGCCGCGACTGCGCTCGAAGGCACCTTTGGTACCAGCACCTTGAAAGCTGTGGGAATAGCGTTTAACACACACTCTTGATGCGCAAATCGTGCACATTTTAGGTTCGTTTTCAAACTGACTTCCTTTGTTTTCAATGACTTCTTAGCTTCGTTCCCACGATTTTGTGTTTTTTCGCGAATTTGCGGTTCGCCGTTCCGGCGGGCCGCATTCGAACGGCCCGAACTCTGTCAGCTTGGCCGTGGGGCGGAAAGGGTGAATCACTGAAGCGTCGTTCGCGGGGTCTAATCTGCGCTCCTGGCATGCAATATTGACGTCGTCTTGGGTTTGTTTTCGCACCAACTGAAAAACACCTTCCTGTGTTTTCAATAACATACTGGCTTCGTTCGTAATAATTCGCATGTTTTCTCCGAACTTCCCGGCGCCTCAGTGATCAAGCCTATGGCGCGAACCCCGGACAAATGGCCGATCTGAGGAACCGCAGAGACCCGGAGACTGGCCGCCTACAGAGCTGCCTCGACCCTGCGCTGATGTTGACTGCGACTTCTTGACCCCTCAACTTTTTGACTCCCTGGCGCCTGCGGCCTTTGCCACAGGGTACGCTAGCATTGTAGCATAGAGACAGAGGTTTGTCAAGATGTAAAATTGTCCCTATCTTTGTCGGCCGATGACGTTCCCTGGGAGCGCGGGCTTCCAGCCCGCATCTGGCATCTCGGCAAGCGGGCTGGAAGCCCGCGCTCCCAGGCTTTCCGGGCATGAAATGGCCCACGCTATTCGTAGCGCAGCGCGGTGATGGGATTGACTTTGGTGGCCCGGCGCGCGGGAATGTATCCGGCAGCGAGCGCCAGCAGGACAAGGAGTCCGGCCACGGCCACAAAGGTGAGGGGGTCCTGGGCCGAGATCCCGTACAGAAAGCTGGAGAGCAATCGGCTGAGCGCGAGCGCCGCCGCCGCGCCCAAACCAAGCCCGGCGATGACCAATTCGAGGCTTTGGCGAATCACCATCCCGAAAATGCTCGAGCGGGAAGCGCCCAGCGCGACCCGGACACCGATCTCGAAGGTTCTTTGGGACGTCGCGTAGGAAACCACTCCATAAGTGCCCATGGCAGCCAGGGCCAGAGCGGTAGCGGCGAAAACCAGGAATAGCCACATCATGGAGCGCGACTGCGCGGCGGAGTCCACCACGATCGCCTCCAGAGTCCGCACTTCGCCCACGGGTACATTGGGGCTCACGCTCGCCACCAGTTCGCGAACTTCGCCCCCAAAAGAGTCCGCCCCGGCCGAGGTTCGTGCGATCAGGTACATCGCCGTGGGCAACTTCTGGTCTGCACCCACCGATTGAGCGTAGGGCATATAGATCGCCCCATCAATCCAATCCAGGGGCCTATCCGCAAGGTTGAATTGGCGCACGTTTCCGACCACGCCCACCACGGTTCGCCAGTCTTTGTCCCAAACCAACCGTAGGTGCTTGCCGATGGGGTTTTCGCCGCGCCAGAATTTTTGACCCGTCGCCGCACTTACGATCACCACTTGACCTGATTTCTCCGCATCGGAATCCCGGAATAGCCTGCCCTGAAGCAGGGGAATGCCCATCACGTGGAAGTAGTCAGGGGTGATGGCGCCGGCCCAGAGCAGGGGAGCTAGAGACTCCCCCTCCCTCAACGGGTGTTCTTCCATCTCCGCCACGACGTAGGGCGCCTCGCCCGTCAAAGGCACCGTATTCGCGGCCGATACTTCAGAAATTCCAGTCATCTCGCGCGCCCGGCGCAACAACTCATCATAAAGCGCCAGGCACGCGGCGCGCTCGCGGCACGACGACTGGTCCGGCGTGACGCGGACGCTCAGAACGTGCTCGCCTCGGAAGCCCGGATTCACTTCCATCAACCGCCACAAGGTCCTGATCAGCAGTCCGGCGCCGACCACCAGCACCACCGCCAGCGCCACCTCGCCCACGATCAGCGACCTGCGAAGGCTAATTCCAGCCGCGTCGGTCGAGCGCTGCCCGCCGGCCTTCACGGAGTCCGCCAGGCCCGTTTTCGAAGCCCGCAACGCCGGTGCAAGACCGAACGCCAGGCTAGTGACGAGGGACAGGGCCGTTACAAAGGCAAGAACTCGCCAGTCCATGCCAAGTTCCCCGCCGCTGGGCATATCCGCCGGCAGAAAGGTCTTCAAGCCCGAGAACGCGGCGAAAGCGAGCGCTAGACCGAACGCGCCGCCAACCATGGCCAGTACCACGCTCTCGGTCAAAAGTTGGCGCACAATCCTTCCCCGCGCCGCGCCCAGCGCCGTCCGCAAGGCGAATTCCTTGCGCCGCGAAGACGCGAGCGAAAGCAGCAGGCTCGCCACATTCACACACCCAATCATCAAGACGACGCCGACCGCACCCATCAACACCAGCAACTTCGTACGGACGTTGCCCACCAGATCCTGCTGCAAGGGGAGCACCGTGGCGTCGGCGTTCCAACTTCGCGCCATGGGATACGGAAACATGCGAATGATCTCGGGAACCATGCTGCGAATCTCGCTACAAGCTTGCGCCAGCGTCGCGTGCGGGCGCAACCTGCCCACCACCGGCTTGAAACCATGCTCCCAAATCGCGTCCCGATTGCCCGGATCGATGTGCAAAGGCACCCACAGTTGAGCCTCGGGAATCAGGAAATTGAAGTTGGGTGGCATCACGCCAACCACGCGCCGGTCGACGCCGTTGATCTTGATCATGCGGCCGATTATGCCCGGGTCGCCCCCGAACTTGCTGCGCCATAGTGGGTGACTGAGAATCACCAAGTTATCTTGTCCGGCGTGATCTTCGCCGGGCTGAAATGTGCGCCCTAACTTCGCGCCCGCCCCAAGCAGCGAAAAGATATTCGCCGAGACGATGCTTCCCGCCAAGTGCACTGCCTCGCCTTGTCCTGTCAAGTTGAAATCCGAACCATTCTCGGGTTTATCGGAATAGGCGGCGAACTCCATCGTCCGGCTCAACTGCTGTAAGGCAAGGAAACCACCCGTCGGGTAATACCCGGTCGGCCGTACCAACCGGTCCGGTTCGGAATATGGAAGCGGCCGAAGGAGCACGCCATCCACCAGGCTGAACATCGCTGCGTTGCCGCCGATGCCGAGCGCCAGCGAGAGCGCCGCCACCAGGGTGAAGCCGGCGTTCTTGCGCAAGGTGCGGAAAGAGTAACGGATGTCTTGCCCGAGATGCTCGAACCATGTCCAGGCCCACAGATCGCGGATTTCCTCCTCGACAACGGTTCGATTGCCCAGCGCACGCTGCGCCGCATAGCGGGCCTCTTCCGCAGAAACACCCGCCGCGCGTTGCTCCTCCGCTTCCAGTTCGAGATCGGCACTGAGTTCTTTCCGCATGTCTTCTTCCCGAGCCTGCTGCCGACTTTGCCAACGATGCCAGAGATTCATGGATGCCTCCGCCGGTTACGGCATGTGGTGCGGGCGTCTCGCCCGCAGTCAGCGGGAGCGTCCCGCTCCACACCGCCGGTCCTACGCTGGCGCCATCAGTCGCGAGATCGCCGCGACCAGTTGCTTCCAATTCGACTCCTCGCGCGCCAACTGCTTCTTGCCCGTAGGCGTCAGGCGGTAATACTTGAACTGGCGATTCCTGTCTTTGGCTGCTTCCCACCTTGAGATCGCCCAGCCCTGGCGCTCCAGCCGATGCAAGGCCGGGTAAAGAGAGCCGTGCTCGACCTGGAGCAGATCGTCCGTGGTTCGCTGGATGTGCTTGGCAATCTCATGGCCGTGCGCCGGACCCAAGAGGAGAGTGCGAAGGATCAGCATGTCCAGCGTTCCCTGCAGCAATTCCATGTGTTCCGCAGTTGCCTTTTTCATGATGGTAGACATTCTACCATACTTCGTTTCTTGAGGGTAGACGTTCTTCCCCCGAATAAGTTAGCAGATGGAATTAAAAAACCGGATGCAATACAGGACAAAACCGGATACACTAAGCCCGCTTCGTGCGAAACAGGTTCGAGGTACCGTGCCAGTAACAACACGCCTCCGACTGCCCGCCCTGACTTCCCTAAGGTTTTTTGCGGCATTTCACGTTCTCATGTTCCATTCGTTCGTCATGCAGGGACTCGGGTGGGCGCCCGCCTGGCTGCGACAGTTCGCGAGCATTGGGTACGTGGCGGTCTCGATGTTTTTTGTGCTGTCCGGTTTCGTTCTTACCTATACTTATTCGGGCATTGACATCAAAATCGGCAGCTTCTGGCGGGCGCGCCTGGCGCGGCTCTATCCTGTGTACCTCCTGTCCCTGCTCATAACCGGACCGTTCTTTTTCTACGCTGTGCTGCGGACGCAGGATCCCTATCTGGGGCACTTCAAATCTCATCTTACCTCGACAGCCATTCTCGTGATCACCATGCTTCAAGCCTGGTCTCCACTGGCCGCCCTGGGGTGGAATGGGCCTGCGTGGGCCGTATCTGTCGAGATTTTCTTCTACCTGGTTTTTCCATTCCTGCTAGTCCGTCTCGCCCGAAGCTCAAACAACACGCTGGCGGGCGTGGCAATCTCCGGCTGGGCTGTGATCATCGCTCTGGACGTTGTTTACGCAGTTCTTCAACCAGACCACGTGCAGCCAAGTTCGGATACCGATTTTCTGTTTTGGTTGAGTCTCGTGAAATTTCATCCCGTCATGCGGTTGCCTGAATTCATTATTGGCGTCGCATGCGGCTTGTGGTTCAGGCGCGGCGGCGTCAGCCCGAAGTTGGCGACACGGATGGTTTTGGCTGGTACGGCAGCCACACTCCTACTGGCAGCGTTCAGCCAATATATTCCCTATCCGGTGCTGCACACTGGACTCTTCGCGCCAGCCTTCGGGGCCATCATCTATGGGCTAGCACTGAGGCCTCGCTGGGCGAGCTTTCTCGAGTGGCGGTGGCTGGTGCTGTTCGGTGAATCCAGCTATTGTTTTTATCTCCTGCACGCCATGATTGTTGGTATGGTCCTGTACGCCGGCCTGCAGGCCATGAGCAAGCCCACGCTGCTGCGCTGGATAGGCGGCGCGATGACGGCCATGATCGTGGGATTGCTGGCTTACCGCTTCGTGGAAGAGCCCGCCCGGCGCTGGCTGCGCGGAAAGCCGAGGGCCGCTCTAACTGCTTCGTGAACCGGCAGTAAGCCCGGACCGCTACTCGTATCGCAGGGCGACCATGGGATCGACTTTGGTCGCTCGGCGGGCGGGCAGGTAGCAGGCCAGCAGCGCCACTGCAATCAGGATCAGCGACACACCCGCGAACGTGACCGGATCGCTCGCCTTGAGTCCAAAAAGCAGGCTGGAGAGGAAACGCGTCACGGCCGCTCCGGCGGCGATGCCGGCTACGACCCCCACCATGGTTATCCGAAGCCCCTGCACCGCGATGCCGCGCAACACGTCGGCCTGTTCCGCTCCGAGCGCCATCCGAATGCCAATTTCCCGCGTGCGGCGAGCCACCTCAAAAGAAAGCAGGCCGTAGAGCCCTACGCAGGCGAGCAGCAGCGCCAAGCCGCCAAAACAACTGCCCAGGCGCGCGATCAGGCGCTCTTGGGTCAGCAATTCGTCGATCCGCTGCGACTGTGTGCGGACGCCGAAAATCGGAAGGTTGTTATCCGTATCGCTCACGGTCCTGCGCACGGCTGGAATCAGCGCGGATGAACTCGACGCCGTGCGCAACTCGAAAGTCGCGCCGCCGCCCGTTACGGGAACGTAAACGGTGGGATGGACTTCGCGCCGCAAGCTGTCGTACTTCGTATCGCCCGCCACGCCGATAATCTCCCAGGCCTTGGTGATCTTCGGCTTTTCAGCCGCGTTGCCGGTTGTTTCGGAGTCGTCGCTTTGAGTCAGCCTCTTGCCGAGCGGATTCTGGCCCTCAAAATAGTTGTGAACAAAGCTGGTATTCACAAGCACGGGGATCGGCGGGCCCGCCGGAGCGGGAGATTTGGCAGCCGACAACACGCCGGAAGGAGTTGCCGTTTGTTGCGGGGATTGTCCGGCTGCGGCGGCCTGAGCCGCTTGCACAAAGTCGGCGCTGGTGAAAGCGCGCCCTTCGAGCACAGGAATTCGCAAGGTCTTATAAAAATCCGGCCCTACCGCGAGCATGTCCACTTCCTGAGTCGATTTTTCCGCCTGCCCTTCCACGTGAACGTCGCTAGTCCATAGACTCCCGCTTAAGAGCGAGTCCGAGGAATAGCTCACGGAGATCACACCGGGCAGCGCCGCCAGCCGCTCCTGCAAGTCGCGATAGAGGCTTTGAATTTTGGAGTCCGAGTATTTCTGGAGCGTGGGGTCAATGCTGAAGAGCAAAAGGTTGCGGGTGTCAAAGCCCGGATGAATGCTGCGGAGATTCCGCAGCGTCCGCACCACCAAACCCGCGCCAATCAGCACCACGATCGATAGCGCGACCTGGATGGCCACGAGCGCGTTGCCGAGGTGGAACCGGCGGCCGGGCCGCATCTTGCCTCCTGGAAGCCCCGAGGCGCTCTCTCTGAGCGCCGGCGTCAAGTCCAGTCGCGCGCTGCGCAGCGCCGGCGCCAGGCCGAAAAGGATTCCGGCGAAGAGTGAAACGCCAATCGTGAAAGCGAGAACCCGCCAGTCCGGCCCGATCACAAAAGGAAACGGGCGGTCGCCATCGCCCGACATGAGGGCGGTCAAGGCGGGCACGCCCCAAATCGCCACGAGCACTCCCAGCGCTCCTCCGGCTAGCGATAGCATCACACTTTCCGTCAGCAATTGCCGCACCATCCGCAGGCGCCCCGCGCCCAACGCCAGGCGAACGGCCACCTCCTTCTGTCGCGACGTAGCGCGCGAAAGCAGAAGGCCCGCCACGTTGGCGCACGCAATCAAGAGGATAAGGCCGACCGCGGACATCAGGATGTAGAGCGGCATTGAAATGGAGCTCCGCCTTCCGTCAAGGCCTGATTGTGCAGGCTTAAGGAGGATGCGGGGATCATCCGCAGCCTTCGATCGCGGATTCTGCGCATTCAGCATTTCATTGCGAAATAGCAGGCTGGCCGCCGCTTGCGCGCTTTCGAGCGTCACGCCAGTCTTCAGCCGCGCCACGACGACCAGCCACCAGACATCGAGGCTACGCTCCTTGTTTTCGCGTCCGCCCATCCAGGGGATGCTCAGGCGGGAATCCGTGGAAAGCGGAAGGAACATGTCTTGAGTTTTCCCGGGCGTCAAGCTGGTAAAGTTCGGCTCCGTCACCCCGACGATCGTAAACGGGACGGAATTCAGCACGATGGTTCGGCCGACGGCGGACCGGTCGCCGCCGAACGCATCTTGCCAGAACGCATAGCTCAGGACGACCGCCGGAGGGGCGGAAGGCAAATCATCGGCCGGGCCTAGCGCGCGTCCGACCAGGGCGCTCACGCCCAGTGTGGAGAAGTAATCTCCAGAGACAAGCTCGCCGTCTGCCATGCGGGCAGGCCCGTTGCCGCTGAGCACGAGCCGAGCAGGCCCTGCAAAAGCCGTCGCGCTGGAAAACGCTTGCTTCTCCGAATGAATCAACTCGAAGAAAGGATAAGGCAACGAGCAGCCCGACGGGTTCTTGTCCCCGCCTTCGTTACGCGCGCAATCGCCAAATGAGCTTGTGCCATTACGGCGAGGCGCTTTATGCGCGCTCCAGCTCATCACCACGAGCCTTGACTGGTCGCGCACCGGCAGAGCGCGAAGCATGACGGCGTCAATCAAGCTGAAAATGGCGGTGTTGGCGCCGATGCCGAGGGCCAGCGTCAGCACCGCCACCACCGTGAAGCCGGCATTGGCGGTGAGCATGCGCAAGCCGTAGCGAAGGTCCTGTAGCAGAGTACCCATCATTCACCTCGATAAGTTAGAAGCTGCCAGCCGTCAGCTATCAGCTTTCAGCAAGCAGCCTTCGAAAATCCTTAGCTGAAAGCTGACGGCTGATAGCTGAGAGCTTCATTCATGCCGCAACGCCACGATGGGATCGACCCGAGCGGCGCGGCGCGCGGGAATGTAGCAGGCCAGCAGCGCGACTCCCGCGAGCAGCGCCGCTACGGCGGCAAATGTCAGCGGGTCGGTGGGACGCACGCCGTACAGCAGGCTCGCGAGGAATCGTGTCATGCCGGCCGCTCCGGCCAGACCGCACGCAATGCCCACCAAGGTCAGCGCGAAACCCTGCCCCACAACCAACCCCAGAACGTTGCGCCTCTGCGCCCCGAGAGCAATACGCACGCCGATTTCGTGCGTTCGCTGTCCAACGAAGTACGAAATCACGCCGTAGATGCCAACGCTGGCGAGGAGGACGGCGACCGCGGCGAATGCTCCCAAAAGCATCATGGCGAAACGCTTCGCGGCGAGGGAATCGGAAATAATCTCTTCGATGGTCTCGAAGTCCCAGAGGACCCGGTCCTTGTTCATTTCACCGGTCAGACGCCGAATTGCGTCCCCCAGGCCGGCAGCGGCATTCCCGGACCGCACTACGACGCCGATTCCCGGCACGGACAACTTCAACGGCGCGTCGTCGAGCTGCATGAAGGAATGATAGATCTGCGCACGGAGTGGATTGGCCTCGTCGGAATCCAGTCCCCACTGCTTCACGTGGCCGACCACACCTACGATCTCTGCAAGTTGATCGAATCCGTTGAGGTGCAGGCGTTTTCCCAACGGGTCCTGGCCGGGGAAAAACTTCTGCGCTAACACGTCGTCGATAACGATGACAGGCGGTGAGTGCTCGTTGTCCAGTTCCGAGAAGAAGCGGCCGCGCTTGAGGCGAATACCCATCGCCTTTAAATATCCCGGCTCAATCACGTAACTGAGCGCCCAGTTCATTTCACTCTCGCTCTGCGGCTTCGGCTGGTCCTCGAACCAGAATTGCTCGTCATCCTCGCCACTCAGCGGAAATGCGGCCCAGGTGAGTGACACGGCTTGAATTCCGGGAATCGATTCGAGTTCATGATCGAGTTGGCGGCAAGCGGCGCGAACCGCGTCGGCGCTAGCTGTGTTCATCGAGGGTGGAAAGCCGTAGCTGAAGGTCAGAATATTGTGCGCGTCGAATCCCGGATCAACACTCCAGATCCGCGCCAGGGTGCGAATCAGCAGGCCGGCGCCGATCAGCAGCACGAATGCCATCGCCATTTCGGCCACCACTAGTGCTCGCTGGAGGCGATGGCGTGTCCCGCTCGCGCCACGGCCCCCTTCCTTTAGTTGTTCGTGCAAGTCGGCCCTCGAGAGCTTCAGCGCAGGGGCCAATCCGAATAGCATCCCGGCGAACAGCGCGATGGCCAATGTAAATAGCAGGGCTTGCCAGTCGACGCTGATTTCCTGGGAGCGCGGCAAAGCCGCAGGGAGCAACTTGAGCGCAACCCGTGTGC
>Ga0326727_10022710_pt1 | contig 12079 bp, 11 predicted proteins | sample MB2enrmetagenome_FD_207643 | JGI IMG/M metagenome (GOLD analysis project Ga0326727, IMG submission 207643) | Lab enriched peat soil microbial communities from McLean, Ithaca, NY, United States - MB29MY | ecosystem: Environmental > Terrestrial > Soil > Wetlands > Peat | place: USA: New York... | reverse complement strand
CGAGCCGCATCAGTTGGGCAGGGATGAAGCGCGCGCTGGAAGCCTCCGGCACACTATAGCCTCCGGATCATTGAGATGTGGAAGCACACTGCGTCCCTTCGAACTGGCCGGCAAGGGCACACGCCAACGCAAGCGAATCGACAAGGTGGACAGGCCCCAAGAAAAATGGCGGAAATACTGATACTCAATAATCTTTATAAGTAATTGATTTAAAATGATGGTAGCGTTACCGGGGCTCGAACCCGGACTCTCCGCCTTGAGAGGGCGTGCGGAGGCATTTTGCATGGTTTTGCGTGTGGATGCATAATTCGCGATCAGGCAATAAATACGCGCCGTTCAGCGAGGATCGAGGGTTGCACAGTTTGCACCGGTTTGACCCCAAATACCATCTACATCGTCCCGACAGCGTCCCGAACTTTCGGATCATTCTCGATGGCCCCCCGTGCCCGCATTCTGGACTTGCTACCAGTGAGCATTGCGGCATTTCTTCGCGCTGGGAGGCTCCTCCAGGGCACGCAAATGCGTTCGGGACGGCCCGGAACCCTCAAACATCGGGAGACGGCGCGCCTGCGGGCATTCTGGCGCAATTGTCGAGGCATTTTGGAGCTTCTTGACTATCCCGGAGACGGCTGGCAAATCCCCCTTTTAAGGGCTGTCGCAAAGCATTCTTTTCCGGTGGACCCCACGCCCCCCATGCGCGCCACCCCGCCCGCGCGTTACCCATCTGGCTCCGGCAATTTTCGCTAAAAAGGCGATTGTACGGATGCCAGTGAGTCTATGGACAAACTAGTAAATATCGCACTGCGAATGTTGTCGATTTTATTACTGTGCTGCGCCAAGGCCGAATTGCGGGCTTTCAAGCTAAAAATGCGGCTTTCAACGGCATAGCGATGGCGCTGGGGGTTGCCTCTATTAGACAGGAAAAATCGCAAAAAGCGATATTGCATCTGCTTCTCACAATTCCTTGAACCGGCTGGCGGAATAGACGCTTCCGTCATTGTGGCTTCGCCCGATGCACCTCGAACCACTTCCGCGCCCGCCCTCGCAACCGCTCAAACGGGCAGACTGGCAAATGCGTTGTCGAGTGCCTTCACAACTTCCGTGGGCCTCCGGCAAATCACATACTCCCAATGTCCAAACTGGCCGCTCGCGTTTACTGCGCTCACCCAACGGCGGGCCGCATCTGCCTTCACCTGCTCTTTCGGGTCGTATCCCTTCGTCTCCAGGATCACGTACCGTTCAGCGTCACCCTTCAACCGAATGATGAAGTCAGGGATGTAGTCGTGCATCTGGCCATTGTCGAGATACGGAACTGCAAACCCTAAGCCCGCATTCTTCACAAAGCACTTCACCGCACGATGCGTGTCGATGAAGTAAGCCGCCGATTGCTCCCACTTTTGCGTGTCCGCCACGACGTAGTTCAAATGGCTGTTGACCACCTCTCGCACATCCCGTGAGGTCCAAAAGTCCACATCCTCTGTGCTGCCCGGCGCGCGGTTAGCTTCAAACCGGGGCACTTCGGGAGCCTCGCCCTGTGATGTGTCGGGGCGAATCGCTTGCATCAATCGCTCAATCACCCATCCCCAGTACGGAGACAGGAAAGCGTCTTTCCTGTCGGCTGGCGGGTCCGCAAACACCTTCTCATCCATGTACCGCTGCGCGATTGCCACAAGCTGCGGAAACAGCACATGAACTGGGATGGTGCAGCTACCCTGTGCCAGATAATCCCGCGTCAAGGTAGAGGCCAAGTCGAACACCAATTCCTGAATGCGATGCTTCTCTCTGAACTGCTCAAGGGTCACGCGGTCTATCTTGCCCGGCCCGTGGAGCGTCATTCGCCCCCTGTTATTCAGATTCAGACCCGCAACCTCAACCTCGGGAGGAATCCGCGTGGGATCAATCGTGAGCGGTGGAACGCTCGCCCAATCTACAGTCACACGGTTGCGAATCGCCTGAGTGTAGCCCTCAACACGGGGGAAGCGAATCTCAAAATGCTCCCGCTCGGGAATGGCGTGAACGTGGTTGCGCTTCGGTTGGGGCGGCGGCGGCCCACCCGCGTTCGCCTTGAATGGGATCACCTCAAACGGAACGCCAAACACCTTGGCGACTTCTTCTTTGAATCGGCCTGTCGTTTCGTCCAGGTCATAGCTTGCCCGGCGCAACCCACGCCCCACCACCTGTTCGCACAGCAGTTGCGACATGAACGGCCTCAACCCGACGATATGGGTCACGGTGCTGCAATCCCAACCCTCGGTCAACATGCCCACGCTCACAATGCAGCGCACATCGCGGCCCGGCGGATGGAAGGGACGCCCCAGCTTCTTCGCCAGCTCTTCAAACCCCTCGGGATAGATTGGACGCCCCTGCCTGTCTTGCGGCCATTGCAGCTTGCCCACAGTGTCGAGCGTGAGCCGCATCCAACGCGATTCATCGCTCTTGGCTGAGTCGGTGTCCGTCTCGTGTACTACCTTGGAATCCACGCGGATGGTGTAGACCTGTTCCCCTTTATTGCGGAAGCCGGGCATATTCGATGGTGGAATGTCGGCTGGCCTCTTGCCTTCGCCAATCCATTCGTAAAGCAGCTTGGCAATTCGCGTGTTTTTACACACTAGGATGAATACGGGCGGGCGCGGATCGGTCCCGGCAGTCACCCATTCGCCCCGCGTCTGCTCCCACTCCGCCGCCAGCATCAAAATCGGATGATGGGCATATTTCAACACAGCCTCGGGCTTCGGGCTGGCACGTTGACCGCCGCGTTCGCCGGGAGACATTTGCTCTTCCAGAATCCACTTCCAGATATTCGAGTAGCCCGGTATCTCCGCCCCGGTTGAATCCCGTACAGCAAGCTGGGGAATCTTCACCAGCCCCGATTCAATGGCGTCAATCAAGCCAAAGTCGCTTACCACCCACGGGAAGGGCTTGTTTGTCTCCTGGCCCACGCGCCCCAAAAAGTACGGCGTGGCAGACAAGTCCAGACAGAAATTTATCCCGCGCAGCTTTTGAACGCGGTCCAATCCCTCCACCCAAACCGTCGCCTCTTTAAAGAAGTCCTCTTCGTCTTCCTCGTCTTCTTCGTCTTCGTCCCCGTTCCCGGCATCGCGGTTGATTCTGTACGCATGGTGGGCTTCGTCATTCATCACCAGAATGTTTTGCTTCCCGCCAATCTCGCGGCCCAACACCTTGTTGATAAGCGATGTATCACTTTCAACGTACTTCACCGATTCAATGCGGACACGCTTCAAGCTCCCATCATCGTCCCGCTCTTCTTCCAGCACCTTAAGCAAGCGGGCGGCAACCTGCCGCTCGAATTCTTTCAAAGCCAGATACCGTCTTCCGCGCGCGGTGGTTGTCTTTGTGCCAATCTGAATCCATTCGCGGATCGGCGTCGCCACTCCGGTTTTGATAACCTTTGCGCTCACCCCGCCTTGCTGCATTACTTGAGGCTCAAACACGTGCCAGTTCTTCACCATCACCTTGCCCTGGCGAAGCAGCGGCATCAGATCCGGCGGCACAAGATCACGGGTCCGATAAAGGCTGCTCTCCCCAAGCTCGGGGTCCAGCTCCGCCAGACGGCTACGAATGGTCACGTTCGGGCAGACCACCAGCACAACATCGGAGTACGTTGCATTGTTGCGGTCGTTTACCTTGTTCAGAATGCTCCAGGCCGCCAGCATTCCCATCACAGTGGTTTTTCCGCTGCCCGTGGCCATCTTGCAGGCATAGCGCAGAAAGCCCACGTAGCCCTGTGCCTTGCGTTCGTCGCTCGGCTCTTCCCGTGGAACGTGGATGCCTTGCAAGTAATCGGCGCGGGCTTCGTTCAGAAAGATGATCGTTTCAGCCGCTTCCAGTTGCGCGTAGAACAGCCGCTTGCGTTCGTCCCGCCCATCCCGCCTCCACCACCGCAACAGGTCCAGGGTGGTCCGAGTAACGCCGTTATATCCCGCTGCGCGCCACTTGTTCACCCGCTCGCGCACCAGCGTCACAAGGGCGAGTTCGTATCCGCCGATGTAGCTCTCAGACCTCTTGAGAATCCCGCTTTCCAGTGACCATTCGTTACGCTGGTCACGCGGCGGGAACACAACGGAAGGCCGCCGCCCGCTGGTGCGTTGCGGTAGCTCGCCTTCCTTGATAAACCAGTATTCCTCCGGCTCGGCAAAGGGCGAATTCAAAATCGGTTGTTCGACTTCGTACAGTTCGTGGGCCATCGGTCACACCGCCTCATCCACTCGCTTGGTGACAATCAGTTCATTGCCCCTATCGTCGATCACCTTCACCGCAATCTGCTTTTCGTCTCCCAGTTCAAACGGCGCGCTGGCGTCACCGGCCAGATGCTCCCATACCGTTTCCTCGTATTCGCCCTTGAGAGCTTTCTTGAGGCTGTCCCATGCGCTAGTACGCGGGAAGAAGGCTTGCGAAACGTGGAAGCATCGCCCGTTGTAATTCGAGTCCAGTAACCAGGCGGGAACGTCATTGCCGGAGCGATGCTCAGTCTCCATCGTGGAGGGGTCGAATACGTCAAGGCCCAGTAGCTTCACTTCGTACTGCGGGCTGCCGTCTCTTCCCTTCGTCTTGAGCCGTTTCAGTTTGATCTCGGGCATTCCGCACACGCTGAATATCTGACTGGAGCGCATGTTCTTCAACAGGTCGCCCATCATCAGGTCGTGCGTGGCCTGTACATAGGTTGTGGGAATTCCACCCATCTCGGCATTCTTCTCAATCAGCGCCCGCGCGTGCGGGTCAATCTGGAAGCCAATCACGTAGAGGTGCGAATAGCCCTTTATGTGCGCTTCCCGCGCGGCCTCATCCACCAGCCGTTGGCTCACAGCGGCATTCTCAGGCCCGAAGACAAAGGCCACGGGTCTCTGCGAGAGCGGCAGAGCGTCTCCGCTCTTTTCAGCAGCTTCCCGGACAGCATCTTCCAGGCTGGCGCTCTGGCCCGGCGCGGTGGCGTCCACCACGGCCTCCGCACTCAGCGAAAGCGACTTGGCGGGCGGGCGAACGTTTCTAAGCGTGATGGTCTTGTTTCCCTCAACCCGAATCACCGGCGAACGGCGAAGCACCTCCAACATGCGCTCGGGATAGGACGTGTCATCGTCAAAGGATGTTTGAGCTTGCCCCTGCTCTGCTGAATCAATCGCTGTGGGGATGGTGGCCTCTACGCAAAACGGGCCTGATACGCGGGTGATGCTGTCAATTTCTGCTGGCGTGTCCAGCAGTATCTCTTCATCAGCAGGCTCGTCATTCGCAATTGACCTGAGCGTCACGTGCGGAACAATCCCGCCAGTTTCCTGCCCTTTACGGTTTTGCTTTCGTTCGTATACGAAACCTGCAACCGGGCCTCGTGCGTCGTCTTTCAGCCTGTACCAAGGGTAGGTTGCGGTAAGGAGCCGTTGACGCGCCAAAGCAAGCGGTACACGGCTGGTGTCGCATGTAATCCAACGTCGTCCCCATTGCTCTCCCACATATGCGGTTGAGCCACCTCCGCATGTTGGGTCAAGAACCAAATCGCCAGGATCGGTGGTCATCAACATGCAACGCTGGATAACTTTGGTGTGCGTCTGCACGACATAGTGCTTGTCCAGTTCACCCGTTGTGTCGTGCCAAAGATTTGTTAGTTTGGTGACCGGAAAATCATCCAGGTATATTATGTAGCGGAGTGTACGCCCGCTATCAGTTAGACGGCCTGCCGCAGCAAGCCTATGAAGCCCCTCCCTCGTGGTTTTCCAGCTTTTCCCAGAACTTGTGCGGTATATCTTGCCAAAGTACTCAAAGTCAAAAATACAGGATTGCGTGTAGCCGCTCGAAGCCAAATCCATATCCGCATAAACCCTGCTTCCCTTTGGCAGGAGTTCAGGGTCTTGCTTCTCTTCCGCAGTTAGCGCCCGGCGAGTCTTGTCGGGTAATTCAACATTCGCATAGCGGGACTTGTCCCCAGCCTCGCGTGCTACGAACAAATCATGGTATTTGTATTGCGTCTTGTCTTTTGCGAACCACAACAGGTAATCGGTGACACAACCCAGTCCCGTAGATGTTAGTGGTACGGATGTTCGGTAAGCAATTAGCGCGCAGAAATTCTCGGGACCAAATACCTCGTCCATTACTTCGCGGACGTGATGTAGGTTCTCATCGCTGATTTGAACAAAGATGCTTCCGGATGGAGCAAGCAGGTCGCGGCTTAGGAGTAATCTGTCTCTCATGTATGCAAGATAGGAATGGATGCCGAGTTCCCAGGTATCTCGGTACGCCTGAACCATCTCAGGTTCACGTGTCATATCAGCATCATCGCTCTGCGAGACATTCCGATTGCGTACAAAGGGTTGAAAATTTGAGCCAAAATTGACGCCATACGGCGGGTCCATGTAAATCATCTGCACCTGCCCGCCCAGCGATTCGTAGCGCAGAAGCGAGTTCATCACCACCAGCGAATCGCCCAGGATCATGCGGTTTACCCACTGGTCCTGATATTCGTAGGCGCGCAATGCTTGATCGTGGATGGGGTGGTCAGAATCGCCGAAGAGGTCGAAGAGTGATTCCTGCTTGTCTGTCTTGTGTCCCTTCAGCGTCTCGATAATGGCCTTGGTGGAGAGCCGCTCGTGGATGAACAGCGGCACGGTTGGCACATCGAAGGAAAGCCGCTCGGCCTTGCCCGCCCAGTTCAGGAACGGCTTCTCAATCGCGGCCAACTGCTGAACTGCATCCTGCAACCCCAAAACCGTTGCGGCCACTTGGCCGTCTGCCGACTTGAATTCCTGCGGAGCCGGGAAGACGTGCGGAGCGGGGAGCGCAGCCGCTTCCTGAATCCGGGCCAGTAGCCATTCCCCCAAGACGCGGGCCGGGTTCGGCCCGTCAAACTCCATCGCGGGCGACAGGGAAGAATCGTAGCGGTATTTTTGCGCCGGGAGTTTCTTGGTAAACCGCGCCTGAGTCCCGATCTCAGGCCGCATCGGGCTTTCCGCCTCGGGGTGTTTGTAGGGCTTTGCTTCCGCCGTCTTGGACTTCGCTGTGCGGCGCTTGCCGTTCGCCATGAATTGACTCCCAGAATATGAGCGATGGACCTTGCAAATGCCCCAGAGAAGAGTCTCAGGCGGCGTCCATTAGCCCGGTACATACGCTGCGAATTTTAGCACCAGCCGCTCCGGGAAGCTGATTCGTCACGCTCAACCCATCCTAACCTGTCTCAATCCACGCTCGCGCGCCCGCGCGTACTGGTCTGTTTATTCCACAAAAGGCCCGTTGCCGCTGCATCCCCCGCAAATGACGATTGCCAATTGACGTGGCCGGGGTTGGCTCTGGCGCGTGGGGCGAATCGGGGACAGGGGAAACATCGCGGGAAGTCCGGTGGCGCTTCCTGGGGCAACGTGGCGCGGCTGCGCGGCCTTTTTATAGCTCACGCCAAACCCGTCCCCCCGCGCGGATTGCTCGCTGTTATCCTCGCTGTTCTCAGGGGAACCGGCTTCGGCGGGCGAGATCATTTTCCAGCTATCAGCGCCAAAAGTTGATCGTCGGTGAGGTCGGCTGCCGTGAGCGTTGCCAGCGGGATTGCACCGCCGTCAGGACCGCTTATCGCCATAGAAGCCAGCGTCTTGCCCTCAACCCGATCCGCAATCTCAGCAGCGGCGTTCACCCTGCCCTTCACAGCCTCTTTCACCATTGCCTGAGCGATGGCCTGAGCGAAGGTGCGACCCCCTTTGTCGCCTGGAATCGGCTGCTCAAGGATCGCCATGTATGCGTCTGTGAGCGGCTTCGTTTTCGGCCTTCCCCCAGGGTTACCGCTCTGTCCGGGTTTGAAGCGATATGGGCTAAGCCACGGAGCCGGGTCAACGCTGTTTCCCGCACTGTTCTCAGTATCGTCTTGTGGCTGATCTGCCATACCGCCATCTTACTCATTGCCCAGTTTGGGGCAACCCCGGACCACCAGCCACAGTGATTCCCGCTTGCAGCCGGTTTTTCCTGCCTGAATGCTCACGAGTTCCCAGCCGCAGCCACTTGATAATCTTTTTGCCCTTGATAAGCCTCGGCAAGTCGGACCGATTGAACATTTATCTTTCCCCCCGTGTAACAGGCCAAAGCACCCCCCTCCCTCTCTCTCTCCTCTACTAGCGTTAAGTCCTTAACAGGGAAAAGGGGCAAGCAGGATTCGTGGGGGGACAATTGCAATCGTCGATAGTCTTTCAACACCTGCACGTGTGACGTTTGAATTCCGCGCTGACTCAAAAGTTCAGCCATTTTCCTGCTCGAAGGCAACCTTCCTCCAAGCGAACTAACGATTTCAAGTATGGAATCGCAGCGGAGTTGTGCGCGCTGAACCGGCTTCAGATTCATGTCCACGGGATCAATCCTTTTTTGCATGTCACTGTCAGCCCAGCGGGGAATGATTCGGGCCTCTTCCGATGTAACCTTCAGGTAACCCGCAATTGTGGTGTCTTTCACCTGTCTTCTGCTTTCTCCGCTTTGATTGATTGCGTTTTTAATCGCTTCCTCACTCAACGGTGGACGGCATTCCCGGCCTAGAATGGTCACTGCTTGACGGACGGCGGCATCATCCCATCCGTTGCCGTGAAGAATGACGCCGTAAATATAGGCCGCACGATTCCGGCAACCTTCCGAAAAACCACCGCGATTTTGGCGTAATGTCTCGAAATCCTCAAATCGCTGTTGCCATAGTGCGCACCAACCCCGTAAGGCGCGCTCACTGGCCTTCGGACGCGGTTCTACGGTTTGACGGCTGGGGAGAAGTCGGGGAAGTTCCACGCCAAGGAAGTCAGCGAGTGATTCCAAACTGTAGACGTAACCGCGTCCATCGGCGGCGCGCTGCGTCCAGAACATCACGCGCCTGGCGTCCCCAGCTTTGGTGTTGATAGAGCCAGGAACGCGGGTTATCCGAGCCACATCGTGGGCCGCCTTATCGGCTTTCGTGCGGCGAGTCAGCTCATGCTCTATGACGTTGTACGCCAACACCTGTTCTGGGAAAGCCGGTGGCGGAATCAGTGGATTCTGCGGACTTACTAACAGCCAGAACAGCCATAGACCGCGCCCGCTACGCATCACCAGACTTGCCGGTGGAATGATTTTTTCATCTTGAAGGGTGATGACATTGCCGAATTGATGGCCGAAGTCGAACGGACCATTTTCTTCATGGAAGTCAATGTCTACGAAACAGGCATTCAAGTATCGGGCGTCTTTAGTCTTGCGGTTTGCTGGCTTCAGCATGGGCAAACACGTTCCGTAATAACCGGGCCGATAGAAGCTGTTCACCGAGAAGTAACTGTCCCTCTCCAATTCAGCAGCGAATTCGGGGAACATGGTCTCCAGTTTGGCAGTCGGCACGGAGCCAAGGTTCTCCAGTTCGTCCCCGCGCTTGCGATGGAGCGTCACGTACCCATCAAGACCGCGATGAATTTCCAAAATGGGGCGGACGTAGGGAGCAGTCGGCTCCAGCAACTCAGGTCCAATCCCCGTTTGCCCGAAGCGTTCCAGGTCGGGCACGGTGGGGCTACCAGCGGCGGCGGCGATCTCCAGCGGGAGTGTAGTGGTCACAGCGGCGGCGCTCATGGCTGCTTATCAAGGCGTGGCCGCGTGCCCTCCTGGACAACGCGACGAATCTCGCTAATCGGAATCAGCAGCTTGGCTCCCAGCTTCACGCTGGCAATCCTTCCATCGTATGCGTCCCGACGCCAACTCCATCGGCTTCGCCCCGTCATTATCTCCGCAATCTTAACGCTCAGCAGTTCGGGTTCAACCTGTGCAAGCACAGCCATCGGGAGACCTCCAAAATACTAATTCAGTATAACACAGCCGCGTGATATACAATGACACGAAGTATGGCACAACCATCCAATTTCGCAATTCCGGCGACGTTTAGCTTCCGGCCCTACCGTGCGCGCTGGGTGGTTTGTCGGGCGGAGATCGTCGGCTGGAGGGCGGAACGTATTCCGCCACTGGGATTCAATGTGACCCCGGTTTTCGCCCCAGTACCACGGGCGGAGCCTACAGCTCTCGAATTGGAGATTGCGAGGCATCGTTCGAGGGGGAAGATTCTGGTGAGCGTCGCTGTGCCTTCTTTGAAGGACGGTGAGACGGAGCCGAGCGTTGGGGCCATGTTGTCTGCTCCCCCCTATGCCGTCGAAATGTATTGCGACGAGATCCCGGCTGACGTGCTGTCACCACACGAGAATCGAGAGAATACCCCCGATATTGCGGGCCGTGAGTTTTACTTACTTGCCTGCGTTCTCCCTGAATTCGCAGAGATATTCCCGAAGCCCATACCCGGAGACGTTGCGAAAAACGCGTGGTCAATGCGTGCCGAGTTCTTCGGCCTGGAAGAAGATAGTTACGCGATCGTTACATTCTTGAATCGCTGGGGACTTTGGAATACGGGACGCGGATACATAACGGGACTCGGTTACCCCACTTTTCCCTTCTCGTTAGTGTTTCCGCAATATCTCTGGGAAAAACGTGAAAGGTATCTGAGTGCTCTGGCGGGTACAGCCCGCGCGTGGCTCAGTTCAGCCCTACCGCTGACTTTCTCGCGGATCGACAAACCCCCGTATTTTCTGGTGGAGCGGTTCTATTGCGAAGATGCGATCCAAGCCACCATCACAATCGACCATTTATCGGATGTGAAATTCGGCATCTGCAAGCGTAACGATTGCCGAAAACTGTTTCAGCGAGTGACGCAGCAAAAGAGGCTGTATTGCAGCCCGGAGTGCGCTCATCTTGCCAACGTTCGCAAGCTCCGTAACAAGAAAAAGAAAGCCGAATCGAAAGGGAGGAAACATGCCACGCGGAAAAACTAAGGAACGGGACGGAGTATTCACGCGAAAGGATTGCCCTGGGCAGTTCTACGGTTCATGGATCGACGCCAGCGGAAGGCGGCGGAAGCGCAAGCTGGCAGCACACACGCTGCAACAGGCCCGCAAACTGGTTGATGCCGAAAAATTGCGCGTAGATGAGCAGCGCACGATGGGCTACGCCGCGCCGACGAAGGATTCCTTCGCCTCTCTAATTCCCCGGTATCTCAAGCACCAAAAGCCGCGCCTCTCCGAGCGGAGTTACGAGCGCACGGATGGCATCATCGAGAATCAACTGCGCCCGTTCTTTGGCGCTATGCAGTTGGGCAGCATTCGGCGCAATGAAATTCAGCAATACGTTACACAGCGGGCGAACGAGGTTTCGCCGGGAAGCGTGATGAAGGAATTGAACGTCCTAAAGCACATCCTGGGCTTGGCCGTGGAGTGGGAACTCATTCCGTTCAACCCTGCACTCAAGATCAAGACTCCCCGGCCTCCAGCGGGGCGAGTGCGTTACCTCCAGCCCACAGAACTTCGCGCGGTGCTAGCTGCCTGCCCAGATTGGCTGCGACCGATTGCGGGGCTTGCGGCCTTCACTGCGATGCGAAGGGGCGAGGTTCTCAGCCTGCGATGGATAGATGTGGACTTGAACGGCGGACGCATCCTGTTGCCGCAGACCAAGAACGGTGATGCCCGCGTCGTCTACCTGAACGAACTGGCTTCCCAAGTCGTCAAGAGCCAATGGAGCGATACCGCAAAGCCCACGGATCGGGTGTTCCCGCTCGCAGACGATTGCACAGCAGACAATATCAGCAAGGGATTTGTCGCCGTATGCCGTCGCCTCAAGATCGAAGACTTCTCATTCCACGACCTGCGGCATACCGCTGCAAGCTGGCTCCGAATGCAGGGCGCGGACATTCACACTGTCGCACAGCTACTCGGCCACCGCGATTTGAGGATGGCAACCCGGTATCAGCATCTCTCCCCGGAATTCCTTTCAACGGCGGTCGGGCGCTTGGATGCCATCTTCGGGGAAGTCAAGAGTCTACCGGCTAGAGCCGCCTGAACCGAGCAAAACTGTCCCAAGTTCATGCTCTGGCGTCCCGACAGCGTCCCGAACGCGAAAAATAGGGGTAAAAGCGCACCCTTCAAATGCCATTTAAATAATTGATAAAGAGGATGGTAGCGTTACCGGGGCTCGAACCCGGACTCTCCGCCTTGAGAGGGCGGCGTGTTAACCAGTTACACCATAACGCCATCGTCGCGCACAGGAGGATGGCCCCTCCAGA